>Ga0180432_10001070_pt1 | contig 43783 bp, 30 predicted proteins | sample SS_ome_10_FD_132414 | JGI IMG/M metagenome (GOLD analysis project Ga0180432, IMG submission 132414) | Hypersaline lake sediment archaeal communities from the Salton Sea, California, USA - SS_1_MS_2 metaG | ecosystem: Environmental > Aquatic > Non-marine Saline and Alkaline > Hypersaline >... | reverse complement strand
TTGGTCAACTCGGCAATGAGGTCCGCTGAGGCATCCATCCCTCATTTTCTAAGGGTGTCAAGAAGAAAGCGCAAGTTGAAAATAAATTCTTTTTTTCCCGCCCCTGTCAGGCTAAACACGTACCGGGTGGAACCCGGGGGCTTTGGCGCGCGCGGCGGACGCTCCGGGACGAACGGAGCATCGGGCGGCGCCCCGGGGCCCGTGCGGACCCCGGGGAGGCGCCCGGAGTGACTACTTCTTGAAGATCGCCGCGGCGCAGATGTGGTAGCCCACGCCCTTGGGCGGGGCGTCGTTGCCGTCGCGGCCGGTCTCGCCCGAGCCGTAGAAGCCGAAGATCGGGACGTTCCCGGCGGCCTGGGTCATCCGGACGACCTCGAGGGGGCGCTTGTCCTTCATCTGCCCGCGCCGCCCGCCGCAGTCGAAGGCGAAGACCATCTGGAGCTTGGCCTTGTGGGTCCCGATGGCCTTGGTGAAGGCCTCGCCGGCGGCGTTGACCACGTTCATGGGGTCCTTGGGGTTCTTGGCCTTCTTGATCGCGAAGCCGCACGTGAAGTCCCCGCTGAGCAGCAGCCCGAGGTTGCTCTTCTTGTGGACCTTGCCCTTGTAGTAGGTCAGCCCGCCCTTGGCGGCCCCGCCGGAGATGGGGAAGGTCTTGCCGAGCACGCCGCAGACGCCGTCGACCAGCTTCTGGTTGATGGGGTAGTGGGCGTCGCCGATGAGCACCATGAACTGCCCGAGCTTCTTGTTCCTGGCGACGGCGGGCTTGAGGGCCTCGCCGATCGCCCTGCCGCAGGCCTCGTGCCCGTTCTTGCCTTCCACGGGTTTCAGGGCCGCGTCGGCGTGGACGCCCGTCAGGGCCAGGACGCCCACCGTGCCGGACGGGCTGGTCGGGGTGATCGCGTTGTACGCGCTGCAGCCGTAGATGATCTCCGCGGCGAAATGCCTGGCCACCGCGTCGAGCATGGCCTGCTTGTTCCTGACGCAGTCGAAGACGAGCACGACGACGGGGGTGGCGCCCTTGAGGCCGGCCTTGGCCTGCTTGGCCGCCTCGTCGCCGGCGGCGGCGGAGTCGGTGGCCTCGGAGTGGCCTATGGCGATGCCCATGACGTGGCTGTGGGTCGCCGCGGCGGTCCCGCAGACGCCGCAGGCGCCCCGTGCCGGGGCCGACAACGCGATCAGCGCCGCCGCTGCAATCGTTACTGCTGTACGAGTTCTCATGATGGTGTTCCTCTCGGTTGTGTGCCTTTCGGCACGGGCCTATTTGATCCCTACCAGGTTCGACACGAACGTATGCTGCTGGTACTGGTGGTCCATGCCGGCGTAGTCGCCCTGGATGCGGCCGAGTTCGCCCCAGGCGTAGAAGCCGAAGATCGGCACGTCCTTGCCCAGCGCGGGGATGACGGCCTCTTTGACCTCGTCGTTGGTGCCGAAGCCCCCGAACGTCCGCAGCCGCATCCCACGGGCGCAGCAGTCGCTCAGCAGGCACACCCCCGCCGTGACGCCGGCGTCGCGGGCGGCCTTGGCCGACTCGGCGACGGTGCTCTTGGCCGAGGTGACGATCGGTTCGGGCTTCATCTGGCAGGCCAGGCAGTACAGCTCGGTCCCGTCGACCACGGGCGCGACGAACATGAGCGACCCGTCGGGGACGTCGACGGCCTTGCCGTCCTTGTCCTTGCCGTCCTTGACCCAGTTCAGGATCATCCGGGTGTAGTTCTTCCCGTCGCCCAGGTTCACCCCGATCGGGTGCAGCCAGTCGCTGGTCAGCTTGTCTTCCGGGGTCATGCCGCTCAGGTTGCGGTAGACGCCTTCGGCGGGCTTGCCGTCGAGCTGGATGACCCACTTGCCCTTGCTCTTGGTGACCTTGGCGGTCTTGGCCGAGGGCTTGAACTCGTTGGCGTGATTCCCGAAGGACGTGACCGGCCCGCCGATGCCGACGGCCACGACGTGGCCCTTGAGCGCCTTGCCGTTGAAGAACTGCCGGCCGGACAGTCCCCCGGCCGAGGCCATGTCGTCCGGCATCGAGTTGCCCCCGAAGAGGGTGGTGCCCTTGGGGGTGTTGTCCAGGACGCCCTTGATGAAGTCCTCAACGCTGACGCCTTCCTTGGTCTCGAAGCTGAGGCGCATTTCGGCCAGGGCCAGAACCAGCTTGAGGTCCGTGACGTCCTTCATGGCGTCGGCTATGGCCTTGCCCGTGGCCAGGCGGTCGTCCTGGATGGGCGTCGCGACCGTGGTGGCCGAGGCCTTGGCGCCCCCGACGGCCATGACGGCGATGGCGTTTTTCAGCAGCGTCCCGCCGTTGCACAGCGGCCTGGCCCGGCAGCCGATGTTCGGCACGCCGGCGCAGGCGTCGTTGACGGCCTTGGCGGCCGTTGCCTCGGCGGCCATGTCTGCCTTGCACGCGGTGGCCTGGGACGTCTCGTCCGGCTTGAAGTTCGGGTCCTGGTAGTACGTGTAGAAGACGACGGCCTTGGCCTCGCCGTCCAGGGCGGCCAGGGCCCGCTTCGTGGCTGTCGTGGCGGCGGTCTCGGCGTTCAGGTCGCTCGACCAGGCCACGGCAAACTGAATCGACTCGCTCGAACCGGATATCACGACGTTCTCCTTACCAAGTCCCAGGGAGTTCTCGACGCCCTGGCAGCCGGCCAGGGCCATCCCGACAACGACGATCAGCACGGATTTCTTCATGGCGCTCTCCCAACTCGTTAATGTCCGCGGCGAACAACAACGACAAGACAACGGCAACAACGACAACGGCTTTAGCCGAAGATTATACAGATTGCACAGAGTTCAAAACAACAACATTTTTGTCTTTTAATCTGTGCAATCTGTGGCCCCTGTCGTGTGCCGTTTGTCGTTCCATGCATTCGTGCAATTCGTGGACCCGTATCCGTCAGTTCGAGTAGTCGCTGACTACAGTCTCTCCTCGTCCAGGGCCAGGGAGACGTACTTGGCCTCGAGGTATTCGAGGATGCCTTCTCGCCCGCCTTCGCGACCCAGGCCGCTCTGCTTGAGACCGCCGAACGGGCTGAGCACCGTCGCCGGGGAGAAGTCGCCGACCGAGATGATCCCGGCGTCCATTTCCTCGGCGGCGCGAAGGGCGGTCGTCACGTCGTGCGTGGCGATGTACCCCGCCAGGGCCAGTTCCATGTCGTTGGCCATCGCGATCGCCTCGTCGAACGTCTTGAACGGGACAATAGGCATGATCGGGCAGAAGGGCTCCTCCTGCATGATCTGCATGTCCGCGGTCACGCCGGTCATGACGGTGGGCTGGACGAAGTAGCCTCTGTCGAGGCCTTCGGGCCGGCCCCCGCCGGTGAGAATCTCGGCGCCCTTGCTCCGGGCGTCCTCGATCAGGGCGAGGACTTTTTCCAGGTGACCCGGCTCGGCGATGGGGCCCATGGTGACGCCCGGGTCCATGCCGTTGCCGACGACGATGGCCTCGGCCTCGGCGACCGCCTGGGCGCAGAACGCGTCGTAGATGTCTTCGTGGACGTAGAATCGGCTGGCGGAGATGCAGGACTGCCCGCAGTTGCGGAACTTGCTCTGGGCGGCGAACGTTGCCGCCGCCGCGCCCCCGAAGTCCGCGAACGCCAGGAACGGCGCGTGCCCGCCCAGCTCGATCCCGATCTTCTTCACGTGGTCCGCGCTGCGGCGCATGATCTCCTTGCCCACCTCCACCGAGCCGGAGAAGCTGATCTGCCGAACCCGCGTGTCGGCGTAGACCGGGTCCATGCACGCCCCGGCCGGGCCGATCACCAGGTTCGCCACGCCGGGAGGTACGCCCGCGTCCTCGAGCAGCTCGAAGAGCTTGATCAGGTTCAGGGGCGTCTGGGTGGACGGCCGGCAGATGCACGTGCACCCGGCGGCCAGGGCCGGGGCGATCTTCCGCCCCTGGAGGAACAGCGGGAAGTTCCACGGGGCCACCAGCATGCACACGCCGACCGGCTGGTGAAAGTGAAACAGGCGCTTGTGCGCGAAGTGCGAGGGGACGATCTCGCCGTAGACCCGCGTGCCCTCCTCGGCGTACCACTCGAAGAACGTCGCGTTGGCCAGCACCTCCAGGCGGGCCTCGGCCAGCGGCTTGCCCTGCTCCAGCGTCAGGGGCACCGCCACCTCGTCGACACGCTCGCGGATCAGGTCGGCGACCTTCTTCAGCGGCACGGCCCGCTCGTAGGGCGTCATGTCGCGCCAGGCCTTGGCCGCGTCGACGGCGGCCTGGATCGCACGGGTGACCTCCGCCCGGCCGCAGGAGGCGACCTGGCAGACGGGCTCCTCGGTGGCCGGGTTGATCACATCGACCGTCCGCCCGTCGTCGGCCTCGCACCACTGCCCGTTGATATACAGTGAACCGCGGAACTCCAGGCTCGCCATCAAAGTGTCCTTTCGCCGTCGGATACGCGTATTGACCCGTCCCGATGCAGGGTCAAGGCCCCGAAACGATACTGCCCGCGCCGGGCAGTGTCAAGCGGCGAGGGGGGCGGTTTCGGTCCCCGCGGGGACTTCACAAGAGGGCGATCCGCACGTATGATCTGCCGCATGGCGAAGAAGCGCAAGCACGCGTCACGACCGACACGGAGGCGCAAGGGCCGGCCCCAGCCGATGCCCCGGGCCCTGGACCGCTCGCCCCGGGTCGACCTGCAGGCCAGCGCCTCGGCACTGGACGAGCGGGTCTTCGCCGCCCTGGTCGCGGTGTCCGGGCGCCTGGAGGCCGACATCGAGGACAGCCGGTCCATCGCGCACGTGCAGTGGCTTGCGACGCACGTGCACCTTCTGGGCGCGATCCGGAGCACGCACCGGTCGATCCGCCGCCTGATGGGCGCCGGGCGGGGCGACGAACTGGACCTGACGGTCGACGCGCTGCCGCTGACGCGGATTCAGCTCGAGCGGGTGTTCCTGGTGCTGCTGCTGGCCGAGAACCCCAAGCGCTGGCACACGCGGTACCGCAAGAACGCCTGGAAGGTGCTCGCCGAGAAGTTCTTCCGCGATCGCCGCACGGTGGGGCACCTGGAGCCGTACCGCGACTACTTCGGCCCCAACGGGCAGGGCATTGCGGCCCTGCGGGCCTTCGGGCGCGAGATGGGCGTCACCGAGGACGAGTTCCAGACGCTGCGGCGCGAGATCCTCGAGGACACCGAGGACGACCCCCGCTTCAAGACGTGGTTCATCCCCGACATGCCGAACCCCCGAAAGTGCCTGGGCCTGCTGTCCGACCCGACGCGGCTTCGGCTGGCGGAGCTGTTCTACCCGGCCTACGACAGCCTGTCGCACTTCTCTCACGGCGGCCTGGCCGGCGTGCTGGGCTCGGCCATCCTGCGCATGCCGGACGCCCAAGGCGGCGCGGTGAACAGGGAGCAGTTCTGGTCCAGTGCCGTGCTCGAGACGGCGCTGCCGATGAGCTACGTGGCCGCGGCGTTCACGGCGACGTTCCTGGCCCGCGAGATGGCGGACGCGTCCGGCATTCGCGAGGCCCTCCTGGCCGCGTGGCGGCCCTGCCTGTGCGACGGCGTTCCGCTGGGCATGGCCGTCTGGGACACCTGGGCCGCCGAGATTCTGGAGGCCGACCGGCCGTGACGCCACGAGCCGACAGCCTGCCCCGCCGCCGAGGCAGACCCTCCGCCAAGGCCACCGTCGCGCTGCTGGCCATCGCCGCGGTCGGGCAGCCCCTGACCGCCCGCGTGCTCAGCGAGATGGACTGGACCGCCGCGGTCGTCCTGCCGACCGTCGTGTTCGTGGTCGGCCTGTGCCTGCTGTGCCCGAGGCAGTTCATGCCGGAACTCGTCGTCGCCGTGACGTACCTCACCGAGATGACCCTGCTCCGGATTCGCGGGCGCGGGTTCGACGGGTCGGTGGTCCGGCCGATGCTGACCGGCGAGGCGTGGCTCCTGGCGGTGCCGGCCGGGGCCATCGTGCTGGGGCACATGACCGCGTGGGTGCTCAGGCGTCGGCGACTATGGCAGTGGGGGGGCAAGACCAACCTGCGCCTGCTCGTCAGGCGCCCGGGGGTGCTGGTGCGGGCGTATCGCTGGCCCCTTTCGGCGGCGCTGGTCGGTACGGCGCTCGACACGATCACCACGATGCGGGCCATGTACGCACGGGGCGTGCGCGTCGAGATGCACCCGGCCATGCGGGCGATCGCCGAGGAGTTCGGCGTGACCTGGGGCGTGCCGCTGGGCTCGGCGGTCAGGCTCCTGTTCGTGTTTTTCGTGGCGGCGTTCTGGCGGCGGTGGTCGGGTTGGCTCCTGGTGGTGGTCGGCGCCGGCTACGCCCTGGCCGCGGCCAGCAACCACTTCGGCTGGCTGTAAGGTCCTTGGCGCGGGGGCGGACAACAAGTATACTGCGTGGCTCGGCGGGCGACGCGGACCCGCCCGGGCGATACCCTATGGGAAAGACATGGTGAGATCATGGCTTGGCGTACAGCCATCATGGGCGCTACGGGCGCTGTAGGTACCGAGTTTCTGAGGATCCTCGAGCAGCGGGACTTCCCGCTGGCCAGCCTGAAACTGCTGGCGTCGCACCGCTCGGCGGGCAAGACGCTGACGTTCAAGGGCGAGGACCTCGTCGTCGAGTTGCTCGGACCCGACAGCTTCAAGGGCGTGGAGCTGGTGTTGGCCTCGGCCGGAGGGTCGCTGTCCAAGCAGTACGCGCCGATCGCCGTGGACGACGGGGCGGTCGTGGTGGACAACACGTCGGCCTTCCGCATGGACCCGGCCACGCCGCTGGTCATCCCCGAGATCAACCCCGAGGACATCAAGGCCCACAAGGGTATCATCGCCAACCCGAACTGCTCGACGATCATCATGAACGTGCCGGTCTGGCCTCTGCACGTGGCGTGCCCGGTCAGGCGGGTGGTCGTCAGCACGTACCAGGCCGCCAGCGGCGCCGGGGCCGCGGCCATGAAGGAACTCGAAGACGGCGCCCGGGCCCACCTGGCCGGCGAACCGTTCGAGCCGAAGGTCCTGCCCCACCCGGCCGCCTTCAACGTCTTCAGCCACAACAGCGACGTCGGCGAGGACGGGTACAACGTCGAGGAGACCAAGATGGTCCTCGAGACCCGGAAGATCTTCCACTGCGAGGCCATTCGCGTGGCGGCCACCTGCGTTCGCGTGCCGGTCCTGCGGGCGCACAGCGAGTCGATCAACCTCGAGTTCACCGGCGAGATGCCCGAGCAGCGTGTCCGCGAGATCCTGGCCGACGCGCCGGGGATCACGATCGTGGACGACCGCGCCGGCAGCACCTTCCCCATGCCGCTGGACGCCACCGACCAGGACGATATTCTCGTCGGGCGTATCCGGCAGGACATCAGCCAGGACGGCGCGCGGGGGATCGAGATGTTCGTCTCGGGCGACCAGATCCGCAAAGGCGCCGCCCTGAACGCCGTCCAGATCGCCGAACTGCTGTAGGGGACGCAATCCGGCCCGCCAAACATGTGCTGCTGGCGGCCATCCCCATCCGTACGGTTTCCAGGCGACCGGGCATACGCTACAGTAACGCCGACATGAACGACTCCCCCGCCACACGGAACGTCAAGCTGGTTGTCGCCTACAACGGTGCGGCGTATCACGGCTGGCAGCGGCAGGCGGCGGGAATCGACACGGTGCAGTTCCGCCTCGAGCAGGCGGCCGGGCAGGTCCTGGGCCATCCGGTGACCGTTCACGGGGCCGGGCGGACCGACGCCGGCGTCCACGCCGAAGGGCAGGTCGCCAACCTCCACACCACCAATCTCGCCGTCCCGCTGGCGGGCATGCGCCGGGCCGTCAACTCGCGCCTGCCGGACGACATCGCCGTCAGGTCCGCCGTCCAAGTCGACGACGGATTCCACGCCTCCCGCTCGGCCGTCGGAAAGACGTACCGCTACCGCATCCACGTCTCCCCGCAGCGGGCGGTGATGCGCCATCGCCAGGTGTACCATTACTGGCGAACGCTGGACGTCGAGGCGATGCGGTCGGCCGCGCAAAGGCTGATCGGCACGCACGACTTCGCGGGCTTCGCCACCTCCGCCGACGACCGCGACAACACGGTCCGGACGATCTTCCGCTGCGAGGTCGCCGAGGCCGGACCGGAAGTCCACGTCACCGTCCAGGGGAACGCCTTCCTGTACAACATGGTCCGGATCATCGTCGGGACGCTGATCGAGGTCGGCCGCGGGCGCTGGGCTCCCGGATGCATCGACCGGGCCCTGTCGTCCGGGAACCGCGCCGAGGCCGGCCCCACCGCCCCGCCCGACGGGCTGACCATGGTCTGCGTGCACTACGACCGTGGGGAGATAGCACCCCGCGGGTGACGGCGCCGGGAGGGGGACCTGTCGTGTGCGCACGTACCCTGCGGGGCGGGGCCCGCGGGCGTTAAGCTGATTCGGTGCGAACAGATCTCTCCTGCGATGGGCGCGGACTCTCGTCGCGTGCCAATCGCCAATCAGAAATGATCCCACGCCGCCAGCGACGGGTGCTGGTCCGGGAAGAGCACGTCCACCAGCCGTTTGGCGTCGCCTGTCAGGCGGATGGTCCCGGCGGCGACGGTCTCGCGCGGGGCGCCGGTCCCGATGAGCAGTTGGGCGATCTCGTCGCCGCCGCGAATGGCGTGCTTCGTCCGTTTGGCCGGCCTGACGGCCACGCGCGAGCGGTCGATGGCCAGCAGCACCTTCTCCCGCGCGTCGGCTATCAGCATCTCGCCCCGCCAGTCGGCCAGGTGCGAGCGGCGCAGCCTGGCTGCCAGTTCGCCGCGCATCTTCCGCAGCGTCGCGGGCAGGTTCAGCGTGCGGATCATCGCCTCCCCGCTGCGGAGGTAGTGCGTCTCGACGCGGCAGTCCCCGCGGCGCAGCGTCCGCGCCAGGTCGCTGTCGTGGTGCAGGCTGTAGAGGCGGACCTCCCTGGCGCGGTACTTCCGCGCCAGCCTGCCCAGCGCCGCGAGCACGGCCGCCGAGTCCCCGGCGTGCTCCACCAGCTCGAACCGCTTGCCCTGGCGGTCCGTGACGATCACGTACCCGGCCGGGCGGCCGTCGGGGGCCGACCAGAGGTAGCCTTCCCAGCCCTTGGTGCGCACGCGGAACGTCGGGCGGACGGCCGTGCCGGTCAAGCGCCGGTTGCACCGGTTGTACAGCGTCGCCAGGTCGTCACGGTGGCGCGTGGCGAACGGGCGGAGCGTCATCGGCCCCGGGGCCGGCGGGAGGGTGTCGGCCTGGACGGTGTACGTCCGTTCCGGCCAGGCCCGGACGTACCCGAACCGGTGGTAGAAGTCGGGGATGCCGAACAGGACGGACACATCGTACCCGGCGGCCCGCGCCGCCTGGCAGCCGGCCCGGGCCGTGGCGGCCATCAGGCCCTTCCTGCGATGCTCCCCGTGCGTGGCCACCACGCCCACGCCGGCCGTGCGGACCCGGGCCCGCCCGATCCGCATCCGGTAGCCCAGCACGCCCCAGTGGGTCACCACGTCGTCGCCCAGCAGCCCGATGGTCGACCCGCGCCAGTCGTAGTGGCTGGTGTCGATGTAGGAGTTTCGGCAGTAGGCGAGCATGCCCCAGTACTCGCGCCCCGCGAAGACCTTGGCGATGAGGTCGAACACCGCCTCGCGATGGATCTTCGGATCGGGGCGGATGAACGTCAGGTCGTCTGGGTGTCGAGAGCCGGCCATCGGTCTACCTTGTCGGACGGGGCACGGTTCGATGGGGGGCTTCGGCTTGCGGAGCTGTTTCAGACACCGGCACGGGCATCGGATGCCAGAGACTTCCTGGCGTCGGCCAACCGTCGTTCGAACTCATCGGACCCCTCGCGGAAGAAGGCGATCTCTTCACGGCGCGTCTTCCCGGCCACGTGCGCGCGGATCTTCTGCTGGGCCCGCCGCTTCATGGCAACGCAGTCAAAGTCCTTCTTCATACTCAATCACCTCGTTCGGAGACCGCACGTCGATGGCGCGATAACCGTTCATACCGTTGACGCTATTGTACCATCTGATCTTGTCATAGTGAACGATATGATGGAAGTTCCAGCTTACGATCAGGTCTGCTTCTGCGACGGTAGCAGCCGCGACGTGTCCCGCGTCGTCGGCCCAGTTCTTTGTGACGATGTCTGCAGCCAGATACGCGTCACGGAGGTTGAGTATCTCCTCGTCGATCGGAACCAACCGGATATACGGCAACATCTCATCCAACAGATCACGAACCTGGGCAGGCGCGTCGGCAATCTCCTTTCGTGTGATGTCTGAGATCAGGAGTTGGGCCTGTCCTCGTCGAACCATGTCGAAGAGGGCCTTGCTCGCGTTGTCGAACTCAGGATCGAACGCGCCGCCAAACACAGACGTGTCTGCATAGATTGTCGGAGGCTTCATGCGGGGACTCCTCGTGTAGTCTGCGCCGCGTCGCCGGGCGCGCATCCTGCGTTCTCGTACTCATCGTTCCATTCGCGAGTCGGTCTGCCACATGTCGGCGTTGCGGCCGATGCGGGCCTTGACCGGTTCGGTGGCTTCGGCCAGGCGGGCGAGAATCTCGGCGTCGAGCGTGACGTCCGCCGCGGCGGCGTTGTCGCGGGCCTGGTCGGCCGAGCGGCCCCCGGCGATGACGGCCGTCACGCCCGGCCGGGCCAGCAGCCAGGCCAGGGCCAAGCGGCCCATCGGCACGCCGACGTCGTCCGCGATGCGCCGGATCTCGGCCAGGGCGGCGAACGTCTCGCCCTCGCAGCCGCCGTCGTCGTGCCGCGACTCGGGGCGGTCCTTGGAGAACAGCCTGGTCCGCGCGCGGCCTTTCGGCACGTCGTCCGCCGAGGCGAACTTCCCCGTCAGCAGCCCCTGGGCGATGGGGCTGTAGCAGAGGACGCCCACGCCGGCGGCTTGGCACGCGGGGGCCACCTCGTATTCGACAGCCCGCCACAGCAAACTGTAGGCGAGTTGATTGCTCACGACGCGCTCGGTGCAGCGGGCCTCGGACAGGAAACTGGTGCCGAAGTTCGACACCCCGACCGCGCGGATCTTGCCCTCGTCGCGAAGGGCCTCCAGGGCGCCCAGGGTCTCGTCCAGCGGGACGGTTCGGCTGGGCCAGTGAATCTGGTACAGGTCGATGTAATCGGTCTTCAGGTGGCCCAGGCTCCGCTCGCAGGCGGCCCGGACGTCCGCGGCCGCCAGGTGACCGCCGCCGACCTTGCTGGCGATGACCGCCTCGCCGCGCCTCCCTTCCAGCGCGCGGGCCAGGATCTGCTCCGACTCGCCCCGCCCGTAGCCCTCGGCCGTGTCGAAAAACGTGACCCCCGCGTCGAGGGCCGCGCGGATCGTGGCGATCGATTCGTCGAGGTCATTGCCGCCCCAGGTGGCGTCGGCGGTGACGATGGACCAGCCGCCCTGGCAGACGACCGAGACCTCGATGCCGCTTTGCCCGAGTTGACGGTAGTGCATGGCAAGCTCCTTCCCGGCCCGGCCGGGCGGTCGGGTCAGGTGCGCCTGGCGTCCCACATCTGCCGGGGCGTCACCAGGGGATCGGTGCAGGCGGCGCCCTCGGCGAGGGCCTCGGCGCGGGCCTGGACGGCGTCCAGGGCGTCCTGGACGCGCTGCCGCCACGGCTCGAGGGCGTCCGGGTCGAGCTCGCCGGGCACGCAGATGGGCGGGGCGCTGACGGCGCGGGCCCGTGTAAACGGTCGCGGCAGGGCCATCCGGTCCCAACTGCCCACGCGCCAGGGCCTGTCGAACCCCATGCCGACGGGCACGAGCGGCATGGCGCTTCGGCTGGCGAGGTAGACCGCGCCGATGTTGACCACGCGCCTCGGTCCGCGCGGGCCGTCCGGTGTGATGCAGACGTGCCGATGCCGCCCGGGACGTATCATCTCGCGGAGCGCCGCCGCACCGCCCCGGTCCCGGCCGCGGTTTGTCGAGCCGCGAATCGTCCTTCCCCCGAGCATCCCCGCCACCTGGGCGATCAGCTCTCCGTCGCGGTGGCGGCTGACGAGCGTGGCGATGCCCAGCCTGGCATATGCGTAGGCCGGCAGGAGCATCATCTCGTGCCAGAACAGGTAGATGCGTCTCGGCCCGGACAGCGGGTCGGTTCCCTCGGCCGCCAGCGACCGGATGTCCAGCGTGCCCAGCCACCCGCGGATCACCCCGCTGAGTATCAGCGACGCGAACCGGATCGCGATGGGATGCGACAGCTTCATGGGGATAGACTATCCGATTCCGCGACCCGTTCAAGGGCGCACCTTTCCCGCGAGATGCGGACGTGGACCAGGCTTCCGAAGACCCATACGGGAAGTTACACTGATGCTTGGGGGCCGCGCGAAAGGACACCGGGCCGAATGACCCAACAGGACACACCCGACGCACCGGCGAAGAAGCCCTCCAGCCCGTGGTGGCGGCTGGCGCTGTCGGTCGTGCGGATCGTCGTGCTCGTGTACGTCGGCTTCGGCGCGCTGATCTTCTTCTTCCAGTCGTACCTGGTCTACCACCCGTCCGGCGAACTCGACGCGACGCCGTCCGACGCCGGGCTGAACTTCGAGGACGTCTTCCTGACGGCCGAGGACGGCACGAAAATCCACGCCTGGTACGTCCCGCGACGCGGCGCCGAGACCACGCTGCTGTTCTGCCACGGGAACGCCGGCAACATCTCCCACAGGCTCCCCACACTCGAGACGTTCCACCACCTGGGCCTCAACGTGCTGATCTTCGACTACCGCGGCTACGGGCGCAGCGAGGGCAAGCCCACCGAGGCCGGTACCTACCAGGACGTCGCCGCCGCGTGGGACTACCTCGTCCAGGCGCGCGGGAAGCGGCCGGGGCGGATCATCGTCTTCGGCTGCTCGCTGGGCGGGGCGGTGGCGGCCCACCTGGCCCACGAGCACACGCCGGGCGCGCTGATTCTCGAATCCACCTTCACCTCCGCGCCGGACCTGGGGGCCAGGCTCTACCCGTTCTTACCGGTGCGGTGGCTGTGCCGGTACTCGTACGACACGCGAGCGATCGTCGGCGAGATCCGCTGCCCCATCCTCGTCATCCACAGCCGCGACGACGACATCGTGCCGTTCGAGTTCGGCCAGGCCCTCTTCGACGCCGCCGGCGACGACAAGCAATTCCTGGAGATTCACGGCTCGCACAACTCGGGGCGATTCGAGTCCGCCGGCGAGTACAAGGCGGGCCTGAAGGCCTTCCTGGCGTCCCTCCGCGAGCGCTCGTAACGGCGGGGGCGAATCGCATCAGGACCAACGCCCCCGGGCACCGTGCCTCGCTGTTCTACACATCTTCCCTGGCGGGGCGACCGCAAAGACCAGTACGATACACCTGCGTTGTCATGTACCGCCCAACGGACTCCATCCGGGTGTCGTCGCTTTCAGCCCGGAGGGCTGGGATTCGACAGCCCAGGGCAGAGCGAACTGCCGCCAAACAGGAGCGCCGCCCTGGGTATCAGGGCAGTATGAACAAAGCCCCAACGGGGCGCAATTCAGCGAAGGCAAGTGCTATGGCCCAATCGCTCGTCCGAAACCTGATGCATATCATCTTCAGCACCAAGAACAGGAAGCCGCTGATCATCCCGTCCGTCAGGGAGGAGCTCAAGGCCTACCTTATCGGCACGCTGCGCAATTTTGAATCGCCGTCAGTCGAGACAAACTGCGTGGACAATCACGTGCACATCCTGTGTTCGGTGTCCAGGAAGATCGTCCTCATGACGCTTCTGGAGAAACTCAAGAAGACATCCTCCAAGTGGATCAAGTCCAAGGGGCCGGCCCTGCAAGGCTTCTACTGGCAGGCTGGACACGGGGGATTCTCAGTCAGCCCGTCGAATGTACCGGCGGTGTGTGAGTACATCCGGCAGCAGGACGCGCACCACCGGACGATGACGTTCGAGGACGAGTACCGCGCGTTTCTGCGCAAACACGGGATTGCCTTTGACGAGCGGTATGTGTGGGATTGAATGGCGCACTTTCAGTGCTTGGTTGACACGGCGCCCGCGTGCCCAGGGCGGCGCTGCCGCCTGCGGCGGGCCGCTCTGCCCTGGGCTGCTGAATCCCAGGCCTTCGGGCTGACACCCCGAGTGACGGGCCATGGTCCTCCTTCTACACACACGATGTGTTGAACAACGAGGGCGCCGTCCCGACCGGTGCTGTCCGACGAGGCACCGTCCACGTCTCCGGCGCCGGCGATGTGGACAAGGACTACGTCGTCTTCGCGGGCGCCGGGGGGTTGAGTTCCTTCGGGCTCCGTCCGCCGGGGACGGGAACCACGAACCGCGCGCCGCAGGAACAGTTGGCCTTCCGTCCGGCCTGAAGGGTCGGCAGCGTGATCCGCCGCTTGCATCGGGGGCAGTTGAAGGCGATGCGGCGCCCGTTCGGCCCGGGCGGCGGCGGCTTGGGCATGTCCGGGCTCGGTGCGGCCTTTTCGGGCTTGGGTTTGCCCTTGCCTGAGGCGCCGGGGCGGGGGGGCACGACGTAGGCCAGCCCGCACGTGCACCGGCCCTTCTGCCCGGCCAGGTCGGCCGGGACGGTGAAGCGTTTTCGGCAGTGATGGCAGTTGAAGACGATGGTGTCGAGTTCGCCGGGTCCGGTCGGGGCGGGTGCGGGGCCGGGGGACGCGCCGCCTTCTGCGGGCGGGGGCTCGGCCGTGGGTGCCGCGTCGCCTTGCGCGGGGGGAGGCTCGGCCTTGGGCGCACGCGTGGGGCCCGGGACGACCATGCCCGCCCCGCAGGCGCACCGGATCTTGCTCCCGGCGGCGGCGGGGGCCATCGCGAAGCGCTTTCGACAGTGCGGGCAGTTGAACACGACAGACTCACCGCTCGACTCGCCGCGGGCCTCGCGCTGGCTGACGTCGGCCGGATGAGGCACCGTCAACGCCACGCCGCACGCGCAGGAGACGGTCTGTCCGGCCTGGCTCCGGGGAACCTCCAGGCGCCGTCCACAGTAGTGGCACAGGAATGCAATCGGCATAACAGAGTGACCCTCCAGGTCCTCGTACACGGTACTTATCGGCCCGGGCGGACCGCATCTCCAGGATTACCCCGGGTGAGGTGCAAAACGGGTGTATCCCGCATGAGCCGGCAGCCGGCAGCCGTTTCAATCGTCCTCGTCCTCGTCGCCCTCGTCCTCGGTCGTTCAGTCGTTTTGCTCCGAACGACCGACGACGAGGACGACGAGGGGACCGGTCGCCGCGAAGGCGTTTGGCGACGTCCCGTGTGCGCGCGTCTTTTTCGCAGGGCAAACACAAACCAAACTCCTTCGCAAAGCTCCTTGGTGGAGAATCTCACACACGTTCCGCAAGGCGTTCCGTTGAGCTAAGCCGCTTCGGGGCAGCTTGGGGTGGACGGGGGTCGTGTGGCGGATGGTCCGGCGTCTGATCTGGGTGGGTTTGCTTCCTTCTGCTGCGGTCGGTTGTCTCACGACCGGATCCCGCTGACACTGGCGTGGATCGTTCCCGCCGTGGGAGCGACGGTGCACCACCGTCCTGCTCAATTCAAAGGAGCACACCATGTCACCACTGCGTCAGAGACTGATCCGTGAGACCCAACTGCGTCAACTCTCGCCCCGGACGACCCAGGCCTACGTTGCAGCGGTCAAGGGTCTGGCGGCCTACCATGGTCGCTCGCCCGATCGCATCACCTGCGAGGAGGCCCGCTCGTACCTGCATTACCTGCTGGCCGCACTGCTGGAGACGCTCTACTGCAAGGCCTGGACCGTCTATGCCAAACCCCCGTTTGACGGCCCGGAACGCACCCTGGAGTACCTCGGCCGATACACCCACCGCGTGGCGATCAGCAACAACCGGATCCTGTGGCAACCCGCTCGATATGATCCCCATGGGGCCTCTCAGCCCCATGGCCGGGTAAAATCGGCGGTCTTCCGGCAGCCGACCAGCGGCTTACTTCAACAGCGTTTTGTCCATCATGGCTACGCCAGGAAGGATAAAACCCTATACGTTCCTATACGTTATCATTCGCTATGCAGCGGGAATGATGGCGCCGTGTTTGCGGAGCAATGCGTGGATATCCTTCAACGGCACCTCGAGCGAGGTTGTGTTCTTCGCCACGGCCAACGCCGCGGTTGCGCCAACCGCTTGGCCCATGGCCATGCAGGAAGCCTGAACCCGCAGGGCCGAATTGGCCAACTGGTCGCTGCTGGCACAGCGGCCGGCAACCAGGAAGTTCGTACTCTCTTTCGGGATGAGTGCACGCAAGGGGATCGAAGGGACAACCCCTATCTTCAACTGCTTGGGTTTCACGCCGACCTTGTCGTGCAGATCTATGGGGTAGAACGAGTTGCAGACAGCATCGCCGTATCGCTTGCCACTTACATAGTCATCAACGGTGACCTTATGCAGGCCATCGATCCGATACGTTTCCCGGATGCTGGTTTCGGGGCACATCGAGTGAATTGTGGTGTTCTCCAGGCCGGGCAGCGTCCGGAGGAATCGCAGCATCCTGAGAAGTGTATCACGTCCATGTATATTGGCGGATGTATGCGTTTCAGAAGTCGTTGAATCGGCGCCATGGATATGATTGATAAACGTCGTCTTCTCGTTGCTGTAATGCCCTGTTCTCAGCAGTCCATGGAGGCTTCTGAAATACTCTTTTTGCTTGAACGCGCCTTTCTTCAGGGCTTTTCGATACTCGCGGTTGATGAGGTTCATGTCCAGTTTTCTGAGATCGTACCCGGCCAACTTAAACATCATGGAGCCGGGCTGACATACTTCTGAACGCACGACCTTATACCCTGCCATTTGGGTCACGAGCGCGTTTCCGGTGCAGTCAATCAACTGCCTGCAATGAATCGTTGCCTGGGTTCCTTTTCCTGCCACATCAACGATCCAATTGCTGCCATCGAAGCTCGCCCTGACGGGAGTTTCATAATACCTGAGTTGGACCCCTGCTTTCCGGCATTTCTCTTCGGCCAAGAGTGCATAGAGATAGCGATTGACATAGATATGATGTGCGCTGTGACCACGAGCCCAATTATTGCCGTATGGTCTGGTGAAGTCTGGCAGACGATCGCTGTTCATTCTGACGGTTTCTTCAACCAACTCCCAACCAATGCCTTTGATCACATGTTTGCCATGTGCATGAAACAGGCCGGGAAATGAAACGCCGCCCGTCGTCGTCGTACCTCCAAGTTGGCTGCCGCACTCAACGAGGACTGTTTTCGCTCCGGCGCGAGCGGCCTGGAGGGCCGCCATGATCCCTGCCGAACCACCGCCGACAACCAGTACATCCACGTCGTGTGTGCTCTTGCCATCCGCATCAAAGGCCGATTCCTGACGCTTCTCAGCTCCTGCACCAAGTGCCATAGTTGATGCGGTGGCCAGCGTAACGCCTACAGCGGAATACTGCATGAATTGTCGTCTTCCTACGTGACTGTCCTGCATCTCTTCCATCTCTATTTCCAATGGATAACTCGTTGTTCCACGGAGAACCTCCTTTAGCTGGAGATTGGGGCTGATCCGGCTGTTTACGGTATTCGCCGGCCCCGGCGCGGTCAACCAGAATCATCACGGATCTCGAGTCAGCCGCGCGCCCGACCGGTCCCTGGCTCGTCCTCGTCGTCCTCGTCCTCGGTCGTTCAGGCGTTTGGCGCCGAACGGCCGAGGACGACGACGAGGAGGACGACATGGACCCTTCGACTACGCTCCGTTCGACTGCGCTCACGGTCTACGACAGGGCCTATGACCGGCTACTGACTACCGGCTACCGATCACCGCCGCAGCTACCAGATCCGGCGGAGGGAGCGGGAGTGGAGGTAGTCGGCGAAGAGTTCGGCCATGTCGCGGGAGGTGTTGCAGAGCAGGCGTTCGCACTGGTTGGCCGCGGCGATGGTCTCGAGGCGGTCGTTGAACGCGTTCAGCGCCTCGAGGTACGCCCTGCGCGTGTCGTCGGGGCTGGCGTGGATCTCGAGGTCGTCCTCGAGCCCGACGAAGCGGATCGACCCGGGCATCTTGAACTCGAGTTCGTCGTTGTGCAGCACCTGCATGAGCACGACCTCGTGGTTGTCGTAGCAGAGGCGCTGGACGGCGTCGTTCAGGTCGTCGAGATCCACGAAGAAGTCGCTGAAGATGACGATGACGGCCCGACGGCCGGCGCGGGCGGCCAGGTCCAGCAGCGACGGGCCGATCCGCGTCTTGTTGACCGGTTCGGTCAGGTCCAGCATCTCGCCCATGTTGATGACCTGGGCCAGCGAGTTGGACGGGGCCAGCGCGTTGACCACGCGCTCGTCGAACGTCGTCAGCGAGACGCGGTCGGACTGCTCGACGATGAGGTTGCCCAGCGTGACGGCCATCCGCGAGGCGTACAGCAGCTTCTGGGCGTCGCCCTGGCCGTAGCGCATCGAGGCCGACACGTCCAGCATGAGGTGGCAGACGAGGTTGGTGTCCATCTCGTACTGCTTGATGAGGTAGCGCCGGTGGCGGTAGTAGACCTTCCAGTCGAGGTGCCTGACGTCGTCGCCCGGCACGTAGTCGCGGTGTCCGGCGAACTCGATCGCGAAGCCGTGGAAAGGCGACTTGTGCGCCCCGGCCAGCGTCCCTTCGACCAGTTGGTTGGGCTCGAACTTGATCCGCGCGATGCGCGTCAGCACCTCCGGGCGGATGTATTTGCTGAGAATGGCCATGGCGCCTCGTCCTGCCGATCATGCGGCCGGCTTGGTGTACTCCCTGTCGGCGGGGATTTCCTTGAGGAGCATCTCGATGATCTCCTCGCTGCTGATCCCTGCGGTGATGCCCATGTAGTTGGGTGCGACGCGATGGCGCAGGCACGGCGCGACCAGCCAGTTGACGTCCTCGACGGTGGCGTGGTATCGCCCGTGGATCAGGGCGCGGGCCTTGGCGCAGCTGATGAGGGCCAGTGCCCCTCGCGGGCCGGCGCCCCAGTTGACCCACTTGGTGATGGACTCGGGCGCCTCGGTGGTGCCGGCGGCCTTGGCCGGTCGCGTGGCCCGCACCAGCGACCAGGCGTAGCCCACCACCTGCTCCGAGGCGGGCATCCGCAGGACCAGCTCCTGGGCCTGGAGCAGGTCCCTGCCCTGGACGGCCGGGGTGATGCTGGTCAGCGCCCGCTCGCCGATCAGCCCGCTGGTGACGTTGCGGACGATGTCCCACTCATCATCGAGGGAGGGATAGTCCACCCGGACGTAGAGCAGGAACCGGTCCAACTGCACCTGGGGAAGGGGATACGTGCCTTCCTGCTCCAGCGGGTTCTGCGTCGCCAGGACGAAGAACGGGTCCGGCAGCCGATAGTCCGTCCCGCCGGCCGAAATCGTGCGCTCCTCCATGGCCTGGAGCATGGCGGCCTGGGTCTTGGGCGGGGTGCGGTTGATCTCGTCGGCCAGGACGATGTTGGCGAAGATCGGCCCTTGCAGGAAGTTGTATTCGAGTTCCTGCGTGGTCGGGTCCTTCTGGAGCACGTCGGTGCCGGTGATGTCCGACGGCATCAGGTCGGGGGTGAACTGGATGCGGTGGAACGAGAGGTTCATCGCCTGGGCCAGGGAGTGGACCATGAGGGTCTTGGCCACTCCCGGGACGCCCTCGAGCAGGGCGTGCCCGCGGGCCAGGATGGCGATGATCATCTGCTCGATGATCTCCTCCTGGCCGACGATGACCTTCGAGATCTGCTCGGTGAGGTTTTTGTAGGCCTCGGGCCACTTCTCTACGGCGGCGGCGTCGTTCTTGTCGTCGATCTGCTCTTTGGCCATTGTCCAATCCTGTGTCCTGGGTTCCGCTCAGGAGTCTGCGGTGTTGTCTGTCATGTCCGTTTCTGTCCGTGCGCCCGGCATCTTGATGCCGCGTGGGGGCCTCAGGCGGCCGGCGCGGGATACTCCCTGTCCGACGGGACGGCGTCCTGGAGCATCGCGATGATCTCCTCGCTGGTGATCCCTGAAGCCAGGGCCGCGTAGTTCGGCGCGATCCGGTGGCGAAGCGACGGCCCGAGGACCCAGTTAACGTCGTCCATGGACGCGTGGTGCCGCCCGTGGATCAGCGCGCGGGCCTTGGCGCAGCTTATCAGCGTCAGGACGCCGCGCGGGCCGGCGCCCCAGTTGATGTACTTCGTGACCGCCTCGGGCGCCTCACCGCCGGGCACGTGCCGGCTCCACGGGCTGATGCCCGGGCGGGACGAGCGCACCAGCGACATGGCATACCCGACGACCTGGTCGGCCACGGGCACGCGGAGGACGAGTTCCTGGGCCTGGAGGATGTCGTCGGCGTGCAGGACGGGCTTGACGTCGTCGAGCGTCCTTTCGCCGATCTGCCCGCTGGTGACCTTCTCGGCGATATCCCACTCCTCCGGACCCGAAGGGTAGTTCACGTTGATGTGCAGCAGGAACCGGTCGCGCTGCGCCTCGGGCAGCGGGTAGGTGCCTTCGCGCCCGAGGGGGTTCTCCGTGGCCAGCACGAAAAACGGATTGGGCAGCGGGTAGTTTTCCCCGCCGGCCGAAACCATGCGTTCCTGCATGGCCTCGAGCATGGCGGCCTGGGTCTTGGGGGGCGTGCGGTTGATCTCGTCGGCCAGGACAACGTTGGCGAAGATCGGCCCCTTGACGAACTTGTAGCTGGGCACGTGCGTCTTGGGGTCTTCCTGGAGCACGTCGGTGCCGGTGATGTCCGAGGGCATCAGGTCGGGCGTGAACTGGATGCGGTGGAACGCCAGGTCCATCGCCTTGGACAGCGAGAGGACCATGAGCGTCTTGGCCACGCCGGGCACGCCCTCGAGCAGCGCGTGGCCCCGGGCCAGCATCGCCACCACCATCTGCTCGATGACCTCCTGCTGGCCGATGATGACCTTCGAGATCTCGGCCGTCAGGTCCTTGTACGTCTGGCCCCATTTTTCCACTGCCGCCACATCGTCCGGGGCGGGGCCGTCTGTCGTGTCGTTCATGCCGCTTCTCCCATCACGCCGGTGGCACGGTTTTTCCGGCTGTTGCGTCTAGTTGCGGTCCTCGAAATAACGTCTCAACAGTTCCTCGTAGCCCTTGGGGGCGGCCGTCTTGCCGCTGGACCTGACGGCGTCGCGCACGACCATGGGCAGGGCGGTGAACCACGCCCGCCCGCGAGCCATCCGCGTGCTGTCGCGCCTGCCGTCCGCCGTGTTCTGCCCGCCGACGGACTGCCCTTCCATCGATTCCTTGTACTCGCCGATGCCCTGGAGGCGTTCGGTGTTTGCGACGGCGGGCCCGTCGCCGGTGCTGAAGCCACCGGCCTCCCCGCCCGGCCCGCCCGGCCCGGGCATCGTGCCCTGGCCCATCCCCATGCCTTGTCCCTGGCCCTGGCCTTGCCCCTGGCCCATGCCCATGCCCTGGCCCTGGCCTTGACCCTGGCCTTGACCCTGGCCTTGACCCTGGCCTTGACCTTGGCCTTGACCTTGGCCTTGCCCCTGGCCTTGCCCCTGGCCTTGCCCTTGGCCCTCGCCTGCGCCCATGGCTGCCTCACCGGCACCGGCGCCGGCGGCCACCATCTGGGCCGTGCCCATCGGCGACGACGGCACCATACCCGAGCCTACCGGCGTGCCGCCACCGGCCATCCCCTGGCCCTGTCCCTGGCCTTGGCCCTGGCCTTGGCCCTGGCCTTGACCCTGGCCTTGTCCTTGGCCCTGGCCCTGACCTTGTCCTTCGCCTTGCCCTTGTCCCTGACCTTGTCCTTCGCCTTGCCCTTGTCCCTGGCCTTGTCCTTCGCCTTGCCCTTGTCCCTGACCTTGTCCTTCGCCTTGCCCTTGTCCCTGGCCTTGTCCTTCGCCCTGTCCTTGCCCCTGCCCTTGTCCTTCGCCCTGGCCCTGGCCTTCGCCCTGGCCCTGTCCCTGGCCTTGTCCTTCGCCTTGCCCTTGTCCCTGGCCTTGTCCTTCGCCCTGTCCTTGCCCCTGCCCTTGTCCTTCGCCCTGTCCTTGGCCTTCACCTTGGCCTTCACCTTGTCCTTCGCCCTGGCCCTGTCCTTGGCCTTCACCTTGTCCTTCGCCCTGGCCCTCACCCTGGCCTTCGCCCTGGCCTTCACCCTGGCCCTCGCCCTGGCCTTCGCCCTGGCCCTCGCCCTGGCCTTCGCCTTGTCCTTCGTCTTGGCCCTCGCCCAGGGTTGAGGCGATGGCGGCGGCCTGGCGGATCGGCTTGTTGGCGATCTGCCCGCTGCCGGTCAGGTTCTCCACGGCCTGCCCCGCGTCGGCAAGCGCGTTGGCATGCCTGGCCACGGCATTCCCGAGGGGCTGTGCCTGCCCGGTCTGTGCCTGCCCGGTCTGGGCCTGTCCGGTCTGTGCGGCGTCTTCGATCGCCGCCACCGTCGTCTGGAGGTCCTGGGCCACTTCCATCAGCCGAAGCGCCTCGCTGAGCAGCCTCTCGAGGTCCTCGCGCTTGATCTCGGCCAGCACCCTGGCCCTGAGCATGTCGCGTTCGCCTTTGGGCTGTGCGTCGGCGGCGCGGTGCAGGGCGGCGGCAACGCTCGGCGTGTTGCCGAACGCCTTGTCGGCCAGCGCGCGGACCCGCGGGGTGGCCGTGGTGGCCCGCGCCGGATCGACCAGCAGCTTCTTCAGGTCGCCCTGGAGGGCGATGACGCCATCGAGTTCCTTGCGGATGGCCTTGACCAGCACTCCGGCCGTGGCGACCATCGACTTGCGGACGCTTCCGGCGGCGCGATCGAGCCCGCCGGCAATCTCCCGGGAGGCCTCGGCGCTGCGGTCGGCCTTGTCCATCTCGGCGATGAGCTTTGCGGCCTGGTCGGCGGCGGTCCGAAGGGGCTTGACCGCATCGGGAGAGGTGGTCTTGACGCCGTCGGCGAGCTTCTCGGCGATCTGGCGGACCTTGCCGATCTCCAGGCGGGGGTAGTCCATCTGCTCGGGGGTGAGGTTTCCGGCGTCGATCTCGCGGGCGATGTACTGGCTGGCGGCGGCGGCGCGGTCGAGGACTTCGGCCGCCCGGTTCAGCTCGCCCAGCGTCGTGGCCAGCGCCTCGACGTAGGCCATCACCGCGCCCTCGCGGGCCTGCCCGGTGGCGTGGTGGAGGGCCCGGGCGCCCTTGCGGACGGTCGCGACGCTGTCGGCGGCCCCGCCGGCCAGGGCCTTCTCCGTAGCGGCCGCCGCGTCGGCCGCCGTCCGCACCCGCGACATCACCGTCCGGGTCAGATCCCGGTCGTCGGCGATGGCCTTGAGGGCCTTTTGGACCTGTGCGGCGATCTTGGCGGCGGCGGGCTTGTCTCCGGCGGCCTGCTGCACGCAGCGGTCATGGTTCTTCCCGAGGGCGCGGAGCTGCTCGGTGGTCACCAGCAGCTTCTTGTGCAGGGCCATGAGTTCGGCGGCGGTCCGGTCGCGCTCGAGTTCGAGCTGCCGGGCGAGCTGTTCCAGCAGTTGGGCCAGCGAGCCCACCACGCGCCCCTGCTCGTCGAGCGAGACAGGCTTGTCGCGTTTGAAGATGGCCGTCCGGGCCGCGTGGGCCGAATCGATCGCCATGCTCGTCAGGCGGGACGATCTCTCGTCCGTGCCCACCAGGGCGTACAGGGCGTGCAGGTTGTCGCCGATCCGTCCCTGCTCGTCGGCCCACGTGTCGGCGTTGGCGGGGGTGAACGCCTCGGTGCCGACGGCCTTGCGGAGCTTCTCCTGCTGGGCCAGCAGCTTGGCCACGCGTTTCTTGGCCTCGACCAGCGCCCCGCGCGTGCTGATCTGCAGCGCGGCGATGACCTTCTCCAGGCCGGTGACAATCGCCCGCTGGGTCTTGGCGGCCTCGATGAACTCGGTGTCGGTCAGTTGCTTGACGGCGCGTCCCATGGCGTCGACGACGCCGGCCTGCTGCATTGCCCGCCCGGCCTCGGCGGCCAGCGTGCCCAGGTCGCCCGACTGGTCCGAGGCGGTCTGGAGGGCCTTGTCGAGGCTGACGGCCAGAAGCCTTAGCGCCTCCTGGGCCTGTGCGGCGGTGGCGACGGCCCGCTCGTTGCGGTCGTTCAGCGCCAGCGTGTCGGCCAGGACGGCCTTCTGCCTCGTCAGGAGCGCCCGCGCCCGCTCGGACAGCTCGGACAACTGCCGACGCAGCCGAAGCCGCTCACGCTCGGCCAAAAGCTGAAGCAGAATCTTGTGCATCGCTCTCTGGGCGTCCTTGTACAGCGTCGTGCGCTGGGCGGGGTCGCCGGCGGCACAGGCGGCCGAGAGCTTCTTGACCGCCTCGGTCATCTCGTTCTTGACCAGTTCGGTGGAGCGCTTGCGGATCTGCTTGAGGTCGTTGTAGAGGGGCAGATCGTCCATGTGGTTCTCTTCGAGCTGCTGCATGTGCGTCTGGAGCACGTTGACCAGCAGCTCCTGCATGAGCTTCCTGGCCCGTTTCTGGTAGTCGCGCTGGCGGGTCAGCGCCCGGGCGTCCCGTTCGGCCGCCTCGCCCGCCGCCCGGGCGATCGCCCCCGGCAGCGCCACCGACAGCACGAACGCCGACACCAACACCGCGCGTGAGATGAGTTGTTTTGGCATGGTCATTTTCCTGCCTCCAACTGGGCCCGAAGCACCTCGTCGAGCTTCCGGTCCATCTGTTCGGCGAAACGGTTTTCCATGGCGTCCCGCACGCTCTGCTGGTCGGTCACCTCGAAGACCCACTTGTCCGAGCGCCGGGCCTTGCCGGGCACGGCCTGGCCCTTGTGCTTGCCCCGATAGTCCACGGCCTGGACGGTCACGACGACCTGGTTGCCCTTTTCGAGTTTCATTCCGGCCAGGGCCAGCGCGTAGGTGTTGTCCACCTCGCGTCCGTCCGGGCGGACGGTCATCGGCGCGGGGACGATCGGTCTCTGCCGGCCGTCGTTGTCTATCACCGCCACCTCGAGCGTGACGGTTTCCAGTTCGTAATCATCGATGGCCACGTACCGCAACACGGGGGTGGCGTCGGGGACGACGAGTCGGCTGTAGGCGGCGACGGCCGCCTGCGGGGGGCGGTCCGCCGTCACCTGCACGAGGCCCTGGATGGGCTTTTCGAGGCTCAGCCCGGCGCTGTCGGTGACCTGGACCTCGAAGCGGACCATCTCGGTGACCCGCTCGAGGGGGTTGGCCTTCGGGGGCACGAAGGTGTTTCCGCGCCGGACCAGGTTGCAGACGGTCTTGTCCTCGTCCTTCAGGATGGTCAGCGTGCTCGAGACAATGTACGTGTTGGAGGTGACCACCGGGATGACCTGCGAGCCCTCCAGCACGACCACCTGCCGACGGTTGCCCGATCCGTCCGAGGGCGCCTTGCCCGTGTAGGGCGGGGGGATGACCTTCATGTCGAGTTCGGCGCGGGGCATGGGGACCATCGCCAGGTCCAGCGGGCCCTTGGTGGCGTCGCCCAGGTGCACGGTGTACGAGAGGTTGTTGACCACGCGGCTGAGCGTGCCGGAGTAGATATCGGGCCGGTTCCGGTCCTGCGCCAGCTTGACGGTGGTTTCCGGCCCGCCGCCGGCCGTTTCCACGTAGACGCGTCCGCTCTCGGGCAGTTCCCCGGAGGCGCGGACGGTAAACGTGACGGCCAGGCCCTCGGTGGCGTACTTGCCCGGGGAGAGGATCTCTTCGATGCGCGTCCTGGTGGGGTACTCGGCGTCGGTCAGCGTCAGCCGGCCGAAGAAGGCCCGCGTGTGGTCGGCGTACAGGACGGCCAGCGCCGAACAGAGCGCCGCCGTCGCGGCGAACAGGACGAGTCGCCCGGTCATCTCCTTGCGGGAGAACCCGGCCAGGAAGTTCAGCCCCGACGACGTCCGCGCGGTCCGCTCGACCACGCTGTCCCGGAGCTGCGCCGAGCCGTACTGGGGCCGCCGCTCGTCGTCGAACTGGATCGCCGCCACGAAATCCGAATGCAGGTGGTGCTTGTCATCCACCATGACGGCCAGGGCGGTGTCCGATTCGTGGATGTTGAGGGCGGGCAGGAGATACCGGACCGCCAGCCACATCGCCGCGCCGATGAGCACGGCCAGCATGATGCCGCGCTCCAGGTGGTCCATGCCGATCAGGAAATCCACCGCGAAGAGCCCCAGCAGGGCCCACAGCACCACAGTGATCGCCATGGAGCCGCATACCGCCAGACGGACCGTCGAGCGGTACAGCCGCAGCCGGGCCAGGCCCGAACGCACTCTTGGTAGTCGTTTCATTGCAGATTCAGCAGTTTCCGGGTCGTCCATTCGCCGAACATCAGGACCAGGACCAGGCCCAGCACCAGCCAGGTGTTCCACAGGACCCGCCGGCGGGTGCTGATTTCGCCGGTCGAGCGGGACGTGACGTCGGTCGCCATCGTGTGCACCTCGTGCAGCTCACACGCCTTGCCGCGCGTGTCCTGGGCCATGGCGTGCTGGACGTCGATGTTCCTGACGGTCGAGCGTCGCTCGGCCGTGGTGGGGGCGACCTTGAAGGTCGTCTCGACGTCCTTCATGGTGACCGGGTCCCTGACGAGCAGGCGGTGCGGTCCGGCGGTAAAGACGGGCACCGAGGTCTCGAAGAACACCTTGTCCCGGGACAGCGGGATTCTCAGTTCGGTCTGCGAGGGCTTGTCGCGGCCTGAGGCGGGCTGGGCGATCAGCTTGGCCGACAGGCTGTCGGCCTCGATCTCCAGCGGGGTGTAGTCCTTGGTGTAGGCCTCGACGATGATACGGACCTTCTGTCCGGCCTGGTATCTCTGGCGGTCGGTCTGGACCCTGAAGCGCTTCTGGGCCCCGAGAGCCCTGCTGAGGCCCATGCGGTAGATCAACTGCCCCCACAGCCGGCCGTAGTACTTCTCCCCATACCGTTTCCGCAGGCGCCAGATCTCGTTGAAGGCGAAGTACACCACCTCGCCCTTGCCGTATCGGCGAATGGCGACGAGGGGCTGGGGGGTCTTGCCGTCCACGCAGCGGTCGGTGGGATGGCACGCCAGCACGGTGGCCAGGGGATGTGGCCTGAGGCACGGCTGATACCACTGGAGGTCCTTGAAGTTCCGCCAGGCCTCGGCGTTCTCGTAGGCGTTGTCGGCGAGTGACATGAAGTCGTATCGAGCGGCGTTGGGCGTCAGGCGCAGGTCGAACTGCCCGTTGCGCCGCCTGAAGCCCGGCCCGACGACCACCGGGAGCATGTCGGCGATCTTCGTGTCGATCAGGGCCGAGGGCCCGAACCTCGGCCCGGCCAGCACCACCAGCCCGCCCCCGAACTTCGAGACGTACTCCACCAGCATCTCCTGGATGCCCTGGTAGCCCTGGGAGTCCCGCGGGTGGGACGGCAGCACCCGCGAGGGGATGTCCGACAGGAAGATCACGTCGTAACTGAAGAACTCCTGCCGCGACCGCGCCAGCGTGGTGAGCATCTCGATGAAGATGTCGCTGCTTCGCCGCACGGTGAAGTCCGCCGAGTCCAGGTACGTCCGGAAGCCCTCCCGGCCGATCATCGGGTCGCGATAGAAGACCTCCTTGATGAATCGCCATTCCCAGGTCGGCTCGTACTCGACGAAGAGGATCTTCAGCGCGTCGTCGCGGACCATCACCTCGCGCTGGGCGGCGTTGTTGTCCCGGCGGACCTCCTCGTCGAACGGCTTGACCCGCGCCTCGAGGGTATACCGCCCGGAGACCGCCGGCTCGTACGGCACGGTGGCCTCGACGGTGCCGGCGTCCAGGGGCACCGTTACCGTGCCCACCACCTCGAACCGCAGGTCCGGGCGGGCGCCCTCGAAGGTCATCGGGCGGGCCAGCAGCATGACGTCGGCGTCCCGGCCGCTCAGGCCCCTCTGGCGCAGCTCGATGGGGATGACGGCGCGTTCGCCCTCCTTCAGGTCCGGCGGGGGGTTCAGGCTGATCGTCAGGTCCACCGCCTCGGTCGGCCCGACGCCGACCGTGTAGAGCGGCGCCTTGAGCCTCTTGGCCGCGTCGAGGGCGGGCTGGCCCCGGTTCTGGTCGAAGTCGCTGACGACCACCACGCCGGCCAGAAGGTGGTTCTGCGTTCGCCGCCTGATCTCGTCCAGCGCCGCGCCCAAGGCCGTCACCCCCGCGTCGCACCCGCCCAACTGCTCCGCGACCAGCGCCGTGTCCACCGCGTCCGGGCTCGACCGCGACATGAGGATCTCCCGCACGCCGTCGGACTGGTCCAGCACGTACCCGCGCAGGTGGAACCGCTCGTTCAGCGCCTCCAGCCAGCCGAGGTCCTCGCTGCGGATCGCGGCCCGGACCAGGTCCTGGCGTGAGGGGCCCTTGTCGAGGTCTTCGCTGAAGGCCGGGGCCTCCGCACCCAGCGCCTGGCGCAGCGCCGCCTGCGCGGTAGGCGAGACCTTGTCCCGCATGTTCATGCTGTCCGTGCCGTCGAAAAGCACCACCAGCGTCGGGCGCGGGGTGGTCCGGACCTTCAGGACGGCCTCGGGCTCGGCCAGAATCCACACCAGCGACGCCAGCACGAGCGCGCGGAAGATGGCCATGGGGATGCGGACCTTCCGGTGGCGCAGCGCCTGGTACCGCACGTAGAACACCACGGACGCCGCCGCCAGCGCCAGGCAGCACAGCAGGACCAGCACGCCCCGGTTGCGCGCCCAGGCGGCGGCAAACTGCATCTGCACGTCCACGAGCGACTCGAGGTTCTCGATGTCCAGGAGGTTCCCCAGCCAGTCCATCATGGCGACACCTCCTTCCCCGCGGCGGCCGGGCGTCCGGTCGGGGTCCTCGCGGGTTGGGGCCCCTTGGGCAGGCCCGCCAGGTACCCCCACGCCAGCAGGCCCATCTCCGCCAGAAGCAAGGCCAGCACCAGGAGCATCAGGACCTGCCAGAGGTCGTGCCCGACGACCGTCTGTCCGGCCAGGCTGATGTCCTGGTCGGGCCCGGTCCAGGTGATGGCGGTCTGCCCGATGCGCCCGGGCAGGTCAGCGGCGTCGGCGGGGCGCAGGTCGCCTTCCCCGGCCGGGCCGTTCACCGCCAGCACCATCGTCCGTGTGGCCTTGTCCCCGTCGCCCTGGCCCGGGTGCCTTCGGCGAATCCGGTAGACCCCGCGCCGCTGGACGGACCTGAGCAGCAGCCCGTAGTTCTGCGGCCCGAGGGCCTCGACGCTCTGGAGGCGTCCCTCGGCGTCGCCGGGAATCTGCACGGTGAAGTCCGCAGACTGGTCCGCCGCCGATACCGGGACCACGATCTCGCTGACCGGGCCGAACGTCCGGTCCGGAAGCGAGTGCACCAGCAGGTGCCGCATGATCCGGTCCAGAAGCAGCACCCCGTGGTCCAGCGCCAGGGTGTTCCAGACCGGCCACAGGCCCGACGTCAGCATGATCACCCGCCCCTTGCCGATCTGCCGCTGTATCACGAACGGGTGAGAGTTGCTGTAGCGCCCCAGGACGCGGGGCAGCGTGGCGCTGACCCGTTCCTCGATGGTGAACTCCCCCGTCTCACGCGCCAGCGGATTGCTCCAGGCCAGCCAGTTGGGTGACATCGCGGCGACCTGTCTGCGGGCGGCGTCTCGGCGTGCGCTCTCGTCGGGGGAGAGCGTCCCGCCCCGCTCGAGTTCGGCCCAGCGCCTCTCGTCGGCGTCGTGCTTGGCCAGCCTGTCCAGGCGGCGCTTGAGGCGCTTCGGCTCGGACCGCTCGATGCCCTCGCGGGCGGCCTGGACGTCGGCGACGACGGCCCGGAAGAATTTCGGCCTGGCGAGGATCTTGTCGGCTTCCTCGGGCGTGGTGTCGAGGTACAGGGCCTGCCCGACGATGCTCTGCTTGTCGAGGCCGAAGCTCGACACCTCGCGCTGCCCGGGCCGGGGCACCTGCCCGAGAAGGTCCTTCTTCAGCGGCGCCGGGAGGATCCCCGCGCCGTCCTTCCAGGCCGCCTCGGTCCACTGCACCGGGTCGAACCCCTCTCCGGCGCCGATGAAGAGGTTGCCCCCCTGTTCGACGTATTCCCTCAGCAACGTCACCGCCTGAGGCGCCGGGGAGGTCACCCCGCCGATGACCACCAGGCGGGCGTCCTTCAGGTCCTCCCGCGTCAGGCGGTCGATCGTCCGGAGCACCTGCCTGACCAGCGCCTTGCGTCCCGGCCCGGCGTAGGCGCGCGAGTTCAGCAGCCGGCGGGCCCGCGCGGTCTCGCCGAACATGTTCTGGTCCGGCAGCTCGTTCGGGCCGTGCTGGTCGACGAAGACCACCGGCGTCCTGGCCACGACCGGCACGATCAGCGTGCGGGAGTCGTCCTCGACCAGGTGGTCCAGGTGGTCGGTGGACAGTTTGAGCGTGGCCGGCACGAACAGCGGCTCGGCGCTCGTGCCGGGCACCCGGAAGTGGTGCGTGAAGTCCATCCACAACTCGTGCCCCGACACCAGGTCCACCGTGCGCTCCTGGTCTGGGGCCTCGACCCCGTCGATCGTGAGGGTGACCTGGACGTTCCTGCGGGGCTTGCCCTCGTGCCTGATGACGGCGCGGAAGACGGCCGGGGAGTCCGTGTCGGCTATCCCGTGGACCAGACGGAAGTCGGCGACCCACGAGTTGGTCCGCTCGGTCGGGCCGACCTGCACGATCTGGAGGTCGCCGACGCCCTCGAGGTACGCTTCGGCCCCGTCCAGCAGCCGCGTGCGGCCCTGGGCGTCGCCGACGAAGACCGTGCGCTTGGTGGGCAAGTGGCTGGCCGAGCGCGCCGTGACCGCCTGGGCCAGGCCCTCGCGCAGCGAGCCCGACCGGTCGACCAGTTCGATCTGGTTGACGGCCTCGGCGGCGTCTTTCATGATCGTGTAGACGTCCCGGGCGTGCCAGCGCGAGTAGCCGCACAGCGGGATGATCGAGACTTCCGAGCCTTCCGGCAGCGAGCGGATGAACTGGGCGGTCCTGGCCTTGGCGGTGTCCAGCAGCGACTTGTCCAACGGCTTGTAGCCCATGGACAGGCTGTTGTCGACGACGATGACGGCGTGCGTGGCGGTGGGCTCGCCGTTGTCGGCGGGGCTCGAACTCCAGTAGGGCCGGGCCATGGCCAGCACGAAGAGGATCACCACGATGGTGCGGAGCACCAGCAGGAGCACGTCGCGGATCTGGAGGGCCCGGCGGGAGCGCCTGGCCACCTCGCGCAGCAGCTCCATCGGGCCCCAGTAGACCGTGCGCCGACGCCTGCGGTTGAGCAGGTGGATGATCGTCGGACCGGCCCCCGCCGCCAACGCCGCCAGGAATACACCCGATGCAAAGTCCATGGCTGCTCTCAGCGCCTCCCTGCTCTGCGTCCCAGACCGGCCTTACCCTGCTGGAGGATCGGCAGGTAGCGGTTGGGGATGTTCAGTGTGAAGACGGCCACGGCCGTGCCGAACAGTTGCCCGGGCTTGCCGCCGACGCGGCTGTCTGCCCACCAGCCCTGGCGGGCGGCGCCTCGCCCTCCCGACGTGGCCTGGCGAGACTGCGAGTCCACCAGCGCCTTGCGAATCCGCGGGTACCCGTCCTGCCATATCTTGCCCCCGACCTGGTACAGCGCCTGGCTGACGTAGTACATGGTGTAGGCGTCGAAGGGCATGCGCCCTTGCGAGACCTTCATGCGCCCCTTGATGTCTCCCAGCACGCCCTGCATGCTGCGGTAGATGCGGAAGTCGTCGTACCGGCCGTACTCCTGGAGGCAGACGGCGCCCGCGGCGGCCATCGCCGTGGTGCTGGAGCCCCCGTTGTACGTGAAGCGTCCCGGGAACCTCGCGTCCTGGTGCCGCCAGCCGAAGCGGCGCGCCAGGTCGTCCGGGTCCTTCCTCGGCGTGCGGTAGTAGTTCTGCACCGAGGAGATCGCCTGGGTGACCGTCTCGCGCGGGATGTGGATGCCGATGTCCATCGCCCCCCGCAGGGCCTTGGCCTGCATGACCGCCAGCGACAGGTCGTGCCCGCGGCTCTGCCGGCGGGCCGTGTAGTCCCATCCCCCGTCCTTGCACTGCGTGTCGATGATGACCTTGATCGCCTTGCGCAGCACCCGCCCGATGCGCTTGTCGTTGGTCATCCCGTAGGCCTGCGTGAGCATGAACGTGCTCAGCCCGTGGTTGTACATATCCCGCCGGGACCCGCTGATGTTCAGCAGCCCGGACGACTTGGCGTTGACCAGCACGTAGTCCAGCGCCCTGCGGACGTTCTCGCGGTAGCGCCCGGTCTCGGTGGAATGCCCCGCCGAAAGAAACGCCAGCGCGCCCACGGAGACCAGGCCCAGATCGTTGGATTCCCAGTTGCCGTTCCTGCCCTGGTTGCGGGCCAGCCACTCCAGGCCCGCCGCCGAGGCCTCCTCGCTCTGGCGCGTGACCTCCCACCGTCCCTCGGCGCGGGCCGTCGTGCCGGACAGGGCCACAGCTGCAATCAGGACCGCGCACGTCACCGATCTGGCCATGCAAGATACCTCAGTCAATCCAGGTTTCCGAAAGGGTACGGCCTATCCTGCGGGGGCACACGTTGGCCAAGCGGCCGCCGGTCCCCGGGGCAGGTTACCTATTTATGCCCGTTCTCGCCGGAGAGTTACGCGAAAAAGCGCAACATTCTTCTCACGCGGTCCCTGCGGGGATCGGCCGCGGCCACCAGGCGCTACCGGACTCGAACCACTCGGGCCACGTCTCGTACGATACGGATCGTGGACGATCACGTCAAACCCGGCTTTGTCTGAGAACTCCGTGACGGGCCCCGAGCGGGTCTTCGCTCGTCTGTCGGCGTCCGGCTGCATCGCCCATGCCGGGGCATGGCCTGCCTCGCCGTCCACACGCTGCTCGGATGTGAATGCAGGCCGGACTGTCGGTCAGAGCACCTCGGCGAGAGCCGCGTCCACCGCCGCCAGCAGCGCCTCGATGTCCAGAGGCTTGTTGAAGTAGGCCGACGCTCCGGCTTCGAGGATTCGGCGTCGCGCTTCAGCGGAATGATGCGCCGTTATCGCCAGGACGGAGATCTCCTTGGTCTCCTGGCTCGACTTGATCTTCCGGCAGACCTCGAAGCCGTCCATCCCCGGCATGCGGAGATCGAGAATGACCGCGTCGGGCCTGGACAGCGCCACGATTTGGCCGGCGGAGTATCCGTCGTTGGCCTGCAGCACCTCGAAGTCCGGATGGGCCGCGGCGATCTCCTCGACAAGCCACGCCGTGACCGACTCCTCGTCGTCCACAACGAGCACCCGGACAGGGGGAGGGTCCAACTCGGGCGGCACGGGCAGCTTCTGGCGACGCAGGAAGGCGATCAGGTCTTCCCGCGCCACGCGCCTGTGCCCCCCGGGCGTCCTGCCGGCCTTGAGCTGCCCGGAATCAATCCACTTGGATATCGACGCGACGGCCACGCCCAGCAACTTGGCGATCGTGACCGTCGAAAGGGTGTTCTTCATTACTTGGCCTCCGCGCCCCCCCGACATCTGCGCGCTGCCGCTCGTTCGTGTGAACGCTGCGTTGGGGAATATACCCCTTGGGGAGCATCGCGACAACGGCAATTCCTCGACTCCTGCCCCCGCACGTCCTCAGGCACGCCCTCCGCCGCCGGAGGGGGGCGACGCCTCGATGCGCTGAGGCATCGCCCCCCCCGTACCGCTAGGAGAGACCGCAGGTCAACAGATGCAAGGATAGCCTGGTCGGGGCTGAACCGTCATAGCGGCATCTCCGGCTGCTCGGCTTCTTCGGTGCACAACACCAGGTCTCTGCACAGCCTGGCTTGCTGCTCCAGTATGCTCCTGACGGCACCAAGCTGGTGGGCGACGATGTCCCGGCTGGAGATCATGCCGAGCATGAGCCCGTCTTCAATGATGGGCAGGTGCCGTATCTTGTGTTTGGCCATGATCGCCTGGGCCCTCATGATCGAGGTCCTGGTGGTGACCGAGATCAGCTTGTCCGTCATGACCTCCTTCACCTGGACCCTCTCCGGCTCCTTCGCGCCGACCAGGACCTTCTCGACCAGGTCGCGCTCCGTGATAACACCGACGGGAGCACCTGCATCGTCAATCACGATCAGGCACCCCACGTGATGATGCCGCATCTTCTTGGCCGCCATCAGCACGGCCGCCTCGGCCCTGATGGACAGGACGGCAGGGTTCTTGCCCAGCATCATCTCGACGCGGTGACTTTCAGTCATGGCTGTTCTCCCGGCGCGGCGAAGCGCCGTGGGTGTTTGGGGCGGCCTGTCTTCCCGGACCGCGCCACGGTTCTCACGCCACCTGCGGCGCGAGAGATCGGCACGGGACCCGGACGCGAATGGGCTCCTCGACCCCGGTCCCGCGCGCCCAGTGCCGCAGCCGCTCCAGGATCGGGAACGTCACCTCCTGGCCCCTGGTGACCAGCAGTTGCCTTCGTGTCGACCACACGTCCTGTTCGAGGATCATGCCGACGTCGAGCCCATCGACGTCGACCGCCGCGAGCCTCGTGCTGGCCGTACGCACGTGGAGGGTGCTCAGCGTAGCCACGATCTCCGGGTCGAACTGATCGTGCTGCCCGCCGAGCCGATCGACGGCCTCTTCGGCCGACAGCCCTGCCGTGATCAGGCGATCGAAGCCCAGCGCGACCTTGAGGACATGGCCTCCCAGCGCGGCGATCTCTCGATGCCTCACGTCGTCGTGGGCGCGATGGCAGGCAAAGGGCTCCTCCTGCCTGGCGATCATGTGCGCGACGTCTTCGAGGCGGGGGATGTTGGCCAGCAGCCGGCCGGCCACCTCCGGGTGCGAGGCCAGCGTCGCCTGCTCCTCGTCAGACAGTTCCACGCCCGCGTACAGTTTTTCGAGGGTTTCGGCCGGCAGCGTCACCCAGCCTATCTGGGAGAGCATCGCGGCGGTCTGAAACCGCCAGGCATCAGGCAGTCCGAGTTCGGCCACGATGTGCTGGACGTAGAGCCGTATGCGTCCGGCCCGCCCGAAGGCTATCGGGTTCACCAGCGCCAACACGTCGGTCAGCACCTTGATGCTGGCGTTGAGGGTTTCCTCCAGCAGGAGGCTCTCGGCGGTGACCAGGTCGTATTGCCTGGCCGCCGCCGTCATGGCATCGATCAGGACGTCCTTGGCGCAGGGCTTGGTGAGGAACCGGAAGATGCTGCCCTCGTTGACGGCGTCCATCGCCGTGCGGAGGTCGGCGTTGCCGGTCAGCATCACGCGCACCGTGTCCGGTGCCCGCTCCTTGACCTTGGCCAGGAACGCCACCCCGTCCATGCCGGGCATCCGCATGTCCGACAGCACGACGGCGAACGGCCCGTTTTCGGCCAGGGCCTTCAGCCCTTCTTCTCCCCCCAGCGCCGTGATCACCTCGAACGGCGTCCGGTGCAGGACGCGCTTGTAGGCGGCGAGCAGGCTCTGGTCATCATCGACGAACAAAAGTCTCTTGCTCATGTTCCATCTCCCGTTCAACGTGTTGCAGACAGGCCGCTCGCCACGCGGGCACGCGGTGTGCCAGCCCCGCTTCGCGCAGGGCCGCTTCATCAAGCTCCGGTGGGTCCATCCCCTCGGCAGCCCCGGCCAACTCGTGCGCCAGGACATCCGCGGCGTGCACCATCACCGTGGGAATCAACCCCGCGTCGGTTGCGTCCAGAGGCGTGTGGTGGAAGGCCGCCGCTTCCATCACGGCATCGGGCAGCCCCCAGAGCCCGATGAGGTACGCCCCGGCCAGGGTGTGCATCGCCTCGAGGGTCTGGTACTCGGCCTCCAACGGGTCGATTCGGCGTTCTTTCACCAGGGCCAGCGCCGCGTCGTATGCCTCAGGGAGTTGTGTGATCCACACGACCTTCCCGACGTCGTGCAGCAGCCCGGCGGCGTAGACGTCGTCTGCGGCGCCCTGCGGGGCGTTCTCCGTCTGGGCAATTCGCCTGGCGAAGTCGGCGACGGTTCCGGCGTGATGGCACTGACGGGCCAGTGAGACGTGCCGGCCCTCGGGCCTGGAGCACCGACAGAACGCCGCCGGAAGACCCGCCAGGCGACGCAAGACGTTCACGCCGAGGAACTCCACCTGACGAGCCGGACTCATCACCCCGATGCGCGCCGCATAGAACGAGGAACTGAGCAGTTGGAGGATTCTCAGGCTCATGCCGACGTCGTGCGACACCGCGTCGGTCACGGCCTGCACCGTTGGGCCTTTGGCCTGGACGACGTGCTGAAGCCTCTCATACGCCCCGGGCTCAGAGGGCAGGGCCTGGAGGCTGCCGAGAATGCCCTTCAGCCCGTCGCCCAGCGGCATGCCCACCAGAATGCGGGCCCTGTCCAGGGCCTCCTTGAGCGTCTGGGCCGGACACGGCTTGGACAGAAAACGGTGGGCCAGGCCGACGCACGTGTCCACGTCAACCTTGGACGCCTGCCCCGACAGGGCCAGGCGAATCGTCCGGGGGTGCCGCTTGCGCACCGCCTCCAGAAGATCGCACCCCATCATGCCGGGCATCCGCATGTCCGAGACGATGACGTCGATGTCGTCTCGGGCGACGATGTCCAAGGCCTCCGGGCTGACCGACGTGCCGAACGTCTCCCACTCGGCTCGCACCGAGCGCATCATTCGGCACACGCCGCTGATTATCCTTGGCTCGTCGTCGACAAACAGAATGCGTTTTCTTCTGACCATGTGTCCTCATCCCTTGGGGTATCGACGTCACAGCGGGCGGGGTTGGCCCGCACGGGCAAGCGGATCACGAAGGTCGTGCCCTTGCCCACTTCCGATTCCACGCTGACCGTCCCCCCGTGCTTGTCGACGATCACCGAACGACTGATGCTCAGCCCCTGACCGGTCCCTCGCCCCACCTCCTTGGTCGTGAAGAAGGGGTCGAAGATCCTGTCGCGAATCTCGTCGGGAATCCCCGTGCCGGTGTCGGCGATGCGAACCTCCACCCAATGGCCCTCCCCGCGGGTGCTGATGGTTATCGTGCCCTTGGCCTCCATTCCGTCGCCGATGGCCTTGCCGATCGCGTGCGCCGCGTTGGTCAGCATGTTCAGGATGACCTGGTTGAACTCCCCGGGCAGGCACTCGACCGCCGGCAGGTCCCGGTCCAGATCGAGTGCGAGTTCCGCGACGTACTTCCATTCGTTTCTCGCCACCGTCGCGGTGCTCTCGATCTCCCTGTTCAGGTCGACAGGGGTCATCTCCGTCACGTTGGGATGGGAGAAGTCCTTCATGGCCCGGACGATCTTCGTCACCCGCTGGATCCCTTCCTGCGACTGGCGCAGGGCCTGGGGGATCTCTTCCCGCAAGTACGCCACGTCGATCTCCTCGGCGTAGGCCCGGGCCTCAGCGAGGACCTGGGGGGCTATCGTTCCGTCACGTGCCGAGCCCAGCAGGCCCTCGTACAGGCCGATCAGCGTGAGCAGGCCCTCGATGCTCTCGGCAATGAACTGCGTGTTGTCGCCCACGAACTGCGTGGGGGTGTTGATTTCGTGGGAGATTCCGGCCGCCAGTTGGCCGATGGCCTCGAGCTTCTGAGACTGGGCGAGCTGGCTTTCCAGGATCCTGCGTTCGGTGATGTCCGCTCCGTGAATCACTGCGGCGATCTCCCCGCCCGACAGCGGATTCACCGTCATCGCCATGAAGCCCTCACTTCCGGCGGCGTTCGTGAACCGCAGTTCGTCCAACTCGATTTGCTCACCCGAGTGGATACACTTGACCGCCGCGGCGACGATGGTCTGGCTCGGCCAGGTCGCCGGGCACTCGCCCAGAAGTTGCCCGACCGCCTGATCGGCGGTGAGGCCGACCACACGCTCGACCGCCGGATTCCATCGGGCGACGCGCCCGTCGGGGCGCAGGGCGATCAGGATGGAGGGAATCGCCTCGAACAGCGCCGTCAATTCGGCGTGCGCCGTGCGGAGCTTTTCTTCGGCCTGGCATCGTTCGACGAGCTGGGCCACGCTGCTGCCCAGGGCCTCCAGCAGACTGTCGTCCTCCTGTGAGATCGGATGCGACGAGAACAGCGCCAGGACGCCGATCGTTTCCCCGTCCGGAGGGCGAAGCTGGTACCCCGCGAAGGACACCAGCCCCAGCTTGGCCGCCCACTCGTGGTCGTGGACGCGGGGATCGTGTGTCACGTCGTTGGTGACGAACTTGCGGTCCTGGTCCGAGGCCACACGCCCGATCTTGTAGCACCCGAAGGGAACACGCCGGTGGACCTCGCCGTCGACGTGCGTGTACTGGCCCGAGCTGGTCGCCAGGCGCAGGCAGTGGTCCCGGTGTCGGCAGACGTGGGGGCCCTCCGCGACGTCGGCGTGTATGCAGCCGTCCTCGCACAGGTCCCCGGGATGCGTCAGCCAGATCCGGCAGAAGTCGGCGTCGAAGATCTCGACCGCCGCATCGGTGACCTCCTTGAGTTTATCGTCCAGGTCCCCGGCACTCAGCAAGGACTGCTGGAGCCGGTTGAGCCTGGCCTGGCGGTCGAGGCTCGCCTGGCGGGCGTGCTCGGCCCGCTTGCGGTCGGTGATGTCGCGGACGGTGGCCTGGACGACCATCTGGCCGGCGATCTCCATGCGCGTCAGCAGCACCGTCGCGGGGAACTCCTCCCCGTTCAGGCGCCGGTGCGTCCACTCGAACAAGTGCGAGCCTTCCCGTACGGCGGCCTGGATCATCTCTCGGGCCTTGACCGGGGAGGGCTGTCCGTCCGGCTGGTAGTTGGGCGAGACATCCCACGGGGCCAGCGAGGCGAAATGCTTCTCGTCCCGGGCCGCGAACATCGCAACCGTCGCCGGGTTGCCCGAAGTGAACCGCCAGTCCGGCGGGGCCAGGATCATCAGGGCGTCGCGGGAACTCTCGAACAGGACACGGAACCGTTCCTCAACCCGCTTGCGAGCGGTGATGTTGGCGATGGAGACCAGGACGTACGGCCTGGTGTTGAGCGTGATGCGCTCGGCGTTCAACTCCAGCCAGAGCCTGACCTCCCGTCCGTCGATGGCCAGACTGGCCGGCACCTCCAGTCCCCGGGCCGGCTGCCCGGATGTGAACACGCCGACGATCCCCGCCCGTATCGGGCACGACGCGCACAACGGACCGTTGCCGCACCCGGCCGCATCGTCGGCGACGTGAACGCATCCCAGTGCCTGGCCCGGCTGGACGTCGACCATCGCCTGAGGGCTCTTGCCGACCAGCTTGGCCGCCACGTTGTTGATCTTCGTGATGGTCGTGTTCTCGTCGACGAGCACCAGGCCGACCGGAGACGCCTCGAAGATCGCCTCCAGGTTCTTCCGCTGGTGCTCGATCTCCGACTCCAGGTTGGCTCTCGTCAGACGGGTCCCGCTGACCGACGCGCGGAGGAGGTACAGCAGAACCGTACACGTGATAGCCACACCGCCGACCAGGCCGACCAGGGCCAACCAGCCTTTCCCGGCGGAAATCACGTCCTCGCCCGGCGCGCTGCCGCGAATCAGGTCGTACACCACAACCGATGACACACAGCCCACCAACAACATAAAAGCTTCTGGAACAAGGCTTTGCAGGGTCGTCAATCTTATCTTCCCGCTTTCCTTCCCCGTAGGCTTATCCATTGCTCACCGCCTCGCCCGACTGGCCCGCCAAGGGCTGGGCCTGGTCTGGATGGTCGTGTGAGGTATGCCGTAAGTGCCTTTGAAATCATCGGCTATGAATATATCTGCCTGGCAGGTCATCTACGGCCCTCTGGGTCACTTCTGCCCTTATCATCGGCATTACAAAGATGAGCTTTAGTATATTCATTATTATTGGCGATATATATAGTAAAATTGTTTGAGTGGTTTGTTGTCATAATCAGCATATTGGCCGGCCGATGCTGTGTCCAAGAGCTGTCCTTGAGATACCGGTCGGCCTGCGCTCGTGCGGGGAGGTTCCACAACGGAGGCCACCGAGAATGGAATCGTCCGTGACATGGAAACAACATCCCGATCGGGGATGGTGTCCCGCCGGTACAGGTGTCCACCGGCGCCCCGGACGTGGGTGTGCCGCAATCACCGCGTCATCACGACCGCCGTGTCTTGCGGATGTGTACAATTTCAGTGCAAGTTTTCCACACAGCGTGGCCCCGTATGTTCATGTTGGCGAATGCAACTCTGACGTCGGGATGATCGCCTGTGGGGGTGTGTTATGAAGGCGAAGGGTGAACGCAGGACGGCAAAGGCACACCAGCCGGCCGAACCCGCTCGGTCGGACCACTACGTTGCTGACGGGGAAGCACGCGGCCTCGGCGGCGCGGGCGCCCGGCCGCAGGACGCGCCACGGTTCCTGCAGGCCGTGATCGATGCGATCCCCGAAGCCACACTGGTCATTGGCCGGGACCACCGTATCGTCCTGGCCAATCGCACCGCCCGGGAGGTGATCGGCGGGGAGGATCCCGTCGCCGGGCACCTGACCTGTTACCAGGCATTCCACCGTCTCGACGCGCCCTGTGACGGGCAAGAGTACCCCTGTCCGTTGGAGAAGGTCTTCCAGACGAAGGCCGAGGTCACGGTCGAACACAGACACCTCAATGCCGATGGCGGCGAGGTTGTCGTCGAGGTCACCGCCTCGCCTGTCTTCAACGACGCCGGCGACGTGATCCACATCGTTGGGATCATCGAGGACATCACCGACCGCAAGCAAGCTGAAGAGGCGCTGCGATACCGGGCTGACTTTGAACGACTCATTACCGGCTTGTCCGCAGACATGGTGCACCTCGGACCCGATGAAGTGGACCCTGGAATACAGCAAGCGCTGCAGACCATCGGAGAGTTTGCCCATGTGGACCGCTCGTACGTCTTCCTTCTCCGCGAAGGCGGCTTGTTGGCGGACAACACACACGAGTGGTGCGCCGAGGGCATAGAGTCGCAGACAGAGAGCCTCAAAGGCATTCCCGTTGATGATGAACTCCCTTGGTTCGCCGAGAAGATAAGGCGCCTCGAGGTATTCCACGTCCCTGACGTGTCGGCTCTCGGACCAGAGGCGACACTGGAGAAGACACACTTTGATTCACAGCACATACAGTCCCTGATTGCTGTCCCAATGGTTCACCACGGTGACCTTTTCGGTTTTCTCGGTTTTGACTCCGTACACCAGAAGAAGACGTGGTTCGAAGACGCTGCGGTGCTGCTGCAACGGGTCAGGGAACTCTTCACCCATCTGCTCGCGCGCAAGCAGGCGGAGGAGGAGAACGAGAATCTCGCCAGGTTCCCTTCGGAGGATCCCGATCCGGTGCTTCGGGTTTCGGCCGACGGCACGGTGATGTACGCCAACGCGGCCAGCGAGAGCCTCCTGGCCGCGTGGGGCAGCGGCGTGGGACGTCCCGTGCCGGATGTCTGGGCCGACCGCCTGGTATGGTCCCTGGACGAGGGCCAGGTCTGGCAGGAGACGCTGGCACACAAGGGGCGGAGGTTCTCCTTCTCGGGCGTTCCGGTACCCGCCGCAGGGTACGTCAACCTCTACGGCCGCGACATCACCGACCTCCAACGCGCCGAAGACGAGCTTCGCCAGGTCTCGTCGCGCCAGGAGGCCATTCTCGCGGCCGTGCCCGACATCATCATGGAGGTCGACGCCAACAAGGTCTACACGTGGGCCAACCGGGCCGGGCTGGAGTTCTTCGGGCCCGACGTGATCGGCAAGCCGGCCGACCACTACTTCGAAGGCCAACAGAATACCTACGACGTCGTGCAGCCTCTCTTCGGCGGCAGCGAGGAGACGATCTACGTCGAGAGCTGGCAGCGTCGGCAGGACGGGGCCAAACGCCTGCTGGCTTGGTGGTGCCGCGTGCTCAAGGACCCCAGCGGCCACGTCACCGGCGCCCTGTCCACCGTGCGGGACATCACCGAACGCAAGCGAAAGGAAGCCGAACGGGAGGAGCTGCTGCACAGCCTGAGAGAGCGCGTCAAGGAGATGGGCTGCATGTTCGCCGTGGCGAGGTTGGCGCACGGCCCAGCCGCGGCAGCCGAGGTCTGCCGGGAAGCCGTCAGGCTCATTCCGCAAGGCTGGCAGTACCCCCAGATCACGCGGTGCCGGATCCGACTGGACGGCCGGGAATATCTCTCCGGACCCTTCGACCAGACCCCGTGGCGGCTTTCGGCCGAGATCGTCGTCTCCGGCCGGGTCCGCGGATCCGTGGAGGTCTACTACCTCCAGGAGCGTCCCGAACGGGACGAGGGACCGTTCCTGACGGAAGAGCGCCGGCTGATCGACACGATCGCCCGCGCTCTCGGCGAGGCCATCCGCCGAAAGGAAGCCGAGCAGGAAGCCGGGAAACTCCAGGAGCGGATCGACTTCATCCTCGGCGCGACCAACACGGGGATCGACATCATCGATGCGGACTTCAACATCCGCTACATCAACCCCGAGTGGCAGGCGCACTGCGGGGACCCGGCGGGGCGGAAGTGCTACGAGTACTTCATGGATCGCGACACGGTCTGCCCGGGCTGCGGGGTCGTCAAGGCCCTCCAGACCAGGCAGCCCGCCGTCACCCAGGAGGTCCTGCCCAAGGAGGGCAACCGCCCCATCCAGGTCACCACCATCCCGTTCCAGGACGAGAACGGCGACTGGCTGGCCGCCGAGGTCAACGTGGACATCAGCGAACGCGTCCGCATGGAAGAGCAGTTCCACCACGCCCAGAAGATGGAGGCCGTCGGGCAGTTGGCCGGGGGGGTCGCTCACGACTTCCGCAACCAGCTCACCGTCATCAGGGGGCTGGCCGAGGCCATGCTCCGGCGGGGCATGGTCAACGACGACGGGCGCGACAGGGCCGAAAGGATTCTCCACGCCGTCGAGAGGTCTGACGAACTCACCGGCCAATTGCTGGCTTTCAGCCGAAAGGAAATCCTCGAACCCCGGGTGACCGACCTGGCCGACCTCGTCGCGGATCTCGGCAAGACGCTGCCGCAGATGATCGGCGAGGACATCAGGCTGTCGATAACGCGCGGCCTTGACCCCTGCCGCGCACACGTCGATCCGAACCTGCTCCAGCAGGCGGTCATCAACCTGGCGCTCAACGCCCGCGACGCCATGCCCAACGGGGGCGCGCTGATTGTCGAGACGGCAGTGGTGGACCTGGACGAGGACTCGGCCGTGGACATGAACGGCGCCGAGCCGGGGCGGTACGGCACGCTTCAGGTGATCGACACCGGCGAGGGCATGGATGCGTCGGTCCGGGAACGCATCTTCGAGCCGTTCTTCACCACCAAGAAGGCCGGGCGGGGCACCGGGTTGGGCCTGTCCATGGTCTACGGGTTCGTCAAGCAGAGCGGGGGGTATGTCCACTGCCGCAGCGCGCCCGGCGAAGGGACGCGGATGACGCTGCTGTTTCCCTGGACGGACGACGCGGACGTCCCCGCCCGGACGTCCCCGCCGTCCCCGCCTGCCCCGCCAGGGCACCAGACGCTTCTCGTCGTTGAGGACGACCCCTCCGTCCGCGAGGCGCTGGTCGAGTCGCTGGAAGAGGCGGGCTACCAGGTCCTGCCCGCCCGGTCCGCCGGCGAGGCTATCGCCCTGGCCGAGAAGCACCCCCGGCCCATACACATGCTGATCGCCGACGTGATCATGCCGGACCAGAACGGCCCGGAACTGGCCGAACGCCTCAGGGCGTCCAGGCCGGAGCTGGCCTGCCTGTTCGTCTCGGGCTACGCCGGGGACGAGCTGTCACGCCGAGGCGCTGAGAACGTCCGCCAGAACCTCCTGTCCAAGCCTTTCACCCACGAGCAGTTGCTCCGCCGTATTCGCCGGACTCTGGGCCGGGCCACCCCTCCCACAACGCCGTAGGTCGCCAGGGCATGTGATGTCAAGACCCAGCCCGCACAGCGGCGCATGGTGGGCCTGCGCGCAAGGAAACGGCCTCCTGCCAAGGCAGGAAGCCGCTTCGGCTGGGCGTTACTGGACTCGAACCAGTGACTTCATCCTTGTAAGGGATGCGCTCTAGCCAACTGAGCTAAACGCCCGGTCCGACATCGGGAGTATACCATACGCAGGACAGGCGCAACAGCACCTCACCCCCAGGCGCGAGCCGGTTGCGTTGTGGGTGTAGCACGGGCATCTTGCCCGTGAAAAGAGAGTCCGGCGACTCGTTTTCACGGCGTTTTGTCCATGGGCAAGATGCCCATGCTACCTTGCAGGCCCACAACG
>Ga0180432_10001067_pt1 | contig 43816 bp, 41 predicted proteins | sample SS_ome_10_FD_132414 | JGI IMG/M metagenome (GOLD analysis project Ga0180432, IMG submission 132414) | Hypersaline lake sediment archaeal communities from the Salton Sea, California, USA - SS_1_MS_2 metaG | ecosystem: Environmental > Aquatic > Non-marine Saline and Alkaline > Hypersaline >... | reverse complement strand
CGGTTCGCTCGGGAATCGAGTCCGGTATCAAGCAGCCCCGCCAGATCGAACTGAAACCGCCGCCTGCCTGTTGTCGGCAGCACCGCGACTACGTCCTTACCGCCGGCACGCACAAGGACGACCAGGACAACTACACCGAGCAGTCGAATGCGACTTTCGCCGACGCCGTTCTGGCCGCACTGCCCGCCGATACGATCTACCGCAAGGACTTCATCCCCGGCGAGGTCCTCGGCCGGCCCGGCAAGCGGAAGTGGGTCGAACTCTCGCCCGATCGCACGCGAATCGTTGTGGACAGCCATATCAAGCTCGGTAAGTGGGTTACCTCCCGCAAGAGCAAGCAGCAAGTGCTCGTCTATCAGCCGTGCAACAGGGACGCCGCCGGCGTGATTATCGCCCAGGCCCGCCAGGCCCCGTGTGTTCGTGAGCTGGAACTGATCGTGGAGTATCCCATCTACGGGCCCAGCTTCACCCGCGTCCCGGTGGGTTGGTGCGACGGGCTCTTCTACGACGAGCCGGCCGAGCTCCGCAGCCTGGTACCTGAGACCGACTGCGAGGTGATCCACAACGTCCTGTGCGACCTGGTCGTGGACTTCCCCTTCAAGACCGAGGCCGACCGCCAGAACTTCTTCGGCCTGCTGCTGACGCCCGTCATCGCCCCGGCCCTCGACGGCAATCGGCCGATGCATCTGATCAACTCGCCGCTGGAGCGGACCGGCAAGACCAAACTGGTCAACGAAGTCCTCGGCGGCGTCCTTATCGGTCGCGAGGCCCCGGCAATGCAGATCACGGACCGCGAAGAGGAGCGCGAGAAACGCATCCTGGCGATGCTGCTGCAAGGCGAGACGCTGATGCATCTGGACAACCTGCCGCACTACCTCGACTCGACGTCCCTGTCCAGCTTGCTGACCGCCCACGTCTTCGGGGGGCGTGTCCTCGGCGTCTCGCGCACCGTGAAACTGGCCAACCACCTGACGCTGGTTGCGACGGGCAACAACGTCGCGGCCAGCGGCGAGATCGCCAAGCGGGTCGTACCCATAATGATCGAGCCGACTTCGGCCCATCCGGAGACTCGTAAGGACTTCCACCACGCCGACCTGCGGGCATACGTCCGCAGACGCCGGCGGATCGTCCTCGAATGCCTGCTCGGCCTGGTCGAGAACTGGCTCGCCGCCGGCCGGCCGAGGCATCCCAACCGCTTCGGTGGCTTCGAGGGCTGGTCCGAGACGGTCGGCGGCATCCTGAAGGTCAACGGCTTCCGCGCGTGGCGAACGAACGAGGCCGACTGGCGACGCCTGGCCGACCCTCAAGGCGCCGAGATGCAGGCCTTTGTCGAGGCGTGGAACGAGGCGTACGGCCTGGCCGAGGTCGAGCCCAAGGGTTTGCGGGAACTCGCCGAGCAGAACGAGTTGTTCGGCTATGTTTTCGCCAAACGCTCCGCGCAGGCGACCAGCGTGGCCTTCGGTCGCATGCTTCGTCGCCACACTGACATGCCCGTTGGTGGCTGGTTCATCCGTCGGTCGTCGTGTGGTAACGCCTCCAAGTACCGCCTGGAGGCGATCTCATGACCCTGGCGAGCGTATTGGAGCAGCTTTCGAGGCACCTGGCGCGGAGTCTGACGGAGTCTGACGGAGTCTCAGATTGCGAGACTCCGCGCCGTAAGCCATGCGACGAGGAAACTTTATCTCCTTGCGCGGAGTCTGCGGAGTCTGAATCTATGTCTTACACATGCGCAGGCGCACGCGCGCGCGCACGCGCCCGGGACGTGGCGCTCGCTGAGAGAGACTCACCAGACTCCGGAGTCTCCATGTCGCCCCCGGCCCCCGCGACGATCCTGAAGCACTGCCGGTGCCGGGACTGTCGGAAGTGGATAGGCAAGCCCTACAGCGAATGCAGGCACGGCATTATCCGCAACGGGGTCAAAGAACCGCCGGAGTACCCGGCCGAGGCCTGGCACTACTGCGCGCTGTACCGCGGACCGCAGATAAGCAAGGACGTGTGGGTCTGGCCGAAGCGAACGGGCGCAACGGGTCCTTCCGGGGGCCAAAGCAAAGGGAACCGTGGCGGCAACCGCCGCGCGGCATGTTTGTTTCGTTCGGAAGCGCGCACAGCCCCCAAGGAGTAGCGCCGTGAAGGTCGAGCAATGGAAGATTGGCCGGGTCAAGCCGTATGAGAAGAACCCCCGGTGTAACGACAAAGCGGTCAAGGCGGTGATGGCGTCGATCCGGCAGTTCGGATTCCTGCAACCCATTGTCGTGGACACCGCGGGTGTGATCGTTGTCGGGCATACGAGATGGAAGGCGGCGAAGAAGCTCAAGCTCAAGACCGTGCCCGTCCACGTTGCGAAGGACCTGACACCGGAGCAGGCCCGGGCTTACCGCCTGGCGGACAATAGGACCGCCGAGGGGGCCCAGTGGGACGTGGAGCTCCTGCCGATCGAACTCGGCGAACTGCGCGACGGCGGCTTTGACCTGAAGCTGATCGGCTTCACGGACAAGGAACTGGCCGAGCACCTCGGCGAGTACGACACGGACCTCGGTGACGCGCCCGGGCCGGACGATCCCGAAGACACCATCCACTGCCCGAAGTGCGGGCATGAGTTTCCGAGGAGCTAACCACCATGAGCGCTGCCGAAGTCGCCGTCTATGTTCAGGGCCGCTATGCCAAGCCGGCGTACAAGGTCGAATCGTACAACACCCGCGCCTGGCCGGGCCTGGAACTCGTCTGCCATGCCTTGCGACACGCCGGTATCGAGGTCGATTACTGCTCGGCCGCGACGGTCGGCCGGTACAAGGTCGTCCTGGTGTCGATCACGTCCGGCTGCGACTGGCACCCCTTCGTGGCCGAGCGGCTGCGGTGGAAGGCCTGCGGCACGGTCATCGCCGGCGGCGCCGGGCTGTTGAACGTCCGGCCGTTCCTGCGGTGGGTGGACGTGTTCTGCCTGGGCCGGTCGGAAGACTACGTCGTGCCGCTGGTCAAGGCTGCCCTGGCCGGCGAGAAGCACGAGCACCCGTCGGTGGTCTACGGTGCCGACTTCGACATCGACAAGACCTACCTGATCGACGCTGGCCGGAAGCTGTATCCGCACCAGATCGACCTGGCCAACGGCAAGACCTGGCGTGAAGCCGCCAGCGGCTGCCAGCGCAAGTGCATGTTCTGCGCGTACACCTGGCACCGCCGGCACATCGGCGGGCTCCAGAACCAAGCCGGGGCCGGCGATGCCCTCTGGGGCGGCTCGGCCGAGAAGACGATCTTCGAGCTCGACCTGGAGCGCCCCGACACGTGGGGCCTGCCGAAGTTCCGAATCGTCGGCCTGGACGGCTTCTCCGAGTGCCTGCGGCGGATGGTCAACAAGCCGATCACACGCGACATGCTCCAGGCCTTCTTCCGCGGCGTCGCCAACAGCGGCGCCCTGCCGGCCCGGATGAAGATATACAACATCGTCGGCTACCCAACGGAGACCGAGGACGACTGGTTCGAGTTCGTCGAGGATATGGCCACCGCCGACGCGCCTTTCGACAAGGTCGATCCGCAATGGGGCATACAGGTCCATTCGACGCCGTTCCGGCCCATGCCTGCCACGCCGTGCGCCTGCTGGCCGATGAGCTACCGCAACTACCGCGACCAGATCGGTAAGACGCTCAGCCGGGGCAAGCACGGCGAGTACAGGAGCGTCTTCTTCCGGGGCAACCGTTTCTGGGCTGCCGAATCGCACGGCACCGAGAGCCTGCCGACGGTGGTTCTCGACGCCCTGGTCCTGCGTGGCACGGAAGACGACTCCGAAGTGATTGCCCGGCTCGCATCCAGTTCAAAGTTCCGCAACGCCTCCGTGCGGCACAGGACGGCGATCCTGGAGCGGCACGTGGATATCGACCGGCTCTTCGGCGCCTACACCTGGGACGATCTGCCCACACGGTATCTGCGCACATATGCCCCGATCGAGAAGCTGCGGAAGGCCGACACCGTCGCCCGCAAGCGAGCCGGGAGGCCCTGGCCGGAGGCGGTGCGCGTATGAGCGGAGAACTGGACATCCGGTCGCTGTCCGTCACGGCCGCGGCGAAGCTGCTCCGCGTGCCGGCCAAGGCGATCCGCGCGCACATTGCCCGGGGCCTGCCGTGCGGAAGGACAAGCGGATCGACCTTGTCGTCTATGCTGCTTGGCTGAACACCGAGGACGCCAGGAGGACCGATGGCGGCACTTGACCCGAACAAGCTGACGCGCAACGAGCTGGTGCAACTCGTCAACTCGACGCCGCAGGGCTCGGTGCTCACCCGCGCCCGACTCGACCGGCAGATGAACCGCGCCGGCCGGCGTTGGCACGACGGGCGGCATATCCGGCTGCCGGAGTATGTCCGCTGGCTTGCCGAGGAAGCCGACCGGCCACCGGAGCCGAAGCCGGACGCCCGGGCTGCGGACCTGGCCCGCAAGAACGCCGAGACGTACCGCCGGCAGAACATCGCGCCGGTGCCCGAGGTAGTCGATCCAGGCCGGCAGGCGGAGGCCTGCGAGGACTTCCGCTTCTTCTGTGAGACCTACTTCACCACCGCCTTGTACCGTGGGTGGTCGGCCGACCATCTTCGCGTGATCGAGCAGATCGAGCGGGCCGTGAAGGAAGGCGGGCTCTTCGCCTTCGCCATGCCCCGCGGCTCGGGCAAGACCACGCTTGCGCGGCTGTCGGCCCTGTGGGCAGTCCTGGCGGGCTATCGGCCCTTCGTGTGTCTTATCGGCGGCTCGCAGGACCGTGCCGTCGAACTCCTGTCGCCGATCCGCAAGGCAATCCTGGAGAACCCGCGGCTGCTTGAGGACTTCCCCGCCGCTGTCTACCCCCTCCGCTGCCTGGAGAACAACGCCCGCCGGCAGATGGGCCAGCACATCGACGGGTGGCCGACCTACTGCACCTGGGCAACCGACAAGCTCGTCTTCCCTACCGTCGAGGGCGCCACGGCTTCCGGTTCGATAATCACAGTCACGAGCCTCGACTCGAACATCCGCGGCCAGCAGCACACCCGGATGGACGGACAGGTGATCCGCCCGTCGCTGGTCCTGTTGGACGATCCGCAGACCCGCCAGTCGGCTCGGAGCCCGTCGCAAACACAGTTCCGCCTCCAACTGCTCAATGGCGACGTTCTCTGCATGGCCGGCCCCGGCGAGTCCATCTCGGCGGTCCTGACCTGCACGAAGATCTACCACGACGACCTGGCCGACCAGGTCCTCGACCGCGAGAAGAACCCCGAGTGGCAGGGCGAGTGCACGAAGCTCGTCTACGACTTCCCGACGGACACCAAGCTCTGGGACCGCTACGCCCAAGAGCGTGCCGAGAGCCTCCGCATGGGCCACGACGGCCGCGAGGCCACCGAATACTACCGCAAGCACCGCGAAGCGATGGACGCCGGCGCCCGCGTCGCCTGGCCCGAGCGTTACGATAAGGCCAAGGAACTCTCAGCCCTCCAGCACGCCATGAACCTCAAGCTCCGCGACGAGGCGGCATTCTTTGCCGAATATCAAAACGAACCCGTGGCCGAGGACTACGCCCGCGAGGCCCTCACCCCCGACGAGGTGGCCGCCAAGGCTTCCGGGCGGCCCTCCGGGCACGTACCCACCGCCTGTACGCGCATGACGATGTTCGTCGATGTGCATGACAAGCTGCTGTTCTGGTGCGTCTGCGCCTGGCAGGAGGACTTCACGGGCTCCGTGGTGGACTACGGGGCCCACCCCGACCAGAAGCGGGCCGTGTTCACCCTCCGCGATGCCAGGCGGTCGCTTCGTCACGCCGCGCCGGGCACGGGGCGCGAGGGCGCCATCACCGCCGGGCTGATTGCCCTCTGCGGCGACTATCTCGCCCGCGAATGGCAGCGAGACGACGGGGCCGTGCTGCGGATCGAGCGCTGCCTCGTGGACGCCGGCTACATGCCCACCGTCGTCTACGATGCTTGTCGCCGTGTCGGCGGCGCGATGATGCCGGCCAAGGGCGTTGGGATTGGCGCCGCGCACAAGCCGATGGCCGAGTACCGCCGCAAGAAGGGCGAGGTCTGCGGCCACCACTGGCATATCCCGAACGTCCGCGGCACGCGCGAGCTTCGCCACGTCCGCGTAGACACGAACTACTGGAAGACGTTCTGCCACGACCGCCTGGCCACCGCCGACGGCGACCGCGGCTGCCTGTCGCTGCCCGGCCGCCCGGGCGACCACCGGGCATTCGCCGACCACGTGGCCGCATCTGAATACTGGGTCCGCACCGAGGGCCGCGGCCGGACGGTCAACGAGTGGAAGCCCCGCCCGGGCGCACCGGACAACCACTGGCTGGACTGCCTCGTGGGCGCAGCGGTCGCGGCGTCAACGCTGGGTGTGTCGCTGGAGGGCACGGTGGCGATGAGAAGGCAGAAGACCAACAAGCGAAAACGCAAGAAGGTGAGTTATCTGTAAGGAGTCAACAATGGCAAAGAAGACAACAACAAGGCGCAGACCAGGCCGGCCGAAGGGCAGCAAGGGCGCCGCCGTAATCCGCGTAGCCAACAGTCGGTGCGGAAAATGCCAGAGCACGAAGAAGAAGGCCCTCCGCATCGTCCGTGAACGGCCCATCAGCGGAACCGATGACAAGGGCTGTCCGTACAACCGCGTGGTCTGGCGACGTGTCCAGTGCACCAACTGCAGCCAGCACCGGGTGGAGATCGAGCGGCACTATGACGGGGATGCTCTATAGTCTTCTGAACAAGACTGAGAAAAGCATTGCAGCGGTAGGTCTGTTAGGCTAGAAGAAATGAGCAAGTTCTGTTTGCGGGACAGGCGGCAGGACCGCATCGCGTCAACCTGCCCACGGCGTTGGTCATCGAAGCGATAGGCCGTCCTTGGATACGTGGAAGACGGCGCAACGGGAGAACAAAGCGATGAGTCAAGATGAGCGTGTCTTCTTCACCGCTGGCCACGGTCTCTATAATTTTCATATTGACAGTTATACGTTTGATCGAAATCTCTACTACAATCTCCTTCTTCAGCCGGCCCTTGTGGCACCGGAGCATTTCTTCCTTCAAGGGCACTATATCATTGAGCACCTGGGGGGGCGTAGGAGCAAAGACACTTGGCTTGAGATAGCTTTAAGGAAGAAGTTTGTTATTCCCTTCTTTCGCTCTAATGTCGACACGTTCGGCGAGGCATTGGTGCACTACCGAGAAACGGGGCTCAAGGGCTTCACGCCCGAAGCGGATCAGGCCGCAGATTACTTGGACACAGTGATCACACCTGAAGTACGTAAGGAACGTTGGAACTCCACCGGCAACTCAATGCGCTTCCGAAAGAAATTTGAGGCAATCTTCCGGGGCCCGCCGCCAATAATGCCCGAACATGGCGAAGTCTATTGCGCTGATTATTATGCCAAGTTCTGGGCTGATAGCGAGGAATGGCGCAACCAGGATATCAAAACTGCGAAGAAACGAGCGAAAAAAGCCGGTGCACTTCCGATAAGTGTTCTCCTCCAAGCAACCGCAGACCGTTTGTTTGGAGAGAAGAAGGTGGATGTTCGAGATGTCCGCCACCTCATCGAGAAAATGGCGGACCAGGAATCGTTGAAGAAACTTGTGCCAGATGTGAAGATCTTCTACCTCTTGGCCTGTGAGTACTACAACCGCACACTGGCAGATTCCCTGCTCGCGGCTTCGAACACCCCTAGATGGTCCCCCTACATCTCTGCCCTCGATTTCAATACATCGAGTAACAAACACAGTGCTGAGAGCAATCCCAGAGGCAAGCAGTTCCCCAAAACTACCATCTCTCTTCCTGCCATCAAGGTGCTTCAGAAGTGCTCTGGCGACGTTCTAGCTTCGATCCGAGAGACTGATGCCTTTGATCGCTACTGCGAAGCGCTTCTGGCTTGGAAGCGGGACGGTCTGGAAACCCAGTGCGAACGCCTCACGGCTGAACTACTGGTGTATGCCAACGTTATCCGGAAGAAAGTCGGCGAGGCCGTTGGCCATAAAGCGACAAGCGAGAACTTTGAGCCACGCTTCCTCCCCAAGTTATCGGGCATTGTTGATTTCCTTGACAAAGTGCCCGACTTCGTGTTGGTCGGCCTGTGTTGCACGGACGCGCCTGCGGTTGTGAAGACTGCCAGCTTCGGAATCTTCTGCCTGAAGAAGGTCATCGCACGTCCTAGTGCTGCGGAGACGGTAGAGGTGACGGCTGACTCCGATTATCCTGGAGTGCACATATGGCCAGATGTGACAATATTGGGAGGATCGGATACGCTCGAAGAGGACACAGGACAGGAGAAGCCACCCACCGGAGACTAGTCACCCGGCCATGCTGCGATATCACTCCTCGCGAATGTATTGTCCGTAGCGGCATTGACTTGCACCGGCGCGAGCGGATAATGAGGCGAGTCGGGGGGTGGTCCCCGATGCGCCAGGGCGTTTGACGCGCGGGCTGTTGTTTCCGTCAAGCTTGGTCCACCGCCCGGGCTCAACGGAACTGCGTTCAATCAGTGGCTCTGAGAGGAGAGCGAGAGACATGGGACAAACCGCCTCTGCCCTAGTCGGGTATGGACTTGACCTTACCACAGCGGATCGGATTGAGCGGAGCGGAATGCGGATGCCCGCCATCAGGGCATCGACTGACGACGCGCTCAATGCCCTTGGGATTCTACCCCATGTGATAGGAGCCATCCGTGACTCAGTTCGTACCCCCATCCCACCGGATACCGTCGTACGTGTACTGAGGGCCGCCGCTTTCGCCTGCTGCATCTGCACGGACAGAAGGAGGTCTGTTGTCATTCACCACATCCGGAGGTTCAGTGAATCCCGAGATCACAGTGAGGACAACCTTGTCGTCCTCTGCCTGGATCATCATGGCGAAGCGCACACGCGCCGCGAACTATCCCTCAATCTGACCCCTGAAAGACTCCTGAGTTCGAAAACGAGTTGGCTTGCGGAGGTACAAGCACGCAAAGAAGAGACTCTCGATGCCGCACCACCCCCGATACAGGAGCAAGAAGCGAAGGAACATTACCTTCCGTTCGTTAGCGATGACGACATCTGCCCTGGATGCGGAGAGGGCCACCTTCGGTGGCTTCACTGGGGACGGAGCCCTTTCGGTGCCTTTTCAGCGTGGTTCACCTGTTCACACTGTAACGACATGACCGCTTCGGGCGAGCAATTCGGCGACTGACCGCAGAGAAACAGCGTGCGCGCCCGCGCTTCACACTGCGCGGACGCGGAGAGAAACGAGGGGCACGCTGGGCGTTCACCCCTCCCACCAGAACAATACGGGATTCCCGTATTCTCCGTGATTTGACCATCGCCGCTATCCCCCGCCACGCGTTAGAATTCATATAGTCAAAGTGAAATGCCTTCGGTTCTTGTCCTGGTCGGAGTCGAAGGCATGGGCGAAGCCGTGCAGGGCTGCACCCCTGCGCGGCTTTATATTATGGCAGACAACGCAACCAAAATCGCGACGCTGCAAGCCATCCTGGACGCGGGAGCGTCCGGGGTGTCGGTGGACGGCCAGTCGGTCACGTACGACATGGCCGCGATCCGCAAGGAGATCCGCGGACTGCAAGCCGCCGACCCGAACTACCGCAACAGGCGCCCCCGCGCGGCGTCCATAAACCTGGGGGGATTCTAGTCCTGATGAACACGACCGGCACCCTTAACAGCAAGGCGAAGGACTTGGCAGCCGACGCGCTGCACCGGCTGGGCTACGACGCCACGGCCGACAAGGCCCGCCGCCAAGCGCCCACGTCCAGGCTGATGGCTGAGGACAAGCACCTGAACGTCTCGGGGCGCAAGAAGCTGATCGGCACGACCCGCGACCTGTACCGCAACTTCGCCCCTGCCGCATGGGCGATCCGAAAGCACCTGGACTACACCTCGACGTTCAGCTTCCAGGCCCGCACGGGCGACGACTCCCTGAACAGGCGAATTGAGGAGCTTGTGGCGTGGTGGTCGAGGCCGAAGAACTTCGACGTGTCGGGCCGGCACAGCCGCCAGCGGTTCGTCCGGCTGATGGAGCAGCGTCGCACGGTGGACGGCGACATGTTCATGCTGAAGCTTGCATCCGGCCATGTCCAGGCCATCGAGGGGGACCGGGTGCGCACGCCCTCGCATGGGGCACCGCGCAACATGGATAGGAAGCAGTACGTCCACGGCGTGAAGGTCAACCCGGTCGGCAGGCCGTTGGCGTACTGCATCTGCAAGCGGGGCCTGCATTCGGGATTTGAGTACGAGCGCGTCGTGCCGGCCAGGCACATCGAGCCGCACGGCTTCTACGACCGTTTCGACCAGATCCGAGGCGTAAGCCCCCTGGCAGCGGCGGTCAATGCCTTTCGCGACGTGTACGAGGGCATGGACTACGCCCTGGCCAAGATGAAGGTCAGTCAACTGTTCGCCCTGGCGTTCTACCGCGATGCCGAAGAGGCCCTGGGGGACGTGACGGGCGGTGATTCGGGCACCGACGAGAACGAAGACGGCGAAGACGATGGCGACAAGAGCAGCTATGAAGTGGACTTCGGCCGCGGGCCGATCCAGCTTGACCTGGACCCCGGCGACAAGGCCGAGTTCCTGGAAAGCAAGTCGCCGTCCAAGGAGTTCCAGGCGTTCTGCCAGGTCGTGATCGGCGCGGCGCTGAAGGCGTTGGACATCCCCTACAGCTTCTACGACGAGGGCTATACGAACTATTCCGGGGCTCGCCAGGCGCTGCTCTTGTACGAGCAGTCCGCTGAGATCAAGCGGCAGGACACGCGGACCTTGCTGGACAGGCTGACGGCCTGGCGGCTGGGACTGTTCATCCAGGACGGCGTGCTCGTGCTGCCGGAAGGTATGAGGCTGTCGGGCCTGAACTGGGAGTGGATTGCCAACGGCATCCCGTGGATCGACCCGCTGAAGGAGATGAAGGCCGACGAGACGGCCGTCAACAACGGGCTCAAGAGCCGCACGGAGATCAGCAAGGCCCGCGGACGAGAGTGGAACGACATCCTGGACGAGTTGGCGGACGAGGAAGCCAAGATGGGAGAGCGGCTGACGACCAGTGGAGTGACGAATGCCAAATGAGCAGCAAACAACCGAAGAACGAAAGAACGTGCCCACCGGGGCCCTGCGATTCATCGCCGGCCAGTTCGAGTTCGGTTCCAACGGCGAAGGCGCCAAGACGGCGCCGATCAAGATGGTCGCCCGGTCCGGTAAGCCCATCGAGCATTGGTGGTGGGGCCGGGTCGTGCATGATCTGGCCGGAATGCACCTGCATAAATCCCGTCTGCCCATCGACTATTGCCACGACGCGAACGAAGTCATCGGCTATCTGAATCACTTCGACCGCGAGGCCGGAGACGACGGCGCGCCCAACCTGGTCTGCAACGGCGCCCTGGTGCCTTACAAGGACAGCGACCGGGCCACCGAGGTCATCTACAAGGCCGCGCAGGGGGTGCCCTACGAGGCGTCCATCAACTTCGGGGGCGACGGTATCAAGGTGCAAGTTCTGGGCGACGACGAAGTCGCCGAGGTGAACGGATTCGAGTTCGAGGGCCCGGGCATGATTATCCGCGAGTGGCCCCTGCGCGGCGTTGCGGTCTGTCCCTACGGGGCCGACATGCATACGTCGAGCGAGTTTGCGGCAGACAGAGAAATCCCCGTGACGTTTATGGAAACAAGCAAGGAGAACGAAATGACTGCGGAGACCGATCCGGTCGTCGAAGCGGACACCGAAGAGACTGAAAAGGTGGAGGCCCCCGAGGCCGTTGAAACCGACCCGGCAACCGAAGCCCCCAGCGACCCCGCCGAGGCCCCCGAGGCCGTCGAAGCGGAAGACAAGGAGGCCGAGGAAGCCACCGAACCCGAAGCAACCGAAGAGCTCTCGGCCGAGTCCGAAGGCCAGCGGTTCCTCGACGCCTTTGGCGACAAGGGCGGCGTGTGGTTCGCGCAGGGCAAGAGCTTCCAAGAGGCCCAGACCCTGCACACCAAGGCACTGGCGGCCGAGAACGCCGAACTTCGCCAGCGTATCGACGCCGTGGGCGAGAGCCGCGGCGAGGCCGAGCCGGTGGGAGCCGGCCAGGACCAGGCGGGCAGGCTGACCCCGGGCCTCGGGGCCCTGGCGTCGGCGATCAAGCCCGCCATTCGTTTCGCAAAGTAGACCCGCCGGCGGCGTGCCCGCCCCGGCAAACAGACCAGGCCAACGCCCGACTTGAACCTGACCAGGGACAAGGATAACAGAGCAATGGCTGACAGCTTTATGACACTGGCCGAGCTGGTCGTCATCAACGACAAGAACCTCGCCGACCGCGAGATCAGCGACCTGCTGCAAGAGGCCCCGGTGCTTGCCGCCCTGGCCGCAGACACCGTCCCCGGCACGGTGCACAAGTACACCAAGGAAACCGGCGCGCCGGTCGTGGGCTTCCGTGACGTGAACGACGGTCGCGACAACAGCAAGTCCGCCGACACGCTGGTCACGGTCAACATGAAGATCCTGGACGCGAGTTTCGCCTGCGACCAGGCGCTGGCCAAGGCGTACCGCAAGGGCCCCGACGCGTACATCGCGCGGGAAGCCGCGAGGCACGTCAAGGCGGCGTTCTTCGGCGCCGAGAAGCAGTTCATCAACGGGACCATCAGCGACAGCGATGGCTTCACCGGCATGGCCGACGCGCTGGACGACAGCGACGACGCGATGGTGATCGACGCCGGCGGCACGACTGCCGACACGGCCTCCAGCGTGTGGGCGCTCCGCACGGGCGGTGACCTGAACGACGTGGCCGCGATGCTGGGCGCCGACGGCGTGCTGGACATCGGCGAGACGGTGACGCAGCGCCTGACCGGCACGAACGGGACGTACCCCGGCTGGTACACGCCGATCTTCGGCTGGATGTGCCTGCAGATCGGCGGGGCCTACTCGATGGGCCGGATCTGCAATCTGACCGCGGACAGCGGCAAGGGCCTGAGCGACGACCTGATCGCGCAGATGCTCGCCGAGTTTCCCAGCGGCAAGGGCCCGACGTTCCTGGCCATGAGCCGCCGGTCGCGGCGACAGTTGCAGCAGAGCCGCACGGCGACCAACGCCACCGGCGCCCCTGCCCCGTTCCCGGTCGAGGCGTTCGGCGTGCCGATCATCACGACCGACGCGATCCTGAACACCGAGGCGCTGCTGACCGCGGCCGAGTAGCTCGGAGGCGGCACGGTGACGGCGTTTCACGATGCAATCGCGGCGATGGGCTCGACACTGCGGGCTTCCTGTGGTCTGTCCGTGACCTATCACCGGGGCGAGTCCTCGGTGCAGGTCACGGCGGTCGTGGGCCGGACGCTGTACGAAGCGGACGACGCCAGCGGCGCGATCGTCAAGGCCGAGGCCCGGGACTACCTGATCGAGGCCGTCGCCCTCGACTTCGGCGCCGGGACGGTGCGGCCCGAGCCGGGCGATCGCATATGGGAGCCCCTGGCCGGCGGCGAAAGCGCGGACGTGTACGAAGTGATGCCGCTGGGGCCCGAGCCCTGCTACCGCAAGAGCGACCCGCAGGGCAACGTCCTCCGCGTGCACACGAAGCTGATCGAGACCGGAGCGGCAATCGAATGAGCACCATGAGACAGGACGACCAGCGGACCTGCGGGAGCCAGCACCTTCGCCTCGCCACGGCGATCATCGGCGTGGTACTGGCGATCTGCACGGCGACGATCGCCTACTGCCACACGACCGTCGCGGCTATGGACGCCCGGATGCGGAAGGTGGAACAGAACGACGCCGCGAACGCCGCGAGGATCGAGGCGATCAAGGACGCGCTGGAACGAATGGAAGGGGCGGGCTGAATGATAGTCGTGACGGACATCGCCGAGTCGATCAAGGACGGCCTGGACGGCGAGACGTTTTCGCTGCCGTTCACGCCGACGCGGGAGTTCTCGCCTTCGTTCGACTTGGAAGAACTGGCGACCCTTCGCGTCGCGGTCGTGCCGAGGGGGCTGGAAGATGCCCTGGCCGGCCGCGGGCTTGCGCAGCAGGACGTCCGGGTGGACATCGGCGTGATGAAGAAGCTGGACGACGTGGGGCCGACGGACGTGGACCCGCTCGTGTCCCTGGTGGAAGAGATCGTGGAGTACCTTCGCAAGCGGGACTTCAACGCGGACGAGACGACTGCGTGCTGGCTTCGGACGGAAGTCCCGACGCTGTACTCGCACGAGCACCTGAACGAGAACCGGCAGTTCACGAGCGTGGTGACGGCGACCTATCGAGTCATCACGGCGGCGTAGGAGCTTCTTGGGAGAAAGATGATGGGCTGGAACGAAGACGTACTGGCGGCACTGGCGGACATCGCGGACGGGATCACCGTCGAGGCTCAAATTGACCCCGAAGGGCTTGCCCTGGAAGCAACCCTGGGGGCGCTCTGCACGAAGGCGGCGACCGAAACCACCCTGGCGGCACTGAAGAATCGGGGCGATCTGTTGGCGACCGAAGCGACGCTGGGAGCGCTGAAGTCGCGGGGCGACCTGCTTGGCACGGAGATAACCCTGTCGGCGCTGAACGCGCAGGCCGGCTTGCTCGCCACCGAGGCGACCCTGGACGGCTACGTTGACGAGTTCGAGGACTTCGCCCTGGACGACGCCCTGGACTCGCCGCTGTACGGGTTCGACACCTGCGGCCGGATTCCCATGGCCGGGCTGCTGGCCGACCTGATGAGCGGCGGGAATTGCGTGACGCCTTTCCACCCGATCCACGGGGACGGCATGATATGGGACAGCACGGGCTGGGAGGTCGACCCCCTGGCGCGATACTCGATCGGCGACATGATCGCCAACACGTTCACGCAGACGGGGCCGGAAGCTGGCGACAACGTCCTGGGCTTCGGCTCGCCGCTCTGGAGCTATGTCGGCTGCTGCGGCGCCCGGTCGCTGGCCGAGATGATGGAGCACCTGGTCCACAACGCGGACGGCTACAGCTCCCCGCTCTACTACGACTGGAACTCCGTGGGCTACATGCTCGACGCGATCATGGACAACATCGCGGCGATGAAGGCCCAGACCGACAAGCTGACCTTCGACGGGAGCAGTCACCTGGAGGTCCACACGAACGCATGATCTGCAACCCGCACATCCAGCCGACGATAGCCATGGTAGCGACCTGGCCGACGGGTATCGTCCACCCCGACCAGCAGGAGTTCCTTTTCGACATCGGCGTCGAGGAGATCCTCGCCGTGAACTACGGCGACGGGGACATCGTGCTGGGCTTCAACATGCTCGTCCAGGCATACCTGATGCAGCCGCAGCGCTGGCCGTTCGTGATCTTCACCGAGAACGACGTGCATCCCATCAAGGACAAGATGGGCGAGTTCTTCGAGGCCGACGCCGACGTGATCTGCGCCCGCTATCCCACCGCCGGCCGTGAAGACGCCTGGCTCTGGCCCGACTCGTTCCATTCCGGGTTCTTCTGGACTCGCCGCGAGGTTGTCCGGTCCCTTCGACCGCCATGGTGGCGGTGGCAATACAACGAAAGAGGCACCGCGCATATCGGCTGCCTCTGCACGATTTTCAAGGACCGGCTGGAGGCCGAGGGGTTCACCTTCGCCAATGCCGGCCAGGCCAGGCATGAGCCGAAGCCCCAACCGGCCAGGCGAGTGCTGCGAATCAGGAGAGCGCAATGAATCTCGAAGTAGTCACGCTGAAGGGCAAGAAGGTCGCGTTGGGCCCCGACGACCGCATCTTCCGCAAGGAAAAGGTCGAAAGGCTGATCGCGTCCCAGGCCGCAAAGGTCGCCTCGGCGACGACGAAGAAGGTCGACGTGGACAAGGACATCGCCCTGGCCGGCATATCCGACGTCGGCAAGTCCATCCTGGAGACCATCTCGGAGAAGCTGGACCGGGAGATCGCCCGGGGCAACGCCATCGGCACGAGCCTCTCGGCCATCGTCGACCAGCTGGACCCGAGCCAGGGCGTCGGCGTCGGCTGACGGCCGCGACGGGAAGACACTGACAACGGCGAAAGGCAAAGGAGCAAACCATGCCAAACTTCGTACTGGGAATGAACTGCAAGCTGTACTACGGCGACAAGGCCATGGCCTCGACGGACCCCGAGGACACGGGCGAGGGGGTGGTCTGGACCGAACTGGACAACGCCAAGGACGTCAGCCTGAGCCTGGAGACGGGCGAGGCCGACATCACCACGCGGGCGAACAACGGCTGGCGGGCCACCGCGGCGACGCTGAAGGACGGCGGGATCGAGTTCGAGGCCGTCTGGAAGCCCGGCGACGCCGGCTTCGATGCCCTCCAGACCGCGTGGGAAGGCTCGTCCGAGGTATCCCTGATGGTCCTGGACGGCGGCAAGGCCGTCGTCGGGAGCCAGGGGCTCGTCGGCAACTTCGTCGTGACCAACTTCAGCCGCTCCGAGCCGCTGGAGGAAGCCGTGACGGTGAGCGTGACGATCAAGCCTTCGTCCTACAACGCCTGGTGGACGAAGGCGGCGTAAGGTCGACCGGGCCCCGCCGGCGGCACAGGAGACAGGGCATGAAGACTTTCAAGGACAATGCCGGACGGACGTGGCAGGTCGCCATGAACGTCACGGCCGCAAAGCGCGTCAGGTCGGTCCTTGGCGTGGATCTGCTGCAATTCGGCAGTGAGTCCGGCAAGCCGGAAGATCACCTGTTCACCAGGCTGCACACCGACCCGTGCTTCCTGGTGGACGTCCTGTACGTCGTCTGCCTGACGGAAGCCGAGGCGAAGGGCGTCTCGGACGAGCAGTTCGGCGAGGCGATGGCCGGCGACGCGATCGACCAGGCGACGCAGGCGCTGCTGGAAGAAATCGTGGATTTTTGCCCGAGCCCGCGGGACAGGGAGCGGGCGAGGAGAGTGCTGGCGCAGGCGAACACGATGATCGACAGGGCGCAGGACGTACTGGATCGGCGGACGACGCCGGAAACCTTGGAAGCCGAGATGGAAAAGGCCCTGGCCGAAACCCTTGGCGACTGATTCTCCAGATTGCCGGCGCCATCGGCGTTGACCCCGGGCCGCTGACGATCCGCGAGCTGGTGGAGATGGCCGAGGGGCGCAGCCGGTCGCTGTGGGGCCATACGTCGGCGGTCATCGCGACGATCCTGAACGTCAACCGGGCCAAGGGCAAGGCGGCGATAAGGCCCGACAAGGTGAACCCGTGGCACAGCAAGAAGGCCGGCAGGCGAATCACGAAGATCACGAAAGGCAACATCGTGGAACTGAAGAGGCTCTTGCCGCAAAGGGGCGACGAATGAAACGCCTGGCGATCCTGCTCCTCGCGCTCGCGTGCCTCGGCGGCTGTGCGACACGACCGCAACAGGCGGCGGACCTGACCCCGACCGCGACCGCGATGCCGAACGTGGATATCTCGGGCAAGCTGGACACGCTGGACCAGAAGATCACGCAAGTCCAGCACACACAGTCCACGCAAACGTCCATCTACGCCCGAGACTCCGAGCAGGCCAAGACCGACCGCGCGAAGGACGTCACCGCGGCCAGGACCGGTCGCAAGTACTTCGGGGCCGTCGTGGCGATCCTGGCGGCGTTCGCGGTCTTCGGCTGGTGCACCGAGCAAGTGCTGAGCGGCTGGCGGCGGGATATCGCCCTGGTTGCCGCGGGCGGGGCGATCTGCTTCGCGATAGTGGCCGTAATGGTCTGGCCGTATTGAGTGAGGGAAGTGACACAGTACGAAGAAGAAGGCTTTCCGCATCGTCCAGGAGCGACCCATCAGCGGCACTGATGACCATGGCCAACCGTACAGTCGCGTGGTCTGGCGGCGAGTACAGTGCGCCAACTGTGGCATTGACTTGCACCGAACGGGCGGGGATAATAGATGGGGGTCGGAGGCGGTTCCCGACCAGCACAGGGCGTTTGGTATGCGGATTGTCCTTTCTTATTGAGCACAGCAGTATCCCTGCTCAATGGGATTCCGCCAAGCATGGTCGAGAGCCTTGCCCAGCGGAATCGGTTCAATCAACTGTTCGCGTGCAGCAGAAACATGAGGCGTGAGATGACATCTGGCATGATCAGAAAGGCCATACTGGTGCTTATCGCGGCAGCCCTGTTTTGCTTCAATCCCCTCAGGCTCATCCTGTGGCCGGAATCCGGGGCCTACTACTTGGACCTCGTGGATATCCTGCTGTCCTTCTCGGTGATACTCTTTCCGATTGCCGGGAGCGTCATTCTTGCCTTAGTCATACGTCCGTCCGCGAACTCCCGGTTAACCGCCCTCCGCAACACGTTCTTGGCATCTTTGGCGGTGGCATCGATCGTGTGGTTCTTCGTCGTCATGCTCCCACTCAACTGGGCAACCTTGAAGAAGATGGAGTCGTTCACGGCTGCCTATAAGAACGAACTGAGGCAGGTTCGTGAGCAAGTAATCTCTGCAAGAGAAGTCGCATGGAGTAATTCGGTGCGGTTTGAGTCGCCACACATCATGCTTGAGTATACAAGTGAGTCTGGAGAGCTACCCAGAGATCCCCACGCGATATCGAACCACCACGTTCAGTGGTACGGAACTGTATTCGGCGAAGACATACGGCGCGAACTCGCCACATATGGCCCATTGCCGGAGGAGCTTCCCGAGTTCAAGTGTGCTACCGCGTACCTTGTGGTATACACGCAAGAGAAGTCCGGACGGATGATTGCACTGGACATCGGTTCAGTACCGGAGTTCCTTTGGTATGCGGAAGTCTACGCAGTTAACTTGGAGGCAAAGACAAGGGCGAAGCTTCCAGGCAGGGTATATGGTCCCGAGGCGGAGACGCCAGCCAAACAGCCGGGTGGGGGGGTGCGGTACGTTTCAAGCTTATCTGGAGAGAGGCCTAGCTGTTCGAGCATCCAGGATCACATCGATTCGACGGTCAATCATTGATCAACATGACGGAATGACGTGTACCTGCGGTGGAGCGTGCGAGCAAGCCGATGCGGCGTACGGCCTCGGCCCCCGTTGATCGGCAAGGTATCAACCTCTCCCAACACAAACAATACGGCATTCCCGTATTCTCCGTGATTCCGCAATTGCCCCCATCTCTCGCACCCCCGTAGAATTCCCATAGTCAAAGTGAACCGCCTTCGGTTCCTGTCCTGGTCGGAGCCGAAGGCACGGGCGATGCCGTGCAGGGCTGCACCCCTGCACGGCTTCTTCATTGCAGGTAATGCCCCGCTGTTGCGGACTTAATGCGGAGACCATGAACCGACCTTCGCCAATGCGATACAAGACGTCAAATCAGACCGTCTTCTTTGACGGCCGGCTCATCGTTCGCGCCGCCGAGCGAGCCAACCGGCAGGCGCTCACGCGGGCCGGGGCGTTCATCCGCCGGCGGGCCAGGTCGAGCATTCGCAAGCGCAAGGCCTCGGCCGAGCCGGGGCAGCCCCCAAGTTCGCACACCGGCCGGCTGAAGGGGATGATCCTCTTCGCCTACGACCGCATGGCCGAGACGGTCGTGATCGGGCCGAGTGGATCGGGCAAGGACCAGGCCGGCGAGACGCTCGAGCACGGCAGGACCATCACGCGGCGCGATGGGCGCCGCCGGCGACGAATGAGGTACGAAGCCCGTCCGTTCATGGCCCCCGCACTGGAAAAGGAAACCCAGGCCGGCAGCTTCCCGAAACTGTGGGCCAATGCGGTGAAGGCGTAAGACATGGCCGGATCGCAAGGCATACGAGCGGGACGGGCCTACGTCGAGTTGGGCGTGGGAGACAAGCTGACCGCCGGGCTCAAGAAGGCGCAGAGGCGACTGCGGGCGTTCGGGGCCGGCGTCCAGCGTGTCGGCGCGAGGATTGCGGCCATGGGCGCGGCGATGGCGGCGCCGCTGCTGGCCAGTGCGAAGGTCTTCGCCGGCTTTGACGATCAGATGCGTGCCGTCCAGGGCGTCCTCGGCGCGACCGGCGAGGACTTCGACAAGCTGACCGCGAAGGCGAAGGTGCTGGGGCGCACCACCTCGTACACCGCCTCCGAGGTCGCCGGGGCAATGCTGGAGCTTGCCCGGGCGGGCTTCGACACCAAGCAGATCGACTCGGCGACGGGTGCGATGCTCGCCCTGGCCCGGGCGACGGGGACCGACCTGGCCGAAGCGACGGCGATCGCGGGCAACACCCTTCGGGCGTTCAGCATGGATGCGAGTCAGATGGGGCGGACCTCGGACGTGATGGCCGCGACGGCCAACAACTCGGCTCAGACGCTTTCGGACCTTGGCGAAGCCATGAAGTACACGGCTCCCGTCGCAGACGAGTTCGGGCTGTCGCTGGAGCAGACGGCCAAGTCGCTGGGCTACCTGGCGAACTTCGGCATCAAGGGCTCGATGGCCGGCACGACGATGAAGAACATCATGCTGCAACTGGCAGATCCTTCAATCCGAAAGAAGCTCGAGCAACTGGGCGTGTCGGTCACGAACGCCGCGGGCGAGTTTGAGGGCGTCGACACGATCCTCGGCGGGCTCGGGACGGCATTGCAGGGCCTCCCGGCCCCCAAGCGGCTGGAGATAATGAAGGACCTCTTCGGGAAACGTGCGGTCACCGGCGGGATCAAGCTGACGGCCGCAAGCTTCGAGAAGCTCAACCACGCGATCGACAACGCCGCGGGGACGGCCAAGCGAACCGCGGACGTGATGGACTCGGGCATCGGCGGGGCCATGCGGCGAATGTGGTCCATGGCCGAAGGGGCGGCGATTGCCATAGGCGAATCCCTGGCTCCGGTGCTTTCGCAGATGGGGGCGGCGATCACAGCCATCGGCGGGCGCATCACCGAATGGATCGAGCGGAACCGGGAAGTCGTCGTGACCGTTCTCCAGATCACCGCCGTCGTTCTGGCGACCGGCGCCGCCATGATTCTGCTGGGCGGGATCATCAAGCTCGCGGCGGCAAGCCTCGGCGTCCTGGTCGGGATCACGAAGCTCGCTATTCTGGCGTTCAAGGTCTTCGGCGTCGTGATGGGGCTCTTCTTCAGTCCGGTTGCCCTGATAATCGCCGCGGTCGGGGCGCTGGGGGCGTACATCATAACCGCAACCGAGGCGGGGGCGAAGGCGCTCGGCTGGCTTGGGGAGAAGTTCGGCGGGCTGAAGGACGACGCCGTTCAGGCATACGAAGCCATCGGCGACGCGCTGGCCGCCGGCGACATCGGCACGGCCGCGAAGGTCATGTGGCTGACCCTGAAGAAGTGGTGGAACACGGGCATCAACTGGCTGAAGGGGCTCTGGCTGAACTTCAAGCACGCCTTCTGGAGTATCGGGCTCGACGCCTTCAGCGGGCTGCTGCTGATCGGCGCGAAGATATGGAACGGCCTGGAGCGGGCCTGGGCGCACACGGCCTGGTTCTTCACGAATATCTGGAACAGCTTCGTCGGGTTCTTCGGCAAGACCTGGCAGAAGATGGTCGGCTGGGCCAAGAAGGCGTGGGCCTGGATCAAGTCGCTGTTCAGCGACAGCGACGAGGAGGCGAAGGCGGCGGTCATGGCCGAGATCGACCGTGAGACGAGGGCCGCGGTCAACAGGATCGAGAACGAGACGAAGCGCAAGAACGCCGCGGCCGAGGCGAAACGTCGGGCCAGGCTTCGCAGCTACGAGGCCGAGTACAGCGGCGACGCAAACAGGATTCTGCAGCAAAACACGCGGCTCCAGAATCAGCGGAAGAAGTCCTACCAAGCCGACGAGATGAAGATCGGCATGTCCTTGCTCCGCGCGCAAAAGGAGTGGAAGGACGGCATGGACGAAGCCGCCGAGAAGAGCCGCAAGCGGAGGGAAGAAAAGGACGACGGCCCCGGCAAGCTGGAAGGCCCCGCGAAGCTGCTGGAGGATGTCAAGAACGCCGTGTCCGGCCTGAAAACCGGCCTCGGCGAGACGGCCGCGCAGATCAGCGTCAGCGGCTCTTTCGGCAGTCGTGCGCTCGGGCTCATGGCCGGCGGGACCGCGGTCGACCGGATCGCCCTGGCGACCGAACAGACGGCCAGGAACACCAAGCCCATCAAACGGATGAAGAGTCCGGTATTCGAGTAGTGACCAGGTGGGAGTCGTGACATGGCGGCAATAGCGGAAATGCTCGGCAGCGGCGAGCTGGAGTCCGGAGACAGTCCGGGCGCCGAGCTGAAGTACCTTATCACCGGCACGTCCAGTGAGGCGACGGCGCTGACGGAGCTGGAGGACGAGGCCCCCGATCCGTGGCAGGGGCTGGCCCGCAAGAGTTGCCGGGTTGCCCCGCACGGCGAAATGCCGGGAGCCTGGGAGGGCGTCGCGTCCTATGTGGCGCCGGAAGAGGTCGAGCAGGAAGTGGGCGAGTCCACCGTGCGATTCAGCACCGGCGGCGGCTCGCAACATATCACCGCGAGCTATGCCACGAAGAAGTACCCAAACCCCGGGGCGCCCGACTACGGCGGTGCGATCGGCGTGACCAAGGATTCGGTCGAAGGCGTGGACATCATAACGCCGAAGTTCGAGTGGTCCGAGACGCACACGGTCGCCGCGGCGCAGGTGACGACGGCGTACATCTCCACGCTCCGAAACCTGACCGGCAAGACCAACGATGCAACTTGGCAAGGCTACCAGGCCGGCGAAGTGCTCTTCCTCGGCGTCGAAGGGTCCAAGCGTGGCGACGGGGATTGGGAGCTGACCTTCAACTTCGCGGCCGGCACGAACATCGCCAGCATGATTATCGGCGGCATCACCGGCGTCAACAAGAAGGCGTGGGAGTACGTCTGGGTCCGCTTCGAGGACAAGGAAGACGCCGGGGCCCTGGTCAAGCAACCGACCGCGGTCTACGTTGAAGAGGTCTACGAAGAAGACGACTTCACCGGCCTGGAACCGCCGGCGCCATAGGGGCAGCGATGAACAGTTCGCATCTATCGAAAGTCCAGCGTGGCGATCCGTTGCGGATTCCGGCGGCGGCGTACAATGCCTTCGTGGACGCGGCCATCGCCCACCGTCGCGGACGGTTCGGTGTCGCCCGCACGACCGGACGCCATGCGGGCCAGAGCGTCGTCGTCCCGATCAAGAACAACAGCGGCGCCAACCGGAGCCGCTATGACGTGCTGGGCATCGACGGACCCCTGTTCGACCCCGCGACCTACCCCGACAGCTACAAGCAGCAGGTCGCCCTGAAGGGCATCGCTCCCGTAGCCGGCACGCACGAAGGCAGCTTTGCGATCTTACTGGAGCCTGTCACCGATGGCAGTATCGGCCAGGCCGCAATCGCCGGCCTGACCATCGTTAGAGTCAACGTCCCCGACGAAGACGCCGAGGCGTTCGACTTTGCAGAAATCGCCGACGCTACGATGGGCTACCTAGCCAAGTCTGACACCGGGACGGCTCGCGTTGTGACCATCGAGTCCGGGACGGGGACAAAGTGGGCGGTGGTCAGCTTCGGCAGTGTGGGGCCGAGCAAGCTCCTGTCGGCCAACCACACGGACACCGACGCTGCGGCCGCGGCCGTCGCCAAGGGCTCGATCATCGTCGGCAGCGGCGACGATCCGTCTGTTTGGACCATCCTGGGAATCGACGACAATGGCAAGGTGCTGACGGTCGTGGACGGGGCCGCGGCCTGGGCGTCGCCGAGCGCAGGAGCGGAACTCTACGCGACAAGCATCCGGGTCAAGATTCCGGCCAACACCGCAGCCGGCGAGCAGGACATCCACACCGACGACTGGCGCAACTATCAGCTTTCGCACCAGGCGTGGTACAACGCCAACACGCCCGGCTATGCCGGCGGCGGACAGTGGACATACGGGCTCTACCACGAAAACGACGAGCAATTCGGCGGGGCAAAGACCGTCAATGGGATTCGCAAAACACCGACGCCGACCTACCTCATCGACGGGACCATCGACGTTTTTGAGGGCGGCGACGTGGGCTTCTATGTCGATAAGGACAACGGTCACCTGAAGGTCAAGTGGACGCTGCACACGACCTACGATCGACTGCTCCGGCTCGACATCTCTCGGTCGTATGGTTATCCGGACGTGACGGTCAGCTAGGCAGTTGCGGCTTGGAATCGGCACCAACCGGACCCTCCTTGTCTCGGACGGTACGGACGTAGCACGGGGCAATGCGGCCCCGCCGGGCGTGCTCTTCCCCTCCGTGCGCAACTATGACAGCGTGTCGAGGATTGAGTAACATGCGCAAGCCTGCTAGCATCACCGGGGTCGAGCGTGTATTCGCAGCCAGTCAGGACCACGCACAAGCTGGTCCATTACCATGAGAAAGGGAGATTGACATGGGCGAGCCACTTCCGGACATAACAGCGCCGGTTACCGAAATGACGTTGCAGGATCTGGCAAGGCGTTACCGTGGCGCCACGCCCGAATCCCTTGTTGCCGTGCTTTGCCCTCTGCTCATACCGATAGAGTCCATCAACCCAGAGGTCCATCGCCTCCCTGGCCAGACCCACTGGCGTGCGTCTTTCACCGTGCCCATTACGAGCGAGAACGAGGAAGTTCTTCAGCGTGGGTGCACCGGCAAGTTCGTCCCTCGTGCGTACGTTGAGGGACAAGATCGGTGGCGCGAGATCTGTAAGGGCCGCATTGTCGAGCTAGACACTGCTGGAGTAGTAGCCTGTGGGGAAATCTACACGGGAAGTACGCGTCGAGCACTTGACGCTGCTGTCCAAGAACTGACCACCGACGATTTCCTTGAAATCGACCAGTACGGTGCGGCAGCCAAGGTCCTCAGCGGTTTGGCGGAGTACTTCCTCGTTGAGGCCGCCAAGTCAGAAGGCTTCAAGGTTTACCGAATGCCCGAGGATATGGCCCGCCACCTCGGTCGCTATGCCAACTTCGATTTCATCTTCGAAAAGGAAGGTGTTCGGAAGAAGGTGGAAGCGAAGTCCCTTTGGGGCACGAACACCGCTTACGCTCGGTTGATTCACAGCCGGTCTACCCGTCGTCCTTCCGGGCCAGAAGCATCGTGGACGGAAGATCAGCGACAGAACTACTACCCAACGAGCAGCTGCAAGTTCGCGACGCAGGACATCTTCGCGGTCAGCCTTTTTCTACGGACGGGCAACATCCAAGACTTCGCTTTCGCACGATCCGTGCCACAGGGCGAATACCCGCACGGTCTCGCTCGCTCCTCAGGGCATCCGGAACATGTGCACCAGAACCCAGAGTGCGAAATCGGCAACGGTTCGTGGTTTGCTTCTATTGAGGAAGTGTGGAATCTTGATTAGGTCACGAGTGAGTCCACGAGTCAATCGCCTGTTCGACTGAATCGTGCAGTTCTTCCTCCAACTCTCTCACCTCTGCCCTCGCTCTCATTAGCTTCTCGGCGGCCCGGCCCAGCTTTGTGAGTTCAGCACGCCGAACGGGAAGGACGATGTCTATCAGGCAGCTCTCTTCGATCGCTGGATAGGCGATCCCGATGTTATGCCGGAGTAGTTGTGCGTTCACGAAATCTGACTGCAATATCCGGGCCAACAGCATGGGATGGATGCCCCTCGGACGAAGCACTGCAAGCCCTGTTGAACAGATTGAACCGTCAAGGTGTTGAGGCACAACCCCAACGGCTCTTCTCTCTGGCCGAACAGTGGACATCAGAACATCGCCCGCACTAATGAGTTTCCTCGCGCGACTCGGGGCCTCAGAGATCCTGACTGATTTCGAGCGAACCGCACACGACGCCGCATCGATGCCGGATATCTCTACGTACTCGAACTCGGCTGCCGCAAGACGCGTTGGATTGGTTCGATTATTGACGAGTTCTGCGACATGTGAGACTCTGATGTCATCGAGACCGGGGTTCTCCAATCGCTCCTGGATCTCCTGCGGAAGACTCGCGTGGAAGGTTGCATCCCATCTGGGATCGCCGTGGACAAGTACCTTCCTGAGCCCAATAGTCAACTGCCGCCGCCCTGTCGCTTCTTCAAGCATCTCGGGCAACTGGCCGCGGCCAGTCGTGATCCGTGTTCGTTGATTGCCCCTCTTCGATACCTCGAAGCCCACGTCCTCGCACACTCCAAAGTACACCCGCTCGCTTCGGCTCTTCTTGGTTGGGGTCTTCCTCAAATGGAGAATGGAAGTCTTGGTGTTAGTGCCTGCTGCAGCGAATGTTACAGAAGGAAGCGAAACCACGCTCAGGATTTCAACATGGGGCGAGATGCCTGTCCTGAGATCCTCGAAGACCCCTCGATTCGTCAGGACGCTGTCCGGCACAACGGCAACGAGAACTCCATCAGGCGCCAGCCATTCGATGTACCTCTCCATGAAGAGAATCTCGCTGTCGATTGTGCTGCCGTTAGAGCCAGACCAAGATGAGGCGATGCGATACTCGGACAGGTCGTGGCGAGAGAACTCCGCGCCGAAAGGGGGATTGGTAAGGATCAGAAAGGCTCTGCCCTCAAGCTCGCGCGTCATCTTCGCGTCGCCCCGAGAGCGGTCGAGGGAGTTGGCCAGATGGAGGTTGACGCTCGGGGCGCCGAATAGGGCCAGGTTAGCCAAAGCCAAGCGAACCATGCGCTCACTCTTGTCGATGCCAACGATGTGCTGCGTCATCATAGTCTTGACCCAGCGCGAGAGCTCTCTGGGACTGTACTCCGAACGAACGCGAGAGTAGAGCGCCTTCATCGTTTCCGCGAGGAAGGATCCGACGCCACACGACGGGTCGAGGACAACCCCTGGCGGGCTGGATGCGTCTAGGCTCAACAGCGCGTCCAAGTGCCGCCCGCTCATCGATTCAAGCCCGAGCTTTACCATGAAGCGGACGATCTCTGGCGGCGTAAGATACTGGCCGAGTTCTTTCTCGTCCGTGAACGAATCGACGAGGAATTGCCCGAATACGTCATTGACTAGATCGATACTTCCGATGTCGGTCAGTTGGGTGACTGCTTCACACGATGCCAGGCTCTCGAAGGCACCGATGAGGATGTCGGCCAGCTTTCCTTCGCTGTCCTTCATTCGAAGAGAGAAGTCTGCAGGACCAAGTTCGTGAGCAAGCGAAACGGGGAGATGCATCTGGAACATCTCATCCACAAACTGTCTCAAATCCCCAGCGACTTTGGATGGCCGACTTACCATCTTCCTGGTGATCCCCGTTCCGCCGGTGTCTACCGACATTACATGGGCGAAGAGGAGCTTCCCGACCTCATCCAACGCGTCATGGCGCGATGAGAGCCGGCCGTGACTGTGGAGTGCTTCCCTGACCTGACGGAGAACCTGGGCGATGGCTACCCGTACATTGGATTCTTTACCTGGGTCGGGGGGCGCGAACAGCAGCGGCCCATTTGCGTCTCTGTCTACGAGACCGCGATGGAGGGCCAGCGCCCTTATGCGCCTCTCCACCGCGGGTTGCGGCCTGTTCTTGCCACTGCGCCACCGGGAAAGCGCAGACACGGACACGCGTAGTCGGGCCGCAAGCATCGCTCCGCCTCCCTCCTCGGTTGCTATCAGGGCCTCGACCAACTCCCGCACGGTAGGATCGTCATGTTCTTTCATGGCAATCATGCTACACGGCGAGTAGTGATAATGCAAGTCCTTCCTGCCCCACGACGAAAAAAAAGTTGCCGGATCTCCCCAGGAGGGCGCGTACAGGCCACCACCAGTCGGGTAGGCCGAGCGGGGCCGGTTGGCGTCGGCCCCATCACCGACAAGCTGTTCATGCGGCTGCTCCGAACCGCCGCCAGAACGCTTGGCGGATCCAGAAACGGACAAGGCCCAGAGCGTTGAGCTCTGGACCTGTGTTCCGGGTTGCATAGCGGGGGCAGGATTCGAACCTGCGACCTCCGGGTTATGAGCCCGACGAGCTACCTGACTGCTCTACCCCGCGGCGTTTCTATTCTGTTGTACGCACGAATTGTAGGGGTGCGGCAGGGGGGTGTCAAGCGGGGGCGGGAAGTTTTTCTTGGCGGCGGCGCGGCGGCCGCGGCCGCTCAGGCGCGGGCGTATTCGACCACGCGGGGGCAATCGGGGTCGGGGCGGTCCCCGTCGCCCAGAACGGCGGCGCTGACGGCGTGGCAGCCGCCTTTGCAGATGTCAAGATACGCACACGACTTGCACGGCTCGCAGGCCCGCGCCGGCCAGGTCCGCCAGCGGTCGAACTGCGGCGTCGACGTCCAGGTCGCCTCCAGGTCGAACACCGACAGGTCGCTCGGCGGGAGGAACGAGCAGCCGCTCACCCGCCCGTCGCTGCGCACGCCGACGAGGACATTGCCGGCCTCGCAGCCATAGGTCGCCGTGGCGGTCAGCAGCTCTCTCGGCGGGTCGTGCCAGCAGAGCATCGGGACGAAGGAGCAGTCGATCTTGGCCGTCAGGCGGCACGCGGCCGAGAGGTCCCGCAGCACGGGCAGCAGTCGGACGTTCTGCTCGAAGGTGGTCCGGCAGGCGGCGTAGCGGTCGCGTGCCCGTCCGGTGGGCTTGTACCGCAGGACCTCGATCTCGTTGACGCCCTTGGCGGCGGCGAAGGCGAACAACCCGTCGAGGGCGTCGAAGTTCTTCCGCCCGAGAACGCAGTTGATGCCCGTGGCGACGCCCGCGGCCAGGAGCAGGTCGATGGCGCGTTCGGCCTGTTGTGAGGTGTCGCGTCCACGGAAGACGGCGCTGAGCGGCCCGGGCCCGTCGAGCGAGACGTTGACCTGCCCGAAGACGGTCATACGGGTGGCGAGCCGTTCGGTCAGGCCCAGCCCGGACGTGGTGAGGTTGGGCACGAGTCCGGCGTCGCGTGCGCAGTCGGCCAGGTCGAACAGGTCGTCTCGCAGCAGGGCCTCGCCGCCTCCCAGGGCGACGTGGAAGACGCCCATGCGGGCCAGGGCCTTGAGGGCGTGCTGGAATGTCTCGGTGTCCATTTCCGCCTCGTCGCGGTCGCCGGAGTCCATGTAGCAGTGGGGGCACCGCGCGGTGCAGGCGTTCGTGCAGGCGATGTGGACCTCGGTGGGGGCCGACAGCAGCCCGATCGATTCGTCGTCGGTGTCCCATCTCGACGACGGGCCGAGGGACATCTCCCGCATGAACGCCCGGTCGACGAAGGCGAGCATGGGCGGGTCGTCGCCGGCGATGATCCCGCCGAAGTTCTCGAAGCGGTACTTCACGGTCCGGCCTCCTCGCCGCCGCCGGGCGGGTTTGCGGGGGCCTCTTGTTCGTCCGGGCCGGGCTCGGGAAGGTTGGCCTCGATGGTCTTGACGTGGAAGTTGAACGTGGCGGACAGGTAGGACGCGGCGCCCGGGCCGGTGCGAAGGAACACGACGTCTCGCGAGTAGTGCTTGAGGTAGACCAGGGCGATCAGCGCCCCCGACAGGGCCAGGGACACCGCCAGGTTCGCCCCGAGCCGCAGCCAGCCGCGACGGATGCCGCCCGAAACGGTCGTGAACAGCACGCTTCCGGCGACGGCGGCCAGCCCGCACCAGAACAGGCTCTGCAGGGGTTCGGCGCCGGTCTGGCCGAGTGAGGCGTGGATTTCGATGGGCGAGACGAAGGCCTCGACGGGCTTGGGGAACTCGAGGTCCTTGACGAGGGCGACGGCGCCGAAGAACACGGCGCACCAGCCGGCCAGGGCCATCCCCGCGACCAGCGCGTGACGCCACCGCAGCCTGCGCCAGCGGCGAAGAGCCACGAACGCGACGAGCCAGATTACCACCAGGCCCGCGATGACGGACCAGGCGATGGTCGGCACGTTCTGGTGCATCCACTCGATCAGGGCCATTTCGCGGAAGGCGCTGGTGGGGTGGATCAGGTCGATGGCGGGCCTGATCTGGCGGGCCTCGTCGAACGCGGCGATGGCCGGGCCGTACTCCTTGAGCCACAGGGAGTTCACGCCGATCGTGTGGTGCAGGCGGGCCATGTGGGGGTAGTCGGGGTACTGCCGGGCGGCGGCGCGGAGGTCGGCGATGCGGGCGCGGAGTTCGGCGTCGTCGTCGGTCAGGAAGTTGGCGTCAGAAACGATCCGGTCGGCCTCGGCGTAGAGGCGGTCGTTTTCGGCCAGACGCTCGAGCTGCCGGCGGGCGTTGACCACGGCGGGGTGATCTGTCGGCAGGGGCATCTCGGTGACGGCTTGCCAGTACCTTTGCGGCCTGGTCCGGCTTCCGACGGTCTGCTCGTAGAATCGCGCGAGCCTGTCGGTGATTCGGGCGCGCTGGTCCATCGGTATGGCGAGGACATCGAGGGCGTCGACGAGTATCTTCCGCCCGGCGAGGTACCGGCCGGCGGCGAAGGCCGTTTCGGCCTCGGCGATCGGATCGGCGGCGCGCAGGGCCGACGATGCACACAGCCCCACGACCACGATGGCCAGCCGACGCGCCGTCATGGCGTCGTGCCGTCCTCTGGTGGCGTCTTCGGCTCGGCAGGGGCCCGGTCCTGCCTGCCGTGCGGGGCGGGGCGGTCGCGGACGGCCCTGCCGGCCAGGGCCGCCGCGATGGCGTTGTAGACGGCCGGGGCGAGCAGCATGGCGGCGGGGACGGCGAAGACCACCGTGCCCAGTGAGCTGGAGTTGGGGTTGTATCCGGCCTTGACTCGTAGGATGCGGCCTCGCGGCGGGGCCGCGTCGCGGGCACGGGGGGCTGTAGCGGGCTGGTTCATGGCAGGAGGCCCATATTATAGACGATGATGGCGGCCAGGGTGGCGAAAAGGGCGGCCAGGGCCAGCTTGACCCAGGCCACGTGGCGCTGGAAGACGGCGGCCATCCGCTGCGAGGTCACGCCGAACGTCGCCAGCAGGAAGACGGCCAGGAGCGGCAGGACGAAGGCGAGGTTGTAGATCAGCAGGTACCCGACGGCCGAGGCCCGGTGGGCCGGCTCGGCGATCATCGCCACGACGGGCAGGTAGACCTGCCCCGTGCAGCCGAGTTCGAGCGCCGCCACGACCGCCCCGAGGACCAGCGCCGCGGCAGCGGCGGTGCCGGGCCGGCGGGCGAATCGGCGTATCCGGTCCCGCAGGGGTCCCTTGAGAAAGGCGGGCAACTGGAGGAGGCTCTCGGCGGGGCGGCCCCTCAGGCAGCGGACGACGTCGACGAGGCTCAGCGCCGCCAGGACGACCAGGGCGGCCAGGATCAGCCCGTTGACGACCGCCGCGGCGGTCCGTCCGGCCAGCAGCCACGCCGCGGCGGTAAACAGGAACATCCCCATCAGGATGTACGCCGCGAACACGCCGAGGACGAACGCGGCCCCGGTGGCGAGCATGCGCCTCCGGTCCGAGCCGACCAGGCTCAGGTACGAGATGAGGAAGATGATCGTGGTGAACGCGCAGGGGTTTATCCCGTCGATCAGGCCCGCGCCGAAGACGACGGCGACCGTGAGTGTCTCGAACGCGCTCGCCCGCAGGGCGCCGGTGTCGCGAGGCCGGCGGAACGGCACGACGGCGCGGTCGAGCCAGGCCCGGGGCGAACGGGCGAAGGCGGCGATCAGGCCGGGCAGGCCGGCCTCGATCTCCCCCACGCCGCCGAACGTCCTGGTCCCGGCGAAGATCGTGGGGATCTCGGTGTCCTGCCGCCCGAAGTCCGCCCCGGCGGCGAGCAGCAGGTCGTACGCGCCGCGGTCGCCCAGATCGTACGCCGTCACCGCCAGCGTCACACCGTGCTGCGAGGCCCATCGGGGCAGGAGGGTGTCGGTGAGCCTCCGGCAGGAGGCACAGCTTCTGGTGAACAGGGTGACGGGCATGGGGGGTGCGCCTTCGGGGCCGCCGCGGAACAGCATCTTTCGCCCCAGCCGGCGCGCGGTGCGGCGGAGCCGGTCCGCGCCGCGGCCGCCGCCCGAACGCGGCGGCAGCGTGATGCTGTCCAGCACGGTCCCGTCGTCGGCGGCGATGGCGCGGATTCTCATGGCGGCGGCCGTCACGTCGACGCGGCAGAAGTGGTGGCGTCTGGCCTCGGCGTGGGACTCGAAGGCGGGGTTTCGGCTCATCCAGACGAGTTCGGCCCCGGCGCCGCCGCTGAGGACGTAGACCACGCCGTCGTGCCGCGACCGCTCGTACATGTGCCAACTGGCGAAGACGACGTCGACGCGGCCCTTGGAGAAGATCGGTGCCCAGACGTCTCTCATGACCCTGGCCGAGCGTCCTCGGCAGATGTAGACCGGGTCGTGCATGAAGACGACGCGGTAGGGGGCCTGCTGAACCTCCTTCCGCGCGAGCTGTCGGGTCAGCCAGCGCGCCTGCGGGCTGTCGGCGTCGATCTCCCGTCGGGGCTGGGCGCCGCGGGTGTCCCAGGCGCGCAGCGCGAAAAAGTGCACCCCGCCGGTGTGGAAGTGATAGTAGCCGCGCTCGAGCTTGGGGAAATACCGGCTGTGGAGCCCCGCTCCTCGGGCGTAGCCGTTGTCGCCCATGACGGCGTACAGTGCCGTCCGGCGAGCCACGGTGCGCTCGACGGCGAAGAACCGGCGCCAGAGCGCCTCGTCGGCCCCGTCATCGACGAGGTCGCCGAGGAGCAGGCAGAGGGAGGGTTCGGCCTCGGCGACGCGTTCGGCGACGTTGCGGTGGTGCCTGTCGGTGCCGGTCTGCCCGGGTCGGCAGTCGCCGTAGACGGCAAAGGTGAACGCCTCGCCGGGCCTGACGGCGGAGCGGATGAGGTATCGCCTGTCGTTTGGGGGCGTCCGTGGGCCCGCCCCGCCGCAGACCACCTCGTAGCGGTACATTCGCCCGGGCGCCAGGCCGGTCACCCGCACGACGTGGTGCCGCGCCGGCCCGGCCGAGCGGAACGTGCCCACCGGGCGGGCCGAGTCGTAGACGTGCACGGCCGCCGGCGCGGGACGATCCAGGTGGAAGGCCACCGCGGCCTCGGTGGCGGTGACGTCCAGCAGATACGGCCCGGCGGCGAACCGGCCGGTCGGCGGGTCGGCGGCGACCGGCGAGGCCGCCAGCAGCGACAGCACGCAGAGGATACGCCCCGGGCGTCTCACGGCGCCGCCTCCGCCCCAGCCAGCAGCCGCTCGATCTGCGAGCGGATGAGCCGCCCCGCGGCCGGGTCGTATCCCTCGCGGCGCCACGCGGTCCGCCCCTGGGGGTCGACGATGACCGTTGTGGGGAGGGTTTTGGCGTGCCACGCCCGCGCCACCTGGCCCCCGCGGTCCAGGAGGATCGGGTAGTCCAGGCCGAGCGGTTCGGTCACGTTGCGGGCCTGGTCGTGGGTGTCGGCGTCGACGCAGATGGCCGCGATGACCAGTCGCTCGTCGGCCAGGTCGCGCCGCAGGGCCTCCAGGAACCTCATTTCGCGTTTGCACGGCGCGCACGTCGTGCTCCAGAAGAGCAGGACCACGCACTTGCCGTGATGCTCGCGCAGGTAGAACCGCCCGCCGGAGAGCCTCTCGAGGCGAAAGGCCGGCGCCGCGTCGTCGCCGAACCTGACGGCAAGCAGCGCGATCCCGGCCAGGACGACCACCACGGCAATCACGATCCACGGGGTTCTGTTCATGGTCATCGCGCGTCCCGGGCGGGCCGGGCGAAGCTCTTCCACGCACGCTCGAACGTCTCAGGGGTGGACGGGCCGTGATGGACGAGCAGGCCGTACGTGAGGGTCAGGCTCTTGCCGGCCGGGAGGGTGTAGTCCTTCTTGCACGTGAAGGACGGATTCAGGTACGGGTAGTGCGACCGGGTCTGCCAGAACGTCGGATGGCGCGGATTGTCGGGATGATCGAAGATAGCCATCGCCGCGGCGCGGCCGTTCGAGGCCGTGCCGAAGTACGCCACCCATCGCGCTGTGCGCCCGTTGTTCTCGGTCTGGTTGTCACTGCCGAGGAATGTCCAGCCCGACTTCGGTCTGGCCGGGTCCCCGCAGCAGTCGGCGGCCATGCGGAGGGCGAACCCGCCGTAGGAGTTCCGGTTGAACACGACGTCGTGCTTGCCGGGCGGCGTGAACGTGGCTCGCCAGGTGATGAGGTAGTTCCCCGTCCCGTCCGGCGCGCCGACGGTGATGAGGCGGTCTTCGGTCACGAGGGGCGCCTTGCCGGGCAGGTGGTAGGCCACGGTCATGTGGATCCTCGCCGAGCCGTCTTTGCTGGTTGTGACCCGGACCTTGACCGGATCGGTGCCCTGCTGGTTCTTCTCCCAGAAGTTGATGCCGTCGATCGCCTTCCACGACCACCACAGTGCGCGGTGCCAGATATGATCGCTCTTGAGATATCCCTTGGGGATCGGCCACGGCCGCGTCAGTTCCGTCCCGTCGATCAGACCGAATCGCATGTAGGGCTTTCCGATCTTGCGGTCGTGCACGTGCTGCCACACGACGTGCTTGTGATTGAGCAAGGCGATCGACGTGTCCGTCTTTCGCCAGGTCAGCATCGGCTTGGCCGGTGTGGCCGCGGGCCCGGTCGGCCGGGCCGTGCCACGGGGCGCCCCAGACACGGACACGATGAAGGCACAGGACAGTGTGCCCAACGCACACGCACGGGTTATTCCTGACATGCGGGGGTATCCTTTCGCTGTCGGTTCAGCCGGCGCCGCGGGGCGCATGCGCACGTGCGCATCGTCGGTGGGGCCTCGCACCGGCGGGGGTATGTGAAGCCGGAGAACTCCTCATACCTGAGGATTCTATCCGCCCGCCGGAGCAAGTGGAACAGGCAATGCCTCCGCGGGCACGTCGGGGCGCCGGGGCGGGGAAATGGACACACCTTCGGCGGGTCCGCGGGGGGCGGATGCGGGTTTCACAGGTGTCCGAAGCGAAAGGAATGCCATGTCCAGTCTTGGGATAACAGCCGTGGCGACCAGTGCGTTGGTGTTGGCAACCGTTGCGGCCGATGCGTGTGCGGCGCCAAGAAGCAAGCTGGCGGCGGGGGCGGGCGCGAAGGCCGCGCCGCAGCCCGCGCCGGCGGGGGGGACGGGCAAGACAAAGAAGATCGTCCTGATCGCCGGGACGGACAGCCACGGCTCCGCCACGCACGCGCACGCCGCGGGCATCGCGCTGCTGAAGCGCTGCCTCGACACCGCGACCAACGTGAAGGGCTTCACGACGGCGGCGGTATTCGGCGGCTGGCCGAAGGACCAAAGCGTTCTGGACGGCGCGGCGACGATCGTGATCTTCTCTGACGGCTTCGGCAAGCATCCTCTCCAGGGCCCGGAGCGCATGAAGACGGTCGGCGCCCTGATGGCCGGCGGGACGGGGCTGGTGGTCATCCACTATGCGACGGTCCCGGTAGCTGACAAGACGCATACGTCGGCGTTTCTCGAATGGGTCGGCGGCTTCTACGAACGAAACTACTCGAGGAACCCGCACAACGACGCTACGGTGAGACCAGGGACGCCCGAGCACCCCGTCTGCCGAGGCTGGAAGGCGTACGACGCACGCGATGAGTTCTACTATCGCATCCGCTTCGGCGCCGGCGACAAGCGCGTCACCCCGATTGCCACTGCCATGCTGCCGAAGAGCAACCCGAAGCGCGAGACGATCGCCTGGGCCGTCCAGCGAAGAGACGGTGGTCGGGGGTTCGGCTTTACCGGCGCGCACTTTCACAAGAACTGGGCGATCGACGGATTCCGGCGGATGGTGCTCAACGCGATCGTCTGGACGGCCGGAATCGACGTGCCGGCCGACGGCGTGCGCCACAGTGCCAAGGCCGACGTGCGCCTGAAGAAGCCGGGGCGCTAGGAAACGGGTGCTGCGGGAGATACGACTATGCGAACGGGTCTGGCGGTGCTGAGCCTGTGCGGGATGTGTCTGCTGTGCGGTGCCGAGCCCGGGCCGACGTCGTCAACCAGACCCGCCCGCGAGCCGCTCGTGCTCGACCTGGGCCAAGGGACGACGCTGAAGCTCGTTCGCATCCCGGCCGGGAAGTTCACCATGGGCAGCCCCAAGACCGAACGCAAACACAGCAAGACGGAGAGCCCCTTGCGGGAGGTCACCATCAGCCGTGACTTCTACATGAGTCGGTGCGAGATCACCCGCGGCCAGTTCGCCGCGTTTGTCAAGGCCACGGCGTTCACGACGCAGGGCGAACGTGACAGGTGGGCCTACGCGTGGGACGGCAGGAAGTGGGACAAGGTCAAAGGCGCCTCCTGGCGGAAGGTCGGGCACGACCAGTCGGACGATCACCCGGTGGTGTGCATTGCGTGGTCCGACGCGGTGGCGTTCTGCACGTGGCTCAGCGGCAAGACGGGGCGGACCGTCCGCCTGCCGACCGAGGCCGAGTGGGAGTACGCCTGCCGCGCCGGTACCCAGACGATCTTCTCGTGGGGCGACACGCTGGCCGAGGGCAAGGGCTTCTGCAACGTGGCCGACACGACCGCCAGGCAGCGCTTCCGCCGGTGGAACATCTTCCCGTGGGAAGACGGGCACGTGTTCACCGCACCGGTGGGGTCCTTCAAGCCGAACGCCTTCGCCCTGCACGACATGCACGGCAACGTGTGGGAGTGGTGCGGCGACTGGTACGCGCGCGACTACTCGAAGGCCGCCAAGGTCGATCCGACCGGCCCGCCCGCAGGGCGCCACCGCGTCATACGGGGCGGGTCGTGGATGAGCAGCCCGCCGTTCGTCCGGTCGGCCTACCGCCGCCGGTGCGACGTGCGCGGCTCCGGCTGCGACAACATGGCCGGCATCCGCGTGGTGGTGGAGTGCAAGTGAGCTTGTCGTTCAGTGCGTGTTTAGCGCTTCAGCTTGCCGTTGAATCCACGTCTAGCGGGCGAGCAACGCTCGCCGCTTGTTGTTCGAACGACACACGGCGAGCGTTGCTCGCCCGCTAAACATGGATTTGACGACAATTCACCACTGCGCCGGCATGAACTCGTCCACGTCCTTCTTCGTGATGATGTGCTTCGGCAGGTAGACCACGGGGTCGAGCTTCTCGCCCTTGAACCAGCGCACGGCCGTCCATAGCGCCAGCGCGCCGTCTCCCTCGGCCGACTGGTACGTCTCGGCCAGCGCGTCGCCGGCCTTGATCGAATCCATGCCCGTCTTGCTGTTGCCCGCCGCGACGATGACGATGTCCTTTCGCCCGCTCTTGCGGACCGCCTCAAGCGTGCCGGTCATCGAGAACCCGTCCCCGGCGAGGATGAGGCCCTTCAACTGGCCCCCGTACTTCGTCAGCCAGGCCGAGACAAGCTGCATCGTGCCGTCGGCCTCGAGGTTGGCGGTGTCCATGGCCAGGAGCGTCATGTCCGGGGCGTAGGTCTTGAGTTCCGTGATCGGCGCGTACGTCCGGGCGAAGAACGGGCTGGAGCCGGGCATGTGGCGCACGATGGCGTACCCGCCTGTCTTGCCGAGCTTGTCGGCGAAGACCCGTGCGAGCATACGGAACTGCCCCCAGTCGTCGGGGCCCGTCCACGCCAGGCAGTACTGCATCGCCTGGTCGCAGGGGATCGTGTTCGACGTGATGCACGGGAGGCCGGCCTTGTGGATCCGGCGGAGCAGCGGCGTGCAGGCGGTCGCGTCGACGGGCGCCATGACGATCATGTCCGGGCGCTCGTTGATGGCCTGGTCGGTCTGCTGGGCCTGGAGATCGAGGTTCCAGTTGCCGTTGAAGATTTTCACCTTCACGCCGGTGGCCCTGGCGATGGCCTCGAAGCCTCGCACGTACGCGGTCCAGTAGGGATGGTCTCCGGCCTTGAGGAGAACGACCTTCTTGCCCCTGGGCCCGTCGCCGGGCGACGCGGGCATGGGGGCCTTGGCGACCTTCCAGCCGGCGTACTCGATGTCCCACCAGTGTCCGGCGTCGTCCTTGGGCAGCGCCGCGGGGTCCGCGGGACGCGGGGGAATTGCCTTGGTCCTGCTCTTGGGGAGGATGTACGGCTGTCCGTCCGTGCCGCGAAGGGCGAAGACGTCCGCCTCCCCGGCGTCCGGCTCGCCCGGGCGGGCCGAGTAATGGAAGTACATCGCCGTAATGGCCACGATCGCCACCACGGCGACGATGGTCAGGCAGATCAGGGGTAACCGGTCCTTTTGCGTCATGGCTGTTTCTCCTTCGGCAAGCTCGTCGTCCCGGGCCAGGCCGGACGAGGGGACCTCAAAGCCCGAGTCCACTTCCTTCAGCAGGTCGGGGCGCCGGCCCTTCAGCAGGTCGTGGCGATAGACGGCGTAGGCCTCGTACAGCACCACGGCCGCCAGTATCACGCCGTTGACGAAGATCTGCACCTCAAAGCCGTACCCGAAACACCCGATGCCGTTGAACAGCATCGTCAGCATCAGCACGGCGAAGTAGCTCTTGAGTATGCTGCCCCGCCCTCCGCGCATGCTCGTGCCGCCGATGATGACGGCGGCCAGCACCGTCATCAGCGTTCTCATGCCGAGCACGGCCGCCGACGTCATGGCGCTGAGACTCGCGGCGAACAGCGTCCCGCCGAGAGCGGCGGACAGGCTGCACAGCACGAACCCGGTCAGCAGGTAGCGGTCACGGCGCATGCCCGCCAGCCACGCCGCCTCAGGGTTGCCCCCCACGAGAAACACGCTGCGCCCCAGGCGGGTCTTCTGGAGGACGATGGACGAGCCGATCACGAGCACGAGCGTGACGATGACCATTGGCGGCAGCAGGGGCAGGGCGGCGTCTTCGAGCCAGTCGGCGAAGCGGAAGTCGGCGACGGCCTTCGACCCGCCCTCGGAGTACAGGTGCATCAGCCCGGTGACGATCGTCATCGTCCCGAGCGTCACGATGAAGGAGTTGATCCGCGCCTTGACGACGAGCAGCCCGTTGACCAGTCCCACCGCGCTGCCCGCCAGAAGCGACGCACTGATGCTGCCCGCCCACGCCAGCCACGGGGGCAGGCCCGCCTTGACCAGTTCCGGCTGCAGCCCGACCGTCAACATGCCGCACAGCATCACCACCGCGCCGATGGACAGGTCCAACTGCCCGAGGATGAAGATCAGCGTGAACCCGATGGCGGCGATGGCGTTGAGGCTGGCGCCCTTGAGGATCGTGGTGGCGTTGAACGCCGAGACGAACTTCGGCGCCGTCAGCGCCAGGAAGACGGCCAGGGCGATCAGCATCAGCAGCGCCCGGTGGCTGTTGACCACCTGGGTGAGCTTTCGTCGCGATGGCGTGGGGTCAGGCATAGTCCTTGCCCCTGGCTCTCAGGTGGAACTGGTGCAGCCCGACGACCGTGATGAAGACCAGACCCGTGATGATGTTCTGCCGGAACGCCGTGATGCCGAGGAACGTCATGATGTTCGTCAGCAGCCCGATCACCAGCACGCCGCCCAGCACGCCCATCATGTGCCCCCGCCCTCCGCTGAGCATGATGCCGCCGATAACGACCGCCGTCACCGCGCGGAAGTCGTATCCCTGCCCGAGGTAGAACACGCCCAGCTTGTTCATCGACGTGAGGAAGATCCCCGCGATCGACGCCGCGAATGCCGCGGCGAGGAAGTTGAGGAACACGACTCGGCTGACGCGGATGCCGCTGGTCCGCGCGGCGTCGCGGGACGACCCGACGAAGCGGCTCTCGCGCCCGAAGCGCGTGCAGGTCATCACGAGGTGGCCCAGCACGAACATGCCGAGCATCACGACCACGATGAGGGGAACCGGCCCGACCGCCAGCCGGAAGATGCCGATGAACGCCTCCCCGCTGGTCCCGGGGCGCGTGTCGGGGTAAAGCTGCGTGTTGCTCCACGTGAACCGCATGAAGCCTTCCATGAAGAACGCCACCGCGAGCGTCCAGAGGATGGGGTTGGCCTTGAAGCGCCCGACCACCAGCCCGTTCATGGCCCCGATGGCCAGCCCCGCCAGCACGCCCAGCACGAGCGCCGCCGGCAGTCCCAGCGGCAGCGCCGCCACCGCGATAATGCCCGAAAACGCCATGATCGACGGGATCGACAGGTCGGCCAGGTTCCCCGAGAACGTCACGAACGCCATTCCCGTCGCCGCGATCCCCAGCAGCGCCACGGCGTTGAGGATGTCCATGAGGTTCCTGGCCGTCAGGAACTCCGGGGAGACGGCCGTGCCGAGAGCGACCAGCACGGCCGCGATCCCGTAGATGCCCGCCGTCTCCAACACGCCCAGGATGCGCTCGCGACGCGTCACGTCAGACGGCCTCCTGCCCGTTGGCCGCCAGGAGGACGGACTCCTCGGTCATCTCGTCCTTCGTCATCTCCCCGATCAGCCGCCCGTTGCGCATCACGACCGCCCGGTCGCACAGACCGACGATCTCCGGCAGGTCCGAGCTGATCAGGAGCACGCCGGCGCCGCGGTCGGCCAGGTCGAAGACGGCTTCGTGAATGCGGCGTTTGGCGCCGACGTCGACGCCTCGCGTGGGCTCATCGAGCACGAGCACTTTCGGCGCCGTGGCCAGCCACTTGCCCAGCAGCACCTTCTGCTGGTTCCCGCCCGAGAGGTTGCCCACGTCCGTTTCCGGCGAGGGCGCGGCGATGCGGAGCCGGCCCATCTGCTCGCGCGCCAGCGGGCCGTCGCGGCCGGGCATGTAAACCCCCAGCGTCGAGTGCGGCACCGTCATCGCCGAGGCGATGTTCCGCGTGACGCTGAGGCGCAGGAACAGCCCGTCGTTCTTGCGGTCCTCGCTGAGGTAGACCAGCCCGGACCTGACGGCGTGGGGGTAGTCCTCGGCGGGCAGGGCCTGGCCGGCCAGCGTCACCCCGCCGGCGTGGAGCGGGTCCAGCCCGCACAGCGACCGCGCCAGTTCCGTCCGCCCCGCGCCGGTCAGCCCGACGACGCCGAGTATCTCCCCGCGACGCAGCGCGAACGAGACGTCGTGGAAGAACCCGTACCGCGTGAGGCGCCGCGCGTCGAGCACGGGCTCGCCGACGGCGTGCCGGCGGGTGTGGTAGAACTCGTCGATCGCCTGGCCGACCATCATCTGCACGAGCGACTGCGGCGTGACGTCGGCGACGGCGTGCGTGCCGATTTTCCGGCCGTCGCGAAGCACCGTCACGCGGTCGGCAATCTGGAAGACCTCCGGCAGGTGGTGCGAGATGTAGACGATGGCCAGCCCGCGTTTGCGGAGGTTCCGGATGATCTGGAACAGGCGCCGGACCTCCTCGCGCGACAGGGCGCTGGTGGGCTCGTCCATCACGAGAATGCACGGGCACGCGTTGAGCACCTTGGCGATTTCGACGAGTTGGGCCTCGTGCTGGCTGATCTCCTCGACGGGGGTGAGCGGGTCGAGATGCTGCAGGCCGACCTGCGCGAGGCAGCGTCGGGCCTGGGCGAGCATCGCCGGGCGGTCCACCCACCCGAGACGCCGCGCCGGCAGCCGGCCCACCAGCAGGTTCTCCGCAATGCTGACCGGCTGGGCGAGGCTCAGCTCCTGGTACACCATGCCGATGCCGCACGCCTTGGCCTGCGCGGGCGAGCGGAGTTCCATGAGCCGGCTCCCGACGAAGATGCGGCCGGTGTAGTCGCTGAACGCCCCGGCGAGCACTTTCATGAGGGTGCTCTTTCCGGCCCCGTTTTCGCCCATCAGCGCGTGGACCTCGCCGGCGTAGACGCTCAGGTCGACGTTGTCGACGGCCAGCGTGCCGGGGTACCGCTTGGAGACGCCGGCCATCCGCAGCGCCGTGCCCGGCAGGGCGGGCTCACTTGTCGGCGGGGGAGGCGTCGGCGGGTGGTGCTCTGACATGTGGTGTTCTGGGTGCTGCCGGCGCGACCGGCGGGGCTACCGGGTTCTATGCAGGAACTTCGAGGCCCTGCGGAGGTTCGGATGCTCGGCCACGAGGAACAGCCGGTCGCCGGCTTCGATCGTCGCCGAGCCGCGGGGAATGATGAACGCCTGCGTCGCCGGCCGGTATATCCCGGTGATGATGCACTCGGTGGGGAAGGCCTCGTCGGCGGCGACGGCGCCGACGGTCTTCCCGGCGACGGCGGCGCCCTTCGGAACGGTGTCGACGACGATCGCCGCCCGCCCGGCGCCCACCGTGGCGACCTGCTGGAGGTGCGGCTCCTCGATCTCGAGCACGAGCTGGTTGACGAACACGTCCACCACGTGCACGGTCGTCGAGACGCCGGCCTCCTTGTAGGCCGCCTCGTACCGCGCGTTCCGCATCCGGGCGATGGTCCGCGAGACGTTGTAGCTCTTGGCCAGAAGGGCGAACGCCAGGTTGTCCGCGTCCTGGCGCATGGTGGCCACGGCGACGTCCGCCTTGGCCATGCCCGCCTGGTCCAGGATGTCCACCGACGTCGCCCGCCCGCACAGCGCCAGGGCCCCGATGTTGGCGGCGACCCACTCGCAGACGGCCTTGTCCTGATCGACCACCACGACGTCATGCCTGGACGCGACCAGCCGCTCGGCCAGCCCGCTGCCCACCAGTCCGCCACCGGCTATCACGATATACATGTGCACTCCCTGCTGTGCGTGGTCGGCACGCCCGGGGTCGGCTACCGCCAGGTCCGGGGACTGAACAGCAGCAGCAGCGGGAGAATCTCCAGCCGACCGGCCAGCATGCCGAGAATATACACCATCTTCACGCCCCAGTGAAGCTTCGCCATTTCCGGGGTATCGATGAAGCACGGGCCGATGTTCCCCAGCGCCGAGAACATCCCGCTGGCCGACGCCAGCGCCCCCCGGGCCGACGGCGCCCCCGGCACCGGCAGCAGGGTCGTGACCAGCGCGCCGAACCCCAGCAGCACGACCCACGCAAAGAACAGCGCCGCGATGCGCTTGATCTCCTCGTCGTCGACGATGTCCCCGTCGACGATCAGCGGCTGCACGACGGCCGGACCGTAGGTCAGGCGTCCGATCTGTCGCCCGACCATCTTCAGCAGCACGCCGATCCGAAGCACCTTGAGCCCGCCGCCCGTCGAGCCGACGCAGCCCCCGATCAGCATCAGCACCAGGAAGACCAGCATGGCCCCGGAGCCGAAGTCCGTCGCGATGTTTCGCGTCGAGAACCCGGTCGTCGTCACCAGCGAGACGACCTGGAAGAGGCAGTCGCGGAAGGTCTCGTGCACGTCGGCCGCGCCCTTGCCCGAGAGATAGCACGAGAGCATCACCACGCCGGTGGCGCCCGCCAGGATCAGCCACCACAGCCGCATCTCCAGGCTGTCCCACAGGGCCTTGATCCGGCCTCGGCAGAGGCGGTAGTGCACCATGAAGCTCATCCCGCCGAGCGTCATGCCGACGATGAGAATGTACTCGATGACGGCGGGGTTGACGTGTTTGCACGTGCGGTACCACTCGATGGACTTGTCGTGGGGGGAGTAGCCGCCCGTGGACAGTGCGGTCATCCCGTGCGAGAAGGCGTCAAACCTGGCCATCCCCGCCAGCAGCAGCGCCGCAACCACACCCGCCGTCAGCACCACGTAGATCAGCCAAAGGATCCGCAGCGTGTGGAACAGCCCCGGCGCCGGTCGGCGCGAGAAGACCTTGTGGCTTTCGGCCCCGTAGAGCCTGTGGGCCGACCCGGCGGTGTAGAGGATCGCCAGGAAGAACGTCAGGATGCCCAGACCGCCCAGCCATTGGATAAACGACCGCCAGAACAGGATGCTCCTCGGCATGTCGTCGAGCCCGCTGAGCACCGTAATGCCCGTCGTCGTGAAGCCGCTGACCGTCTCGAAGTACGCATCCAGGAAACTGACGCGCAGGGCGAGGTGGAACGGCAGGGCCCCGACGGCCGACAACACGATCCAACCCAGCGCGCAGAGCACCATGGCTCGTCGGGTGTCGAGCTGGGGGTTCTTCAGGTCGCGCTTCAGGACGAGGGCCCCGGCCGCGGCGATCAGGGCCGGCACCCAGTACGCCGCGCCCGGGACCTCCGGTCGGCCCGCCGACTTAAAGGCCGCCCACACCGCCAGCGGCACGAGCATCAGCACGCTGAAACACCACAGCAGCAGCCCGAGGTATCCGCCGATCGGCCAGAGATACTGCCATCGATTCCGCATTGCCCGTCCCGCCCGGACTCACCTGGTGCCACACCGCACCGGGCCCGGCGGCCCACACCATGCCCTCCCGCACCGCGCAGTTCAAGGGAATCTTGGCGCGGCCTTCGGCCGGTACGTGTTTAGCCTGCTACGGGCTTGAGGGAGATGCGTTGGGTCAGATGGTCCAGGAAGTCCAGGCCGCGTTGGTGACAGGTCTGGGCGATGCTGGTCAGGATCTGCCAGGTGGTGCGG
>Ga0180432_10001066_pt1 | contig 43828 bp, 40 predicted proteins | sample SS_ome_10_FD_132414 | JGI IMG/M metagenome (GOLD analysis project Ga0180432, IMG submission 132414) | Hypersaline lake sediment archaeal communities from the Salton Sea, California, USA - SS_1_MS_2 metaG | ecosystem: Environmental > Aquatic > Non-marine Saline and Alkaline > Hypersaline >... | reverse complement strand
GGAGCTTTTTTAAATAATTTAACAGTATGCCAGCCTAAAGTAAGACCGGATGTCATGTTAAATACTGCGTTCCATCCATAATTCCTATTATCAGGCGTATCCCCAAATCCAGTGCGGGAAAAATCAGCTTGAGCTACACCATCAACTTCAATGCCGTACACTAAATTAGATATATCATTATAAAAACTTAAAAGATTTAAAGCTGTACCATAAAATGTAATTTCTACAAAAGAATCAAAAGATGAAGTAGCAACGGAAGAACCATCAGGCGTAGAGAAGTTATTCCAATCCCCTACAAATCTTACTCTAACGTCTTTAGAATCTATTTCCCAAACAGCTTCACCATTAGGACCAAATTCATCAGATATTTGAGAAATAGAATTAACCATAACCCTTTCAACTGGCATTAAAGATTTAAGAGTATTAGACTCATCAAGCACTTGTGCTCTGTTTGTGATTTCAGTATGAGGAGCGTTAATATATACAGGTTTAATGAAGTTATCAAAACCCTCAGTGAGAAACTCACCTCTAAAATTTACGCCTGGTATTAATACTTTGCTCATCTATATTCTCCTAACTATTTAAAATCGTTTGTCTATCAGTTCTGAACTGCTCAATACGCTGCATTCTAGATACTCCATACGCCTTAACTGCATCTAAACAAGCTTGAGCATAGTCAGTAACTTTTTGATCTGTATCTAGCGCATCTCCAGCAGAAAGACCGCCTCTATCAAATCTAGCAGTTAATCCAGCTCCAGACCAATCGGCAGGAGTCTCAAGCATTAAAGTCCACGTCTTTTCGTATGCCGTAGCAGATTCAGTTGAAGTTGTTCCGAATACAGTAACCATCTCAGCTCTGACATCAGCATCCATTTGAGCGTAAGCAGCAGCTACTTGAGCTTCTTTTTCTTTTTGAGCGGCTACAGCAATCAAGTCGTGAGCATCATAGATAGCCTGTGCTAGGTCTTGAGCTGTCACAGCATCTCCTGCACCTGGCTCTGATTCTTCTTGTAGTTGAGTCTCATCAAGCAAGGCAGACTTGATGATCTGAGTCTTTCCGTCTCTTGCTAAAGAAATTCTACAAGCATCTCCACCTAGAGCTTCTTTCAAGGCTTCTAAGTCTACTAACTTGTCTATTACGATCTTTACGCTAAATTCTTTCATTTTTATTCACCTTTTTGCACTCTTCTAAGTTCTATTGAGTTAAAGTAGAGCTGCTCAGTAGACCCAGTATCTTCTTTTTCAAAGATAACTGTATCGCCTTTAACTTGGATTCTACCAGCAAATCCACCTGTAGCAATGTCTGATTTAAAGGCAATATCTTGAACTACCCCTAGACTTCCATCACTCATCACTTCTCTGGCAAGAATCCTTCCAGCAGTTAAATTATTAGCACCTGCTGATGGTCCCACTTTTTTAGCTACTACATAAATTTTACCGGAAGCTGACTTAACTAACTGAGATTCTTCAAAGTTAGTACTACTAACTCCATCAAAAGCCTCAAACTTAGTATTAGTCCCAGGAGATGTTACATCAGGAATGTAAGTAATTTCTGTATCTATGAAAAAGTCTGCACCTTGGCGGTCATAACATACCATTAGACTATCAGAGTCAATCCATTCTATGCGATTTAAACTCAATTTATTAAATTTGATAGAACTACTTACAGTTGTATAACCGTTGTAAGTATCAATAATACCAACACCATCAGCTATATCGACAGGAGAACTAAATACAGGAGTAGCCGCAGTTAAATCTTGACAAATACTAATATAAGCCCCTGAAGTATTAAAAGTTCCGTAACCAAGCACTGCTAGTTTATTTCCGAACTTTTTAATACCAAGAAGTGCATCATTGTTATTATCTAGATTTTGAATAGTAATTGCTGTTTCCCAAGTAGCTCCGTCATCATCAGAGTACCACATTTTTAAAGCAAACGGAAGAGTATTTTCCAATCCAAAAACACATATTCTGGTGTTACCTGCTCCGATATCTACAGCCTCTACATGGATTGGAGAATCAGACCATATAGCGGCAGTAGAAACTCCGTCTTTAACAGATGTACTGGATGACCAAGTAGCTCCAAAGTCACTAGATACTGCTAGATTATAGGCATCTGTAGAACCAGAACGTCCTCCAGCGTATAATTTATTGTTTACAGGATCGTATGCGGTTCTAATGTCAAAAGGTACTACACCTAAATTAACTAATGTAGTATTTGCTCCTAAAATCCAACTATCCCCCTCTTTCGTTAATTGATATGCTTCAATATCATCTACAGTATTTTCTGAGTAAACGATTACTGCTTTTGTTTCGTCTGAATTTATCCTAACATCAGGGTTTACTTCAAAGTAATTTGCAGTATTATTTGGTGATATACCTGTATCTTTACCAGTACCTACTCCTACAAAGTTTTTACCTGAGTCTGTCGAATACCAGTAAGCTAATCCAGTAGATCCAGCTCTTTGAGTAGCTGCTATAATACTCTCACCTTTACGATCAAAGCCCCAAATAGCAGCGTCAGAAGATAAGTTAGTAATCTGAGGCGGTACTTGCCTCCACTCTTCAACTTCTTCGTTGATTTGACGTTCTTTGTAGTGATTGGTAAATACACTTTCAAACCCAAGACCATTATCAGTGGCAAAAGCTACAGTTTGACCTGAAGCCTGAATACGCCCAGCAAATCCAGAAACACTGGATTTAAAGGCTAAATCAATTGCAGGTTCAGAAACATTTCCGTCAGTGTCGATTTCTTTAGCTAAAATTCTACCTACGGTTTGATTACTGGCAAAATTTGTATCTGCTAATTTAGATATTATAAATATTTTTCCGTTATCTCCTTGCATAACTTGTGCTTCTGAAAAAAGTTCTGGAGCAGTGTCGTCTCTAAACACATCTACAGTAGTGTTAGTAGCTGCAATATTACTAGTATCAGCAATTATAGAAGCTCTAGCACATCCTCTAACCTGATCTTGATTATATGCTGCTATTAAAGAAGTATCTGAAGTCCAAAGAATTCTACCTTGCGCTGCCATTCTTAAATTACTTGTGCTAGGAGATATTTCGCCATTACCTTGAGCTACTGGACCAACTTCTCCAGTAATCTCAACAGGCGTAGAAAAAACAGGTGTAGCAACAGTCATATCGTCACATATAGTTATATATAGAGAGTTTGGATTAGTAGCTGTATATAATGTAGCAGCTAATCGATTACCTCTTCTTTTAATACCTTGTATAAAAACACTTCCAGGGAGTGCTGGTCCTAATTGAACTCTAGTTTCCCAAGTAGCACCATCATCATCTGAGTACATTAAACTAGGAGTACTTACATCATTATCAAAAACAATAGCACATATTCTATCACCAAAGACAAAATTTTCGTAGACCCCAGAATAACCTACTAAAGCAGTACCAGCTCCATCTTCTACAGAATCTTGAGCACTAAAAGTAGCACCATCGTCATTTGAAACATAATAATACATATTATTATTATTTGAATCAATAGCTGTGAATAATATTTTATCAGCATTCTCATTAAAAGAAGCTCTTAATTGTAGTGTATTATTAGCAGTTGATACTATGGCAGATCCAGAATTTGATTCTTGTAATGTTAAACTACCATCGTCTTGAATAGTTCCATATCTACCGTAACTTAAAGTCCCACTTGATACCAATCCAATAAATACTTTTTTATTTCTAATAGCAATAGCTGGACTTCTTTCTAAATAATAACCTGATCCCTTGGTAAAGTTTGAAACTGTATTCAAATCCTCAGCCACAATTTGCCATGTATCACCACCGTCATTAGTAGATCTAATTTTATGTGGTGTACCAGAGTTCACATCGTGGCTTACCATTACTCCAAATAAAGGATTATCTGGATCAAAAGCAATTCTATAGGGTTCTAAATCTATAGACTGTGCATCGTTAGCTTCAGTTGGAAATTTCTCCCAAGTATTGGCTACATTTATCTGCTTAAGTCCGAAATTGTTGTAGACTACGTTCTCGATGTCTGCTGTATCTTCTACAGTTAACTCTTTCTCGCACTGCATATGGATAGTGCCATCGCTAGACACAGTTTGAATACGACCAGCGAAGCCTTGCTCATCTACGTTTGGCTTGTCGATGATGTCGATTTCTTGAGCAGCCTGAATAGAAGCTAGTTCTACAGATACATCGTCTAAGTCTAAAACTTCATTATTATTTAAAGGTCTAGCTAAAAGTAGGGTTTTATCTCCTTCAGCCCTAAAGTAATAAGTAATCAAAGATCCACTAGGTATTTCGGAGGAGTTTTGTAATCGCAATAATCTTTTGCCGGAATCTACAGGAATATCAGCTAAGGCTTGATTGTAAACCTCGAATCTAGGAGCATAAGTACCTGAAACTGTAGTCATTCTAAATTGCAATATGTAGAATTTTCCAGGCTCTGTATCTAGTTCTTGTAAAAATTCGATATTACCAGAAGATCCGTTACCCAATCTAGCGGCTCCAGAATTAAAATTTGCAAATCCGGTGCCAGTTGTTTCAGCAGTCCACCCAGAAATATCTGTATCAAAAGTTCCATTAGTAACCAACTCAGTTTTAGCTGAAGTGTCAACTGTCAACGTAGAGGCGACGATCTTACCCAACGTGTCATTATCACCGTTAGATCCAAAAGCACGTTGTCCTACAAACTGAAGTCCAGAAGCTACTTCTTGAAAGTGTGGTTCACTTAAAATAGAGTTACCACCAGTCTGGTTGTTGTCGTAATCATTATATTGAATGATTTGGGTGTTAGCAGCCACATTCGACATGTCTGTGGTTAATGACATATATCCATTACCGTTATTAGCATTAACATAAGTCAAAACCCCATCATCAGTTTTAATGATACAAGGTTCATTTCTGAAGAATGCTCTACCATTTGAGTTATTTTGAGAAGATCCCTCACCGTTAGTCATAGCTAGGTCATTAGATCCTGCGTCATCCCAACGAATAATCCCTCTTTCAAATGTAGGAGTAACTTGAGATAGATCAATTTCAGTAATCTGAGATCTAGCAGTATCCCCAACTCTGGAAAGAGTACCAGCACCATTTCCACTACCATGACTAGTAACAGTATGGATAAGCCATTTATCGTCAGAGCCTAAAAACTCACCAATAGGAAGATGCCATCCAGAAGAAAGATCTTGAGGAAGGTCGATAGATGTAGCCCAGTTATTACCTAGATCTTGATCGTCGGTGTAAAATAGGTTCCACCATCCACCAAAAGGAGCACCTTCACCACCTGTGAAGTAAGGAGCTGCTACGGCTAATCTGTTTTGAGCTACTTCTGAACAGGTTATATTATCAAACTCAACAACAGTACCACCCCCTGTAGTCTGTTCTAGTTGAATTTTAGTAGTTGTAGTAGTTGCTATAAAAGTAACCTGTCCTGATTGGACCTCAGCACTAAATCTGTAAGACCCTAACTGACCATTAGCAGCGTCTTTTACATCTAAAAAACCAAATCCTGGACCAGCTATCCTGTATTGATCTATTTTTATCGTATAGCTTTTTCCTACAGTTGTATTGATGATCTGTTCAGCTTGAGCTGCTGAACTTAAATTTATTCTTCCATTATTCCAGGTTATACTAGAAACCAATTCAGTCCATCCTGAAATATCAGTGTCAAAAGTGCCATTAGTAATTAGCTCAGTTGGAGTAACTGATTGACCTGGGACATCTACCACAGCGATTCTATGTGGTTGAAAATCTTGAAAAGATGCTATATTAAATTGAACCTGAGTAGCTACGTTCTTAACATTAGGTACTGTACCTGTCTCAAAAGTAGCACCCATGTCATTCGATTTATGTACGTAAATTTCTCTATCAGTATCGTTTATTGCAGTTACGTAGATAACTCCATTTTTTTCCACCGCATTAATAGCTGTTAATGATCCACTAAATGTAGAATCTGATATAAAGTTATCGAATGGAGATGATTGAAATTCATTTGATCCTCTTAGAGTTAAGTCTCCATTAGAGTCAATTTCGCCATAAAACCCACCAATTAAGTGTCTGGTAGAACCAAAGAAACTAAACGCAACAAATACTTTATTACCACGTACAATAACTCGTGGAGAACAAGAGTAGTATTCGTTAGTGTTATTCCAGTTAGAAGTTGATCTAGTATTAATTGTGGTCTCGTTAACAGAAAGACCACTATCTGCTGGATTTAGGTTCGCTAATTTCCAGCTTTTACCTTTATCTGTTGAATAAGAAACTCTCATTGTCCCTAAAGTATCTGAGTCAACTTGAGCAGAAACCACTACGTTACCGTCTGCTCCATTTCCGTGTAAAGCTACGTTGCCTTCAAAGAAGTTTGGCACTTCAGGTAAAGTTTCCCACCCAAGAACACCGTCTGTAGTATTAGGGCTGATATCAGTATCAGGCTGACAGTCAAAAAGATATCCACGACCGATCTCATCAACAACAACTTTTTCATCAGAAGTAGCTTTACCTACGATAATTGAGTTAGCTACTTGAGATAAAGCAATTTGACCTGCTGTACCGTTAGTGTAGTAGTCAGATCCAATTGTTAATCCAGATAGACCATCGGCTTCACCTGAAAGAATCCCAGTTACGGAACTCAAGGCAGCACCATCATTACGAGCAATTGCACTAAAGCTCTCAGATCTATGCGCAGCAGATACAGGAGTGAAAGACCCATCATCCTCAGTAGGAGGGTTAGAATCATTATCTGTATTAACCACTTGCCACATCTTCTCTCTTGAGAATGTGTGGATTCCAGCAGCACGATAGAATGTTGCGCTATCAGTTAAATCGATAGCACCAAATCCTAAAGTAGGTAGGATTGAATTAGCTCCAGAGGCAATTAGATTAAAAGTACCTGAGTTTTCAAATGTAGCGATTTTGTGATTTTGCTCTGAAAGAGTAATCACATAAGTATTGGCTCCAGCAGCTTCCATTTTTGATTTGATATCAGCAGCTAGAGCTGTGTATGGGTATAGATATTCACCCTGTGCAATAGACACAGTAAAATCTGATCCACCTTCATTAAAAGTAAGCTGATCATTAGATGAATCAATTGTAAGAACCTTACGGACCTTAGCGTAAAGAGCTTGACCTTTAGTGATTGCTTCAGCAGCTCTTAATCTAAGGGAACTGCCTCCACCGCCAGAGCCGCCTTTAATTTGATTCGATTTAATTCCTGAAGTCGCCATATTATTATTCCTTATATATCTATAATATCATATTATTTTATTCGTCTGCTAGTTCACCATAAAAGACTATCATATTAGCTACTCTATCCTGTGAAGAACCGCCTGCATCTGTGGTTACAAATCTAGAGGATTCTGGTCTTTTTTGAGAAGTGGCAATTGTTATGGTTCTACCTGTACCATCAGTCATACCTGCTGCAATCCAGTCAGCGTCTTTAAATGGAGTTTCAAAATAAACATCGAAAACACCAGCACTTATATCAATTACGGCAGATATATTAGATGATTTTCTTATTATATTGCCAGTATTTTGATCGAACAGTAACCATGCCTTTGCCTCACCTAAACTAGGCTTCACTTCTTCAATATCCTGCACCAAACTAAACTTACGCTCATCACTTGAGCTTTGGTTTCCGATCTTTAGTGATGGGTCATTGCGGTGGACTGGAGTGATCACATCGAAAGCGTGAGGAGTGAATCCGTTAGCTGTATTACTGGTTATCTTTAAAGTATGCAAAGTTAGAGGCAGTCCAGTAATTTCAACTGCATTATGGCTTCCAGATTGCCCATTATAAACTCCAGTCGCAGCAGTAAAACTACCACTGCCTCCACCAAGAATGTTTACCGTATATGCAGAAAAATCACTTGACCCATCTAATTCAAAAGTAGAATTGTTACTGGCTGAGTTACTTTCCCTTAGAATTATACCACTACCAAAAAAGCTTATTTGAATAGAATCACCAATGGTGTTGGTTTGAGGTAAAAATCCAGTAGTAAAACCTGCATCAAGACTTAAAGACCATCCAGATCCCCCATACACCGCTTCTCTAGTATTAGCTTTTTGTAGAACTCCAGTGGCTATTTCAAATGGGTCTTGATTACCTGATTGACTTACAAAATCAGCCATTAAATTATAATCTTCTAATTCAACTGCTGTAGCAGGTAAAGTAGGTCTTTTTGGTTCGTAGATTAATATATCTTGAAAACCTCCTGTATTTAACGCTGCGTTATTGAGTATTTTAACGGTATGGGTTCCGTAGGGAAGTCCCGATACAATTGGTTGAGTTCCATTTCTAGTATAAGTACCTTCTACATTACCATCTACAATCACATCAATATCAGGAAAATTAGTAGGCGAACCAGTACTACCAGAAAATAAATCTATACCAGTACCTACAAAAGTTATAGTTATAAAAGAACCTGAACCTCTTAATTGTATATCATCAACTCCATTAATCCTTACATTATTAGCTACTAGAGTTGTAGTTCCGTCATCTAATGTAAAAGCTAGATCTTTATCGGTAAAATCTATCGCTGAAAAATCATCAGCTCTATTAGCTCCAAATTCACGAAAGTTAATTCTTCTAACAAGTTCTTCATCACTATGATCCGCACTTCCTAAGTAACTAGGAGAAGCAGGTACTTCAGTAAAAGCTTGTTTAAGTGTCGCATCGTCAACATCAAAATAATTAATAACACGAGCACCTTTAGTTCCTGTTAACGCAGCAGGCTTATAGGGTAAGCTAGAAGCAGAAGCTAATTCAGCTTTAGCAAGTCCAGCATATCCTGTACCTGGAAGTACATCGGATTGAGCTGCTTCGTTTAGGATTTCAAAACCGTAGAATCTAAAACTGTTAGCGTTACCGCTATTCATAGCAAGTTTAACAGTATGCCACCCTAAAGACAGTCCAGAAATAGCATTAAATACACTATTTTGTTTATAATTTCTACCTGCTAATACAAATGAGCCAGTAAACATATCGACAGTTTGATTAAATACACCGTCTACACTCACATCAAAAGCAGCTTGCGCTCCTGGCTGTCTACCAAGCCAATTAATACCTGTACCATAAAAAGTTATCTCTACAAAAGTATTAGGATCAGATCTTTCAGGAGAATCTGCAATAACAAAAGTACCGTCGGACGTAGATTGTACGTCCCAATTCCCAACAACTCTGATTCTGGAGTCTTTTGAGTCGATTTCTTGTGTAATTTGCCCATTAGGTCCAAATTCATTTTGTAGCAAGGACAATGAGTTTACCATTATCCTATCAACAGGCATTAAACTCTTAAGAGTCTGTGATTCGTCTAGAACCTGAGCCCTATTTTGGATCTCTGTATTTGGAGCGTCAATGTACGCAGGCTCTACCATATTATTGAAGCTAGATTTGATGGACCCATCTTCAGCAGAACCGAATGGAGTAAAGGGTTCACTTGGTTGTACGAAACCTAAAAGCCCACCTTCCATTTTAATTTCAGTGTTATTAGATCCATCGTGCATTTTTACCGAGCCTGGTCCTAAATGGATATCTCTCCATCTATTTCCAGCAGATCCTAAATCATATACGTTGTCTTCAGCAGGTATAAGACTAGTGTTAAGTGCATCTAGTTCAGCAACACGATATTGTGCTTTATGAACTCTAATAGGAGTTTCGGCTGGTAATGGTTGAGGGTTTCCACCTACAATCTCATAAATATCTACATACTTACCAGCAGCAGCGTCTTCTTCGTAAACTACGTTTCCGTCAGTATCGTTTTCGCCTACAATAAGTCTTTCAATGTCCTGACCGTTAACTTCAACATCAAGATCACCACGAGGAGCACCTGCGTCACCACCTGGGTTGTAAGAAAGAGTACCGTCTAAAGTTAAACGAGTTTTATTTGAAACAGTTGAAATAGTACAATTTACTGTACCAGTATTGTCGGCAAAACCACGAGCAGATATTAATGTTTTCTCTGCAAGTCCTAAGCCCTCAAATGTATTTTCAATATTTACAAGCTCAAAACAGTCATCAACTACAGCAGCAGCATCGTTAACTTGAGCATTAGCGTTTGGATTTAATGTGATTTGAGTTGAATCACCAGCATTATTGACTTCCATGTATTCGTGAGCAATACTTATATCACTATTAGCAGGAACTTGAAAACTATCAACCTTCTTCATTAACACACCATTTCTGTAGAAACTATGTGCATTTGAGTTAAAACTAAATGTTTCGTTAAATGTTATGGTATATCCAGTTTGACCCTCTACTTTATCTCTGATGACAGATATAGTACCACCACCGCCAGCTCCACCGCCTCCGGTGAACTGAACAATCTCATCATCAGTAATGTTTTCAATTGTTCCGGCATTGTTAAAAAGAGTAATATAACCAATAGTAAGAGCTTGTCCTGAAGGCTCTGGAAATTCTGCATCGTCTTTTACTGCGTTAGAAGCAGCACCAGGAATAATTACGATTTCTGCGTCTTCATTGATCTCAATTAAAACTCTTAAATATTCATTGTTTGTGATTGTAATAGCAACATTTTGCCCAGCACTTGGAACAGCATCGTTACCAGAAACAGATGGAAAAGTAATTGTACCACCAGCAAAATCAAAAATAACATTATTGATTGGCTGGTTAGTTCTTTTTCTTAAAGTTTCTGGGTTAGTTATGATATTTGAACTAATATTAAGAATAAGATCAGAAGGATTACTTGCACGAAGGGCAAAAGGAGGTGTAACCTCTAAATCTATAGCAGGCAATATTTGCTTTAATGTTTTGTTTGAATCTACACCAGTCAACTGCTCTAGAGCTGACCTATGTTCTGATTGTCTGGAGTCAAATCTTTTAATTGTCATATCTTATCCTAAATAATAAGATGACACAGCTATACTGATCTTTTTTGAAGGTCGGAATAGCGAGTGTGTCACATTCATTCCTTTATATTTAATTTTTAAATTATAAGTCTCTTACTTTCCTAAAGTTTATTAAATCCCCTACTTCTAAGTCAAAAGTAAAGGTAATTTGAGTTCTAGTTCCACTTCCAACGTATGCATAATCCATACCGTCTTCCATTTTTTGACCATTTAGGTGAATCTCTAACTCAACACCTTGATAAGTTCCACTATTTGGTAGTGTTACAGGGTTTCCAGCAGTAATAGGATTTATCTCATCAGCTCCAGGAGTCCCACTTACAACCGTAAGCTCCTCATCATATATATCTATATCAGCAGCTAAATCAACTCCCCTAAGAACACCATTTATAGTTTGAACATATCTTGTCATATTTATATAATACCATATAGTTAAATTATACTTACTACCTGTACAGCCTGAACTAGAATCTTGTTAGTTTCAAGAACCATACCTACTCTTACAACAGCCTCATCGTTATTTGAAGGAGCTGTCACAGAGAAAGTACCGTCAGCCGTTAAGAAAACAGGCAATCCAATATCCCCAGCACCAAAAGGTGTATCAGCAGATCCAAGCTCAACTTCTCCAAGCATAGTTACATCCACTGGATCACCAGCAGTTAGAGCTGAACCGCCTACTTTAGCAATTCCAATAACATAGAAATCATCACTTGAAGAAGCGTCAATTTCAGCTTTGAAAATTCTTCCAGCAGTCTCACCTGATTTGGCAAGCCTAACTAAATGAAGTTTATCGGCTGCCATAGCCTCACCAGCGTCAAAAGATCTCTTAATAACAGCATGTTTATGTAATGAGTCAGCATTTGAGGCATCTGTCAAAGTCTCAGCTTCAGAAGCAGAAATATCTGTAGAAGCAAAGAATGTAACTGCTTCAGCAAGCTCAGCAGCATCAGCAAGTTTAGAAGTCTCAATTGCAGCACCAGCAGCTACTTTAGCATTATCCACAGCACCAGCGGCAAGTCTAGCATTATCGATACCTAGATCTTTAACGTCAAGTCCAGCAGTAACTCTCTCAAGAGCACCTGAAGGATCTACTAGAACTCTTAAGCTACCACCAGAAAACTCTAATCCTGGATCAGAAGCTAACGAAATACTAACAGCACCTGAAGAAATTGCAATACCGTTGGCAGCAGTAGCATCAGCAAGCCTAATATCAAATCCTACCTTAGTAAGACCTGTTGAAGCAGTTGTTGATTCAAAATATTTTTGGTCCCAAGAAGAACCGCCCCATTGACGTAATGAAGAAGACTCATCGTCAACAGAGATAAACATACCAGTTGTAGGTGTAGTGGCAATCCAGCTAGAACCGTCAAATTCAACGATATCACCAGCAGAAGCACCATCCCAATTTGCATTAGGAGCACCACCGTCATGTGCTAAAACATACACATCACCACTTACTTCAGTAGGTGGAGCTAGTGTGTTGTCTGTAATATAATCAATGGCACTTTGTCCGTACCACTCAAAATTATTAATGATTGATCTGGTGTTTTCAGCATAATCAGCTAATTCTTGAAGATTTGCCTTGGCAGATCCAGACGCTGATAACACGTTACCAGTGTAAGACCCCATATCTGCGCCAGAACTTCCTAGTGCAGACTGTAAGTTACCGATATCAGTAGAATTTGTTGCAATATCGCCAAGATCAACATCGGTGTCTGGCATTGTGATGGTTCTTACTGTACCTGTAGTAATTCCAGCAGCTTGGAAAGCTATTTTCTTAGTATCATCACCATCATCAGAGATACGGAATGTACTATCATCAAAATCAGGAGATCCAGCAGTAGCTAAAGCGGTATCAATTGATGTTAACCATGCTTCAACATTTGCAGCGGCTGGAGAGTGATTGGCTGCTGTAGCCTTTACACCGATCAACTCCGCACCAGAAGTACCAGCAGCACTACCTAGTTCTGTTTCCGTATAATATCTATTGTCGAATGTCCCATCAACCGCAGCGGCAGATTGAACTAATAGAAGTTTATCTAAAATTGCTTTAGTAAGTTCAGTTGAGGTAGATCCACCATCTGTGGTGAGTTTTAAGGTGTTTGTAACCAGTGAGTTTTGCGTGAGATCAATCCCTCTGATCGCACCACCAGCATACTGCCTTAATCTAGTAATATCAGCCACTTATTTCTCCTTATAAGATCTTCTTTATATTTTATAGATTGCTATTGTTTTTGTTTTTTAAAGAGAGCCAATTATTTGGATGTCTATAATGATATCTTTATTTGAAGGGTTTTCTTCATTTTGAACTATAATACCTAATCTAACCACAAAATCACCCACAACAAAGCCATTAACACCTATTTCTGGGGTTATATTTGTAAGATTAGAGGATTTGTCTAAAAAAATAACATCACCTGTATTAAATGAGGTGGTTATATTTTTAATTCTACCTTTTGAGATAACACTTACACTATCACCATTTGCAACATTTGATTCTAAAGCTCCAAATATAGAATATACCTGATCTCTGTCAGTAACATCTATCATGCCGATAGATCCATTTCCAAGCACCCTTACAACAGTAAGTTGACTCAGTAAACCACCAGTACTATTAACAAAGCTTCCTGCTACCTTAGAGGTAGGTGTGTTAAAAATGCCTTTTTCTAAATTTGATGGGTCGTAAGACATTCGATCTCCTATATTAAGTGCCAAACAGATCCGTCAGATACCAACTTTCTGGATTGATATTGGGTTGTAAGATCTATAGATGAAGCACCATCAATTGTCTGAGCACCAAAAGCATCAATAGTGACAATATTTGCTGAAGCGTCAATTTTCTTTATGTCTAATTCTTTACCTGTAACAGTTGAAGCATCTGGTAGACTCAATATGATACCACCACCATTTGCATTACCTAAAACAATATCATCTCCTGCTAATATATTGTCTGTCATAGCCACAGTTCTCAAAGATCTGGTAGCAGCAGAAGAAGGAGCACTGATAGTAATTTCATTTGCTGTTTGATTTAAAACAACATTAGTTCCAGCTACAATGGTTTTGAATTGTAAATCCAATCCAGACTTACCAGCAAATATGACCTCACCAGCACCAAGATTGACACCATCGTTAGCTTCACCTACAGAACCTCCTCCGCCAATGTATCCACCAGCAGTATCGATTCTAACGGTAATTATATCGCCAAGCTCTAAATCAATTAGAGTTTCAAATACGTTTGATCCACTTCCAGCAATACCTACTTCAGCCCAGTCAGTACCTAAACTTAAAAGCTGACCGTTGAGGTAAACTTCTAAAGCACCTTCACCTACAATATATAACTGAGTAGAATCAGAATCCCTAGAATCTAAAGGCATTGTAATATTAGATCCAGCAGCTACAGGACCATTGATTTCATTATCACCTGAAGGAACGCCAGCAATTACCTCGATATCTTCTTCATAGGCGTTGTCATTTAAGATATCACTAATCTCACCTAAAGTAAGATTATCGCCTTCTACAAGTTTAGTATCGTCCCAAAGCCATACGGTATCACTAGAATCTCTTACAGCAAGAACAAATACGTTTTCACCTAGAGGTACAGCGTCAGTATTGGCTACCGTAACACCTGAAAGGTCAGGTATTGAAAAGTTGGCATTTCTATCTATTAAAAAATATGCAGTTTGATTGGCTGCTAATGTAAGTGTACCGCCTAGACCAACATCTCCATCTACATTAGAGCTTGGAATAATTATATTTAAGTTAGGAGTACCACTTGATTTAGAAAATGTAATTTCTTGGTCTGATCCATTAGTTGTTTTAGTAACAACTTCATAATCGGGTCCAAAAGTTATTGTTTTATCTTGAGCCTTATTAGCTACCATTGAAGTTAGCTTAGAAGACCTAACGGTTAAGTTTTCACCGTCTACTGTATTGTAATTTTCTGTACCTGTAAGAGCATCTGTGGCTAATACATTATAAAGAGGGTCAGAGTCAGAATCGTTTGAAGACCCGATATAAGCAAGTAATGCAGCAGGAACCTGGTCAGAAATCTGAAGCTGTTCACCTACTTCTAATTCAGCATTTAAAAATCTAAGATAAACTCTAGCCTGTCCAGCAGAGTCTGCTCTCATAAATAGCCAATAAGTATCCGCATCAAAAGGAACATCTTCAATATCAGCTACTTTAATATGTCTATCTGTAGAAGGAGCAGCATCGGTTCTGTAATTACCCCATGCTATTTTAGCATCTGTACCATTAATACCTGTAGAAGCACCGCCAAAGTTTTGAGTAAGAGTTACTTGACTTGTAGAGTCAACTGATAAAATTTGATAATAAGATCCATCACCTTCAGAAGCTACTTTAACATAGTCTCCGGCTTCAAGATCTGTAGTCCAAGGAATGGCTCCGACAGAAGTTACTTCATCAGCACCGTTTGTAAAAACTAGCTGAGGAATTACATCTACACCACGAATTAATTTTACATAAGCTACCTGGTTATCGTCCAGGTCAATATCTGTAGTGGCTGGGTTAGCCTCAATTTTATATTTAAGTCTGGTAGATACAACCGTGAGAAACATATTCTCATCCCAGTTGATCTGTCCTGGATTTCCACTGTTATGCTCAATATAGCCACGACCAGTGAAAATAGTGTGACCGAGGTCGTACTTTAAGCTAGTTAGAGAACCAGCGTTGTTTTCAGAGTACCAGTATGTAGTACCCTTAATTTGCTTGATCTCTGTTTTAAGAGCTTCATCGTTTTCTTTAAATGTACGAATCTGCTTGTCACCGCCTCTAAAGGGAGAAGAGGTAGAGCTTGATGACTGCCAAAAATTCTCTTGACGACCTTCTGTGTGATTGTCCCATGGATACTCATGGAAGGGATCTGGGGTAGAGCTTCCAGCAGTACCTAGTCTGAACAACATTGGTCTGCGGTCTTGTATATTCAATACGTTATTAGATGAATCTGTCTCCACAATAGCAATAGGAAGGACATTTGAAGTAAATAACGAGGATGAAATTACAATTTTATAGTCTAGCGTTTCGGCTAGTGGAAGTGTCTTTGTGATCTCTGACTTAGTAGTGGGATTCCAAAGGTAAGTTTGAGCTGTAGTAGTATCGTCAACTTCCCTGGTAAACTCTAAAGAAACATAGTTTAGAGCACCTGGTGTAAAAGCACCTTCAACTCTAGTATTAGTGGTAGCACTAAGCACTTGATTTGACTCGCCCACAGGTAACTCAAAGAAAGTACCTGATTCATCTGACGCACCGTGTAATATAGCAGAATCCTCAACAATAAGCTGAAGACCATTTGCAGAAGCTCCAATAGAGCCTGCCATTTCAATGTCAAAACCACGTATTACGTATGATTTGGACTCACCAAGAACAAAAGACGCAAACATCTCATCAAAGTCATTTCTGACCGCTGATTCTATAGATCTAAGATGTGGTACGTCTACACGCTGTTGATTAAGCCAATTTTGCGAACGCTTAACTGCCATATGTTGTTTCCTATATCTCTACCCTTATAATACCATGAAATTGTACAATTTTTTTGGGGTAATATGAGGTGGGCATTTATTTAAAGATTGCTATTGAGGACTTGTATTAAAGATTGCCTTTTAGAGTAGATTATGATAATATCGTATTATGGAGGTAAAAATGGACAAATTAGAAAAAGAAGCAAAGAAAAAAAGGTCAACTGACGTATATTCAAATACTTACGACAATGGTGGGTGGTCTAAGCGTGACGCACTGCCTACAGGAGATCCTATTGGGGATGTAGTGGAAGAAGAGAGTAAAGACAAGAAGCCTAAAGCCGACTTTGCCAAGTGGATTGAGGATACAAAGAAATACAACAGTACAATGAGAGGAAGATTAATAGTACCTCAAGGTAAGGATTTAAACATAAAAGCCGAAGATTTCTATGGATTTCCTGAAATAAAGAAATGTTGCGAAAAACCGCAAAAATATAAGAATATTATTAGTAACAACCTCAAATTTTGGGCGTGTAGAAACTGTGGAGCTGATTTAGGAGATGTCGAATGAAAGTCAAAGAACTTATAGAGAAGCTTCAACAATTTCCAGAAGATATGGAGGTTTTTACATATGGTGTGGCATGTACTGGTAATAGATTCAAATATTTAGCATATGAAGCAAATCCTCAAGAAGAAAGATTTGTAAAACTAGAAAAAGACATACTTATAGCTCAAAGACCTTGTGAGGAGACTAGAGGGGCAAAAAAATGTCTCGTGATTTGACCGATGAGGAAAAATTATTAAAAGAATTTGAAGAGATGTTAGGCTCTGTCAATGACGCTCATATTGATGAAGAAGATGATGAGGATGATTTTGGATTTTATTTTCCACCACATTTTGTTAATTACCCAACAGACAAAGATTTAGAATATCCCAGCAAAAAGAAAGAAGAAAAGAAAGAAAAAGATGAGCCACCTCCAATACCTAAAGAGGCTACTTGTAAGCACAAGAACAAGAAAAAGGTTATTATAAGTGCTACTATGAAATTTTGGATTTGCAAGGACTGTAAGACTGATTTAGGAGATGCTTAATGGATTTTAGAAACCCTATAGAGGAACAAGATGGATGGAAACTTTTGGAAGAAATTACTATTAATGATAGGACACTTATCGCTTGGTACAATCCTAATGATTCTATTATTAGTCTCATTATTACGCACCTGTGCGAACAACCTAACGAACTAAGTAAAAGAAGCCCTTATACAACTTGGGGATACGTAACACATATGGAAACCAACATGTACACATGTGCTGAGGCTGCTGAGGTTGTTTCCTTATACTTACAAGATATAGAAAAAGAAAATGCGTGGTGGGAAAATGCTTAAACAACATTTATTTGTAAATATTATGATGATATTGCAGGTAGGAGCTATTTTTAGTTATTTTTACAATAAAAACTGGGGCTTAGCAGTGTATTGGATGGCTTGCTTAGCGATTAATTTTGTAGTAACATATGTACTAGGGAGATAGTTATGCTAGAACTTATTTTACTACTAATAACACCATTTGTCTTATTTGCATTGTTTTTTGGAATACCAATGACTTATGGTGACAAAATAAGTAGAAACATGCTTGAAGACTATAATCCAAACGATATTAATTCATATCAAGAGCATTATACGGAATAATACCTTTGAAGTTAAAATTCAATTTAACAATTCCCTTTGCACTGATCTGAACATTTTCGTTGGTTACTTTGCATTGTGGAATAAATATAAGTTTAGTATCTGACTGTCTATCTCTGATTTCAATTGAAACATATGGAGCTATTAATCTTTGGTTAATTTTAGTTGTAGCGTCCTTACCCTGTAGTCCACCGGATAATTTTAATCTCAATCCTGAAATAGATCCTTGAACTGATATTCTATCTGTAGATATTTCTTGAGCAAATGGAGAATCGATACCATATGTCTCGGACTCACCATAATCAATGGTGTAAGATATCTGCTGTACCTCTGGGTAAAGCTTTCCTCCTATGAACAATTTACAATTGGCTCCTGCCAATACTACTGATTGAGACATTTAAACTCCTAAACTGGATCTTCACCCCAGACGTAAAATTTATCTGAGAATTCTGTACCCCATTTAGCTAACCCTATGTCGTTCGGGTACAACACTGTAATAACGACCTGTATACCTGTAGCAGCTACCAGATTAATCAAGTCCTGAGCATATATACGACCTGATACAACGTCTGTAATATAAAAGGGATAATCAGAGCCATCTCTTGCTACATCATAAGGAAAATCTTGTGCCACTAAGGATATATTAGTTCCTGCACTATGTACATTCTGAAAAGAATAAGATGGGTTAATTAATATTTGAGTAGTTGATGGTCTAGATATATAAGGTACTGGACCCTCTTCTTTTGAAGTTCCAAAACCAAATATAAGCTTACCTTGATCATCAGGTATATCTGAAGCATCGTCTACTTCAATAATAAGACTTGTGTTTTCATCTATGTCTTCAGTTGTATTACACTCTTCCCCACCAATCAAATATGGCTTGGCTGGATCAAATGTATAAGGACCAAGTTGATCTAGATCAGATGGACCTGTATCGTGTAAGTGAGCAGCACCTTGTCTATCACGTCTTACAACTCTGGTTGTAGCAGGTACGAATACTTCTAATAATCTATTTTCTGTTTGATATGCAGCAGCATAATTAACTTTAGAATTTAAAGTGAATCTTTTTGGGTTAAAAAATAAAATACCCTCATCAGTACCTTGTAGTGTTGTTTCAGGAATACCAGCAGGATTTTCCCATTCTACATAAGCTTCACCTACCAAACCACCGCTTACTTCTGTAATAGTGAAAGTACCTTGATTTGCACTATCAAAAGCAGAACCAAATATATTTACATAGTCATCTTTTTGAACTACACCAATAAATGGGTTTGGTCCACCAGACCAAGTAGCTCTAATTACACCACCTGGCTCTTGAGATAACGTCCATTGAGTAGCTGCTACACCACCAGTAGGTCTGATCTCAGAAAACTTTAGCTTGTTTTGAGCTTTACCACCACGAACTCTTACTGAAGAGGAAGGTCCATTGGTTTCAGATATAAGTGAAACATACCCACCATTACCATCATCTCTGGCAACAGCAGCACCTGTTTTACCTAGCCTTCTAATTTCTTTCGTAATAGCATCTGCTACTTCTTGAGCTGTAGCTGAGTTTATATTTGTAAATTGATTTGTTGTAAATGTAACTTCTACAGGCTCTTGATCATCATACTGAATAATCAATGTATCACCATCGTCTAGATCATAAGTCTCAAATTCTTCAGAGAATACTGTAGCTCTTACAAATTCATGACCATACATTACCCTGAGGATTTCATGAACAAGATCTACAACCTGTTTACGAGTAGAAACCTCAATACCAATTTCCCTAAAGACTTCATCAGAAAGACCAATATTGTCTGGTCTAGTAAGATTACGACCAGCTAATAGTTCATCAAGATATCTACCATCAGCCGTTACAATATATAACTGATCATTAACAGCTTCTACATTGTCTATTAAATGTAAAGGACCACCAGCTAAGGCTTCTAAGATAGCGTCAGTCTTTTCACCCCTAACAGAAGGGTTTAAATACTGCCTAAGCCTCTGCTTTTCCTTATCTCTAGTACTTGCCATTACTCAACCTTAGAAATAGTAATATCGTTAACGATATCTAAAATAAGTGCTTTTTCACTTGGATTTACAACAATCACATCGTTATTGATATCGTATTGAGGAGATGTTACAGAAACAGCCTTAACACCTGGAATACTATTAACAACAGCCACAATATCAGAAATCGCAATAGAAACACCTACATCGTTAGAGTTGATAAGTGCTGCGATATTATTTCTAGCTTGCTCAACAATCTTACTAAAAGGAATACCTGTATTAACACGTACACCTACACCTACCTCAATTCTTCTAACTAGAGGTGGTTCAATAAAGATTTCAGCTCCAGCAGCAGCAACACCAGGGTATGTTACATTATCTCTTGGATCACCGTAAACAATTCTATTTGACTCTGCAATAAGACCTGTGTTGTATCTATAAGAATCAAGACCACGCTTGACCTGTGTAGGAAAGTTCAATTTACCAATTGAGCTGAATGTAATTTCCCCAGCGTCCTTATTAACCTTTAAAAATTGCTCATCAGTATCGAAGGTTAAAATAGTTCTATTACTATTAGCAGGATCTACAGTTTTATTGTAGATTTTCTTATATCCAGAGTATAGGAGTGATTCTTCTACATATACCTGAATAGCTTTCTCTTCTAGCTGTACATTTGTCTTGGGAGCTAGAATAGAGCCTACAATAGCCTTTTCCTTAGATATAATATCTATAATTACATATTCTCCAATGTTATCACCGTCAAATACATCACCAGATACAATGAACCTGTCTCCTACAACTGTAACGTCATATTCAGAAAACTTAAGAGAAGGGGTGTGAATTTCAAAAACATCTGAAATAGTAAGACCTGTTTCATTTACTGCTTTTGCATTTACAACTTCGACAAAATTATCTCCAGAGTCAACTACTAAAAATTCACCTTGATTATCAGCGTTAAAGTCTGTACCGAATGTAGCTACATCACCCATCCTAGCAACACTTAAATCCGGCTGAGTTCCGTTAGTATCCCATTCAACTCTCATAATACCACCAGTGGCTACGACATCAAATTGAGTAGTGCCGTCAAACCCTAAAGATCTGAGGTTATCTACCACATCTACAATTTCCTCTACAGCATTTTCATTTTCGATATAAAAAGAATTTTCATATGTTCTAATAACTCTAAAAGTACCTTGGTTAAGAGTAGCAAATGGATCTCCAATTATTACTGTATCACCTTCTTCAATTTTAGCTGAAACAGACATACTGCCAGCAATTAAAGACTCGGCTATAGCGTCTACACCTGAAGAATTTTCTACTACGATAGTAGTTCCGTCATCAGATGTACCTATAACTCTGAAAGAACCGTTGTTTTCTGCAACAGATAATCCAGATATGGTGAAAATATCACCTCTTTGAGCTTCTATAAAGTTTACAGTACCTGAGGCTACAGTATATTCTGTAAATCCTGTATCATCATTTTTATCAACTGAAATGTCAGCAGCACCATCGTTTATCTCAACAGTTTTGCTAAATACTGGAGCAGATCCAGTTCCATCCCAAGTAACACATACCAATTTACCGTGTTTTTCGACATGAAAAGTTCTACCTCTATCTCTAAAGAAATTTCTAGGCTCACCAAAATAATGATTACCTTCATCTCTATTTGCTAGAGTTATAGTAGTCTGTCCTGCTGTAGGTACGTTATCTTCAAAACTTACAGTAGTAGCAAAAGCAAGTCCTACATCTTTCTTTTGAGCTTGAGCGGCACTTAATTTAACCCACTGACCAGCTTCAAAACCAATTCCAGAACTCTTAGAAATTACCGTATTCATGAATTCAGTATCAGGTACTCTAGAAGCAGCCTGTAAAACCTGAGCATCAGCAGAATTACCTTTACCGCCAGTAACTTGGACAACACCATTAGACCCTAAAAGATCTGTTCTGAATTGAATTTTACTTTCTCTTTCAGATGTAGTCACCTGAGCAAGTGTTGTGATACCAGTTACGGCTAAGATGTTCATAAAATCCACAACCTGCCTTGCGGTAGTGGGGATCAATCTAATTTGCTCACCAGCATTAAATGCGTAAGCATTAGCTGTTGCTGTGGTAAAACTAGGGATTGTAAGGGCTTGTTTAAGTCTAAATTGATACGTTGGAGCTACAGCGTCTAAATCACTATTTTCAATCCAGTTAATACCGTCAAACAAATCAATTCCTGTAGCGGTAAAATCTGTATCTTCCTCTGTAGACTTAGCTAAAACACCTGCACCAGTCAATCCATTATCATCAATAAGTTCTGCTGTTAAGTAATCAGCAAGATTATCAGTAACATAAGTTACAATTTCATCAGCAGTGGTATCGTTATTTTCAAATAAGTTAATTGTAGTAGAAGTAAGTGTTGCTCTATCAATCTCAGCGACAGCAGCTCCAACTTCTCTAATAACAGTAAAGGAAGAGGCTGTGGCAGAATCTACTCTAAAAGTACCTGTGTTAGCTGGATCAAACTCTCCATTATCAGTAATAGTAGCATAACCGCCTGAAGATAGTGCAGCATCAATTGTAGGAGCTGTACCAGTTCCGTTCCAAGTGTACGTTACCTCATCATACGTACCGAAAGTGGTAATTGTAACATCCCACTCAGTAGTTCCGTCAATATTATTAGATATTGGATTTCCTGATTTAAGATTGATTCTTACACTTGTCTTGTCAGTAATAAAAATATTGTGTCCAATTTCTTGGTTAGCTACTGTAGGATACGTATAGCCTACATTGTATCTTTCACCAGCCAATCCCCACTCAGCAGATCTATAAAGAATAGCGTCTTCATTTACCAAAGGATTAGTAGGATGAAGTACATTTCTTGCTTTCATTAGTACTTTATAATTTTTAAAGTCAAAAGTACCACCAAAGAACTGTTCAAATTCAATACCTGCACCAGAGTCTACATCATAAGCTCTGAAGTTATTTGAGTTAATACCCATAGTATTATTGACCTCAGCAGTTCTATACATATTGATTGGGAATGTTTTCTCTGAGGGATCGTTATCTAAAATAACAACAATACTATCATTTGCAGTAAACTGAAAAGTATCAGCTATATAATACCTATCGTTTTGTCTAAGTCTTCTAATTAATTGAGAAGGACTGATGTTTACAGTCAAACCAGATAGAGAATCTATTTGATTTCTTTCTTTTGAAGCCATACTTTCTTGAATTGCAGTTAGAGGCTCTAAAAAAGATACGATTACGTTAGGATCTACACCCAACACAGCCAAGTCTACTGCACTATCAAAATCACCTATAGTAGAATTTGGCGGATCTGCGTCAGTATCGTCAGTAATTAGGTTATGAACAAACAAAGGAAAGTCTGAATCTGAACTTTCACTTTCATAGAAAGCAAATAGAGAGATTTCACTTTGACCTCTAGTATTTTCAGTAAAATTAAGAGCTTTTGCTGGGTCATTAAAAGTAACAACAAAAACCTCACCATCTGTATCTTCTGATTCAGTAGTTACTATTAATATCTCATCGCTTTCAGTTGAAGAAGTGGCTCCTACCAAGGAATCTCCCAAAAGACTTGCAATAGTGTTAATATTATAAGCACCTGCTGGTATCTTAGTTTTTTGAACAGCTTTATCTGTTCTCACAATAGCAATACCTTCACTCCAAACAATTGGACCTTCAGCAACAGCCGTTACGAATTCATTAGGGGTTACTTTGAGATCTATTGTACTACTTGTCTTAGCTTGAACTCTAGCTTCTAGTCTATTACCTGCTGCTAAATCCTCAGACCAAATTATGACCCAATCTCCTACCTCTACATTATCAAATGCTGTGGCATTATTAGACTCATATCTGACGATATTAGCTGATGGCTTAGTAACAGTAATTGTTGTATCTGCCGTAACACCAGTGTTGACAAATATAGCGTCTTTATTATCAATTAAAAACCACACATAAGCATCGTTAACTAATGTAATACTCCCACCAAGGATTGGTGCTGAATCTAAACTACCTTTTGTAAATTCAGTACCAGCACTAAGACTATCGCCTTCTTCAAGTGCTTGAGAAAGTTTAAATTGAGCTGTGTTTCTTGATAGTGTAAAGTCAGACTCCTTACCTTGAGCCGTAAGTCCTTGGGCAAGTGAAAACACACCTTTATTAACTAAGGTAGATATATTATTGATAGCAAGTTCTGCTCTAGATGTCTGACCTAAGTTTGAATTAAGGACAATTCTATTTCCATTAATAGAAGCTGTAATACCTGTAACTTTTTCGTTAATCACATTAACCCATGATTGTAACGAGTTATTTTTATCAACAGTTACGTGAGTACCTTCAGCCAGGAAGTCTGAATCATTAAAAGTATAAGTTATTTCATTAGTACCATCTACTGATATAATCAATGTCTCGCCATCAGCGATAGTGTTTGACCAGTTAATTTGTTCTTCTGAAGTTACCTGGGCAACACGACCATTTCTAGATAGTGGAAGTTTATTTTTAAAAAGTCTTAGCGTTTGAATCTCACCAGCAGGAAGACCTAGTGCATCACCTGCGTCACCGCCTGTAGTAGGACTTGTCTTTTCCACAAACTCATCAAGCTCTTCTCTTGCAAAGATACTAATTCTAGTTCCGTTATCAATAGTACGAGCTGAGAATGTGATATTTGGGTTTGCATTAATAGAAGCAACAACTTCAAATGCAGTAGCGTTTCCGTTTGATCTAAAATCACCCTCATTAAAAACATGTTCGCTAATATCTCCACCTACCAAAATAGCAAGCCTGTCATTAGGGCTAATGCTAAAAGGAGATGTTTCGTTAGAAAGTAAAGATGCTTTAGCTACTGAAGTCTGACGACCTCCTGTAGCAAGTTTGAAAAATCTCTCACCACCTAATGCAGAGTCTACAATAAATTCTAGACCTGTACCAGCAGCAGCTTCTTCATATCCAGTGCCGTCATCGATAAACAGTGTAGTTTTCTCACCATCAGAGAATATTTCATTAGATGTAACTGTAGCATTCTCATCTGGAGCTTGAGCACCTAGCACAGAAGAAGTTACAGCAATTGCTGTACCAAGACCACGAGAAATCCTGGCTCTTTTAATTTTAGATCTAATTTCATCATCGGTATCTGAGTTTTTACCTGTATTAAAACCAATGTCGTTTGTAACCGTAGCACCAGTAAAAGGTGTTGCAGCAAAACGCTTAATGGCATTTCTAGGTACGTTACCTTCACTGCCTGGAATTTGTGCAGCAACAGGTACGTTTGTAATTACGTTCTCACCATCAAGAATTACAGCTTGCTGGGTTAGGGTAAAATTAATATCAGATGAAGCACCTGAAGCAGGAGAGGATACTACCTCACCAGCAGAAACAGTACGAACCCCACCCTGAGCTAGGATTACTGATTCAGATATATTGTGAAATTTTGTTGTTGGGTTAACAAGAGTAAGTTCCCAGAAGCCTCCTACCTGAGTAGTAGCACTATAATCAAGTGGACCCTCTACGTTAGGAGTTCCACGACCAATATAAATTTGACCTGTAGTAGGAAATTCAGAAGCATCTGAAACACGGATAATACTTGAACCGATATTTGGAGGGTTATCTCCAGCATATATTTTGGTAGCAATCTTTTCAAAAGAACTATCACGGATAGTAACAGTACCTGTAGCTACCTTATCACCTGAAATGGCGATATTTTCTTCTTCTGCAATTCTTTTGAGCTTTTCCCCTGTTGCCCTGTCTACGTTGAAATCTCTAAGTATAGAGAAGTTATCGGCTGATGCTCTGTATACTGATTGAGCTACTGCCTCAAAGAAAGAGGTTACTACCGACCCTGTGTTTAAGTCGTTAACACCAATTTTAGCAACGTAGGTTCTCAGCATATCACCGAGAATTTGCTCATACGATTTTGGAGTTGGAGTTCCTGACATATTAATCCCTCTTATTTATATAATACCACACTACAAGTCAAAAGTTATTGGAACCACACCAGTTCCATTAGCCACTTTAACCGCCATATCTATGGCTAGTGTTGCACCATTAAGTCTTATACTTATTCTTTCGATTGCACTAAATCTTGGATCATCTTGGATCATTTTATTCAGTGCGTTAATTATTTCACCATTTTCAATATCTGCTACAGAAATACCGTGATCCAATCCTAAACCAAAGTCAAGATGTCTCAATAAAGTACCTTGTTTAGTTCTAACCTTAAGCTTAAGAGCCTGAACAAGGTTTGTAAGACCATTGGCAAGTCTAAAATCACCAAACTGATCTAAAGCGACATCCCCATTATCAGTCAATAGAAAATCGATCTTAGAAATTCTAGTAAGCTGATCTTCCTCTAAGTGAGTAGGTGTCTGAATTCTATCATCTTCTTCAGCAGGTTCTTCTACTGGTATATAAATCTGATTTTGACTATTAACAGTACCTGGCAAGAAACCTTGAATAGTAGCATTTTCTGCCGTAGTCAAAGAATCTAAATTAGGTAGTCCATCAAAACTAACTAAATAATTATTATCACCAATCTGCTCGACATCAATAATTTTTCTTGTAAACTTAGGAACACTGTCACTTCTTAAGACAATTGTTTGACCTATATAAAGCCTGCCCTCAGTATCGTCCACATTTATCTGGCGACCGTCACCATTAGACAATAAAGTGTAACTAAAACCTTCCTCATCAATGTATGGCGAGGTAAGTCTGTTTAACGTAGCTATTTCAACCCACTTATCAGGATCATTTAAGTACCTAGCAGCAATCTCTTCAATTGTTAAGCCAAATGGCACTGGAACCAATAGTTTTGACTGAGTAACGTCAAAATCAATACCAGCCTCATTAGCGAGTCCACCTACGAATTGTAATGGGTTTTCTATTGAAAAATCATCCCACTGCAAAGTGGCTGTTAAAAGATCGTACATCTGTAAAGATTCCATCAAAGATGCTAATATCTCATTTTCTTCGAGAGACATAGGTAAAACCCTATCTCTTGGGTCTGGTTTGTTATAGAAATCAGAGTATGTTTCATCTCCAGCACCAAAGTTATTGGAAATATCTAACATTAACTCTTCAATCTCAGTTCTAAATTCTTTTAGATCTGCAACGGTAAGGAGTCGTACTCTTTCAATTTCTTCATCAACCCTTTCCTGCTGCTCTCTAGATAATGTAAGGTCATCTGTATTTATAGCATCAAATATATCGAAATATTCTTCAGGATTCTCAAAAATCTGTCTTGTTTGGTCAGTTTGTAGTGTTTGAGCAGACCCAATACCTAAAGCTCCACTTTGTACAGCAGCCTGGCTTAGACCTTCATTCTTTCTACTCTCAGCCACAATTTGGTTAATAGCAATACCAGCCCTAGCCTCTTGTGTATTAGCTCTTAAACCGCCTGCACTGACCCCTGTAGCCGATGTTCCCACTGGTCCACCATCTGGACCTCTCTGGAAAGAATTAGCCACAATATTTAAAGAGTCTTTAATCGAACTGCTAAAATCATCCACTAATTGACGTGGTAAGTCAATAACGGTAAATGCAAGTCCACCTAAATCCTTTACAGCAAGTGCTGTTTGTCTAAGTACGTTCAAAGGTCTTTGAAAGTCACTTCTAACAGCCTTAACAAGATTAATGCTATTCCCTAAAACTCTCCTGGTCTCTCTAATAGTACCAAGTATACGTTGAAAAGTATTAGCGTCAAGCTGTGGTAGCTCCTGAGAACCTGGAGGAGGTGGGTCAAGTTTAATTCTTTTCCAAGCCTTAAGCTGGAAACTAAACTGATATTCCATTGGTTTTTGTTGGTTCTGCTCCAAGTTAAAACTAATTGGAGTAACAATAAATGCTTGATTTTGTTTAGGAATGTCAAATACTAATCTATAATTTTTTGCTTCTGGTTTCTTTTTAAGTTGAGCATATCTCTCTAAAAACTGACCCATAAGCATAGCTTGATAGTAACCAGTTGAAAATAGAGTGGATGGGTGATCACCAGGACTCTGAGCATCTGATACAGATGCAGGATGAGATCCGTCAAAAGCTCTCTTAACTCTCTGAAGGTCATCTAATACAGTATTAAACTGCGTGAGTGTACCTCCAAATATACTACCTAGAGAGGTAGGAGACTTAGGAACACCGCCTACAGTGGGTCTCTGAGCCCATATACCAGTGGTTCCAGACGCACTGATCATTTTATATTTAACACCATTATGCTCTTCTACAATACCACGCATGGTTGAAGATGTATTAATAGCAAATTGATCTTGAATTCTCAACATTTGAGGCGTAATAGGTAAGTTAAACTCCCAAGATCCATTTTGAATCTCCTGAGTAAGAACATACTCAATACCGCCATTAGGAGCTTCTACCTTAGATCTCTTATTTCTTAGAGACCCACCACTAGTGCCGCCCAGTATCCTGTCAGGCTGTCTCACATCAATAACTATCAACCTATATGGGTACAGTTGGTCCCATCTTCTAGTATCAATGTCTTGAGGAGCAAAAAAAGCTTCTGTGGGATCGTTTATATCCCAAGGCAAATCTTGAAGACCACCAAAGGTCTGCCCTGCGTCACCACCGACACCGAGCTGATTTCCTATAAAATTTTGTGCGTCCCTTATTAAACTATCAAAAGCCATATGTTACGAATTTCCTTGATTGATTTGAGGTGGGATTTATTTTTAATGGTATTATTATATTAAAGATTAGCATTTATCCCAATCTTTAAATGGAGAGGCTCAGAATGGCTAAAAAAAAGCGGAGTAAGAGCGATAAACGGAGTAAAAGACGTAAGTTATCGAAATTACTAAAAAAATTAGAACCCATCAAATCAAGAAAACCCACCTGTAAAGGTGGATACGCCTTCAAGTCCAAAAAAGACTATAATAGATCCCAAAACAAGAAGATTACTGAGGAAGAGCTAAGTGCTTGAAATGCCGTGGTACATTCTAATACTAATGTGTTTTCAAGTACTTATAGTATTTTTGATGGTTATGACCATGTATAAAAGATATAAAAATTATAAAGTTAAACAACTCAGGAAGAGGTTCAAACTCATTAAAGGAGAAAAAGTTGGAAGGAAAATTTCTAGTTGACACGAATGTAATAATGTTAGACCCATACTGCTTGACAAAATTAGGAGGAACCGTATTAATCACAACAACCGTATTAGAAGAATTAGACAAACATAAAACTGACAATGGAGAAAAAGGAAGAAATATTAGAGAGTTTGCAAGGATTATAGACAAAAACAAACTCGAACATATTGAATTTATACACACTGACTACGAAAGTATTCCAGTAAATGATGATAGAATTATTGAGGCTGCTCGTGAAGCCAAGGCTGTATTGGTAACTAATGATATACTAATGAGCATAAAAGCTAAAGCAGTTGGTATTAAAACCCAGAGGTACGAGCCTGTTTCTATAGTTTGCGACAGAGCCTATACCGGACTTGTAGATTCTAGAGGTGAAGAATTTAAAGGCGATCTAGAGCCTAACCAGTTCTTGCTTTCTGATCAAGGTCTGTTTTACAAGAAAGGTAATTCTGAAAAAAGACTTAGAAAAGACAATCGTGTATGGGGTATTACACATAGAAATGTCGAGCAAAAATGTGCTATTCACGCCCTTCTCGATGACAATATTAAACTTGTAACAATTAGTGGTAGGGCTGGTACAGGTAAGACACTACTTGCTATAGCCTGTGGATTAGAGAAAACCATAAGCGAAAATAAGTACCAAAGACTTTTAGTATCAAGACCAGTAGTTCCTATGGGTCAAGATATTGGATATCTACCAGGTGATATTAACGAAAAGCTTGGTCCATGGATGCAGCCTATATTTGATAACATAGATTACCTATTTAATATCGAAGGTGGGGAGAAAAGAAGTTTTGACGCATACCTTGAACTTGCTAAAGAAGGTATCTTAAAAGTTGAGGCACTTACTTATATTAGAGGTAGAAGTATTCCTGATCACTATATTATTATTGATGAGGCACAAAACTTAAGTAAACACGAAGTTAAAACCATTATATCTAGAGCTGGTGAGAATACTAAGATTATTTTGACTGGAGACCCTGATCAAATCGATAATCCAAAACTAGACTCTATTAATAATGGATTGACATATGTTATAGAGAAATTTAAAAATCAGAAAGTGGCGGCTCATATAACGCTTTCCAAATGTGAGAGGTCTGAGCTTGCTGATGTAGCTGCTGAGATCTTGTAATGGTGTATTTGTTAATTGTATTAATTTGTTTGCTTATGGCTGTCATGAATAAACCATGTTTATGGGGATTAATGAACCATAGTTGGGAAGGTAAGGGAGAATACCAGCACTGCTCAAGGTGCGGTCTCATGAGAAAAAGGATGAGAAAATGAAAAAATTAATATTTATTTTACTTATCATGTTTAGTACAACATCGTGCGCAACAAACATGGAAGTTAGACTTTCTAAGGAATATGATGGAGTTCATCACGAGTTTCAGCCATATGTTGAAGAATTTATTATGATGTCTGACGGTAAGGTAAGTGAAGAACACTTTAAAAGATTCTCAATGGGATTTAGAAAGTATGATGCTAGTGATAGTACTGTAGGAACTTGTCATTACCTAGTTCATGAGGTAGATATCAGTATTGACTGGTGGAACAGTGATAAATCACCTTCAGAAAGACTTGAGTTAGTTTTTCATGAATTTGGGCATTGTATTCTTAATAGAGGTCACACTAAAAAACCCATGCATGATGGTTTTGTTCAGTGGCTTGAAAGAATAGGTTTTAAATTAGGTTTCTTTACTGAAAAAGGATTTTTACACGATGGGTGTCCAGCTTCTTTTATGCATCCGTACACACTTGGTGAAAGATGTATCAATAAACACTTTGCATACTATATTAAAGAACTATTTCATAATGATGGCGCAATGAATTATGTAGAGCTTAGAAAACAAGATCGTTGCGACCATGATCACCACCATCACTATACTCACAATAAATGTTCTAAACCAATGATAGTGAACAAAACTAAGAAATGGGTTCAGAAAGACGAAGATACTTTAAATAGAGCTAAAACAAAATGTGTGAAAGAATATAAGTCATGCCTTAAAGTCTTTACCAAGAAGAATGAAGGTGAATATACGGCATTATGTGAGTAAGTTATGGATTTTAGTATATATGTAGAAAACATATTAAGCAAGCTTGAAGATGATGGGTATTATTCTGAGATATCTAAAGAAGAGCTTAGACATACTATACATAATCATCTAAAAATAGAATATAAGAAAAAAGTAGATGAAGCTGCTTTTGATTATGACATATTAGAAGCCCAAGGACAGCCTCAAGAAAGAGAAGATCTTATAGATACGTTTAGCGAAATAAAAAATGATATGATAACTATAGTTAGAGAATTAGCTAGAACAAGCTTAGACTAACTTATATAATCTTGAAAAATTAATGTGCGTATACTTCTCAGGCACGTTAAAATCAACCACTACTGTATTTCCACTTATAGTAGAAATACTTCCTGAAAGCTCTTGCTGTTGATCACCTACAATATAAACAGAATCTCCAGGTGAAAAATCTGAAGCATCTTCAACATGTATCACTCCTGTATTTGAAGCTGGTGCTTTTAGCTTAGTGGCTTTCATTTTTGAAGCATATAGATTCAGAGCATTATCATTTGTAGCCTTTATATCATCTTGTGATTGAGCACCTCTTTGAGATGATCTTAATTTATTCAAAGACCCACCTAATAAATTTAACCTAACATCAATTACGTTAAATCTATCACTGTAATATCCAGAACCACCTGTGATAGCCCCTGAAGAAAGATCCTGAGAAATAGATCCTAAATTAGTTGTAATTTGAGATATTCTATTAGATATAAAATTCTGTCTTTCTGCTATTTCATCCTTGATCTCTTGTAATTCAGTAACCCTTAACTTGCTAGGTTGAAAATCAGCAGGAACCATCGCATCAAATAAAGCACATCCTGAACCCATACTGCCTGTTGGTAGTGTGGTGGTTGTGTCAAAATCATCATACAATAAATAACTATCTATAATAGCTATTAAATCATTAATATCCTGAATAGCTGAGTTGTTTTGAGCCTGTCTTCCTGAATCAGGATCTAATAAATAAATTTCTGCTTGCTCAGCCTGGACAAAAGATTTCCAGTCATTCAAAGCTGTAACCAAATCAGTGAGAGCTGTTTGTGTAGTTGGGTCTGGAGAGTAAGTATCTGGACCGCCTGATGGTGTCCAAGTACCGCCATTAAGTAAACAAGTTGGCTCGTCGATACCAGATCCTGGAGGGGTTTCCCCAGCACACGTACCTGAGGTATCTTCAGAACAAACCAATCCAGTAGACCTGGTGGGATCTGCAATACCCTCTATAGTTGTAATAATAGCATTTACAGCGTCAATCTTATCCTGTTCTTTAGTTACAACACCAGGGAAAGTCTCTACATATGTAAGACCTATAGCTATATTCCCTGCAAATGGAGTTAAAAATTTCCAAATACCATCTGGAAGACTTGGAAGAGGGGTTTGGTTATCATTAGGAAAAAAGAAGTTTTGTTTTATCTTATCAGCAGAATCTATAACATCCTGTTCCTGTAGCTCTGTCCTGTCATTTCCATCTAGAAGTTTAAGCTCACTCTGATATGCGTTAATATGAGCCGTTATTTCATCCATAAATAACTTATTAGCATCATCAACATTCTGAAGTTTAACAATTTCTCCAGATATATTTGCTTTAACACCATCAAGAGCCGCATTGAGCTGCGGTATCTCGATAATTTTCTTAGAAATTTCAATACGTTGCGCTTGTGTTAAAGCCATCTATGTTCCTGATTTTATTAAGGTAGGTTACTTTTGAAAGTGGAGTCTACCTTAAAGATTACTCTTTCTCCAGGATTTCACGTTCTTTGTCGAGATTTCGGGTATTTGCATCTTCTTCAGTGAACTTCTCAGGAAAACGAGCCTTAAGCTTATCTATATTTGTCTGCATTACAGTCTCAAAATCAGTTCCTAAGGCGTTTAGAGCGATTGCACAGTACCATAGTACATCTCCAATCTCTTCCTTCAGATTTACCTCATCAAGCTCTCTACCGTAGTATAAGTGCTTTTTAAGCATATCCTGAAACTCTCCAGCTTCAGTAACTAAGCCCATAGAAGCATGAATAAGATCTTGAGTCTTAGCTAATCTTTCATCTCCATTAAATTCGACAAATTCCTTAGAGTTCATACCCATAACCCTGGCTGCCACACCCTTACGATCTGGACCATTAGTTCTAAGTGCTGATTTCTGATATGTCTTATTATCCATTAAGTCCTCCGAGCTTACCGAACTCTACATCTTTAAGTATATTAAAAACTTGTACCTTAGTATCTTCTAAAGTACCGTTATTATCAATCTTAATACATTTGGTGTTGAATTCAAACACACACTTCTCAGAAGGATGAGAATCTTCAGTAACATGCTGCTCTGCTTCAGTTCTATGAATATACAGTGGGATAAAGAAAACATCTTTGTTATTTTTGAAATATTCATATTCATTAGGAAAACGAAGGTCAGAAATAACAGTAACACCTTCTTCGTTAAGAGGCACGTTCTCACAGTGAATATCCGAATTACCTGTAGCTCTTAAAACCTCTGTACCAACAATCTGTGCAATCTTACGTGGTGTTTCAAGAAGCATACCTTCAACATTATTGGTGTAATATGTTTGCATAAGTTCTTGAGTAGGCTCTACATTAAACAATGTTAGAATCTGCTCAATTCTGTCATGATCTAGTAATTTAGGATTATCAAAAGGAACTTCTTTAAGATCCTGATTATCAAACTGTTCTCTATCTAACCCAAATACTTCTGCTGAAACATTTTTGAGCTTATCTGCAAGAGCAGCTTCTTTTGCATTAGGCACAAGAGATTTAACCATCTCTGCTACTGTTGATTTTCCTGATGTTTTAACACCTGCTAGACCAATTACTGTTTTCATTCATTTTCTCCTGTCTGTTTAGTAAATTTACTTTGATGTCCCAATTTATTACCGTCAATATCGATATAACCTAATTTAGCGTTAATAGCTTCTTTTATACTTGGCATGTCGTCAATTAAATAATGAGGCTTGCTCATTACTACTTCTACGAAATCCTCTAGCTCTAAAGCCTTCACTACTGCCTCAGCCCAGTCACTTCCACCAGCAGACCAAACTACAATGGCATGACCTCTTTTTGCTAGTTTTTTAAGATGATTAATATTATACTTGTTTGGAGCTAATAATTCAATATAATCCCTGCATTGAATTGTAACCAGATCCTCTTCAAAACCATTAGGTATTTCCCACATTACCAGCGTATCGTCTACATCAAAACAAGCTGTGGGTCCACATGTTACCTTACGCACTAATCAAGCTCCTTACCTAGAATATACTCGTGTCTTCCAGGCTCATCATGGTTTCTCAAAAGACCTTCAATTAAATATCCTCTTTTGAGTCTACCGAATAAGCTAGGAAAATTATCTACATAAATATTTGATTTAATTTTCTTTACACCTTCATTTCTAAGCATATTTTCAATATGACCGTCTAATTGCTTAGAAAGACCGTGACCTCTAAGGTCTAGTCTAACAACAGTTCTATACTTTTCAACTAATTTAGGTGTTAAAAATTTAAAAAAGCTTAAAGCCTCAATACCATGGTTATCGTACATGGCAAATATTTCACTATTACCGTGGTTAGAAACCAAGTCTTCCACGGACTCTGGAATTAAATAACTAGGTGCTTCATAGTTGTCTTTAATAAAATCAACTATCTCCTGAAGCTTTGTCTTGGATAGGTTCTTTATCATAGTCTATATCCTTCACATACATCTCATATAGAGACTTAGTTAATCTGTTTCTATGTGTAATTCCTAGTGGGGATAAAAAATCTTCCCACTGTCTAATAAGATTCCAGGCTTCTTCCTCTGTTTTCTTTCCAATAGAGGCTTCGTCAAGTTCAATCTCAATAAAGTGATCTACCTTATTGTTCTCACCCCTAACAGTATAAAATACTAGAGTAGTATTGTCACGCATCTTATAAATGTGACAAGCTTTCCAAATTGAGAAGTTGAAGGTATAGCCCATCATATCAGCACCTTCATAAATAGTGTCTTTATCAGTATAGTCAACTCTCCAGTTTACCTCTTTTCTTAAGACATTATGCTTAGCACCCTGAGGTTTCTCTTTGATAGTTACCTCAGCTCTCTTTTCTGTAGTGGCTTTTCTGTATCTTAGAAAAGACCCATCAGGCTTTGTAAAGTAATAATCTGGACCCTCAGCATATATAAAGTTTTTATAGTCAGAGTCTGATACTAATGCTTTGAACTTAAATTGTAAATCACCATCAACACGATATTTCGTTTCAAATTCGGTATGATTGTCTAAAGTTTCCTGTTCCATACTATTATACTACCATAAATTAAGGCTTAACCTTATTCCTTTTCTTTTGAGCCTTTAAATCTTCAATAGTTAAGACCCTTTTAATAGGATTATGTCCTACTTTTGTATCTATATTTTCATGCTCATAGAATACCATTTCAGGAAATTGTAACGCAGTGAGTCTACCATATCCACCACGAGTATAAAAACATCCTGTATCGATATTGGCATATGTAGTTCTATATCTAGCACCAAATTCTTGTGGAGTATGTCCTATTACATTATAAATCTCAGGTACGTCAGGTATCTTGTGAGGTCTTCCCCAAGACACAGCTCCATTAAAAGCCTTAATTTGTGTTGGATCTGTAGAATCCTTCAAAGCCCATACTGGATTTACATTTGAATGGGAAAGTACGAGATATCTACCATCATCGTTTTTAAGTTCTGGAAATTCTATAATGTAGGGTAAATTTTTCATATATTCTACATGCTCTTCAAATGTCTCAAAATCAAAACCCCTGGTAGGAAGACCACGGTCATCTAGCTCATCCTCAAATAGTTCTACGTAAGAATCAAGAGTTTCCTGACCGCCATTCAATGTCCAAATAGAGCCTTGCATACCATAGTTAGGAAGTTGACCTGTTCTAGTAATATGACCTAAAACCCTTTGAGATTCATCCACCATCATATCTTCGTGATTACCCTTAACTACCTGAATATTATTGTCAATACACCATTGTACAACTTCTCTAGACTTGGGTCCACGGTCAATTAGATCCCCACATATAGCAATGCCCTTATCCTTCTCCTCTTGTGGAATCATATCCAGAAGAGCCATCATAGTATCAAAGTTTCCATGTATGTCCGTTAAAATTATCACTTACGTTCCTTACAATTCATATATCTAGCGTCTTTAAGATCATCTACGTTTTTAATATCGTAAACCGGACCACGAGACATGTCTCTAAAACTCTCATTTTTCTTTAAGTTATGCTCAATAAAAGCATCACCATTTGGCTTAATAAACCAAACCTTAGTTTCCACTTCCTTCAAAAAACCATTCGGTTCGTGTATTCTCATAGAACAAAGTAAAATCATTCCTGCTACAATATTCATTTTAACACTCCATCTAGTTTATATTTCAATAGTTTAAACTCAGTACTGAGTTCTTCTAGATTATCCTGTAATAGAAAATTAAAAGCTTGTAATCTCTTCTGAGGATCGTTACCAGCCTTGTCTAGGACATTATCTATAGTATCTTGATAACCCTTCATGTGTGGGTTTCGCTCAAGATATTCTTCAAGTTCTTTAATCGCTTTTCTTAAATCTTTATTCATTTTCATCCCTATAGTATGGGTAATTGAATTCATCTGGATATGAATCTCTAAAAGCATCTCTTGTTATTTCTACATGAGCAGCTATATAACCTCTTTCAAACATATCTCTCAGTAATAATATATCACCGTAGTCTCTATTTTTAAAATTAAAGTTATAAAACACATCATCAATCACTTTATTCATGTGTTTCTTATCTATAACACCTTCACATTTCTTAGCATCTTCTAAATCACAAAGTGAGACATTCTCTATAGCTTCATAAGGTCTTTTCATTTCAAAGCCTCCAAATACTCAGCAAGCTCTTTCATATCTTTCTTAGAAAGCTTCTTAGCAACCCCATACATCATGGCTGATCTACCGCCCTTACGTTTCTTGCTTTTGTACAGTTTTAATTGCCCCTCAATATACCAGGCTTTTTGACCAGCAAGACGAGGTGCTTTAGTAGATCTTTTTCCCATAGCCTTAGGACCATGGCAGGACATACATTTCTTAAATAGTGGTGTGGCATTAACCGTCTGAGTTAACAAAAATGTCAATATAAGTGCATAACGAATCATTCTTTCCTCCCAAAAATTCCTCTCCATGATGGATATGTTACCATTTTTTGCCCTGGAGAGTCAAATTGTTCTCTATGTTTTTTCGCATATTTATAATATATCTTAGGCATACATTTAACTTGTTTATATAAGTAATTATGTCTAAATCTAACAACAAAAAGAAAACCATAAGGAGATGAGACATCCTTAAGAAAGTTTTCTAGATGAAATTCTCGTAACTTATGCCATCCTTTGTTATTAATATAGCAATCAGCGAGTTCAGCCTTCTTTTCACAATACTTTCTGAAACTCTCCCAGCTTTCTTTGTAAATTTCAATTCTTTCATTCGAGTTCATTCTCTATTTCTACATTAAATGTTACAAACTTTAAATTATACTTAGACGATATCTTCATAGTTAAATCACCCTCATCCATCTCAACACTATGAATCTTACCAATCAATGTTTTCTTACCTTCGTCTTTAATTAGATAAAGATTATCGTCCTCATCCCTAGAGCAGGAGTTCATTGAAAGATACATATCGATCATGTTCATTCTAGATCATCCATGTTAATATCGTTTTCTGTAGTAATACTACAAATCTTAGACCTAATGATCTGAGCAAACTCATTTAAGATAATAGATTCTTTTTCTGTTATTTCATGGTATCCATCGTATAGAGCAATCTTATCACCTGGATTAATGTTCTTATTGTACTTGACATATTCCCTAAGCATATTGTCAATCTCATGAAATGCGATATACGCATTAGTAGCATTTGACGCTCTCTTGTGAGCCAATCTGTCTGATGGATCATCTAGATCAAATTCTAATTTACCTTTCATTTTTACCTCTTTATTCTGTTTATTTCCTTAATTACAAGTTTACATGTAAAAATTAGAAATTTTAAATACAGTCTTTTAATCACCGTTACTCCAATTTAAGGCGAGCAGTTTCAGTTGACATACTCAGGTCAAGCCAGTGTTTATATAGCGTCCTGTACATAACGCCTGCTGGGATCACGGAGTAGCTTTCTCCTATCACCTCTGTACTTGCTTCCGCAGGACAGCAAAACTATCAAGGCACCTGGTTCGGGTTAGTTTTGAGAGAATCCACCTCTTTGTGCGCTAATATCACGCTTTTTACTCCCAAGCACTTCCTTCCTGCTCAACACAGGCTTGGCAATTAATTTAAAATGAGCAGTTTGCTACGTGCTCAGGTAGAAGCCTTTAATGCGACTCATTCCAGTGTCTAGTTTGTGCGCAATTCCCCCGACTACTTGGGTATCACTAATTATAATACCATATCTTCAGCGTATAGCTCGCCTGTGTCCATATAGTAAACCAGATCCCTAATGGTTTCAAGTCTTTTACCAGTTTTAGTAAAGAAATTAAGTGTCAAAAACGGACCTTCTGTTTGACACACAACGTCAGGCATATATTCATATTTCATCTGATCCAAAACCTCTGTTAAGTACTCATCAATCTTTTCCTTAACAATAGTGGCAGTTTTTGGATTACTAGTATCCTCTACATAATTCATCAAAATTTTTTTTAATTCCATTCCAATAAAATTACTTGTTTCTGTATTTTCCATTAATTCACCTCTTCGTTTACTTCTTTTATTTCAACCACATAGTCTAAATTTATAATTAAATTATCTCCAATAGATACAAACTTACCGTGCTTATTGAGCCAGGTTCTGATATTGTCGATCCCTTCTTCAGGAAACGCTATCTTATGTTTCTCGCCACTTGTCATTAAAACATCATACTGCATCTATCCCTCTCCACGTTGGTTGTTTAATATCATTATCCCATCTGTCATTCATATACATCTGGTAAGCTGAGAATACATCATCCATGTGGGTATAGTCAATCCCAGCACCTTTTTTGGCTGCACAATTAGCAAACTTAGTCAATGGACCTTCTGGAATGTATTTGGCAGCTTTTTTTACACGAGCAAGATTTGCAGGTACATTTTCATTACCTTTATATGGTATAGCCTGATACCTACGCCACATTGCTTCTGTATATGTTATAAGCCAAAGAAAATTGGACCTAGACTGTCTAAGCCAAATATTTGATGGATGATTTTTGTGAGGTGAGTTATACTTGTAAGTATTGCCGTCTTTCTTAACTGGTAATTTATTGTCTGGACAACCATGGGCAGCTAATGCCTCTGTAAACATTTGAAAATTCTCAATGACCATCTTTTTAAGACGATTATCGTCAAGATATTTGGCGTTTTCTACTGGATTGTCTGTGAAAAAATGTATATTCATACCAACTCCTTGTATCAATAATAACACAAAAAGTTGTCAGGTACAAATAAAAAACCAGCCATTCGGCTGGTTTAATATCATAAACAAAGGAGAAGGAGTATTAGCATCACTGCTGTATTTATAATACCACAGGATCTAACATTTTAAAAGCGAGAAGGGTAAACATATCGAATAAAATATGACAAATCATTACAGTACCAAAACCGAACTTCTTGCCATATCTGTACCATAGGAGGTAGGGTATTAACAATGTAGCAAAATAAGCAATTTCAAACTGATACATGTGACCTATCCCAAATGTTATAGACAAAGCTGCCACTATTGGCATCCACAAGTATCTAGACCATTGCCACTTATCTTTCATGTAATATATTGGAATTGCGAAAAAAGCGTCTTCCCAGAATACTAAGGCTAGTCTCCAGAAAGGAATTCTGCTGAAACCTTGATTTATATCTGAAACATGTATATTAAATAAATCATTAAAAAAACTTGCTGCTGCAAACCTAAAAAATGTAAGCAATATCATCAGGGTTACAAAAGTCTGGATAGCTTTAAAATCTATCCTAAGAACTTCTCTATCCTTCCAATAGACTAACAGTATTATCAAAAAGCCAAAAGGCATTAAAGCCATTGCCATATTTCTACCCCGATTCTTATTAAGATAACAAATATCGCTATCAAAGCGATGTCGTCAAAATTATCCATATCTATGCCGATATAATAATACTGGTACTATAACCAGCAATTAAATTACTAATAACAGGAGCACCTAAGTTACCAATACCTAAGGTGATTAAATCATAAGCTAGGATAGCTGGTTGTGCTGGTGAAGGTCCAAGTAATAATTGAGGAGCCTTAATAATAGCGTTAGAACCTGCTTCTAGCTGGTATAAAGATTGTGCTTTCATTTGAATCAAGGATTTACTCTCCACCTGTAGCTGTTGAGCCTTGAGTGTTGCTGGACCCTTAGCCTCAATGTCAAAGCTTTGGCTAATTGTAAAAGCAGCCTTTCCCTCAGCCATGGCTATCCAATCTTTCTTAAGAGTAATATTCATTGACTCATCTGCTGTCACATTGAAATTTTTCTTGGTTGTAGAAGATATATCATCATCGGCTTTAACGTCAATTTTTTTAGTTGTTTTATCTACACGAATAGATTCAGTGTTTCCATCATTAAACTCAAATGATCCGTCTTTTTCAATTGTCCAAAACGTACCACCAGCTTCTTCATCCTTAGGTGTTCCATCGTCTTCTGTTGCAGATCTAAACGTAACTTTTAAAGCACCGTCTTTATCTACTTGCCAGTTAACACCGTTATACTCTCCCTCAGCGTGAATACCCTTGTCTTTCGTTAGCACCACAGGCTTAGATGGATTATGCATTGATTTTAATATAACAGCTTTTTCTGCATTACCGTCAAGACATAGAAGCAGCACTATAGACCCTGTTTCATCTTTTAATGAACCTGTCTTCTTTACTTTCTTAGGATCTTTGGCTGGTCTATATCTCATCTGAAAATAATCAGCTACACCGCCAAAAGCATCTATAGAAACACAATTTTTGTACTGAGTAGGGGTAGATCCATTGCTATTGTCTTGTTCAATAGCCAATACATTATATTCTGGAACCTGTCCTGATTTATTTAACTCATCATCTGGCTCAATAACCTCAAGTACAATTCCTATACGAAGATGTGTGTTTTCAAATATCTTTTTTGAAAAATCAACTTTGCCCTCGTCCCTTTGTTGTATAACGGAGCTGTTTAATACTGGTTTATATGTCATTACTCTTTCTCTCCATCGTCTTTATCTGGTTTTGGAGCAGAACCATCGTTTGATGAATTGTTTTTCTGCTTTGTTCTATTTTTAGGAGATAAGGTGAAAGACTTTTCTCTAGTCTCGGTTAGCTCCTCACCTCTTACACGACCTGTAATATCCTGTGTATCAGACACACCTGGTCTTATTCTTTCATTTTCATAATCTTCAATATTTCTAGTATGTGCATCTGTATATTCCATTTCGGGGTAAACAGGTCTAGATTTATTAGATCTAAGATCCATACCGTAACTTACTGATATTATTGTTTTAAAAGACTTTTTGCCATCAGGTTTAACCATCATAGTATGTTTGACTGCTTCTATATGGTAAACAACATTATCAAGCTCTATATTGTCACCTACAGAAATAGGATCTTGAATACCTTGAAATTTAAGTGTTCCAGATTCTTTTAGGTGTCCATCTATTACCCAATCAGATACAATCTGTGACCACTCCTTAGCTCTTAATTTTTTATTGGTTTTTATAGGAAAGTCAAAGTTAGACGTTACAACATAAGGTCTTAAACCATTTCTATTAATATCACCTTGATCTAGTACAAAGTTTTGTTGAGTAATTTGTTGTGTCATATCCTGATCAAAAGTATCAGGTAATGTCCTGGTAAAAACCTGTACAAAATTCATTCTTGCAGCTTCATCCTTACCTAAATCCATTGAGTATAATAGTGTAGGAGATATCTTCCATCTAGGTAGGTCGAAGAACCTTGTAATAGGAAAACCTGATGGTGGATCAAAATGCGGTGTTGTAAAAGGTTTTTGTCTTAGAACAACACTAGGCATTACAGAATTATCTGGAGCAAGTCTATATGTTGTATACATTTCATTTAATAGCTTATTACTGTTGTTTTGTAGAATAGACCAAGCAGTTTTGTTGTTCCAATTTTCTATAAAAACTTCTTTATTGCCCTGTAGTGGACTTTTAGCTTCATATATTCCTGGTTCTCTAGCTAATCTCATATCTGGATTAAACAAGTCACCTATATTGTTTGTATTGGCAGCAGAAGATCTTGAGTTACCCCATATACCTATATAGTAATTAAATAATTCAGAGGCAGCCCTCATTTCTCTACCTAACAACTGACCAAGTGTTTTAGGAACCTTGAAATTAACATCACCAAAATTCTTTACCTTAACATTGTTTGACCTACGAGATTTACCTATAAGTATCTCAAACAAATCCTTCATAATTTCTTGTACTTCAGAATTTGTTTTTAATTTATCCTGATAATAATCCCCTACCAATGTAGAGTACATTCTTGTACCAGCTTCTTGAAACGCAGCAGCAATAGCAGGGTTGAAATATATGGTGTTATTAAACTCAGTAAAGCCAGCGGCATGTACTGTGTATGTTACAATCTTTTTATCACCCTGCATAGAAATATTTTTTCTAACAGACTGTATTTTAAATACACCTTTGAAACCATCGCCATATTTATTAATAGGCTGTAGAGATATGGCTTTATCTCTTACACGCTGTGCGTCAGTTTCCCAGTTAAGCATGTTGACCATAACATAATCACCAGGATGTACAGCCGTTGCATAATTGATATCTCCACCTTTAAGTGAAGCGACCATTGAAGGTGATAATCCTGCTTTAGTATTTTGTACTGTTACATTGGTAGCGTCATTATATACCACAAGAGGTTTTCTAACATCTAGAGGATCTTCACCCTGATAGTTAAACGTATCTCTATTTGACCATCTTAAAAAGGTCAAGACATAACCAGGCGATACCTGGTGAGAATCATTTGTATTTTGATTAATTTGACGTACAAAGCCCATACTATTATAATACCATGTTATTAGTTAGGTTCACTTGAAGGTGGAATACCATTTTCGGTCATCATTTCAATAACTTTATCTAATTGAGTTCCCATTTGCTCCAGTGCGTCACCCGATTGTTTTGCAAATTCAACGAACCTATCGAATTGTTGATTATACATTTCAGCAGCGGCTGTATGTGTTTTAGCAGCAGTTACTAAATTATCTAATTCTTTATTTACAGCTTGAGATTTAAGTTCATCACCTACTGGTGCGCCAGCAGACCTAATTTGTTCCATTTCTGAGATTTCATCAGAAGTCAACTTACCTCTAAGTCTTTCTTCAATAGCAGATACCTCTTGCGCTCTACCGCCTGCTCCACGAACCGCACGACCTACAATACCTGCTCTACGCTCAGCAAATCCTTTTCCAGACTCAGCCGTTCCAAAGGCGGCTATATCTTCTACGGCAGCTTCTGAGTAAAGTTTAGAACCTTCTTCAGACTCTAAAAATTTTTCAATATCCTCAGGCTTCATACCTTTTATTTTTTCACCAAGTGCCTGGGATGCTTCTTGCTGAGTACTTAATCTTGTTTGTTTAAATTCATCTTTAGATCTAACAAGTTCTTTAATTTTATCTTCACTAACTCCAAGTTGTTGTGCTAAACCTTTAGC
>Ga0180432_10001065_pt1 | contig 43835 bp, 40 predicted proteins | sample SS_ome_10_FD_132414 | JGI IMG/M metagenome (GOLD analysis project Ga0180432, IMG submission 132414) | Hypersaline lake sediment archaeal communities from the Salton Sea, California, USA - SS_1_MS_2 metaG | ecosystem: Environmental > Aquatic > Non-marine Saline and Alkaline > Hypersaline >... | reverse complement strand
GATTCCAAAACATCGATTGCCGGATAATGGTTTCGGTGTGCGAGGCTCCGATTGAGAACGATATGACCGTCCAGCACTCCTCTGACCGCATCAGAAATCGGTTCGTTCATATCATCCGCCTCAACCAGGACATTGTAAAAACCGGTTATGCTTCCACCACCTTCGCGCGTCCCCGACCGCTCCAGAAGAATCGGCAGCAGAGAAAAAACAGAGGGGGGATATCCTCTCGTTGCAGCGGGCTCTCCCCTGGCGAGCCCAACCTCACGCTGCGCCATTGCAAAACGGGTTACCGAATCCATGAGGATGTTAACATCGAGCCCCTGGTCTCTGAAATATTCGGCAATGGCGTGGGCCAGAAATGCTCCCCGCAGTCTCATCATCGGCGGCTGATTGGATGCCGCTGCAATGACCACGGAGCGCTTCAAACCTTCGGCACCGAGCTCTTTCTCGACAAAGTCCTTTACCTCTCTCCCCCGCTCGCCGATGAGTGCAATAACATTCACATCGGCGGCCGTATTCCGTGCTATCATGGCAAGGAGCGTCGATTTGCCGACACCTGAACCTGAGAAAATTCCGATACGCTGTCCCTTGCCGATAGTGAGGAGACCATCAATGGCACGTATTCCGACCGACAGCGGCTGGTCAATGACTATCCGTTCCAGCGGATTCATCGGTTTGCTGTCAACGGGATAGAGCTCTTTGGTGAACAGGGGGCCTCGCCCGTCAAGGGGTTCGCCGACCCCTGAGATAACACGGCCAAGCAACTCCTCGCCAACCTGAACCATCAGGGCGGTACCTGCAGCAACGACTTCGGCGCCCGGCACAATGCCCCGCATATCACCGATTGGCATGAGCATCACCCGATTCTTATTGAATCCGACAACCTCTGCATAAAGAGACTCTCCATTGTCACGCCGTATCCGGCATATCTCACCCTGCTGAACAGCCGGCCCCACAGATTCGATGGTCAGTCCGACAATCCGCTCAACCCTGCCGGTAAACCTGATAACCTCGACCTCATCAATGAGCTTCTTATACTTCGAGAGAATATCAACTCTATCGTAGGGTAGAATTCTTATCATTCATAAACTCCTGGTCAGATGCTTCATATCCTGCTGCGTAAAGAGAACCCGCTAAAGGGTACTGGTGTTCCGTATGGCTTCCTCTATTGTGTCAAGCTGTGTTGATATTCGCGCATCAATCGCTCCCACATCAGTTTCGATGATACATCCGCCCCGCTCAACGCGCGAATCCTCATAGATATTAACCTTTTTCAGAGACTCCATCATCTTGATGAGCTCATCCTTATGCGCGGTGGTCATGTCGAGATCGGCGAAGTTCACCCGTACATCAATTCGATCCCGATCCTTCACGCGCTTTATCGCCTCCTTGATATTGTTGATGACAACCTCACGCCGCTCGACGATTTCATCTTTGATAACCTTGCGGGCAATCATCAGGATCATCTCCGTCATCAACCTCTCAGACGATCGGATGATGTCATCACGAATATCAACGGCAGTCGATACAATGGTCCCCAGCCTGTCGATAAGCCGCATTACCTCGGCCTGCCCTTCCTTATAGCCCTCCTCGCGGCCTGCCTCATATCCCTTCTTATATGCTTCATGCTCGATCTCCGAAACCTTGAGCTCGGCTTCCTTGATCATCTTCTCAGCTTCGAATTTGCCTCGCTCTATCTCACGCTCTGAGTCAGCGCGAAATTTCTCCATCTCTTCCTTTATCTGTTCCCGCGCATCCTGCAGCTCTTTAAAAGCTGCCTTCTTCCCATCCTCCTCTATCTGCTTTGCCCGACCCTTGGCCTCTTCGAGCATCCGGTTTACTTCTTCTTCCGTTTCACGCCGATAGCGCTCAAGCTCAGCCTCCATCTCCTCAATGGACGGCCCCTGATAGACATCAATGGGATTACCGTCTTCATCGACCTCAAACTCCTTGAACTCCTCATCGGTCATAACATTTTTCTTATATTTGTCGGGAAGCTCAACCTGTTTAAAAGAATCGGTAACCTTGATCTCGTTGGGTTTAAAAACAAGCTTAGACAACTAATTCCTCCTCGCCGGCACGTGCGACAATAATATCGCCGGCATCTTCAAGTTTTCTAATAATATTAACAATCTTCTGCTGTGCTTCTTCCACATCTCGAAGGCGAATCGGCCCCATGAAATCCATATCCTCACGCAGGAGGGATGACGCTCTCTTCGACATATTACGGAAAATCTTCTCCTGAACCTCGGTATCAACACCCTTGAGCGCCTTGGCGAGATCCTGCGTATCAACTTCCCGAAGAACCTTCTGAATTGACCGGTCATCGAGGAGGACAATATCTTCAAAGACAAACATCCGCTTCTTGATCTCCTCAGCGAGCTCGGGATCCTCTTCTTCAAGCGCCTCAATGATAATCTTTTCCGTTCCCCGGTCAACCTGATTGAGTATTTCAACAATGGCATCGACTCCACCCGCCGACGTGTAATCCTCACTGGCAAGGGTAGAGAGCTTCCGCTCCAGGACCCGCTCTACTTCCCTGAGAACATCCGGCGAGGTCCTGTCCATTGTTGCAATCCGTTTTGCCACATCAGCCTGTATCTGATGGCTGAGCCCCGAAAGGATAGTAGATGCTTTATTGGGATCGAGATAGGCGAGAATCAACGCAATCGTCTGGGGATGCTCTCCCTGGATGAAGTTCAGGAGATGACTCGGATCGGTTCGTCGTATAAAATCAAAGGGACGCACCTGTAATGATGATGTCAACCGGTTGACAATATCTATCGCTTTCTGCGTCCCCAGTGCACGCTCAAGGACCTCCCGTGCATAATCGATGCCGCCGGTAGAGATAAACTCCTGCGCCATCATGAGCTCCTGGAACTCCTGGAGAACCCGATCCTTGTCTTCCGGTTCTATCTTATCAAGTCGCGCAATCTCAAAGGTCAGCTGTTCAATCTCATCCTCGCGAAGGTGCTTGAAAATCTCTGAAGAGACGTCCGAACCAAGAGAAACGAGAAAAATAGCAGCTTTCTGCCTCCCGGTTAACTGTGATTTCTTCGATTGAAGCATTATTCCCCTCTCGCTTCCTTCAATGATTATATATGCTTAAAACCGCTCACTCTACTAATTTACACCGACACACCACAAAAGGTCAAATCAAAATGAAAAAATAGTCCATCTCCTCTATTCTTCAGCTAACCATGTTCGCAGGAGCGCAGCAACGTCATCAGGTCGCTCCCGCGCCAGGGCAATAGCATTTTCCTGCAACTCCAGCCGTGCCCGCTCCTCGAGAGAGAGCTCAACATCAATCCCCTCCTCCTCGGCAGCACGGAGCGCGGCCTCCCGCATCCGCTGCTGCTCAGCCGCCAGCTGCTCTTCTTTAGCTCTTCTTCGCCGCGCAATCTCCTTATTGATGGCCCTGAAAAGAATCACCCCGAGGAAGAGTGCAAAAACTCCCACGAGTGCGGCCAGGAGCATCCGCTTCATCTGTTCTCGTTTCAGGAACTCCTCTCTGAGCTCATTCCACTGTTTCGTTCGGTCGAACATGATGTTCTCCACCGCAACCTGATCTCCCCGTGCGTCATTGAAGCTAATCGCCTTCTTGACAATGTTTTCAGCCTGCTTAAGCTCTTCACGGGAAAGAGGTATCTGAACCGGCTTTTTCGTTTGATCCAGATCATAGCTTCCATCCGGCAACCGGGGGAGCTCCTGTACTCCGTCAATGACGAGGGCAACCGAAACACTGGCGATATCAAAGGGGTCTCTCTGTATCTTTTTCAAACTTTTATTAACGGCGTTATTCTTGACGTCCTCCTGCTTGTCATATTTCGCATACTGATCATCGCTCGCCTTATATCCGGGCGGTTTATTTCCTTCGGTCCCGGCCGGCCCCTCAGGATTCCAGCCATGTCCCTGAAAGTGCTCCCTGGTTGATTTTTCGGAGATCACCAGTGAATCCTTAACCTTCCGCTCCGAATAGGGCGTTGCCGGATTGTCCCGCTCCATCTCGATGGGAGTATACTCCTCCTTCTCTTCGGTGATTTTATCCCAGTTGAAGTCCAGATTCAACCGCACAATCTGAATTCGGTCGGGTGTATAAATCTTCTGCAGCCCGTTTCTGATATCTCTGAGCATCTGAACGCGCGCTTTCTCCTCGATCTTACGTCGATACTCGAGCAGAGTGTACTCCGCTTTTGCCTGATCATACTCATCATCAAAATCTGAGATAATCTTGCCATACTCATCGGTCACGGTGACATGTTCCGGTTTCAATTTACTGCCCACCGCCCGCGACACAAGATACATGATACCCTTTATCTCCTTCTTGCTGAGCTTATCGTATCCCGGAGCAAGATACACCGTTACCGCTGAGGTATAGTGACTTTCCTTATCGGTGAAAAGCTCATCCTCGGTCATAGCAATCTCAACATCGGCCTTATCAATATTAAGCAGAGACTCAATATGCTTTTTGACTTCATCCCGGAGAGCCCGCATAAACTTCACATCGATCTCGCGGTCAGTCTCAGTCCATTTCGAGACATCAAAGAGCTTCCAGCCCGGAATCCCTTTTGGTATCATGCTCTCCTGTGCGAGTCGCGTGAGGATAACCTCACGTTCCTTCGGCTTGACAAATATTGAGGTGGTACCGGTGGTCGAATAGTAGTAGCCCATCTCCTCAAGCTTTTTTGTCACCTGGCCGAAATCCTCAGAAGTAAGTTCTGCAAAGAGGAGAACATCAGGTTTTGTCGTTGAGATGGAGAAAAGGGCAATAAAAGCAACCACCACAACACCGACGACAACACCGATGATTATCTTCTTGGTGGTATCGAGTTTCCCGAATATCTCCTTCACCTGTTCAAAGAGTTTTTTCAAAAATTCAAGCATGGTTCCCTCCCACAATCCGAGGAGAAATAAAATGATACATGACCGTCATCAGTAAAGCTAAAGACAATCATAAAAATTTTTAAAGTGACATAATACACTATTAGAACAAAATAATAAAAATGTAAAGTAAAAAATAAAAAATATACAAAAAAATTGATATTGTGTTTTTCTGTTCTCATCTCCCCATTCCGGTACATGGTTTTCGCATGAGGGTAAAGCACGCAAGAGCGCTCCGGTGCTTTTACTACCTCAGGTTCATGAGCTCACGAAATGCCCGGATCGCCTCATCTCTCACCGATTTGGAGAGACTCAGGGCAATCTCAGCCTTCTGTGCGGCTATCATAACCGTATGGATGTCAACCGATTCCGGCTCATAGATCATCTTCTGCGTCAACTGCTCCGATTCCACCTGCAGATTGTTCACCTTGTTGATAGCTCCTTTCAGAACCTCAGCGAAGGAGGTGGACACATCATCGTCAGGTTTCTCACGCTTTGCGTCGGTAAAGTGAAGCGGATGTGTTGCCCTCATGGCAACCATGCTTCCATTATCAAAGGGATTAAAAAAAGCCTTCATCACAATACTCCTCATGCATTATCTTGTTTCTACTATCGTGTACATAAAGGGTTCTTTACTCAGTTCCTTTGAAACCAAACCCCTTTTAGAATTCTCCCGATTCGAGAACTCGTGGCTGATATGTATCTCCATCTTTCCGATCTTCTCTATATACATATGCTACCTCCTCTTATACTCCGGGTCTCCCCAGATCGAGCGCACGGCCAAACATTGACTTCGCATTATTTATCATCATCACATTCGCCTCATATGATCGGGAGGCCGAGATGAGATCAGTCATCTCCATGACAATATTAACATTGGGCATCTCGACATATCCCTTTTTCGGACCGCTCTTTATGGCATCGGGATGGCCGGGATCGTACATAAGACGCAACGGTGTTTTGTCATCTTCTATTTTGATAACCCGAACCCCCCTGCCGACGCCATGCTCAATTCTGTTGGGAACCAGAGGCGATTTGTAAAAAGGCCGTACATTTACCGGAGCGAAAATCGCCCTCTTCCGTCGGTACGGACCACCCTCCGGTGTTCTCGTTGTCGTGGCATTGGCAATATTATTGCTTATCAGATCCATCCTCAATCGCTGAGCGGTAAGGCCGGTAGACGCTATATTGAAGCTATCAAACATACCCATTCTACATCACCTCTTATACTGATCTCGTTACAAGCTTGAGCAATCGGTAGTTATGGGAGAGGTTGGAGATCAGGGCATTATATCGCATCTGATTCTTTGCTGCATCAACCATCTCCTTCTCGATATCAACGTTATTCCCGTCATTGCGATAGGTGGTATTATAATCGAGATTAATTCTCGGCCGTATATCTCTGACATCCCGTATCCGGCAAAAGGGGATGTGTTTGGAATCGGTCATGAGTGCAGGATATCGATTGTCCTGCCGCTGGTTTTCATTTATGACCCGTTTCAGTTCGCTCTCAAAGTTGACCTCACTCCGTTTGAAATGAGGGACATCAACATTGGCGATATTATTGGCAATGACCTTCCTCCTCAGCGATTCCGTATCCAGCGCACGCTCGAGGAGATAATTGGTTTTCATCAATCCGCTGTGCTCAAACATAATGTCTCCACATAGTTATAATTTCTCCTTACTATTCTTGTCGGATATTTCTGAAAAAGCATAAGAGAATTTTCTATGTGACATAAAAAATCCGCCGCCTATCGGGTGACTCGCATTTCACGAAAATCTTACCAAAAACTCGTGAAAATGAAAAGGGTTGACAATGCAGTCATCAGCAGCGACAGTGTGGAGAGATGAGTTCCATCAGTGAACTACCGAAGAGTATGCGTGTGAACGGTGAAAATAAATGCGGCGCATCGAGGAGGTCAGATGGGCGAAGAATTAAGCTATTACGCGAAAATGCTTTTACAGGAGTTCATCGACCGGTTTCGTGATCTCAGGGCAGGTGCCACTATCGGCATTTCGACCCTAAAGGACATCGTGCCCGAGAGCGAAAGGGAATCGGTATTGAAAGAGCTCATCAGTGACCGCCAGTATCTCGAAATGCTCGAGGAGAAATTCCCGGGAAAGCTCATCCTGACCCATAGCGGCTATCACTTTCTCAAAAAAATTGAAGGTAAGTGAGTGCTGGCGACTCTAAAGAGCATTTACTGTTCCATCAGAAGGCAGATTGAATCCCGCCTGCAGGACTTTGAAACCATCCGGGAAACCGGTTCTGACGAGGATCTCTTCGTTGAACTCGCATTCTGTCTGCTCACTCCACAATCGAAAGCGAGAACCTGCTGGAAAGCGGTTGAGCTCCTCCTCGCGGGGGATACCCTTTTCCATGGATGCGCTGATGATATAAGAGATAAAATTCACATCGTTCGATTCAAGAACAAGAAATCGAAGTATATCACCGAAGCGCGAGACTTTTTCACCCGGAACGAGAGGCTTATCGTCAGATCTCCGCTTATGGCACTGAGGAACGTACATCAGAAAAGGGAGTGGCTGGTGCACCGGATAAAGGGGATGGGATACAAGGAAGCGAGCCACTTCCTGAGAAACATCGGATTCGGAGATGGGATAGCAATCCTCGACCGTCACATTTTAAAAAATATGAAAGCCCTCGGCATCATCAACAGTATTCCCGGCAGCATATCAGCACGACAATACATCGAGACTGAAGCCAGGCTGATGAGCTTTTCGAAAGATATCGCAATACCCCTGAATCATCTCGACTTCGTATTCTGGTTCAAAGAGACGGGGGATATATTCAAGTAAGCGGTGAGAGCTTCCTCTCCCGAAAAGAGGTACATTTTTAAAGGGTAATAATCAAATTTTTCTTTACACCAATCACCCCCTCTTTATATTCTGTTCAGTGAATCGATCGGGGCGTAGCGCAGTCCGGTTAGCGCACATGACTGGGGGTCATGGGGTCGGGAGTTCAAATCTCCCCGCCCCGAATGTTTTTCTTATCAATTCATCACTCTTACCTTCTCGTATATGTTCATAACGAAGTGAAAGAACAACAGTTTTGCATCCATTCTATTTCCGCATCAAAGTATCCATTCATAATGGAGTATTCCGCGCTCGGGGAGTTAATGTAAATAATGGACTTAGAAAATCTTATCGATAAAAAACAGATCATATCCGTTAAAAATACCGAAAAGCAGCTGGTCATAAAAGAGATGGTTCAAAAACTTGAGAAGCTCGGCCTTATTGACAACATTGACCGATTCTATGCGCAGGTCATACACCGGGAGTCTCTGGAGAACACGGGAATCGGAAACGAAGTTGCTATTCCGCACGCCAGAACAGATTCAGTTTCGGATTTTCTTACCATTCTGGGCATCTCAGAAAAGGGGATTGAGTATAACTCATATGATAAAAAGCCGGTCAAGTATCTCCTTCTGAGCATTTTCCCCACGGAGTTAAGTACGAGATACCTCTACCTCGTCGGGATGATTGCACGCATCTTCTCAGACAAGGAAAAGAAGAGCGAAATCGAAGCCGCAGGTACTCCGGCAAAGATCTTTGCCGTCCTGAAAAAGCAGGCAAAGGATTACTTTGCCACCATCTCGGAGATGGATACGTATACTGCTGACGAAAAGGAGCTTCTATCGGGAGTCCCCTCATCCAATCTCGACCTGCTCATCAGGCTCGACCGCCTGTATGAACTTTACGATAGGGGCGATACCTCCGAGTCAATAGTAAAAAAAATTGATGAGCTAAAAAATCTCATAGACAATCGATCCCTTACTTACTACGAGCGAATGAGGAAGAAGTGTCAGAATCCCTTCGCCATCGTTGAGAAAAACACCTGTACCGGTTGCCACATGGAGATACCTCCGATATACTTCAATCAGAACAAGCATACCAGCACCATCTCCATATGCACGCACTGCGGAAGATTTCTCATCTTTCTCTAGGATGAACGCGGACAACTCGCTTACCCCCGAACCGGGCGGAAGTCCCGAGGCACACAGCTCAGAAATCAGCAACGAGTAATCTCGGAATATCTGACATCGGTGGCTATCGGGTAACAACTGCAGCATGAGGAAAGAGTATCATGGTACGATTCGAGAGAGGCACCCGGGGGTCCGCAGATTAAGGGGCGTGTTCACTACTTGACAATATTGACCTCTTCCTTGGAGGTGAGATCATCACACTCCATTTCCCCCTTCTCCTCAAGCGGTTTAAAGTAGAGTGACTTGCCTTTCATCCCGACAAAGAGCTTTTTCGAATCTCTGCATTTGCCTTCAAGCATTTCAAGGGCGAGCTTATCCTCAATTTCGCTCTGTATGGCCCGCCGGAGATATCGAGCACCAAATTTATCATCGAAGCCCTTATTGGCCAGAAAGTTCCTCACCCTGCTGGAATACTCAAGCTCAAGGCCAATCTCGACAACGCGTTCATTGACCTCCTGAAGCATGAGGTTCACAATCTCGCGTATGTGTTTCCTGTTCAACTTATGGAAATAAACGACCTCATCAACGCGATTTAAAAATTCGGGGCTGAAAAGACCCTTCATCTCGTCAAAAACCTTCTCCCGCTCATCATTGCTGACCGTATCGGTTGAGGAGAATCCCATCTTGCCCATTCTCTGGAACTCCCGGTTCCCGACATTCGATGTCATGATGACAATGGTATCCCTGAAACTGATATGTGAACCAAAATTATCGGTCAGCTCTCCCTCTTCCAAAACCTGCAGTAGAATATTGAACACATCGGGATGCGCCTTCTCAATTTCATCAAAGAGTATCACCGAGAAGGGCTTCCGCTTAATCTTTTCGGTAAGCTGTCCCCCCTCCTCATATCCGACATATCCCGGGGGAGCACCGACGAGCTTTGATACCGAGTGCCGTTCCATATATTCAGACATATCGAGCCTGACAAGGGCATTATCATTATCGAAGAGAAAATCCGCGAGCGCCTTCGCCAATTCCGTTTTGCCAACACCGGTGGGACCGAGAAAGATAAAGGAACCGATTGGCCGGTTCGCTCTCCGCAAACCGGTTCTCGACCTCCGTATCGCCTTGCTGACAACGGTAATTGCATCATCCTGGCCAATGATTCTCTTGTGAAGCTCATCCTCGATTCGAAGCAGCTTCTCAGCTTCAGACTCCTCAAGCCGCTCGACCGGGATGCCCGTCCACTGTGCGACAATAGTCGCTGTCTGATCGGCATCAACAACGATCTGATACTCATTGATCTTCTGCTGCCAGTCACTCATCTTCTTCGTGAGGAGAACTTTCTTCTCATTGATGAGATCACGCACCGCAGCTGCCTGCTCATATTCCTGAGACTTCACCAGATCATTTTTCCTGTTATTGAGAACCTGAATCTCTTCCTCGAGGCCGATAATGTCCACCGGCCTATCGCAGTGCTCAAGACGTGCTTTTGAGCCAGCTTCATCGATGATATCGATTGCCTTATCGGGGAGATACCTGTCGGTTATATATCGGGACGAGAGCGATACCGCCTTCAGGAGCGCTTCATCAGTAAATTTCACCTTGTGATGCTCCTCGTACCGGTACCGGAGGCCCATGATAATCTCATTCGCCTCATCGATAGTTGGCTCATCAACCTGAACACTCTGAAATCTTCTCTCAAGAGCAGCATCCTTTTCAACATGCATTTTGTATTCATTCAACGTGGTAGCGCCAATACACTGGAGCTCACCGCGGGCAAGTGCCGGTTTTAAGATATTTGCAGCATCGATGGCACCCTCTGCCGCTCCGGCGCCGATAATAGTATGCAATTCGTCGATGAAGATGATAACATTGTTGCTCCCCTTGATCTCCTTCATGATACGCTTGAGCCGCTCCTCGAACTCACCGCGATACTTTGTTCCGGCAACAATCGCCGCCATGTCAAGAGCAAGTACTCGCCTGTTATGGAGCGGTTCCGGCACCTGTTTTTCGACGATTCTCTGCGCCAGCCCCTCTACAATGGCTGTCTTGCCAACGCCGGCTTCACCGATGAGAACGGGATTGTTCTTGGTCTTTCGGGAGAGTATCCGTATAACTCTATCAATTTCTTTTTTTCTCCCGATGACCGGATCGAGCTTATTTTCTATTGCCAGTTGCGTGAGATCCTGAGCAAATTCATCGAGGGTGGGTGTTTTGCTCTTCTCCTCAATCTTCTTGCCGGAGAGCAGACTGGAGTGAATCCCCAGAATCTTCAGCACCTCACCCCTGATGACATTGTAGTCGATACCTGTTTTAATAAGACTATCAATACTCGCGCAGGTTCCCTCCCTGAAAATGGCGAGGAGGAGATGCTCGGTTCCGATATAATTATTCTTGAGTTTCCGGGATTCATCCCGTGCAATCTCAATTATCCTGTTATAGCGGGCGCTGATAGGGATATTCCCGAGTATAATGGTCGTGCCCGATTTGCGTATCGCCTGCTCGATATTCTTCTTCAGGACATCAAAATTCACGCCGAGATTTTTCAGAATTCGTGAAGCAACTGAATCCGTATCCTTTAAAAGGGCAAGAAGAATATGCTCGGGCCCGAGCGAATCGGCGTTCAGCCGTCTCCCTTCAGATTGAGCATAAACCTCAAGAACCTTTCGTGATCGCTTTGTGAAATCGTACATAGGAAACGCTCCTCAACTTATATGGCACCGGTGCAGGTGCCGATTCAACGGGTGTCTCTGGAGAACACCATTCACTTGAGCTGCTTTCTCAGATATTCAGCTCTGAAAATATCACACTCCGTGGTATCATCGAAAACCTTATTTGCAATCTTTTGCAGATGCGATTGCTGTATGTTAACCATGAGATCATTAATTTTAAATAACGATATATTCTTAACCACTGAAAGTATGATGCCCAGTCTGACATGTGAGAGATGCTCCATCGCTTCAAGGAAATGCATCTTTCTGGAGTATTGAAGAATCCCATAGGATCGCCAGACTCTATCGTCAAGGTGATTCCCCTGCTCCGATACATAGCTATCTCTGAGCTCGCTCTCCAATTCCACGACCTTCGAGGTCACTACATCGAGCTCTTCGATGATGTCTATCTCTGAAATGCCAAGCGAGATTCGATTTGATATGAGATACATGCAGCCAACTGTCTTATAATCGTCACCGGAGGTCCCTCGCAACACAAAGCCCATATCGCGAATGAGCTTACCCGTTTCCGGTATCCTGTTGAGCAGGGTGAGCATGGGCAGATGAACCATTGAGGAGACGCGCAAACCGGTTCCCACGTTGGAGGGACACGCTGTCAGATAACCGAGGTCATCAGAATACGCATAGGACGCAAAGCGATTCAAATCATCATCAACTCTGTCCGCAAGACGATACGCATCCATTATCTGGAAACCGGGTTTTATGACCTGTATACGGAAATGATCCTCTTCATTGATAAGTATCGAAAACTGCTCATCACCTTCAAGTACAATTGCGCTATCTTTCGATTTTTCCATCTCATAGGTGATTAAGTTCCGCTCCCGCAAGAACCGCTTGTCATTATCATCCAGCACATGCAGGTCAATAAAGCTCAGATCGCTACTTAGCTCCGAATCCTCGACAAATCGCTTTCCTATGGAATGAATCAGTTCGACACTTCGACGATCCATCTTATTGGGAAAGAGGAAGCCGGGCATGTTTCGTGCGATGCGAACTCTCGTCGAAAGGACTACATCGGAATAGGGACCCGTCTGAGACCAAAATCCCTGATTCTCTATCATATTCTCAAACATAAACGCGCTACTCCCTCTCAATCTCCCGTAAAGCATCTCGGAACCGTGCAGCGTCTTCGTATCGCTCATCCTTTACAGCGGCATCGAGCCGCTTTCTCAGCTCACCGGTATTGTGTTCCTTCCCTTTTCGGTTTTCATCTTTCGCCAGGAGGACCCGCTTCGGCGATTCAACGTCAACATACTTCAGGGGGACCTTCCCCACATGCTTCTCCTCTCCATGAAATCCGCATATAACCGAGTCCAATGCCGGTTTCAGGTAATGGTAACAGTCTGAACAGCCGAGCTTGCCAACCTTCTTGTAGTCCATATAGGTCATACCACAGGTTGAACATACCCGGCAGTCTTCGACATCGCCGACCTCCTCTATATCGAGAAAGGTCAACATATCCGGAACTGAAAGTGAGAAATTCGATAGATTCGAATTCAATCCGAAATCCTTGGCACACCATTCACAGAGATGGATCTCCGTTTTTACATTCTTTATCACCTCGGTAAGATGAACGGTCGCATCCCTCTTTTTACATTTCTCGCACAGCATTATCCTTATGTTTCTCCTCTCACCCTCATATCAATGACACGGATATTTCCAAAAATTGAATTCCTTATTTAAAATCAATTAAAAAATTCAGTTTTTATACTCTTCATTCAATCCGCTCACGCGGGGAATCCCCCAAAATGCATTTGGGTCCACCCTTAATAATAATAAACCGAAATAAGCCTGTCTACAAAAAATTTTGACAAATAAACACCATATTCGGCAACTTATTATTTAATCCATTAATGCCGAAAGCATAATAGGAAGAGTCATGCGCGGCAAAACCGGCACTGAACATAACTTTTTTATATCAATCGGAGCAGGAAGCAATCAGATACCGCTCATACATGAGGCGAAGGTGAGCGGATTTTCTGTTATCGGTATTGATCGGGATCCCGCTGCTCCCGGATTAATGCTCTGCGATATACGCATTCACGAATCCATTGAAGAGTACTATTCTATTTATCAGAAACTGAAAGCGCTTATAGACATCGAGGACATAAAAGGGGTGCTCTCCCGATCCTTCGGGCCGGCGATAAAGACCGTCAGCTTCATTGCCGAACAGTGCGGCATATCGATGATCCCCTTTGACCGGACTGACGATTTTATAGATAAATCCAAAATGAAAATGAACATTCAGGAGATCGGTGTCCCCACACCGGATTACCGGGTCGTAGACGGGTTGAGCGTTCAAGCAATTGAGCACGATCTCCTTCCCTGTGTTATCAAGCCGGTCACCGGACACGCCAAGAGGGGGGTTCAGCTTCTCCGGAACCGCTCAGAGCTCGAGCAGTGCATCCCCTCTCCTCAAGCAGGGGAACGTTTTCTTGTTGAGCGATTCCTCGAAGGTGATGAAATAATCGCAATCGGGATCATTCACCGGAAGCGATACCATCTCATCGGTATCACGGATAAAATTAAGACCCCTCCGCCATATTTTGTTGACATCATGCACATAACCCCCTCTCGATATGATCACCTGAAGGAACCCATCCGCGTTCTGGGCCAGCGGATATGCGAGGGATTTGAAATCAGCGCTTCACCGCTTATCATGGAGCTCATTGTTGACCATCACGATAATCTCTCCCTCATCGAGGCAGTTCCCGAGTTTGGAGGCGAGTTTCTCTCCGATACGCTTATTCCAGCAGCGACAGGATACAATTTTTTCGGCGAGATGGTGAATGCCGCTACGGGCCTTCCTTTCACTCCACCGAAGGCAAAGGTACGGAGAGCAGTTGCGGTCAGGTACATAACCGGGGAGCGGGGCACCCTTGCCTCCTACACCCCTCCACCCGCCGGTGAGAAGGGTATACTTCTCTCGAAGATGCTCAAGCCTCTCGGCGCACAGACCGATAGACCCGTGAGCAATCACGATCGCATCGGTGTGATTATTACCAGCGCGCGAAGCAGAGCACGGGCACTGCGGAGGGCGGAAAGAGCTCTCATGAATCTGAATATACGAATAATCGATGGGAATAGCGCATGACCTCATCATCATGGAATAAACACTATGACAGAGAAAAATCAATTCTCCTGTATCCGGATGAAAATCTCATTCGAATGATTTCGAACTATCTGCGCTCCCGAAATGACGTGACGGATATGACTGCGGTTGACCTCGGCTGCGGGAGCGGCCGCCATATGAAGCTCCTCGCCGAGAGAGGTATCGGGAGAATTATCGGGATTGATATGAGCCTGTCAGCGCTTCAGCTGTGCAAAACATATCAGATGAGCCTTGTCCTGGCACAGAATGAACAGCTCCCCCTGAAGAATGAAATCGCTGATATCGCAGTATCATGGGGTTCACTTCACTACGCGCGAAAGCAGGATGCAGTCATCATGCTCGAAGAGATTCGCCGCATTCTGAAACCACCGGGCATTCTCTTCGGAACGCTTCGAACGGACCGGGACACTCACCTGAAGAGCGGAAAGCATCTCGGCGACAATACCTGGATTACCGACTGCGAATCGATACGGGACACCATCGTGTCATTTTACAATGAAGATGAATTGCGTTCACTCCTGAGCCCCTTCAGCGATTCACGTTACGGGATTATGGAACGAAGCCTGCTCGGAAATACCGCGACGATTATTTCACACTGGTTCTTCTGGGCTCGGAAATAAGCACGACTCACAGGTTGCGCCCGAGGAGAAAGTTTATCGTATCATCATGAACAAAAGACAACATGGAAAATCTCGAATTCTCTGACAGAACCGTCTACGACGCTCCACTCACCCGCTGTCCCCTCTGTTCGAGCACAGAGCTCGTTGAACATCACCTTATCAAAAGATACGATCCCCCCTTCAGGACAGAGCGGTGCCTCAGCTGCGGCTTCATTTTTATGAATCCTCCCCTGATGGATTCAACACGCGCCGCCCTCTACGGCGAGGGCTATTATACCGGACATGCGGAGTATGCCTATTACGATGAGCGTAAGGCGGAAAGGCATTCACAGTACGTATGGGAAAAAAGGGTAGAAAAAATCCGATCCTTCGTGAAAGCGGGGAATGTCCTGGATATCGGCTGCGCTTTTGGCGGCTTTTTGAAGACCCTATCCCGATACTATACCCCCTTCGGCATCGATATATCACCTTACGCCGGGACCGGAGCACAGGCTGCATTCGGCAAGAACAATATCCATATCGGCACGCTCGAGGATCACCCCTTTCGGCACAACTTCTTTTCAGTTATTACCATGATAGAGGTGCTGGAACACATACCTGAACCTGCCCGAGCGGTTTCCGAATGCTACGATCTGCTCACCGAGGGCGGACTGCTCGTGATTCAGACTGCCAACATGAACGGACTTCAGGCGAGAATACTCAGCAAGCGATACCGGTATTTTCTGCCCGGACATTTTTCATATTTCAATAAATACAATATTGCGATGCTGCTTGAAAAAACCGGTTTCAGTAAAATAAAGTTCTTTCATCCGGTGGAGTTTGGCCTGCTTCCAAAACTCCTGAAATCACGATACAATTTCACCTCGATACTGGATTATCGAAAGTGGCTGCGAATCACCCTCTATCATCTGCTCAGCAAGATCAGGTACCGCGCCTTCTCCCTCACCAGCTCGATGGTCGTGTATGCCATCAAGTAAGAGCACGCTGAATAGTTGTAATGATACTATTGGCGGTAACGTAAAAAACAGGAACGCTTTTACGGCATCGCGGTATACCGGTGCAGTAAACGCAGCAGACGAGTGTGTTCTCCCGCTCCCGATCCGAGTTTTCCTTGACAGGATATCTTCCCCTGAAATAATTTGCACAGGATATAAGCATATCCTGAAAAGAGATCGACGAAGCATCAGTCATCAACCTCAACCATGATACGAGGTGAGGAAAATGATTAACGACTATTCAGATTTTACCTTAAAAACGCCGGACTGCCATCCCAATGTGGCATTCAGGGTTGCTCGCTTCAAGCTGGACAGTGATGTCAGCCATCTCTTCCCCTATATCAACGCTCGGATAGACGATGCCCTGTACTTTGAGAATCCGCACTATATTAAATTCAACCTCGATGGCATCGGTTGCGCTCTCTATCCGGATCACGCTGCCGCAGCCCCCTTTCTCGAGCGCGAGGAGGCTCTCCGTTTCGTTCAGCGCCTCATTGAATTTCTCAATGACCTTGAGTCGCGAATGGAATCCCTTGAACCGAATTATACCACTCATACCTACATTCCCGTTCTCGAAATCTTCAAGCGATTACCCCAGACAAACTGCAAGAAGTGCGGATATCCCAGCTGCATGGCTTTCGCCGCTGCCGTGAGCAAAGGGGAGGCTTCTCCAGAACAGTGCCCGGAATCCGATTTCGATACCATAGAAGAGCTTCTCTGCTCCACCGCTCAATAGGGCAATCCGGGGAACACCGACTGCCATCCGGGAGACGCTCAACACAACCTATCGATTAGAGAGCCATGCTGCGGGTACTGCTTCATGAGAACCTCTTTTTTACCAAGCTCAAAATCATCGAAATCAAAGCCGGGCGAAACGGTACAGCCGACCAGGGAATAAGAGGAGCGATCGGCGACCGTCGCACCGAACCAGCATCCGGCCTGCACCACAGCCTGGAAGCATTCACCCCCTTCGATGCTATTGCCGAGCGTAATCGTCGTACAGGCCCCCTCCCCGTTTATTATGTGTATGATCAGCGAAGAGCCTGAGTAGAAATGCCAGATTTCATCAGACCTGATTCGGTGAAGGCGTGAGACATCATCACCCGTTAAGAGAAAGTAAATGGCTGTTGAAAATGAGCGATCACCGGAATACCGTCCGGGGAGACATTCCCTGCTGACAACCTCCCCGGACCGATAGGTTTCCCTGAAATAGCCTCCCTCCGGATGTCGCTCAAGTCCAAGTCTGTCAATCCAGTACCGAGCATTGTGCATGTTGAGCCTCCTGCGGAGAAAAAGAACAGTAGCATCTCTGTACCTCAAGATACCAGGGCGTGAAACAAATAGTACACTGTTGCGTATTTTACATAAAAGGCCTTTCCTGTGCACAGAAAATACTGTACTTTATAGTATGCATCTAATTCAATGATTTTCTATGAGCACCCTGCCCTGTTGCATATTCAGCAAGGGGGATCCGCAGTACACGCATTGCACCTGAAAGCGGCAGATGTCAAAGACAGTTCATCTTTCTACAAAGGGTAATATCAGATCAATCTTCAAAGATTTAAAAAATATAATTGAATAGCAATGAACATTCTCTACGAAGACAACCACATCATAGCGGTCGAGAAACCGACAGGCGTGCTGATACAGGGGGACTTCAGCGGGGAGGAATCGCTGCTCGATCAGGTCAGAACGTATATTAAAAATGCCTACGGAAAACCCGGCAATGTATACCTCGGCCTGGTGCACCGCCTCGACAAACCGGTTTCCGGTGCGGTGGTGTTTGCGAGAACGACGAAGGCAGCACGGCGATTACACCGGGAGTTCAAAACACGGAACGTGCTGAAGCTGTATCTCGCCCTTGTGCACAATACGGGAAACACCGAATCGATGATGCAAAGCGAAGGCTGGCACGAGCTCAAGCAGATGGTTGCGCGGCAGCATGATAAAACGGTTATCGTCAACGGAACGGACCCTCGGGCTCAGGAGGCAGCTCTGAGCTACCTGCCGCTATCGAGAAACGAGAAATATGCACTCCTCCTGGTCAGGATGTATACCGGCAGAAAACATCAGATTCGCGCTCAGCTCGCGTCAGTTCACATGCCCGTTGTTGGTGACATGAAATATGGTTCCCTCGAACAGCTCGACGATCACGCAATCTGTCTTCACTCATGGCGACTCCAATTCACCCACCCCACCCTCCGCACCCCTCTCAACATCATCTCTGCAATTCCCGAGCGAATACGAAAGAGAATAGAAATAGAAAACGAAATTCACCGTCATCTTTCACATTCTCACAGCGGAAGGGACAGGAAGCAGGAGATCAGCGGAGGAGCATAGCAGGCGACTGGCCATCTCCTGTCAACGGCATTCGAAGAGAGAGATATATTTCGGATACATTCATCCGAACCGAAGCGGAAGCATCTCTGAAAAATATCATCTGATTCAGGCGACGCCGTCAATCCGTTCTCACGTTCCGGGAGCTACCACAGATTCAGATCGTGAAAATCCATTTCAGAAATGAAGAGATCAAAAAAATCGGGATGATTCGACAACTCCACATTTTCTATTGAATCGGTAATTTCAGTTGCCCTCTCCCAGTAATATTTCGAAAGGAGCACCATATTGGCACCGATCGAAGCTGCGTTTCCCAGGGATGAGATCTTCTCAGGATCAGATATCGGGATCAAACCGATTCTCATGGCACTGTAGGGGTGCACGTAGTTTCCCAGGGCTCCCGCCAGGTATATCGTATCGACATCCGTCATTTCCAATCCCATTGTTCTGAGCAGTATGTTAGTGCCGGCCGCGATAGCGCTCTTCGCAAGTTGCAACTCGCGGATATCGGTCTGCTGCAAATATATCGGCTCTCCCGTAAAACTTTCATCAGGAGAAGCAATCAGGAAATCATATACCCCGCTCTCCGGGTTGCTTATCAAACGAGACTCCATGAAATCGTTCATCCCCCCCTCGGAAATCGGCCCGAGAAGACCCTCCGTATCAATAAAACCGTGGTGCAGGAGTATCGCGACGATATCGACCAAACCGCTGCCGCAGAGCCCTTTCGGTTTGATATTTCCGATCACGTGATAGGCCAGGTTATTTTCATGAAAATGGAACCGCTCAATGGCACCGGCTTTCCCGATCATTCCATGAGTAATCTTCTCTCCCTCAAGAGCCGGTCCGGCAGCAGCCGAGCAGGTGATAATTCTTCTCTTATTGCCAAGGAATATCTCACCGTTTGTTCCGAAATCCATACCCAATACTATCTTCTCTTCCTGTTCCGCTGCTTTCGAGGCGAGAATAAATCCGATGAGATCCCCACCGATATACCCCGACTTGGCAGGCATAATATACAGGATTGCATTGCGATTGAGGTTTAATCCGATATCTCGAGCATTAAAGGTGACTCCCTCGGTCACGATCGGTGTAAAGGGAGTTTCAGCAATGCTCCGGGGATCGATACCCAGGAGGAAATGCTGCATGGTGGTATTTCCAGCAGCAACCGATATAAAAATGTCTTCCGGCATCACATCCGCAGCTTCAACGAGATTCCGTATAATAATATTCAAATCTCTCACAAGAAGTGCCTGCATGCGCGAAAGGCCATCCCGATTCTCCTTTACATGCTGTATGCGGCTGATGATATTGCTGCCGTATTTTCTCTGAGAATTATACCGGGATGCGACAGCAACTTCATCGCCCTCCTCCAGGTTTATCAGCTTGCCAACCAGGGTGCTCGTTCCCATATCAAAGATAATGCCAAATGTACCGCCCGTACTCTTTCTGTAGTGCCAGTCGAGCAGACAGTTCTTATGTATAATAGCGGTACCTGCATAATCATTTGTACGGAGTTCATCATGAATCGATGAAAGACAGTTATACGTTATACTCAGGTCTCGGTACTCGGGACCGAGTGCTTTCCGAATTCGCTGGAAATCGGAAGAAGGATTCTCCAAACTCGGTGACGGGAGCGTCAGTGAAACTGACTCGAGGAGAGGATCACGCCGCATTTCAGGGAGATCGCCATGCTTGAGGATTTGGAAAAACTCAACTTCCCTATCCTCCAATTCCGTATGAATGACCAGATTCTTTTTGAGCACGATTCGACACGCAAGTCGAACACCTGCTTCCAGCTCTTCCTTTTTCAAGAGCTCAGATTCCTCGGGGGAAGGAGCTCCGATAGATGTGATAACCCTGATCTTGCACTTCCCGCATTTTCCGAGACCCCCGCAATCACCTTCCAGATCCAGATCGGTATCCCGCAGGGCTTCCAGTACCGTTTCCCCCCGTTTTGCCTTTACCCAGATATTGTCAGGCAGAACGTTCAGCCATACGAATTTTTTCTCTTTTTTCCTGACAGACGGCGGAGTACGATACTGTCTCTTCTTTTTCCCTTTTTTATTCTTCTTCGGTTTTTTCATTACACCGCGTTCTCAAACGAACGAAAGACACCGGAATTACACATTCACAATGTCCGGAAATTGTTTTTCGATTCTCACTATCTCATCGGGGGATAAAACGGGTTCATTGTTCTGTAATAATTCGCGAGCAAGCTCACGAGCGCTGCTCAGTGGTGTCGGTTCATTCCGCTCTTTCCATAAATCAAAATTCATTCTGACAGAGAGAGAGGGAAAGAAGAATTCATCAAACATATGTTCGACCGTATGATCCTCCATCATATAGTTGCCGCCGGGACCGAGTTTCTCCACACATTCAACAGCAAGCGTATTCTCGTTCACCTCAATACCTCTCAAAACCCGGTAGACCATGCCAAGTATTTCATTGTCGATGATAAACTGTTCATATGATATCGAGTTGCCTGAATCCAGCATTCCTGCCGCAAGATGTATGAACTCCGCACCTGCCATTCCGACTAAAAGGAGAGAGACCCCCTTTTCAAAGCCTGACTGAATATCCGGCGTCTTGGCATCGGTCATTCCTGCCGAAGCATAAATCGGCACATGATAGCGCTTGGCTAATTGAACGGCACTCACATTCATCATAGCAGTTTCCACAGAGCCGAAGGTGAGATCCATTGTTCTCATATCCATCGCTGTGGGGACAGCACCATACAGCACCGGTGCCCCCGGGCGGAAGACCTGTGTGAGGGCCACCCCCGCCAACGACTCTGCATGCATCTGGGCAAGCGTGCCTGCCAGAGTAACGGGCGATGTTGCACCTGCCATCGGAGCCGGAGCACAGGTTACCGGAATCCCTTTGAGCGCACAGAATTCGAGAATTTCAAGGGTATTATTATCCAGGGTGAGAGGGCTGATAGGATTAGTGATTACCGAGACAAAAGGCTCAGACTGTAAACGCTTCTCATCCCCCGCAACGGCACAGGCGAGATTCCACATCTGCCTGACACCCTGCAGGCTATCACACCCTCCCATGACATGTTTGCTCGTATTACGAAAGGCCTGAAAAAAATCATTCAAATGATAGAACTCAGAGGAAATATCATGTGCCTGACAGGCAATAATGTAAAAATGGATGTTCTCAAGAAGATTTACCAGTCGTGCTGTGTGTGCAACATCCTTGAGAACGGTCAATCGAAATCCACCCGTGTTCATATCCAGTATTCGGAAAACACGTCCACCGTTGCCAAAATAAACACTTCCCGAACCGATATTCAAGTCATGCATCCCGTCGCGAGAATACAGGGTGAACATCCGGGGTGCATTCCCGACAATCTCATCAAGCCATTCACCCGTGAACCGTACGATGCCTTCGTTCAGATCGACAGAAGCCCCGGCTTCGTGCAATCTTTTCAGAACACCTTCACTGAGAAGCCTGACTCCCGCATGGGCAAGTATGTGCCGTCCCGCCTGATCTATCTGTTCGATTTTATCATCACCCAATAACATAGTGCTCTTCTTTCTGAAACAGTATTTCAGGGAGCCGCATCATGCCCCCTGTAAGCTTCCGAACAACGCCTTAATCATTCAATATGAAGGAGCTTCTTCGCCTCTATTACCGCAGAACCGGCATCAGGTGCATAGGAATCAGCACCTATATCGGCAGCATACTTTCTCGTCACCGGCGCACCACCGATCATCACCTTGACCTTATCTCTGATCCCTTTTTCCGAGAGCATCTGTACGGTCTCAGGCATTGCGGACATCGTCGTCGAGAGCAACGCCGACATCCCCACTATATCTGCATTCTCTTCCTGTACGGCACTGACGAATCTTTCGGGGGCGATGTCGACGCCAAGGTCAACGATAGTAAATCCAGCACCTTCCAGCATCATTGCCACCAGGTTCTTGCCAATGTCGTGCAGGTCCCCTTTGACCGCACCTATTACGATCGTCCCCTTCGTGACGACAGCGCTTCCCAGAAAATGCGGTTTCAGCAACTCAACGCATCCCTGCATCGCTTTCGCGGAGCGAAGCATCTGAGGGACAAAGAAGAGTCCTTTGGCGTACTTATCACCGACAACATCCATTGCGGCAATTAATACATCATCAAGTATGCTCTGCGGGTCATCACCCGATTCAAGAGCTTTACCCGTTTCCCCCTTCGCGGTTTCAATATCTCCTTTTATTACTGCTTCAAATAACGGTTCATAATTCATGAGCAGTGTACCTCTCTTCCATGATTGAACTGCTTTCAATCGTGATCTATTCTCCCCTGCTGATAAGCATCTATGAAGTTTGCACAGTATTCATCCGAACCCAGCAGCATTTCTGTCGCAAGCAGATCTGCCATGAGCCGTTTGTCGGTGGGATCACAGATTGCAGCTGTGAGACCGGATTGGACTGCCAGTGTTAAAAAATTTCGATTTATCAGACGTCGCGCCGGCAAACCGAACGAAACATTCGAAAGCCCACAGATAGTATGTACCCCTGAAAAGTTTTTCATGATGCCGGCTATTGCATTCAGTACTGCTGAACCCATATTCACATCCACCGATACCGGCTGAACCAGCGGATCCACAAAAATATCTTCCGGATCAATACCTGCACCGGTGAGCCGTGCAATGAGTTCGGATGCCACTTCGATGCGCTCCCCTGACGTTGTCGGCATTGAGACCCGCGCCATACAGAGAGCAACCACTTTACATGGCTGTGAAGTGATAACCGGTAAAAGGCTCTCGTACCGCTCCTTCTCCAGGGAGATGGAATTGATGAGAGGAACCCCCCGGTGGATTTTCATTGCCCTGCCGAGCGCTTTCGGATTCGGGCTGTCAATGCACAGGGGGAGATCAACAGCAGACTGCACGATCTCCACCAGCCATGATAATAATTCAACTTCCCGTTCCAGAAAAGTACCGGCATTCACGTCAATATAATGAGCACCGGCATCTGCCTGAGCTCGCGCCACTTCAGCAATAGAGGTACTGTCCCCGCGTTCAACAGCTTCTGCAATTTCCTTTCTGCTGGTATTTATTTTTTCGCCAACGATAATCACCACAACTCCGAATAGCTAAAATTTTATATAAAAACTGTTAAATATATAAATATATAATTATATGTCCATTTTTCTATTCTCAACTCGCCAAATATTATTAAAAATATAATATTAATTATAAACGGCGTAAACAAGAATTTCAAATTATTTCATCGGGAGATCAAAAAACGCTTCGTAACAGCACGCTCAGCATAAAAAGTGCGGTGAGCGCCTCTCAGCGGGTCCGGCATCATATATTTTGAGCATCGTCTGTTCTCTCCGCCGTCAGGCACACCGCTTACCGTAAAAAAACCGGATTTTGAGTGCAGGTCATCGTCACCTCATACCCGGCCGCGAAGGAAAGATGCCTCCATCAGTTTCATCCAGATAATCTCGCCGATGCATTGCACGATATGTGATCACGGCTCACTTCCGAAACAGATGCCGCTAACGGCTTTCATTGACCTTCCCGTCGGAACGGAATATTCCGCAACCGGTGATAAATAATTTGAAAAAGAGCAAATAATTATTCCCATAACAATCAATAGCTGCTATATTGGTAGTAACCGTGATTGTTCAAAATTGTAATTGCATTATAGTATATCACTCCGTATTGAGGGACAGTGATAGAGAGAACACGAGAGGTGACCCGGGAGAAAGAGATCATTACTCTGATGGGAAGGTGCAACACGGGGGATTTGCGTGCTATTGTACATAGATCATGCAATGCAACAGAAATCCATCACTTAAAATAAGGAGGAACAAATATGGGATTTTTTAAAGATGCCGGTGAATCACTCTTCAAATACAGTGAGAAGCTCGTCAATAAAACTGAAGAATATGCCAAGATAGCCAAGCTCAGTATGGATATTAAGCGATTTGAAAGCAGTATCGAGAAGGTATATATGGAGATTGGCGAGTACGTGAAGAAAAAGATCGATCAGGGAGAGAACACCCTCAATGTGAGCGATCAGTTCCTGAGCGAAAAATCAGCGAGTATTGAAGAGATCAAAAAAAATATCGATGTGAAACGGGAGGAAATTGCCGCCATCAGGAAAGCGCAACCATCCGGTAATGTTCAAACGGAATCAAAGACCGAATCCAAAACCGATACAAAAACCGATTCCGAGACCGATACCAAAAGCTGATAGCAGCATTTGCTCGAAAAAAATATATTAAATGTCCATATCGTCAAAGAGAATTATCTCTTACATAAAACAGACGTCTAAACCCTTTTCTTCTTACACTATTGCTGATGCGCTCACACCGAAGCGGGGAAAACAGAAAAAGAAGGAAACACAAAAAAGAGAAGCGCAGCGGATCGGAGCCATTCTCCCGGCACTCCACGCAATCGGTCTTATACGGAAAGATAAGAAGCGCTACGCCAAAAATCCCGCCTTCACTCTGGAGGGCATCATCCGCATCAACAGGAGAGGGAATGGGATTCTGGAAATACCCGATGCTCCTGCGGTCATTATACCGGAAGAGAACATTCAGATCGCTCATGACGGCGACCACGTTCAGGCCGAACTTATCGATTTCAGGAGCGGCTCTTTTTACGGGCGCGTTACCAGTATCATTACCAGACGCAAGGAGCGATACGTTGCCCGGATTGAGCGGTTGAGCGAAGATCGAATCTTTTTGAGAATAATCGATACGCCTGGCACAATTGAGGTCTGCTCCCGACGGGACACACACCGCAAAAGGGAAATCGCGCCCGGACAGCTCGCTCTCATTACCCTCACCGGCGGTTTTCTTCAACACCAACAGGAATGCACTATTGCGAAAACCTTTTCCATCAGTGATGATACCTATGACAGTGAGCGCATTGCCATCAAGCACGCCATCCCCGGACGCCATCAGCAGTATAAGGAGCTGAAAGGCATCACCGGGCGGTGGAAGGCTTCCGGCACGGAGAAGAGAAGGGATTACCGATCCCTTTACACCATCACTATCGACGGTGAAGACGCGAAGGACTTCGACGATGCCCTCTCGCTGGAAAGCGCCCCTGACAGATTCCATCTGTATGTCCACATAGCTGATGTGTCACACTTCGTCAAAAAGGACAGCCCCCTTGACCGGGAAGCACAGAAGCGGGGGACAAGTTTCTATCTCGGGGAAAGGGTCATCCCCATGCTCCCGGAGATCCTCTCGAATAAACTCTGCTCTCTGCAGAAAGGAGAGGATCGGTTCACCGTTACCGTTGCAATGACCTTCGACACAACGGGAACGCTTCTCGATTTCGGATACTCGCGGGGAGTCATCACCGTTGACCGAAGGCTCACGTATCGGCACGCGCATGAGATAATCGATACCGGTACGGATGAGCTCAGCGTACTTCTCCGCAGAATGCACGAGCTCGCACTCATCCTCAAAGAGAATCGGTTGTCGCAGGGACGTATCGAGCTCAACCTCCCGGAGGTGGAAATTATCAACTCCGGAAATGAGATCGATATGCGGTTACTGCCGCGGTATAAAAGCCACACCATCATCGAAGAGTTCATGCTCAGCGCAAACGAGACCGTCTCCAGACTCTTAAAAGAGAAGGGAATCCCGACGCTCTATCGGATTCACGAGGATATGAGCGATGAAAAACTACTTGCGCTGAAGAAATTCCTCTGGTCCCTGGGAATACGTTTTCCGAAGGGAGTGAAAACCGGCCTCGCACTTCAGAGAGTAATCGAGAGTGTTGCGGAGAAAGAGTACGAACAGGTAACGAACTTCATCATCCTGAAATCGATGATGCAGGCATACTACGGCGAGAAGCCGCTGGGGCACTTCGGACTCGGTTTCAGTGACTATACCCACTTTACGTCGCCTATCCGGAGATATCCGGATCTCATCGTGCACCGATGCCTGAAGAGCCTCATCGATAATGCCGCTCCACCCTATACTGCAGAAAATCTAAGTGATATCGGCACGAGTTCATCGGAAATGGAGCGAATTGCCCAGCGGGCGGAGCGCGATCTGATAAAACTCAAGTCGTGCAGAATAATGCTCCACCGGGTCGATGAGCTCTTCGACGTAATCGTGAGCGGTCTCTCCTCCGCTGGATTCTTTGTGACGCTCATCGACAAACCTATCGAGGGAATGGTTCCCCTGAGACTGCTTTCTGACGATTACTATTTTATTCAGGAAGAGGAATTTGCAATAGTCGGGAAAAATCGCGGGAGGCGATACCGTCTCGGCGATCGGATCCGCGTTCGGCTTGTTTCCGTTGATCTTGAGATGATGAACATAGACTTCGTTCCACAATAAAGCGGGTGAAGTGCCATGGGAAAAGGAATAGGCTTTGATTTTATTCAGAGAACAAAATTTCAGTATCTCGAGCGATCGGATCAAATGAAGGGAGTTGCACAACCACCCCCTGTACTCCCTTCCGACAAGGGGACGGTCATCGATCTCCCTGAACCGGATCGTCTTGATATTCCCGATATGTCTCTGCGAAAGGCCATTGAAAACCGAAGGAGCGTTCGAAGCTATTCGACGACCCCGCTCAGCCTGGAGGAGCTCTCACTTCTTCTCTGGTGCACCCAGGGGGTTAAGGAAATCATTCCCGCTCTGACGACACTGAGGACGGTACCCTCTGCGGGCGCCAGACATGCTCTCGAAACCTACCTGCTGGTGAACAGAATTCAGGACCTTCCCGAAGGACTCTACCGCTATCTCCCCCTCGATCACAAACTTCTCGAGATACGACGCGATAACCGGATTGCCTCTCAGATAACTGAAGGATGCCTCGGACAGGATATGGTCCTGCGAAGTGCCGTAACATTTCTCTGGACAGCGGTAAGCTATCGCATGACATGGCGATACAGCCAGCGGGGCTTCCGCTATCTCTTTCTCGATTGCGGCCACGTGTGTCAGAATCTCTATCTCGCTGCCGAGATGATAAACGCCGGTGTCTGCGCCATTGCTGCTTTCATGGACGATGAGCTCAACCGTATTCTCACCCTCGACGGCGAGGAACAGTTTACCCTGTATCTCGCAACGGTCGGAAAGAAGTAAAAACAGGAGTTTTTACCTATCTCCCGAAAAATTCTGCATCTTACTTCCGATGAAGCCCTCGCACGCCTCACCGAGCACACGGGAGACGAGACAGCAAGAAGTCCGGGCGCTCTTATCGCCCTTCTTTGCATTTTTCAGTTATATTCCCTGTTGACAAGAATCGAAAGAGGGGGTATAATTCGGGTAGAAATGAAGGATATAAAGAGAATAGAACAATACCTCCCGATCATTATTACCTGGATTGACAGAACACTCGAACAGCATGCTCATCAGGCCAAACAGGTAATCGACTTCAACTTTCCCAGATTGCCGGGGTATTTCTCAAAAGAGCTCCTCACTAACTCCAGTGTTGTGGTGCTCGATACGACTCCTCCGATACCCCCCATCGCCCCCGAACTGAACGAACTGATCGATCTCTTCAAAGGGAATCTCGCCGGTATCACATACAAGAATACCTATTTCATCCGGCAGGAATACGCCTTCGACGAATCCCTGCACTTTCACGAGCTCATACACGTCATCCAGTGGAAATGTCTGGGGATTGAGAAATTCATCATTACCTACGGTATCGAGCTTATCGAACGCGGTTATCGTATCAGCTTTCTCGAGGATATGGCCTTCCGGCATCAGAGGAGATTCATCTTCGAGGGCGAGCCATATGACGTGGAAGCAGAGGTACAACAGGAGCTGGCAGATACTATATCATAATATATCACCGACAAGCTATTTCAGATTTCTCTTCGCTCTCCTTTTCTGAACATATCGGAGCCCTTTCGAAAGCAGGGCAACAGCAACCGCCGAGAGGGAAAGAAAGAGTGTCAACCTGCAGAGTTGAATCACATCCCAGTGCGGGAAGAGAGTACCTCCAGCGTATTTATAGCCCAGCAGCGCCGTTGAAACAATGGCCGTACCGATGAGAAAGAGTAGAAGTGATCGGATTGCCTTCATCGTTCTGAACCACCCTGAATAAAGCGCACTTCCGATACTCTTCTCAGTAACCACTCCGCACCGAAGCGATATCCGCTCTTCTGCCACCAGAATGATGCCAGCGCGATGAGGGACCAGACTCCAGAAATAAGGAGAAGCGTTTCTCCCGTTGAGAATACCTGCCAGAAGTGAAGATGATGACTGAGCTCGCGAAACACGAAAACATGCACAAAAAACATCGTTAGCGATGTCCTGCCGAGGCAGACGAGCACATTTCGGGAACCGAATGTTTGCTGAAATCCAACCCGCAAAAGGGCAACACACAATAAAACCAGTGCACTCAACAGAAGCACGATGGGCGGATGTGCCGGGTAGAAACCGAGCGCTATCTGAAAGAAGCGATGGAAGGGACCCCGCACGGCGAATTCGATACCCAGAATATGCGGTATGGGGAGAAGCACACCAGCCGTTATGGTTATGATTGCCATTGAGAGTATGGGGGAAACTCTATCATCACGAAGCCATCTGCCGGCAATCATGCCGATCAGAAAAAAGTACAGCCAGGGAAACACGGGGAATTGCCCTTCGGCGAGAGCGAGACGGAGGAATCCGCCGGGAATATCGAGCCGCCGCATCCGCTCGGTGCTCAGAAAGGGGGGCGTGTCAAGAGCGTTCTGTATGAAAACCGTCGCGATGAGAACGACGATGCCGATGGTGATGAGCGCCGGCACACTGAGCCTTCTGAACAGCGGTGCAATAATCATCGCAAAACCTATCATATGCAATACATACCAGGAACCGCATGAAAACCAGCTCGGCGTAATGAGATTGAGCAGATATCCCATAAGCAGTATAATACATCCCCGGCATATGAGTATGCCGTCAACCCGCTCATGCCGCTCCTCAAAAAAAACTATCCCCAGCCCCGCCAGGGTAACGAATATCGGTGCAGCAAAACCGCCGAGCGCATTGAAGCTCAGGAGAAAGGGATAATCGTAAAAGTCAATTATCCCCGGAAGCGGTTTCCACAACCAGTATCCGAGATGCTGTTCCACCATGAGAAGGACCGCCACTCCCCGCAGCGCGTCAATACCGGTAACCCGAACTCGCATCAGAGAAGACCTCATCGACGTTTGAAAAATCTCTCAATCCTCTTCATCTCCTCATCGAACACCAGTGAAAAGTATACATCTTTCAGGGAGCAGGTTCGCTTCTGCCTGTTATATTCATACTCGAGATAGAGGGTATACAGCTGGCCGTCGTAGTCGTCTTCGAATATGATGAAGAGGGAGAACCGATTCTCGTGATAAAAGAACCTCGCTTTCGTTATGGCGATGCCCCGCTTTCTGCTCTCATAGAGAAATAACCCAAACTTATCCATGAGCCGAATACCGGCACCACCGTTCTTGACCACGCCGCTCAGGCATTCGATGATGTTTCGCTCATATTCCCGATTATCCTCAATCACCCGCGAGAGAAAGAGCGAGCTGTGATTCCTCAGCTCACGCTCCGAGATTTTTGCAGAGAGCGGAAAGCTAATAAAGATGAGGAAAAAGATTATGACGCCTTTCATACCATTCATTATACTCACGGTTCATTCAAAGAAGATCTATTAATATAGATATGCAGGAGACTTCTCTTTTTGCAATAAAAAAAGGGAGAAACCACTTTTCTTTATATTGCGGTGCGTGGATTAATTAACGAAAGTGCTCTCTGTATTTGAGAGATGGCAAAAAATGATTTTCTCTTCAGATTTCTTAGAGGCATTCTTCAGAAGGGTTAGCTTTGATACAATGTCGTCCTGCGAATATCCCGATTTCATGAAATCATTCGGCGTTATCTGCATAATAGCTGCACTTGCCGAGAGGAGGGGAAGCCTCATTGTTTTCCCCTTCCGATCGGTTGAAGTATAAAATCCCTTTGAGAACTCTTCAGTATCATAGAATGAGGCAACGCTATCGGTGAATTTCTCAATGATCCGTTTGATCCACGCGATTATCTCCGCACGACAGGCATTCGGCTTCTCAATCCCGACAAAGAAGTCATCGCCACCGACATGACCGATAAAAGAACTTCTGCTGTCAAACTCCTTTCTGAGAATCTCCGCAAAGAGAATGATGACCCGATCACCCTGTCGAAAACCGAACCGATCGTTAAACGGTTTGAAATTATCAAAATCAATATAGACAAGATATCGCACCCCCTCTGTCAGCATCATGGTATCTTGTATGTATTGCATAATGAGCGTATTGCCCGGGAGCTTCGTCAGCGGATTCGCCTCACGCGCAAAAGCGAGATTCTTCTCATTGATGATATTCAGGAGCGATCGTGAGTTCAGAAATCCGAAATACTGCATATTCCGGGTGATTATCACTCCGTCAGAGTCAGGATTGCTGACAAATATCTCCAAAATCTTTTCCTGAGAGGTATTGACATCAACAACGGGGCACTTGATGAGAAACTTCTTGAGCGAGGTGGCAACAGACTTGTTCCGGAAGAGATCGTATCCATACGGGGAGTAGATGTATTTCTTGATATTTCTCTCGTGAATGATACCGAGAGGGAATCCGCTCGAATCGAGGACCGGGAAAAAGCTGGTAAGTGAATTATGATGGAATTTCTCAAAAAGGGTGCTCATGCTATCCTCAACCCTGACCGTTTCCAGGGAGGCAATCTCCCGGACAATCAGTTCGGCATCGGTGTTCTCCATCCGCTTGTTTGTGCTGTTCAAACTGACGATGTGATCACTGATCGGCTGTATCTCATCGACAGCCACGGTGGGTCGCTGAATATAGTATCCCTGAATGAGATCGAATCCGATCTCCCGGCAGGTATTGAATTCTCTCTCTTTCTCAACACCCTCAGCGATAACAATAACACCGAATACTTTCGCCATGCTTATGAGGTGCGAGCAGAAGGATTTCTTTTTTATATCGCTATTAATACACGATATGAGAAATCGGTCAAACTTCAAATAATCGGGCTCAGAGTGATAGAGGAGCTCGAGACTTGAAAATCCGACACCGAAATCATCAAGTGCGATATTAAAGCCGCGCATCTTTGCATTCTCAAGGAAATATCTGATTCCATTTGTATGATCAAAGCGATGCCGTTCGCTCAACTCAAAACAGAGATCACTATTGACGAGACCTACCCCGTTCAGAATCTGATCCGACAAACCTGATTGATAATCGTGCATCAGTTGTATACGGGGATCATAGTTGTAAAAGAGCTTGAGTTTTTTATAAGATTTAATGAAGACAAATTTGTATATAGCCTTTCGTCTGAGTTCAATATCGAGCGGGAAGAGAATCCCCTCCTTGTAAGCCTCATCGAAAAAATCACCTATGGATGAGAAGCCAACCTCTTCGACGCCACGAAGGAGGGCCTCTACAGCATACGTAACACCGGTAAATGTATTTATTATCGGCTGGAAAGCATAATCAACAATATCAACAATGTCGCGCCAGTAGGGTGAAAGCATTGTGAAAACTCCTCTCGGCTTTCTGAGAAAAGGACAGCCAGGAGATAATTCAGTTAATGCATCATACGGTGAATAGGATTTTGCGAAAAAAAACCCTATCATCAACCAGATATGGTTGCAGGGGGAACATACAGGATGTCTGTGAAAAATCTGTCCGAAAATTATGAAATTTCAATAAATAATAAGAAGCAGATTCAATCCGAGGAGGAATAAAAAAATGAAAACTTCTTCCGCTGAAGACATGCACGAATAATAAATTCTATATGTCTCTCCCAAACTGACGAAAACGAATATGTGCCACTATCTCCCCTCGCAGCGGATGCTCCGGTACAATGACGAGAAGAAGTTCGGGAGCGATTACTCCTTCAGGGCAACCAGCTTATCCTTCAGCTCTTTCTCAATCTTTACGAGCTCCCCTTCTACCTGTCGGCGCTTCACTCGCCCCTCTTTCTGAATTTTGATCGTCTCCTCGATAGTGCTGATGAGATCGGTGTTCACCTTCTTGAGCGTCTCAATCTCGACAATACCCCTTTCGGATTCCTTTGCAACCTCAACCGAGCCCTCTTTCAGAAGCTCGATATTTTTCTTGAGCAGCTCATTCGTTGTCTCTGAAACCTCTTTCTGCAATTCCAGCGCCTTGTGCTGTCTGAAGAGGGTTATGGCGATGACAATCTGGTTTTTCCACAGCGGGATGGTATTCAGGATTGAGCTCTGTATCTTTTCCACGAGCGTCTGATCGCTGTTCTGAATGAGCCGTACCTGCGGGCCGGTCTGAATGGCGATCATCCTGCTCAGCATAAGATCATGTAACTTCTTGTCGAAGCGATTGACCGCCTGCTCAATATCCCGATACTTCTGTGCATCCATTGCATCCTTCGATGATTCGGCCTTTGCCTTCAGCTCGGGAAGCAGCCGCTCGTTCAGCTCCTTCAGCTTGATCTGACCGGCGGCAATATAATAATTGAGATTCTTCAGATAATCGAGGTTCTTGTCGTACATGTTGTCAAGGAGGGCGATATCCTTGAGGAGGGTCATGCGCGCTTTGTCCAGCTCATCGACAATCTTCTCAATTTTAACGCTCAGCTTCTCATAGCGTGCAATGAAACGCTTTGCCGCATCGACGAGATTCCCGATAATCGGGATCTTCGAAAGAAAGCTTCCCCCGGGGGAGAGGCTGTCAACCTTGAGATCCTTAATATTCAGGACCAGCTCCGTGAGCACCTCGCCGACATAGCCGCTGTCTTTTGAGCGCACCTCGTTCAGAATCGTATCGGCGAACTGAGATATCTCACGCTGGGCGCCGACCCCATAGATAATCACCCCCTGAGAATCCTCTATATCAACCTGACTGGCGATATTCTCAATCTTCTTACGCTCATCTTCAGAGAACTTTGAGATATCGATCTGCTCCTCACGCTTTATCAAACTGTCACTGTCACCGTATCGGTCATGTCAACACCTCCTGAAATTATTGGCTTCTAATTTTGCCTGTATGATACTCTCCGTCACCCGAGGGCTCGGCATGAGCACCTGGCCGGGAAATCCTCACTGTCGATGATACATCACCTCTATATTCACCCGAAATTGCTTACTCCTGTTTCTCCTCCAGCCCCTCCATCCTTATCATGTTCCTGAGCAGATCAATCTCGGTGTCAAGGTCAAGAACATCGTCCTTGAGCAGATTTGCATATTGCACCTCAAAGGCATTCTTTATGGTGTCAAGCATCGATTCTACCCGCTGCAGAGAGGTTTTCACCTCTTCCGAAATTACTTCCCGCCCCGAGAGCTCAACGTATTTCCTGATAATCTTCAGGGCTGCATCGAGATAATATGATAAGAATTGTCGTGCTTTTTTTATATCATTGGGATTCTTCTTGAAGTCATCGAAAATCTTGTCAACCACCACGCAGATCCCCTCAATCTTCTCCTTGACTTCACGATTTCGTACCCGATACGAATAGGAACGCAGCTCCTTCAGCGTGCTCTTTCCCTCTTCAAGAGTTTCCCTGAGCACCCTTTTCGTAACTCCGTGAGTGGTTTCGTCAACTTCTCCCTTCCCGCTCAGCTTCGCAACCAATACTCTCACAAGAATGTAGCCGCCGATTCCGGCAAGAACTGCATAAAAAAGATCCTTTATAAAATAGTAAAGCGCGAAAGCGACAAAGAGCCCAAAGAGAAAAGCGTGAAGTCGTCTCTTCTTGGGTTTCTCCTTCTGTTCCATTCTCACCCCTTATCATCCGGCCTTTTCGAGAGTATCTACGAGCCGGCCTTCGTAGTGAAACAGTGAAAAAAAATTGCATCGATCAGGGATCATAGTGAAGCGATAAAAAAAGTCAAGATGAAATCATAAAATAGAATGATTATATATTTCTACGGTATGCAAAGATGATCCTCCAATGGAAGATCGATGGGGTTAATCAATACAATATCCGCAAAAGTGACAGTGTTATGCAGATAGTATCTCTTTTCGATTTCCATCGCATTAAAATAGAACGTCACCTTTCACCGATGAATTCTTCAAGAGTGAGTAGCCTTCGATGCCTCTCTACCGATAACGCGCTGCACGTACCCGTTACTCGTTACAGATCACCCGCCGAACATAAAACAAGTATCGATTATTCTCCTTTTAATGAAACAATACGATAATCTGACGACTCACCCTCGATAGAATCGTATTGCCTCTAACAAAAAAACAGAATACGGTAACAGACGGATATACTATATCCACCCCAGGATTCCGGCAAAGATAATAAGACAGAGCGCATTAACAGCAAAAAGTGAACCGATAACTATTGTCTGTACCTTCGGTTTCCAGTCATGGCAGTAGAAGGAAACAACGAAGAAGGGAATGTACACCGTGATAAAAACAGGGAAGGCACCCCACCAGGGATAGACCCAGACAAAGGCGGGTGTCATCGCCAGAAAAATCTCAAAGACAGAGAAAAAAGCCGCACAGCCAATTGCGAACAAGAGGCGATTGTTGATGCCCAGTATCTTCATCCCGGGGTCCCCGGGAAGAATCTTGCTGAATACAAGCCCCGCTATAGAGAACATGAGGCTCAGCTCAGCCCCCACCCCGATGAGGATAAGAAAAGCGGTGCCTGTCGGAACCGTCCAGAGGGCGTGGCCGCTGAAATGCTGAATCAGCGCATTCACAATCTCCGCCATCCAGTGAACCATATAGAGCGAGAGTCCCGCCGCAATACCCTTCCAGTTCCCCTTCACAATCTCGTTGTGATACACGTAGACAACGAGTGCCAGCAGAGGAATGACATACCATTGAAAAGGTTCTCCGCTCCTGAGAATTGCTAAAGCCTTCTCCGTTGCTTCAGGATTGTTCATCGCATACCTCTCATCTCGGTGAATTGATATAACAGGAACCGCCATACTACTGCATCAAGGAATGACAAATCAACAATAATTCGTCGTTAGCATCCGCCGAAATGCAGAGAATCTCATCGCTCTATTATGAGAAAGTCCTTGAACAGATTTCCCTTATACATCATAATGAGGATCATTACTAATCCTTTAAAGGATCACGAGATACCGGAGGCCATAATGATCAAGAACGTGATTATAACTGTTGTTATTCTCATCGTAGTCATCGTTGGTATATATGTGTATGGATATTATCATGCACAGAAGATGCCCGATAATAATCCCAACTGGTTTCTCCAGAACCGAGAATCATTTTCTGACAAAAAGACGGTCGTCTGCATCGGCGACAGCATCACACATGGCAGAGTAAGCGCGAATTACGTAGACATCGTTGCCGGAAAGCTCGATTCGAAACGGTATGTGCTCGTCAATGCCGGCATCAACAGCGAGCTTGCCTATAATGTGCTGCAGCGACTTGAAGAGATAATCAAATGCAAACCCGATTTTGTGACAATCCTCATCGGCACAAACGATGCGAATGGAACAATGAGCGAAAAAAACGCCGCGCGAGCGGTAAAGGAAATGAAGCTCCCGCAGAAACCGACCGCGGAGTGGTACAGGCAGAACCTCGTCGCTCTCTGCAAGAAGCTCAAGGCAGAGACCGAAGCGAAGATTGCTCTCTTATCGCTGCCTCCCATCGGCGAGGAGATCAACAGCGAGGCATATGAGCGAACTGTCAAATTCAGTAAAATAATCAGAGAGGTATCACAGGCAGAAGGAGTAACCTATCTCCCCCTCAATGAACGGATAACAGAATATCTCAAAGCGGAGAATCATGTACCGGCGCTCACCTATAAAAAAGGCTTTTTGGGAGTTATGTATAAGGGGATTTTCTTTCACTTCCTCCTCGGTAGGAGCTTCGACGAGATCTCGGAATCGAACGGTTTTCTTATCGTCACTGACTTTCTGCACCTTAACAACAGGGGAGCCGAAATGGTTGCAGAGCTCATAGAGGGATTCGTGAGAGGAGCGGCCGCAACGCGCTAAAGCCGTTCCAGAAGAATATTTCTGATATCATCACTGACAAGATCTACAGGGTTGTTCTTAATGCCCGTTTTTTCCACAATCCTTTCCAGATCGGACTGAGTGATACCGTATGCAGCCAATCGCGGTATTTGCAGCTCGTCTATCCACTGCTCGATCCTCTCCACGAGGAACCGGCAGCTCCGATCAATATCCCCCTCCCGATATTCCCTGTTCGCGAGAAGTGCCCCAATTCGCGCATACTTCCGCAGTGCGATTTCGCCGCCGGTATCCCTGAGCCGCTCAATATTCCTCTTCGTTGCAACACCGACGAGCGTCCCGCAAACAACACCGTGGGGAATGGGAAAGAATCCGCCAATCGGCGATGCCAGGCCGTGAACGATACCCAGGCCCGCATTCGCCAGAACAACCCCGGAAGTAAGGGCCGCGTAAGCCATCGACGCCCGCGCATGTATATCCTCCGGTGTGGTACAGGCCGGTATCAGGCTCTCTTTCATACAGGCAATACCGCTATATGCAAGGGCATCGGTGTAGGGGCTCGATTGCGGAGAAACATAGGCCTCCAGAAGCTGCGTAAAAGCATCCATCCCGCAGGCGGCCGATACATGCCCGGGACACGAGACGATCAACTCCGGATCAATAAGTGCAACATCGGGAACAAAGTTATCGTGTCTGAGAGACTTTTTATAACCCGCCGTGCCAACAGAACTCAGCACGGCATTCTTTGTCGCTTCACTTCCCGTTCCGGAGGTTGTCGGAACAGCGATAAAGGGAATTTTCATTCCACTGTGCTTTTTATCGCCGATGTCCTCCAGATATGCGGTGACCGAGTCGCCGAGCGGGAGCATCGCCGAGATGGCCTTGCCCGCATCAATCACGCTCCCCCCGCCGATCGAGAGAACAGCGGAAATTTCCCGCTCACGATAGTGAGCAACGGCATCATCAATCTGATCCGGTGACGGCTCACCGGATACCGATAGAGCAAGCAATTCGATTGAGCTCTTCCTGAGCTTATCAGCGATGAGATCCCATCTCCCCGATGCTTTCAACGAGCTCCCGCCACTCACTATCAGAACTGTACTGCCAAAAGAGCTGACAATCCTGTCAATATCGTTCAGCGACCCGGCTCCGAAGATTATCCTCGGCGTTCGATAAAAGGTAAATGAATCCATCTGCTTCTCCACATACAAGCGTTTACTGATGCCGCATAACCGGCAGCTTTACACGGTTTTGGCCGTTCGTGAAGTATTTTTTCACTGGCACGGGTAAAAAGCAAGCGGTTGATATTTTCTCGTCGCAGAAGGGAGCGGGGCAGCATCACTCAGAGATTTATGAACACTTTATCTTTACTGATTACAGACGACCGAATACTCCTTCGCAAACCGCTCGGTGACGATTCTGACATCCTCATCCGTCTGCTCCCCCATGTCTTTATAGTGGTCACCTCTTCCCAGCTTCTCATACTTCGTCTTCGCCATCCGGTTGTAAGGCATGAGATGCACCGGCCCCTTGTACCGAACCTCTTTCAGAAATGAGATGATCTCATCTATTGAACGGGAATCGACATTAAACTCGGGAATGAGCGGAATGCGGGGCAGAATTCGCTCGCTTCCGGCCCTCCGGACTATTTCGGAATAATTTGAGAGTATCCGCTCATTCGAAACGCCGGTAAAGCGCTTATGCATGTGCGAATCAATATGTTTAATATCGAAGAGGAAAAGATCAACCAGTGGCAGGAGGCGGTCGATGAACTCCTCACTGAAAAAGCCGCAGGTTTCAACGGCTGTGTGAATCTCCTTCTCTTTGAGACCTGCAAGAACCGCCAGGAGGAAATCCTTTTGAGCGGTCGGTTCTCCTCCTGATATGGTTACGCCACCACCCGAGTTGTCGTAATAAGGCTTGTCCCGGGAGACGATTGCAACAATTTCCTCCGCGGTGATCTCTCTTCCAATCAGCTCCATTGCCTTGTGAGGACAAACCTCCACACAGCGCGCACAAACAGCGCATCGTTCTTCATCCCGTATAACCCAATCCTCCATCCTGATGGCGTCATGCGGGCAGCTCTCAATACACCTGCCGCATCTCTCACATCGATCACGAAAATAGGAGATTTCGGGATTCATTTTTTGCGATTCGGGATTATGGCACCATACACATCGCAGAGGACACCCCTTGAAGAACACGGTTGTTCGAATGCCGGGTCCATCGTATACCGCATAGTGATGAATATCGAATATGATGCCTCTTTTCTGGTTCACAGCACGCTGTGCTCGGTTCTCTCGATAATCTCATTCTGTATTTCACAGCCGAGATCGATAAAATAAGCGCTGTACCCGCCTACCTTCACGATGACATTCCGGTAATTCTCAGGATCCTGTTGCGCGGCGCGAAGCAGCTCTGTCGAGACAACGGTGGGTTGAAGCTGCTCTCCTCCCATTTTGAAATAAGTCTTGACCAGGGTGATCCACTTCTGCCGCGCCTCATCAGTTGTGCCAATTGCAGTGGGGTGCATTCTTATATTAACCGCACTGCCGAGCACATGTGAAAAATCTATGGCAGCAACCGAACGGAGAACACCGGTGGGACCGTTCTGATCGACATTATAGGGATTGCAGCTTGCTGCGTAGGGCTTTGCCGCTTTCCGCCCATCGGGAGTGGCAATGGAGATGCGGCCATCATAGGTATGAGCTGTCATGCTGTTGATAAAGGGGGCAAAGTATCCACCCTTGTACGTCCGATACTTGTACGTCTCCTCGAATATCCGCGTTGTCACCCGTCGGGCGATCTCATCAGATTCGGGATTTCCATTTCCCCATTTTCCTTCGAGATCCTGAATCATATTGTACATCCAATCATAGCCATTATAATTATTATCAATAGCATCGATGAGATCGCATATGTTGAAACGCTTCTGTTCGAAGATGAGTTTCTTGATAACGTAGAGCGAATCCACCACATTGGCGATGCTGTTCATAATGAGGATACCCTCCAGGTCATAGACCGCTCCCCCCCCGGTGACATCACGCCTCTTCTCGAGACAACCCTGCATGAATGCCGAGATAAACGGAGCAGGCAGGTATTTATCGTATAGGGTATCCCGTATTCGCGTTGCCTTGACTACCTTCTCAATCTGAAACGCTACCTGTCTGATGAATGCATCCTCGAGCTCATTATATGTCGTAAAGGTATCGGGATCACCGGTTTTAATGCTCACCCCCTCGAGCGTACCGATAAGGGTTTTTGAATCTCCGTTTCGCAAAGTCATGTCGAGGATGCGGCAGAGCAGTACCGCTGAAAAGGACTCGCCACCGGTTTTCCCCGGTACAACCATATCGACGCACCCGGTGATGGCATATCCCACAGCATCCTCATGGCTGAAGCCTCTATTCTCGAGCGCCTCAATACTCACCTCGTCATTCATCATGGAGACGCTCGATACACCGGCGTGATGCAACTCCGCCACTTTCATGTAGAGCGCGTCCGGTGAGTTCGGATGAAAGCGTACCACGAAGTTGAGCGCAGCGCGCGATCGCCCCGCTGCCTCGAGCATGAGATAGGTGAGATCATTCGTCGCATCCTTCTCTTCCCCGGTGAGACCGCCCATCGTGACCGGTTCCGACCCTTCATACCGCTGGGTGAAATAACTGGTAAAATTCGAGTAAGGCCTCATGTTCTGGCTCATAATTTTCAGAAAGAGCTCTTCGAGCAGCTCACTTGCTTCCTCGGGAGTGATGTTCCCCTCTGAAATGTCCCCCTCGTAAGAGGGATAGAAAATCTGGTCAAGCCGTCCCGGAGAGTGGACATTGAAGGGAATGGAAAGCTCAACAGCTATCTTGACCGTCCAGTAAGACTGCACCGCCTCGTAAAAACTCTCCGCCGGGTAGAGCGGCACCCGCATACAGATTGCATGCATTCGCTCCAGCCTTTTCTTCCTTCCGGAATCCTGCTCCTTTTCCGCCTCCTCACCGAGCTTCTCGGCGAGCCGCTTCGAGAAGATCATTACCCCCTCGAGCGCACTATCCACTGATTGGAGGAAATCCCGCTCCTTATCGGATGGACTTCCCGCCAGGAGCTCCTGAACATCTTCTCGCATCGCGATGATGCCTTTCCGTATCGGCGTTTCATGATCAAGAATAAGATGCCCCTGCCAGGTGCCGAATGCGGCTCCGGTTGAGATAATCGTATCATTATGCGCCGTGCTCGCAGGAAGCGCGGCAGAAAAGTTCGAGAGATCGCCGGTGTAGATATCGGAGCGCTCCAGCTCCCTCTTCAGCATATCGGCAATTGCCCTGCCACGCCAGTAGGGAAGGATCTCCTTCCGCAACAACCGCCGGTTCGTGCGACTGATCCGATAGGGATTGATCTGACGCTTTTCCATCGGCGTTATGCCGATGCTCGGCATGGCGGCACCCACCGCCTGCGTCTGTTTGATATTTCTGTAGAGGGTGCGCACTCCGTACTTTTTTATCATATAAGACAGGAATCTGAGATTCGATTTTACGAGATACCAGAGCATCGATCGGGCACTCAGCTCAACCGCAAGCGTTTCGTTAAAGAGGCCCCGCTCGATGTCTATCGGTATCCCCAGATAATTCTCCGTCCAACTGCCGGCTATACGGTCATCCTGATCAATCTGAAAATTCATATTCTCAAAAACATTCTTCATGGAGAGGGAAACCCGCAGGGCAGGAGAGAGAGCGCTTCCTTCGGTTTCACGCCATTTCTCGGTATAATACTTCGCCCGCTCAACTGATATAACAGGCATCTCCTCAAGATATCTCCTGTGTATACGCTGTATCCGTTCAGAGGCATCATAACTCTGTTTCATTACTTTTGCACCTCCCACCGTAAAGAATTGCTGACTGTTTCAGGACCGTATCGCAAGCGAAGAGAATAACAAGCAGTAATAATATAAATGAACCATATTCAGTTGTCAAGAAATTTTCCCTCTCTGCAGGTATTTAAATGCGGAAACGATTGGTGTACCGAAAGAGCTAGAGAGGGAATGTTCAGATATATGATAGAACATGCCGATTGGAGCGTTTCCACGCTTCTTTCACGAAACGCGAGAATTACACACTTTCAGGATACAGGATGAACACAGCGGTCACCGTTGTTTGGCAATATCATCAAGCATCTTCCTGTGAAAGGCCTCATCGATGGGATATGACGACAAAAGCACCATTCCCGCAATAACGAAGATGAGCGGTACCAGCGAGATCATGAGCCTGATGCCCAGAAGGGAGCTCTCGCTCTGCTCGATGTTTGCGACATACCCGAATATATCAAGGCCCAGACCGGCGAGAAATCCGGCAAGAGCGGAACCCAGCTTGAAGCAGAAGAAGAAGCACCCGTAAAGTATACCCTCCCGCCGGAGACCGGTTTTCCATTCAGAGTACTCAACGGTGTCGGGTATCATCGACCAGGGGCTCAGGAATACCGTCGTCATGCCAATACCGGCGGCGATGAAAATTGCTATGGTTATGGACATATCCCGCTCGCCGAAGAAGAAGAGTGCAATGAGTGTCAGGGCGAGAAAGCCCATACCGAGATTGAAGGCAAACTTCTTGCTCTTTTTGTTTGATATATAGACAAAGAGCGGTATGAACAGCACTGCCGTAACGAAGAGGGCGAGAAAGGCAAGCGGTATCATCTTTTCGGCATTCAAATTGTATTTGAAGTAGTAGTTCACCACCGCCGCAAGCATATTGATCGCAACCATGAACATGACAGTTGCCGCTGCGAGTATGAGAAATGGACGATTGATAAAAATGACGCCGAGGTTTTTCATAAATGGCTGCTTCTCCTCGTCGTGAACAACACGCTCTCGAACGGAAGCAAAGGTGGTGAACATCACTACCACTATTACCAGACCGTAGAAAATACCCATCATCCTGAAGCCGGTGACCTCATCGGGGAAGGCGGCAACGACAAGCTTTGTCGCGCCGGCAGCAACGAGCGTCCCGATAAGCCCAAAAGTCGTTCGGTATCCGGTAATGTTTGAGCGCTCTTTAATATCGAGCGTCAGCGATGCTGTCAGAGCCGCATAGGGCACGTTCAATACCGTAATGACGGTGCAGAATAAGATAAAAGTAACTAAACCGTAAATGAAACGCATATCTACCGGGACATCAGGCGAAGCGAAGAGGAGATAGAGCGCCAGACCGAGAGGAATCGCGCCAAAGAGTATGTAGGGACGCTTCTTCCCCCACCGTGAATTGGTGTGATCGCTGATAAAACCCATCATCGGATCGCTCACGGCATCCCAGAGCTTGCTCACCAGGAATATGGTACCCGCTGCAGCCGCACCGATAGCAAAAACATCGGTGAAGAAGTAGAGGAGAAAGAGCGCTGTCGTCTGATAGGCAAGGTTAAAGGCGAAATCACCAGCGCCGTAGCCGAACTTCATGCCAATGCCAACACGATTCGTTGCTGCAGAGCCTTCACCATTCATCATAGTCTTTTCCTTAGAACAGTTTCACTCATTCCGGCGCTATTGCATTTCACCCGGGCGGATATGCAGAATTATCAGGAACCGTTTCTTTATCGCATGTACGTGTATCCTTGAAAAGCAACCAAAAGGGCTACTGACAGCGGAATCTACACGAACGCTCCTTCCGCCTTCATACAGGGAAAGCGAACAGATGGTTCAATAATCGGAATTGTGTGTGATCCCCTTGTCCTTCACCATGCCGAAAAAAACTATTTCCAGCATCTGCTTTACGAGCTCCTCCAGGCCAACTCCGATGACGTTCTCAATATTATGCCGCTCAGCGAGCAGGATCAACCCATCCATCATTCCCCATAAAATGCTCGTGGCTTTCCAGGTATCGATTTCAATAAGCTCCCCATTTTCAATTCCTTCACCGATAACCTTTTCAATAGACTTAAGCAGCTCAATGGTTTTACCGTCAATTATCCTGCTGATTTCTGTTTCAGTCTCCTTCAGCTCATCAGGTGTAGCGCTGAGCACTGCCATGATATCAAAATATTCACGATAGTCGTTAAAGTATCTGAGATAGGTGCGTGAAATATCGGCCAATTTCGCCAGAGCACTCATGCCCGGCCAGGAAATCACCTGATCTATCATCTCAATGAGAATATCCAGGCCCTCATCCTGCAGCGCTTTGTATATTTCAATCTTATTCCTGTAATAGAGATAGAAGGTGCCGGTGCTCACGCCAGCTTTCTCGGTAATCATCTCAATCGTAGTCCCATAATACCCGTGTTTAAAAAAGAGATCCCTCGCCGCACGGAGAATCATCTGCTTCTTCTGCAGTTTATCCTCTTCAGTTCTCGCCCTGATATTCAT
>Ga0180432_10001063_pt1 | contig 43851 bp, 62 predicted proteins | sample SS_ome_10_FD_132414 | JGI IMG/M metagenome (GOLD analysis project Ga0180432, IMG submission 132414) | Hypersaline lake sediment archaeal communities from the Salton Sea, California, USA - SS_1_MS_2 metaG | ecosystem: Environmental > Aquatic > Non-marine Saline and Alkaline > Hypersaline >... | reverse complement strand
CCGTCACCTAAATACAAATCATTGTCTTCAAATGTTTCCGGTTCGCCGCAATCATCCGGTGCAAGCCCCAAGTCGTAAGCCAAGCGGTCAAGCTCTGCACCTTCCAGTTTGTCAATGTTCATTGGTTTCCTTTCTCGCTAATACCGCTTTACAACAGGCTCGCGTCAGGGTAAGGGCGTAAGAGTACCCTTCCACATGCTCATAGCCTTGGTATTCAGTACACGCAACGGAAATGCTATATTTGAAACCACTAAACTGCCTACAATGAGACCTGTTTACACTCTCTATTGATTCAACATAGAAATACGGACAATGTTCCTCAGCCATTTCCACCGCCTGAGCGATGTTGGTGGAAGGACTCCAACTTTTACTTATTGAATATCTATCTTCGCTATAATCCATACGCTCAAGATATTTCTTCCCAAGCAAGCCACCAACACCTGACACCCAATCCGGCGCCAGTCCCAAGTCAAAGCACAAGCGGTCAAGCTCTGCACCTTCCATGTCATCAATGTTCATTTGTCTGTTCCTATCCAAAACGCTACTTGGTCTTTAATAGCCGGAGGTAGTCTGTTCTCCATGATTACCTGGTACTCCAGCATCATGATCTCATGTTCCAGGGTCTCCAAAGTCTTCGGATTAGCGCCCTTTTTCTGCTCAGACTTCAGCTCCTTCTTCAGGTACTCCAGAAAAGCCTCGGACATTGATTGTTTAGGTTTCATCGTCGTCTATCTTACTGGGTTTGAGAGGCTCGACATCTATATATTTGACCTCGACGGTGCCTGCCGATTCGAATGGTACGTGAGAATAGTCGTCTGGGTCTTCTCCGGTGACTGCCGCAACCATCATCTCCCCTAATCTAAGCTTATCCTCGGCTACCTTGAGCTGCTTGTGTAAATCAGACCCTACTTTTCTAGAGGCCTTCAGCTTCTTTTGGAGCATCTCAATCTCGGCAAACAATTCGTTGACCTCGCATGCGCTTAGGTTACTATTTACTCGCCCGAGGCCACATACTGTTGGCGCATTATTTATACGCTTCAACTTATCAATCCGTGTCTGCTTCATCCTTATCCTTTCCAAATAGCTTGCGGCCTTCTTTTATGATTGCATCAGAGAAAAAATAATTGTCGGACTTTTCTGCCTCATCAAGAAGCTTCTTGCCCATTATTCTCATCTCCAGCTTCTCTTGTAGCAGTTTCTGAGACCTTTTGCGCTCTTCTGACAGGGCTTCTGCCAGCTTCCTGACACTTGGGTCTTTAATATCGTCAATCGTCACAAAATTCATCTTTGTTCTCCTCTCCCAGCATCTCGCGGGCTTCGGTGATAATCCCCTCACCAAATTCTGACCTAAAGGTTTTATATTTATCCGAACCCACCCACGCTGTCACGGCAAATTCACACGCCTCCAACAGTCGCCGAGAAAGGTTGCGAAGATTCGCTATTTCCTCTTTGAATACCTCGTCGTGGACGGCAACACTTCGCTGCATGTCGCTAACTTTGATCCGTTCCTCTTGCAGCCGCTCGATCTCGGCAAGGCATTCGAGCAAAAGAGAGCCGTAGTATTCATTCTTAAAAATATCTACACCATCCACAATAGACTGCGCTATGCTTTTTAACTCATCAATCCGTTCTTGTTTCATTTGGTTTCCTTTATTTCCTTTCCCTCCGGTTCTATCCATTCCCAGATACCTGTGGTGGGGTTGTGCCTGGCGTAATCACGATCAATAGCGTCTTTCTCTAATTGCTCTGTGTTGGCGTCCCATATCGCATGAGTTACCAGCACACCAGTGGCGATACCTAAAGCGAAAACTACAAAAACAACTACCCCGAAACCGTCATTCATTATTATTCCTTCGATTCTAGCCAATAATCATCACTAAGAGTGCGCCTACCACAAAACCAACCAAGGCCCCCACAAAAAATGTAAATGCAATACCTGGGTGGTCCTCGGAGTCATCCCAATCATCTGAAGTGCCCATTACCCCTCCTGCTCCTTCTTCATTTTCTTCTCGTAGACCTCATCATAGACTGCCTTGGCTTTAGCCTCTAACTTCCCGCTCTCGATATCTTTCAGAAGCCTCACGACCTTTGAGAGCCAGAACTCAGCTTCTGCAAGCTTCACCTGTACCAGGTCGCTAGCATTCGTGGCCGAAGTTATCGTGGCGACCTTGATCATCTTCGTTTCTGGGGATCGGGGAGTTAGATGAGCCTCCATCGCATCAGTCACTAGAAGAGCTTGGGCTTTCTTCAGCTCTGCGGTTATCTGACCAATCTTTTCCTGCACATTCTCAAACTTTTCAATTTTGTCTTGCATCTCTATTCTGTTCTAAGGCCAGTTTGGCCGCTTTAGCTTCCTTCACTACCTCCATGTAGCATGCACCATAAGTTAAATCAGTACAGACACCATTGTGCCAATCACAATATGCGATATCCCTTAACCAAGACTCTGCTTCCTTACAATGACCCTCGGCCTCCAGGATCTGGACTGCTTGGTGGGCCCATTCCATGAATTGCTCGAACATCTCATAGTAGTTCTTTAAATTAATGGTCTTGTGGTGCTCCGGGTCCAGGATCTGGTCAATCAGATGTATCACTCTATCTTTTGAACTCATTTTTCATTCTCCTGGCATTTCCTGTATTTTTCACAAAGTTCGTACTCCTCACATACACCATTGGGGTTATACCTGGGGCGCTCATCCAACATACAGATAGCTATCCCATCAGTGCATAAATCGGGCTTGTTAATATCTCCGTTGTGCTCGCACCAGTAGACATCACACCTATCCTTCTCTGTGTCCTCCCACTCAGCCAGGTCTTTCGTTAACTCTTCTATCTCACCGAGACACTCATGGAGGGCCTTACTTATGTCATTCGCGACAGGGGCCTCACAAGCTATGTGGACGCTGTTCGCCATTCTCTTAATCTCATCAAATCGATCTTTATTCATCTTTACTTCCAATCATCTCTCATCCGCCAGAGGGTGACAAAGCCGTCATCGACGTAAGCGATCTCCCACTTCTCGCTTTCCATGTTCAGGTATCTGTTGACCTTCGTAGTGGACGCATCGTCGCACCCAAATACCAACTCTTCTTCTGTTTCGTGCCTATTTTTGGCCTTCGATGAGCTTGCCGCTGACTCCACCCCGTAAATCATAGCGACAATTAGAACCGCACCAACCAAGAAAAAGATGAGAAGCACGACTGGAGATATATCACCTTCTGGTTCCATCAGTCATCTCCTAACAGTTCGCGGACTTCGGTGATATCTGTCTTTATCTTCAAAGCCTTGCCTACTTGGCATTCGTCATTGTTCAGAATAGCGCACCGATACTCCTCTGCATGTTCCAACAGCCGCCGAGCACGGTCGATCAGTTCCTTATTAGCGTCAATGTGGGCTTGTTTTACTCCCCACTCAAAGTCAGCGACGCTTTTCAACCGCTCGATCTCGTCCAAGAGCTCAGTTACTACTACATTAGCCAAGTCTGGGTCTTGCTTAAAAGCTAAGAAATTCACGTAATTCCTAATTAACCCTATCCGTTCCGGGCTCAGTCCCATGGTTATTCTCCTATGTATTGGGCGTATGGGCGTACGTCTGATGCCAGGCTCTTTAGGGCCGGGCAACCCTGGCATTCTTTAGTCATCTTCTTTTCTTTCTTGGTCTTCTCGGCTTTCCAATCTATACCCTTATCACAATCCGTAACCGCAATAAATATGAATGTGCCCAAAAAGAACAAGATATGGATCACTGCGCCTAGCCAATGAATTATGCGGGCACACGCTACCTCAGTATGGCCGCTAAAGTCTGACCAGAATGGACAGAAAATAGCCTCCACCTTTGGTAGCATAAGCCATAGCGCAAACGTAGCAACCTGCATGAAGACAGACAACCACACTACCCTCTTTATCTTGTATCCGGGATACTTGTTGTTCTTCATAGCTTTCTTCTCCTCTTTAGTAGGATCCCACCTAAACGTAGATATACCACTCTTTGCTTTCCAGGGCCCGTCCGGAGTCTCTTGGACCAGCTTCAACCGTTGATTGCCGTCATACATAAAGGGCCAGTCATCAAAAATCTTAAGCTCACCCTTCCGAGGCTCGCCCGTCAAAGAGTACTCCATCTCTGACCAATCTTTGCCGTCCCATAAATTAGGGCCGTCCAAGCACTTGGACCTCGTAGCCTGAGGCCTAACACTCGATGCGCCCTTGTGTCTCCGCCTGAAACTCATTACTCTTCCTCTAGTCTCTTTAACCTATCGATTTCGGCAGCGATCAGGGCTCCTGCTTTCTGAAGCTTCCTGATCTTGGAGCCAGATCTACGCTTGTCCCACTTCGGGTCCCAGGGCCACGGATCATTAAACACTACCCTGTTGACATACTTCTCATGCTTATAGATAGACAGCCCAGCCGTGTAGGCTGCATAACATGCTGCCGCTATGGCCATCTGGCCTTTGTGATGTTGATCGTCATGCTCAGGGGTCCAGCCTTCTTCATCTATCTGGCGCTGGCGCTCCAACCTAATTGCATCTACTCCATCAATTGGTTTCATTATTTTTCTCCCCCTGTTCAGTTGTCTTTTCTATAGGTGAGTTAACCTTTGATCGTCTCACCTTTATATAATGGGATACAGCCTTCAGTAACGATTCATCCTCTGGTGTCATGTCGTCCAGGTCCTTCGAGAGCAGAGCGCTGCATAAATCATTGCATAGACTCTCAATAGTGGATTGGCCCCCTGAACAGACAATATCCTCTAAAAAAGCTACTCTTTCATGGAGCTCTAATACTGCAGAGGTTAGGGTTCGTAAGTCAGTGCTCGATATAGCTGAGGGGGAGAACATTTCCTTAGTCTGTGGTTGGATCTTGTCTCGGTACTTGGGGCTGGGCTCCCCCTCCGTCAGACTAGGGTCTACTTTGTAAAAGTTATTCTCATGGCATTCCATATGTAGAATCTTAAAACACCGCCTGACACTAGCATCTCCGTGTCCCCAACTATCTGTAGATTGCCCACACTTAGTACATGTGACAACTACAGCATCGCGCACTTTCCCGTTTTCATCTGGCAATTGTGTATACTTGACCTTGCATCCTACTGGTGGCATCCAACCAAAATCTGGGCCGGGGTCTTCCTTACTCATCTTGAACCTTTTCTAACTTATCAATGTTAACTTATCAATGTGTCGGAAAAACTTCTCGTTACCTCGAGATATAGTAGCGTCCCCTGTGGGGCTGATAAACTCTACCTCTCCGGTTACCTGCTCGCCATACAAGTCAAAAGATACCGTATCACCTACTTCGATCTCTCTCATCGGTGCCTCCTTGGCTAAAATACATCAAAAACTCCAGTCCTGGTATCTAACCATTACTGAGGGTTTTTTCAATTATATTTTAAGTGATTTTTTAAATAATTATGGCTTTTGATACTTAGCTAAAAACTCAGCTAAAGCAGCCTCTCCCTCAGGGGACATGGTGCGAGATTCTTCCAGGTTCGCCATCTGAGCTTTGATCAAAGACAAGAGATCGGGATCTTTGAGCTTTTCCTTGCCTAGGTATATGGCTGCAGGTGCCATTCTACCTGCCACATCTTTGTCAAGCACATCAGGCTCAAGAATATAATTCTTTCCCTTCCGCATGACCTGCATCCCTGGTGGAGCATCCTTAGCCCTGGGCATTACCGGATACTCATTCACTCTCTCCACCAAACTCTTAGCTGTGCTGGGGCCTACCTCATGGTACATATGATCCCCGCTATTCGCCTTAGGCTGAATCCTGATCCCTACGTTCTCACCCATAATGGATGGCCTACGTAAATGCCTGATGAGGCCGTAGCCTCCAGCCCCTACGCCACCACCCAATACACCACCTATAATGGCGTTCCGAACTCTGTGGTCCTCGTCACTTAGAGCACCGCCGACCGAACCTAAGGCTGCACCACCTAACATGCTGGGTAGCAACATGCGAGCTGACCCAAGTTTGAATAATGAGCCCGTTTTTGATAGTGCCTGTTGAGCGAACTGCTGCCAGGGAAGTCCAGTCAACTGAGAAAGCTGGTCTCGACTCAGCATGTGGGTGGAGCTGTCCTCTGGGTAGCCGTAAATCTCCCTGAAACTCTGTTGGAGGGCTGCCATGTTATCAAATGGACCGTGAACACCTGCATTGTCGAACAATTCCACCCATTTCTTCTGCTGAGTCTCTGGATCTGTGACAATAGGTACAGCGTGGCCCTCACCTGTGGGCTTCTGCATGTACATCAGCTCCCCAGTGCCGAGTCGGTCAAGAATAGTCGAAGAAGCATCCAGACAATTAGCGCATCCACTCTCCTCTACCTCCTGTGGGGACTTGAGCCGCCAATTCTCTTCATCGAACGGCTCATACTGCACCTTACCGGCTAGACGCTTGTACACGTCCTCCGCTGATGCCGTACCTAGTTTGTAAAGTGAGCTCATTTTTCTTATCTCGTACCAAAAGCACTAAGCGCCGAACGTAAACCAGATCTCAACTTAGGTATTGCAGCCCTAATGGGCCCAATCTTTGGAGCTAGACCATAATCCGGGGCCGCTTCCGTGAGCTTCTGTGTATAGTGCTTTCTCTGTGCCGGACTCAAACGAGGGCTCTTTCCGAATTCAAAACCATAAGGCTTCAAAGTATCGTCCATAAACTTGCGCTCAGAGGATACTATAGGGCTCACTTTCCTTCGGAATAATTTCTGGAGGAATGTTCGATTCCCCGGTTGAACCATCATCAAATCCCTGGCAGAAATCATCCTGTTTTTAGCTTCCTGCTCTGCGGGTGTGTTGCCCATAGTCGTAAGGGCATTATGCTCCTTCAGTAAAACCTCAGGAGATTGATGCGTTCCGAACATATCGCCCAAGCCCAAACCTTTTAATTTCCCATAAACCCAAGGCTTAGTGGTCATTTCTGCCTGCTCATGGGATAGAACGAGAGACTTCATTGAATCTTTTAGGTCTTGAGGAGCATTCGGGATATTAAACATTTTTTCCGTCTTAGGCTGACTGTACCTAATCCCTGGTCCAGCACCAATCTCATGCCCCGCCTGGTCTAACTTCCCCGGTAGAAACTTATCGACAATATTCGGCCCAACCGGACCAAAAGTGTTTACTAGGTTGATACCCTTTTTGGCCTTTTTTAGGTCCCTTTTAGTCATAGCAGAAGCGGGTCCGCCCTGTGGTCCTGTATCAGGAAGATAATCCACATTCTGACGAACACGAGCCTGAGCCTCTGGGTCAAAGGCCAACTTCATGTATACTACGCCTAGTTTATACAATGAGCTCATTTATGGATCACCGACCTTTTCTAACCTTCTCCGCCAACCAAGTTGCATAGTCAGATAACCTTCTTGTGTAATTCTTCTTCATTGCGGGACTGAGTCTGGGGCTCTTTCCGAACTCAAAACCAGGAAGCAACGTACTTAATACCTTAGCCTCCCTAGAATCTTGTCTCATTGCTCGTATTATATCACCCACACCCTTCTGACTCTCCGGGAGAGTAGATATCATATTGTGTTCTCTTAGTAAGACCTCGGGAGACATATGACTTTCGAATTTTGGTATTTCTTGCCTCATAGCTGTAGACCACTGCCTACTCTTGGGGATCTGAGACTCCGCTAATTCATGTCCCTTCACTACAGCGTCCAGCCCTTTACGAATACTGCCCATATTTCCGGGATTCGCAGCCTCTACATCTTTAACAACTTGGGGTAAGGTTTTCGCTTTCGGGAAATTCGCTGACATCGACTTCAAAGCATCACCACGAGATGGGGCTATGACTGACCCTCCCAATCTCTTCAGATCCCTCACACGCTTCCTGAGCTTGTTAACATGCTTATCGTATATATACGCGAAGTCCGGACTCTCTTTTTGGTGGTCAATCATCTCCTTTAAAGATCCCTGGGCAACTTCCACTCTCGGACGCACACTTCGAGGATTAAAATACCCATAACCACCTCCGCTCCGTTTAGGCTGCGGTAGCTGCTTAGCTTTGAATGCCTGCAAAACCTTATCCTGCGCCTCTGGACCAAAGGCCAGTTTCGTGTATGCCATACCTAATTTGTAAAGTGAGGTCATTTCACACCTTCGGCAGCTCGAGGTAGAAATCCACGAATCTTTGCTGGAATACCTTTAACTATTTTCATAATACCTGTAGGCTCAGATGTTGTTGGGGCCTTCGGAGTTAGACCTGGGACATCTGTAGATGGAGCTTTGATGCTTGCGGGCATCTCTTTGTCCGCAAATCCTTGACCTCTATAATTTGGCTTTGCTTTGAACCCGCGAGCATGGGCTTGTTGAATATTTGTTATTTCCGGTATCTGTGGTACAGCCTCTCTGACATGTTTATTGACCAAATCAGTGTACGCCGTCCGCTGTCTACGCGATAATCTTGGGCCTTCCCCATACCGAAATTCGGGGATAATCTTATTTAATAAAGGACTCTCATCCAATAATTTTTCCCCCCTAGAATTAACACGATCATACTTACTTCCAGTTTCATTTCTCAACATCTTCATAAAGTCCGTGACCGGCTGTCTTGTTTTTTCAGGTAGAGTAGTAATCATATTATGCTCCCGGAAGAGTACCTCAGGAGACGAGTGTCCATAAAATTTAGATGGCTTAAGAGTACCGTATGTGTGAGGATCTAAATCCCTGGATACTGGGGTTTGAACTTCGGCTAGTTCGTGTCCCATTATTACAGAATCCAAAGCCTTCCGGAGGTCCGGATTACCTAGAAATTGCTTTTCAAGTTTCTTAAATTCTTTGGTCTTACCGTGCGGGGATTGGTGCAAAATATCCCCTAAAGTCAAAAAAGCACTTCGCTCTCTAGGTGCCATAGTACTCCCAGCCACGGATCTATCTCGTCTGTACCTCTCGTGAACGTATGGAGCTACCTCTTTCTCAATCTGGCTTAAGTCTTTCTTTTCCCCTGGCTTTGGCACGAACTGGTTAACAAACATATCTTGAACAAAATCCTGAGCTGGATTACCGAACATTCCACCCATGCCCATCTGTAAGAGTACGTCCGAGTCTTGCTCTGACATTTCTCCCATTGGAATAGGTTTAAATTTCTTATTTTGACCAAGAGTGTGTGCCTGTAAGGCAAGGTCCCGGATCAGACCTTGATTCTGCTTTTTTGACATATGCTTAGGAGAGAGAGCACTAAAACCACGACGACCTCTCTGTGTTGCAGCTAATTCCTCTGCGCGGGGATTCAGTCTTCGGATAAACTCGTCGTAGATAGCCTGTTGGCCCTCTTCATCCAAAGCCAACTTTAAAAAATGTGTACCTAATTTATATAAATGCATTACAGTATCCTCAAAGCCTGTCTGAATTCCACATTCTCTCCAGCAGATGTGATCAACGATAGATTAATGGTCACCGTATCCGCCACAAAGTCTATACTCCGGATTAAAAGATCCGTCAGAGTCTCTGAGGGGCTCAGTGTGGGCCCATCGTCACTCTGGTAGGCTATGATGTTATTCCGGGCCTTTGTGACGCGCTGAGCGATGGCTGAGCGTGTTGAGGCCCTATCTACATTTCTTGCCTCACCTGTGAATACCTGCATAAGTCCTGCACCACTGCCGTCGGGCTTAGGATCTGACCATAATTCAATAACCACCATCTGAATGAGCTTCTGCACACCACTGAAATATGCCCCGGATGTCCCTCGTAGAATTTGGGTGAGTAATTCTCCACTCGGTAGATCAATTATCTCCGGGTCAGCTATGGCTGCCTGAGTATTAGGGTCTGGTACAAATACACCTAAGTCAAAACTCATGATTATGTCCACCTACTGGGATTAGAGAAAGGCATCGGTCCTGATGTGAGTGGTTTAACTGTGCTCAATTCTTTAAGTGAATCTAATAATCCTTTAGAGAATAGATTAGACATGTGTGGGGGCTTTGTTGGGGCTAATGCCTTACTGCTAGCTGGGGGTGATGGCTTTGGAGAAACTCCTGTAGGATATACGGGCTTAGATTCTGCGAATGGGACACCCTCACGTAATACCTTTGATGTGGCAGGTAATCCACGTCTCTCTTTTTTGGTCAGGACGTTTGATGGTAAATGTCCGAAATCTACGACCTTTTTATTTCCTTGGTCGTCCTCCATAATGTTATCGCTATGTAGATCAAATACCCGACGTACCTGGTTCTTGTCTTTCGGATCAATGATACTCATATGTGCCGGCATACTGCGAACTCTGCCGCTAAGAGGGGAAACATCAAAATAGTGAACCGGATTGAGCTTCTCCATAAAGAAGCCCCGGCCGTGCTGACCATAAACATCTGCTGAAGGTACCGGCAGCCTTTTATTTTTTAAAATATCATATGTTATGTCTCGCTCACCGAGAAAAGGAGCTTCTGAAGGAGCACCGGGCCTTAGACCTGCGGCTCTTTGTTCAGTCCATATCTTCTGGAAAGCTTTCTGGAACTCTTCTTCTGTTGGGTGCTTATAGACCTTGGAGACAGTACGGCCCTTACCTGGGGTAAAAGCATCATACACACGCCCTTCCTGTCCCTCTCCTAAAACTCTTCGACCTGTCTGGATACTCTTGCCGCCCCTGAATTCATTAAGATACTTAGACAATCCTTCATCAGATAACTCACCTCGCAAATATGCCTTACGAGCAGCTCGGCCAGCTAGCTTGAGTGTACACATACCTAATTTATATAAATCCATGAGTTACCTCTTATGCATAACGAGCAGGTATCAATTTAGGGGTGAGTTTCATGCCCAACAATGCGCCTAATGCTGCTCCAGGAAGGCCGCTTCTACCTTCTTCATCCTCTTCAGTAGGTTCTTTCTCGAAGAGCTTATTACCTAGATAGCCAAGGGCAAGAGCACCAAGAGCTCCAGCTCCCATTTTTAGCTTTCTGTTAGACAATACCTTCTGGAGCTCGAGATTCTTGGTCCCACCCCACATAGGCACGCCCTCCCGCAGGGCAAAATCAACAATCTTTCTTCGACCCTTAGCGTCCTGCATAATATTATCTGGGTGCAGGTCTCCTATGGTCATCTTATGGCCGGGCTTATCCGGATTATCTATTATGATATCCGGCTGCCACCCTTCACCTGCCCATATTGCAGGTCTCTTAGCTGGGTACATCCGCTCCATAACATAACCTCTGGGGTGTAATTGATGTACCTTTACAGAAGGAGCACCCAACTTGCCCTCAAGGAGTAGCTTCTCACGTAACTCTCTGGCTCCAAGAGCTGGTCCGCTACTGACCGGGGAAGCTTTACTCAGCCCTAACATCCTGGCGTTTCTGTCAGCTAAATACTGCTTAATCTCCTTCTCAGACCCGCTGTATTGCTTAACTGCACTCAGGCCCTCACCGCCTGTGATTGATGGATACACCGGACCCTCTACACCCTTGCCTAACGGTACTTTGGAATACTGGCGAGTCTTCCCTACTGGGAGATGGAGTGCAATCTGTCGAATAGTATCCTCAGAGAGCTCTCCTCGGTCATAAGCACGCTGCATAGCATTTGCAGTCTTCTCGTGACTAGCTGCTTCCAACTTGAGTAAAGACCCATTTTTATTGGTAAGCATATCTTTTTGAGTCTTCACTTTAAATCTCCCTGGTTTTGGTTGAGTAGGAATAGGATCTGTCCGCATATTAATACCAGAAGGAGAAGTTCTGATACCTACCATGGACCTCAATACTGGAGACATGCTTGCGCCTACAGAAGGTGTATTTGGTGATAAAGCTTGGGACTTACTTACTTCTTTGGGGGCCAGGGGACGCTGTTGATTCTTTAAGAGCGTGTCTGCCTGAGCAATGGCTTTCTGATTTGCCCCTGGTGCTGCTACTGGGCCTCCAGAATCTGCCAGACTCCACATCTTATCCTGCTCCTGCTTTCTGGCCTTAAACCCTTGGACCTTGTCTTTTATTCTTCTTTTGACATCGGCGAGAGGTGCTGGGCCAGCCCGCAAACCTTTGGAGATTAGTGTCTTCTCATCCCATTCTCCCGGCATTAACTTAGAATAATCAATTCCCATGGATAAGGCTTGGTTTGTTGATATATTCCTCAAACGCCGCTGTGATGCGTCAGATAGGCCTTCATACTGCTCTTTGAAGACAGTAGCTGCTAGCTTTAGTAAAATGAGGGCATTTTTCATTTTAAATCAAATTTTCTGCTTCAGAAAGTCTATGAAAAGCTCTGTATGCTGCGGAATCATCCAGAAAATCTCTGGGTAGATCTATCTTTTCCTTCTGGGCCTGGACCATCTTCCTGGCCCTCTCTTTGAGCGCTTCTACATTCTGACGCTTCAAAGATTTACCCATCCAGCCACCAACACCACCACCTAATAGAGATCCGATTAATGCTCCACGAATTGGGTGGCTCTCACCTGCTTCGTCTTTCTTCATCCCATCCATTGCCCCTGCAAGACCACCTACCAGAGCACCAGCTGCTGTGGGTGCCCAAAAGGAGCGTCTACCTCTGGATTTAATCATGCCGGGTAATCTATTCTCAATGAAATCTGAGACTCTACTCGCTCTGTCTGTAACAAGCGGGCGACCCTCAACAGACATCTTAAAGAGACTGGCTACTTTAGTGGCTCCCGGACCATTCAAAAAGGAAGCACCTTTGATATTTGGGTCCAACGCTGAAACTATAGATTGTTTATCTTTAGGCATATTTTGTGATCCTACCATAAGAGAAGCTAACCATTTGGGGAATTTAGCCCCTACTGACTTGACTGAATCAGAACCAGCGGATAGAGCGTCTACTACATGTCCTCCGCCTGGGATAGACCGGCCCAGATTGGCCATGTCCTGAATAGAAACAGCGGCCTTAGCTAAATTAGCCTTTGGTGCTACTTCCTCCGGGGCAGCCTTTGCTGGCGTCTGCATCAAAGTCTTCATCCGCATATTTTCCTGTGTAGCTTTCTGCATAGCTTCTGGGCTTGTGCTCTGCTGAAAAGCTTGAAGAGTCGTTTGGGGAGCACCACCTGTAGTCTGAGCTTCAGGGATAGCAGGAGGGGCCTGGATAATAGGTTTAACTGTTGGGGCCTTCTCCATCTCTGCTGCTTCCTTTTGGCGCTGCTTTGCTTTATATACCATATACGCGGGTATACCGATTCCTGCCATTATGCTACCTCCCATAAGAGCTGCTAAAAGGGCTTTTGACGGCCCTTTTGCTAGCTGTGCCGCTAATGCTGACTGATTCTGGGGGTCCAAGGCCTTCATGCGCTTTAAATGCGCTCGTATACCTCGTGCTTGAGACTCCAGACTTCCCTTAGGGGCTTTGTTAAACTTCTCTTTGTTTATGGTGAAATTTCCTTTGGCTTCTCTAAACTGACTCCTCAGCTCGTCTATCTGCTGAAGCCTTTCGCGCATGCCTTGCTGCCTGCGTTCCACCTTATTTTTTAGGCGCTCAATCTTGCCCTTTAGGTTGTCCGGATCCATAGCAATCTCGTGGTCCATCCTGGGACGAGCCTTATTCCTGGGATAACTCCTCCCGGGAGGAACAACATTTGAATCCTGTAGTCGTCCTAAGGGCTTTTCGGGGCGCTCTGCTGCTTCCTTATAGACCTGTTGAAAACTATCTCGTAATAGATTGCTCATTTTTATTCTTCTTGTTCGTATTTCTTGCCACCAAGACCAAGAGCTTCAAGAAGGGTCCCGGCTGTTCCGCCTGCACTTGACCCCATCACGCCACCTAAAGCGGCTCCGCCGATAGGAAGCATCTTCTGTGCCTGACTCCCACCAGGCATCTGCATCATCATTTTCGCCAGTTCATTATTTTTCATGGCATTACGTGTAACCATACCGCCACCAAGTGTCCCAAGGCCACCTCCTAGGAGAACCCCAAGAGCTGCTGGGCTGATAGCTTCCTTCTCCATACCCAGCTTCTCAGCTACCTTGGTGAGCATAGTATCAACAAATACTGGATACAAAGATGCCGGGAGTTTATTTGCCGCTGCTGTCTTGGTCCAGACTTCTTGGATCTCTTGCTCATAATGTGCATCAAGCTCGGCCTGCTTCTCAAGAGCTGCTGCCTCGTACTGTCCGAGCCTGTGTTCCACGGCCTCGGCAAAGGCTGGATACAGATCATCACTGAGATCATACTCGGCCGCGACTTTCGACCAAATCTCGTCTGAGGCCTTCTTAAGCCCAAGTGCCTCTAACTTAGAGGGTCTATAACTATCTCGTTCCATATCAGATTCTCCTGCTACTGGATTATTTTGAGCCTTCATTTGTTTTAATGCTCCTTCATACCTGGGCTCAAGCTCAGGCATCATTCCTGAAATAAGTCCACTTAGCCCGCCCAGGCCTGCGCCAGTTGTCGCGCCATAAGCACCTAAAGCCTTTGTTGACCGTAAGACATCTTTCAATATTTTATCTCTTCGGTTGCCGCCTAAAAACCCGGCCAACCCCGATGCTATAAGTCCACTAGCGCCGCCAAGAAGCCCACCTGTAGCTCCACCAGCCAGTGTGCCACCAAGACCGTGGAATAATGCCTTTGATGCGGAAGGATACAGCATTCGGGCAGGAATAACTTCTCCGGTCTCTGTATTTATTATATCACCTTCGTCATTCTGGGTGAGTTCGGCTTGCTTCTCTGCATTAATATTCATATTTGACCTCAATTTAAAAAGTTACTTCTGATTCTGCCTATTCTCGGCCATGAGTTCTATCAATCGCTGATACTCAGGATTTGGACTGTCGTTATTAGCAGCTGACGCAGCTCCGCCCAAAGACCCTAAACCTACCCCTAATGGCAGACCTGCTAGACTAGCCATTTCTGGGTTTGTTCGCCAAAACATCTTACCGAGACCCCTGCCACCATAATAACCACCTAGACCACCAAGAGCAGCTCCACCTAGAGTGTGAAGTACCTGACTCAATTGAGAGGGTGGAATCCTGGCAGGAATTACCTCAACAGGCTTACTTGGGTCTGTGGGTGTAATATGAATATCAGGCGCATCTGAGGCTCCCTTAGCCATTTGCTCCTGAAGAGATTGCAAAAACAACTCTCTTTGGGTTTCTCTCTTTTTAGCCTCTGCGAATATTGGATCTTTTTTACCGTAGTATCCTTTGATGGCTGATGGAATACCTCCCAGAAGAGCTCCTAAGGGTAGGCCGGCTGCTCCACCGAGGGCCGCGCCACTCAGGAGAGCCTTACGCATAGGTTCCACCGCTGAGCCAGATCTCCCGGCCCTGGCTAGAAGCTCTACAAGGCCTCCACCACCAGCTCCAAGTCCTGCGCCGATTAAACCACCCTTAGCAGCGCCACCTAATGCGCCCAAAATACCTTCACCAGTTCCTCGGGCTATATCTTTATCTGGGTACTCCATTAAATACTGGCCAGGCTGTGTATTGTTAACCATATACCTGGCTGTCTTGTCAGATGCAGCCTTTGTAGGATAAGCCTTATGTATATCTCTGCCCAACCCATACAGGGTGCCACCAAATAAGCCGGCACCTGTTCCCTTAGCTAAAGCACTTAGGGCCTTAACTACGGGGCTGGTTTCATCATCTGCCTGATCTGCACTTCGGCGAACAGCGTTACCCATCAACGTAGGGAGGGCTGCGGCCGCTCCTGTACCCAGTCCAACACCACCACCTATGAGTTGGGCCTTCTGGAGTGTGTCTACACTTGAACGATTCTTTACGTAATCTAAGATTTTGGAGAATGGAAGAACACCAGCCTCTTTTATTTGTTTATCTGACGTAACCGTTTCAGCTGCACATTTCGCCCATTTACTATATTTACAAATCAGGCTGGAATAACTCATACTATAACCTTCTACGTATCTACGTAAACGTAATACCTGTAGTTGGCTGTTGTGCTACTGATAAGTCTACGTTGGACGCAGGTTGTGAATTGAAACATGGGGCCTTTCTTACTGTCTGTAGATCTCTCAATTTTTTAGCTATGTTATCAGCTTCCTGTGCTAAATGTTGAGATTCTTCCGACGTAAACCCGCCTTCTGTTTCATCTTCGATAGCCTCTTCTCTGGAAGAATCTATCAAATCATCAATTACTTTGCCCATTTTTGTTACAGCGGCAGCACTTAGAGACGCTAATCCGGTCGCGGTTCCCTGAGCAGCTCCCTCACAACAATCTTTAGCTTTAGCCATAGCAGCAGCGGCCAAACCATCTAAAGACGTTGTAATAGAATCGTGGTTAAATACTTCGGCCCATTTTAAATTAGCTAGGTTAGCTGCTATCCCTGAAAAAGCCCGAAATGCTGAGATGCCTGCGGACAGTTTTCTAGCCATCGCCAGGTTCTGCTCCATGAATGGACTTGAATTAATAGAGAGCAGAGCCTCTTCCAGAGGTGTCTTTCTTTGATTGAGGGCCGTGATCTGTTTCTCGGCATCATTTCTGAGGGCTTGAAGTGATGTTACCTGACCACTCTGCTGCAAACGAATAGTGGTTATCTCAATAAATTTGTCGATAGTAGTTATGAGACTCGCCGATGTTATATTCGGATCAATTAAAGCCACGGATACCTCAACACCAGCCCCGGTTTCGTCTTCCTCAACATAACCGGCAGGTAAAAAAGATGATGCTTCCTCTTGGAAACCGGCCATGGATGGAAATTTGCGAACTACAGCCTGTTTAGCTGCGTTCATTCTAGCCGTCTCCAGCTTGTCAGCCTGGCCTGTTGCGGCCGCTGTGTCAATTTCTGCCCGTTCATCATCTGTCAAATCACCATATTGGGAGCTGAGCCCTCTATTTACTGGCTGAATAGCCAAAACATTGGACTCACCCTCTGATATTACCGCTCCATCCAGCTCTGAATATAGGTCGACAGCCTTATATTGGGCTCTAAAAGTGAAATTTTCACCCTGAACAGAGATGTCTCCACCTGAATTGAGTGGTACTGTTGTGGTATCTAAGAGAATTATATCCGGATTACGTATCAAACGAGCCTTTTGGTAGTCACCAGCATTCAATCCTTCAAGTAATTTAGACGCATCCACGATAGATTTGCCTGCATTTGTGTCAAAAAAGTCCGAAAGTGCCTCTGAAGGCGTAGAAACAGCCAAATCTAAGAAATTTCTGAGGATTTTGACCTTAAGACACCACTCTTTTTCCTTGACCAAGTAGGTTGTGAGGTCATTTTTGTTTAGCGCACCATCCATCGCATCGATGATCTTAAGTAATTCACACCTAACTCGGTGCAAAGTACCCCCGAAAAAGTTGGTTACACTGAAATTTGTTTGCAAATTGAGGTCAAAATTCTTCAAATTCAGGTCTAAAAGGTCCGATTCTTCGAAACTTTTGGACAAAATCGTCCTAATTCCCTGCAAAGTAGCCAATAATCCCAAAATTCTACCCAAAAATTCACTTCCGCGCAGATTTGGGAACATTTCTTTACTACAAAGGAGTTCTTCGGACAATCTCATGTATCTTTGGGCGTCCGGGATACCTCCACTCCTGGCTAATTGACCTGTCTGAGCCTGGAGCCTGAACACAGCATCAGTCAACTGCTGCCCTTGCTCTCTTTCTTTTTGTGATTGTGGGGCACCTCTGGTAGCTACGATGGTCTCTTCCCTTTGAAGAATACCTTCTGCCGCAATCAGGAATCTCTGGGCCTCAGATACTGTTAGAAAATGGTTAGACCCTCTGGATGCCTTAGGTATTCTTTCTAAATCAGATATGATTTGGTCCATAATCTCAAGTATGGGGAGCATGACCTGGCGCTCGAAATCATATACAGACGTAAGAGTAGCCATAGCTTGCTGTGCAAATCCCTGGAAGACTCCCGGGACAGATGACATGACCGTTCCAGCACTGCCTAAGGTAGATAGAGCACTCTTAGAGAGTCCACCAAATTTGCCTGTAGCTAAATTCGAGACATCCTTAGCTGTGGAACCTATCAACTGACCTACTGAATTTAGTGGGCCCGACAACATACCCTGAAATCGAACTCTTTCACAAGCCTCTGCGGACTCTTCTGGTGGAAGCTCGCGATCTCTTAAGGGAACAGGTCCATTATCTTCCCAAGTATAATCTGGTGGGTACGCTGTGTTGAAATACTGCTCGGATGGCCCTTCGTTTGCTGTGTTAGGATCTAAAGTTTTGTCAGTGAGAGCGTCTACGTATTGATTGGAAAATCCCTCTTCGATAGAAGTGATCAATCCACCCAAAGCTGAGACGATAGGTTTAACCATCTCTTCTTGGGCTAACTCCTTAAGATCCCCTACAGGATCATCTACATACAAAGCTGTAGCTAGCTTATTAAGCGTGGTGGCTCCCTGTAGTGCTGTCAGAGCCTTCTCGACAGTTTGGATCGCCAAGACTATGGTGTCACCACACAATGCCCCAGATTGAAAATTCAATGCTCCAGCCATTAGATCCTCTTTATCCGCTGTTTACGTCTAAACATATGTAAAGCCCTACCGGTGTTCTTTCCTCGGTAGGCCTTGTTAATCTTATCTACAATTCTCTGAAAATCTTTATCCAGATGTTCTAACTTGACTCGTCTTGGCATTCTTGGGCCTCCTTCAACTTTTCCGCTTCATCCTGCTCGGCCTCTTGTATGATGGTGTTCTCGATATAGAGCGCAATCAAGGTTTGCCAAGACAGGTCGGAGCATTCCTTTTTCATCAAGGAAATCTTTTCCAAATCATCCCGGGACAGCCATCTAGGTACAGGAACATGCTCAGGTATACCAAACCTTGCTCGCCTTGGATGTGGTGTGATACGTGTTTTGACCTTACTTTTCGCCCTGGTCTTCTTCGGTTTAGCTTTCGTGGTGGGTTTTTCCGACAAAATCATCTCCTATGTAGATTATTGAACCACGATATCGATTGGTTTAGCAGTTTCTGCTTTCTGTGATATAGGCTTTCTTCTGGAAGCAGCGGAACTCCCCGCTGCTATCCCGCCAACAGGCTTGGAAGTAACCGGAGGCTTAGGCAATACAGGCTTAACTGGGTTATTGGACTGTGTCCCAAACGCGGGAGATAAATCCCCTGGCGTTGTGATATTAACCGGCCCCTTATCAACTTTAGTGGAAGTCCCGCCCATAATGACAGGCTTCACACCACCAGTAGCTGTCTTTTTCAAAATGAGCTCATCTATCAAACTTTCCACAGACTCGAATGGCTCATCCAGGATGCCTTTCTCGTACAAGGTAGTCACGGCCACCTTCACCATCTCTTTGAAATCAATACCCATTAAACTACTCCGCTCATTTTTTGCCTGATGGCATATACTTTACTAGGTGACACCCCGACTTTATTGGCTGTTGCAGCCACAGATAATTGGGGTTTTCCATGTAAACCGTACAAATAATCCACGATCTTCTGATCCTGGGGTGACATCACAAACCTAGCAAACTCCAGCCGTTCATTAAATCGGTCATGGAACACTTTTTGTGAAGATTCAAAGGACTCAGACTCAGCTACAGCCCCTCTTAAAGAAATCTCCATCTGCTGTACATCCCTAAGGGGCCAACTAAGTTCATCAGCTATCTCCATCTGTGAAGGCTTGTAACCTAATTCCACCCCTAAACGTTGCACGGCATTCTTATACGCGCTTACCTTCAACGCCCTGTGCTCTGGGATACGGGCTACATTCTTATTCTGATTAACGAACCTGGACATACCCCTGAGATTATTCTCCAGGTGCGTACGCAAGCCTGCCTTCTGGGGCTTGTACGAGTCCAAGGCCTGGAGTGCCAGAGTTTGCCCAAACCCCACGACAGCAGGCTGAGGGACTGGTGCCTCTTTATAAATGGCGGCTCGAGACTCGATAAATGGTTTGGCGGCGGATAAGAATTGATTGCGACCCTTCACAGGATCTTTTTTGAACGTCTCGTACGCCATATCCAATGGATTTATATAACCTTCAGGCATTTAATTCCCCGGAAGTAGCTCAGGCTGAATATCAGGATGCTGAGCAAAGTATTCATGAACATTATCCTCGCATACAGCAATCACAGGAGAGCCCATACCTAGGCCCCAAAGCTTACCATCTCTCTCCCCATACAGAAGCATAGGGTTAAACCCTCTCTTCTTGAGGATAAAAAACTGTTCTACAGCGGCCTTGATGGGTACAAGACCGTGTCTCTTCCCAAAAGCATGCAAAGTAGGTATCCCACCTATGAACTCCATATACATATTTGCATGGGCCCGGGTTGTGTCATCCACATTAATCTTACGATCATCCGGAATATCGCTAAATTCCATATCAGTCCTTAATCATATCAGCTATTTTTTCAGCAACAGACCAGCCCTGGTACTGAAGGGCGTCAACGAGCCCTATTTGCTCTAAAGAATCCACTAAACCTTCATCCTCAGCACATTTGTCTCTGAGCTTATTGGAAAGAGACTCTGTAAATGCATCCAATTCTGCTTCACTCAACATTTGCCCTGTTTTTTCATGGAGACGAGCCATCATAGATGCCAACATGAACGGGAATCCTTTAGGCTCCTCTTCCGCAACCTTCTCTTCGCCAAGAGTTGTCTTTAACGCTTGAATAATTTCTTTACTCATAACAATACCTCCATTAAACGGTGTATTATCTGCCCTTAATTGGCGCTGGACCTATGTGTCGCTTCGTATACTCGATGACAATTCTTTGGCGGGTTTTCTCTGTGAGGAATTTTCTGGCTCGAGCCCTACCATCATCCTTGGCCCTTTTGAAAGCATCCTCAGCGAATCCTGCATCTGTCTCAGAAGCAGCTCGACCCATATATAACTTAGAAAAGACAGCTTTTGATACGACTTCTTTAACCTCACCACCCTCCTCTGAAACTCTACTGTTCGAAACCATAACAAGGAATGAGTGTTGCTCTCTCCCTTTCCCACCCTGGACTGTCTTCAGAACCAAACCATGAACACGCATAAACTCAGCCATCGTGGTTTGAGTTCGCCTCGTGTAAAAGTCTATCTCCTCATGACTATCCCCAGATTCCAACCAAGACTTATACAAAGTATCCGATTCCTCTTTCTCCACGAAAGGAAAAAGCTTCCTCGCCAAATCAGAAAATCTAGTAAACAAATGGGTTAATATCCCACGTTGAACTCGAGTAGCATTTCCTGGATCAACTGCTTTAGCAAATGCAGTTATCCTGCCCAAAAGCTTAGCGGAGTCCTCTGGGGCTAATGATCCTGAGTCTTCACTGATCTGTGCATATGAATAATTCTCCTGACTCCCAAAAATAGACGCGTAAGCTCCATCCATCTGAGAGACATCTACATATCTGTAATCTCCTGATGGAAAGACAGGAACAACACCCCTACCACCGGATATCACAGACTCCATAAAAGCCCCATCACTCTCTGAGTCTATCGTGGTTAAATCATTCGCTAAAGCAATGACTTCATTCGAAACTGACCCAATTTCAGCTAGCAGCTTTTTAGCCGTCTTCAAAGCGAACTCAATGAGGGCAAACTGTAAAACAATAAATCTCGGGAATAAAGACATCAATAGATAATATGTAAATAACCCCGGTAACTTTGGATATTCTTCTAAAGGAACTTTGAACCCATCCAGAACATCTACTTTAGTTCCAGCACTTTGTGTTATAGTCACCAACGCGGACTCAGACAACAAGGGTTCCTTATAAGGGTACCTACCTGTGAAATCTCCTGTAACAGAAGAGTATTGAACTCGATGCAAAAATTGCCGAAAGATACGGATGTAATTGTCATAAACCACGCTGTAAATACCACCCAAATCGGACGGAGCGTGGACTACTTGAGTCCTTAAAGAATTATACAACTTCATATCGTCGACTATCTTAAGGATATGGCTCACCATCTCTTGAGAAGGCATTACCTGGAGCTCCCTGATTCCACTCTCCCTATTGGCATCCAAAATCTTTTTATACCTCTGGCCTGCCTCATAGACCAACTTCTCATATTGATATCTATAAGCAGCATCCAAAGAGCTTGTGTCGACAAATACATAATCTCCATTATCCCCTTTAACTGGGTTTCCATCATCATCCAACACATAAGGTGAACTATTCTCCAAATCAAAATCAAATGAATCGTCGTCTGCCGAACCTGCTACCACATAAGCACGCTTCAAAAGATCTCCTACTGGAAGCCCTTTATCTGCTCTGTAAATCAGGGCGTTAGGTTGGGAATCAACCCTACCACCGTCCACCGTACCCGAAGCTATCTTAATGGCCGCAGTCAAAAATCTATCGCTGAGAGTGCTAGTTATCCCCGCGGATATTGCGGCATTGTTAGGTGAGTTAGTACCTGTCTTAGAATCTCTAGTTTTCTCAGTAGCGTCTGACAACGGCGTAGACTTCCTAGATCTAGGTCTATCGCTCTCCAACGGAGGTCTCTTAGCGTTTATCTCCGTCTTCGCCTTTAATGTCCGCTCATCCCGCGCATTTACTGACTTTATCCCTAAATTCTCAATTGAATCTACGGATTGTTGAATCATATCTGACAAAACACTTACATCTGTGTGCCGAATAACAAATCCTTGACGAACAGCGAACTTACTCCGAATATTTTTTATATCCTCTTGCAATTGCTTATCTGCTAACTCTTGTGCTGTAGTTGATGTCAAATCCTCCGCTGATGTCACCACAGCTTTATATGTTCCGGACTGAAGAAATGGATCAACGGCAATGCCCTTGAAACGAAGAAATAATTCTATTTCCTTACTCAAATCTAAAGAAACTCCGCGAGCCACTTCTCTCGAGAAACCAAACAAAGCCTTTCTGGCGAGCGTTAATGCATCTGAATATCTTTTAATAGCGGCAGGATTCATGAAAGCCCATAAATGATCTCCGCCTCCTTGTGGAACTACAACGGGGCCTTGTGTTGAATAAGCATAATTACCTGGGACGAAATAGGGGCTGGTTGAAGGATAATCTTCAAGAATTCTTCTCAAACTCAACAATCCTGGGATAATGTCTTGGGTCTCTTCATCGTTTTCTAACCCATCACTGGGGTACTCCACTAAACCCCTAGTCTGAAATACCGGATTAAAAGCGGCTTCTTGAGAAGTTTGATTAAAATCCATATCCCGCATCAACCGTTCCCAATTAATACCTTTAGTAGATTTTTTGAGGTAATCTATCTCTTTGTCTATTGCCTCCTGAGCATCTGCGATAGTCTTCTGATTATTGGTCAATTGTCGCTTATTCTTAGCTGCAGTTCTTTCGTCTGCTGTTGGATCTGCCAATTTCTTATGTATCGCTCCAGCTGCCTCAGATACCAAAGACTTCCTCTTATTTTTCAAATCCTCTTTATTGATCTTACGGCCTAGATCCTTATCTTCCTCAGCATTACTCAACATTGGCTCAAATTTACGCACAAAGTCCAGGCTGTACATTGTGGATGAATTCCCAGCGGCATTCAAAGTATCTGTTTTTCCTGTCAACAAACCTATAACAGCATTATTGGTCCTAGCAATAATCATAGGAGCACCAACAACAGGCCAAGGATTGTAAGGTCCGCTAATAGATGCAGTCCTGGATAACTTTTGTAGAAGGAGCCGGAACTCCACCATTTGCTGAATGAAACGAATGTAGTCTGTGGTTAGATTCGTTTCGTTTTCATTATTCAAATAGTTGAGGGCTTCTCCTTTGAGTATATCGTGGGAGTCTCCCACATTAGGTAACCCTTGGAGACCTGGGTACCGTTGGGAAACCGCAGAGAAATAATCAAAATCAGACTGCTCAGTCCTAAAAATGATACCCTTCTCCAATTCCTCGACGGTCATAGAATCTAAGAGATTGTAATTTCCATACCCAAAACCCTCCGCAGGCCGAGCTTTTGACCCCGACAGATTCGTACCAAACATCTGTGCTGGTTGAGATTTATCCTTACTTCCCTCTTTGACAATATCCTGTAAACCTAAAAGATCCTCTGTCAATCGATAGGGTGCGAGATACCGTAACCCACCGGATACAGCCAGATTGGAGTCCAGCATAGCTAACCGGGTAGGTTGGGCTAAATGGTTCCTCTCCGTGCCTGCATCGTTGATCATCTCTGGGAAGATCCAATTACACAAAGGCGGAAAACCATAATAAAGATTGGGGACAAGAGCTAAATCATGGATGACTGAAAATCCAGATCCATCAAACGAGTTCTGCTCTAAAGTTTTTAACCTTTCACGATAATTCTCAAGTGCTTCTTCAAGCCTTTCTATATCGGCACTAATGGACTGTATTCTGATGGATGTAGTGGCCAACGAACTTCCTTCAATTGGTGTATTTTTTATCTTTTCTAATCTAGCTATCGTGTCCTCTGTAGCTTTAATGTCTGCTCTTGCTCTTTGAATAGGGCCTAAAGATCTCAGACCTATTTGCCCCGTCTCCGGAGCGCCTAAATTAACGCGGGTGTAATATGCGTGTTTCAAAAGCCAGTCCATCATGTCCATAACAGAACCACCAGCCCCAAAGTAACTAGACGCACCGACAACTAACTGATTCGCTAACTTAATGGTCAGGAATCTTTCGAGAGTCTTATCTGGTCCGGTCCTATATCGCTGGAGCAGCTCAGTCCGGAGCATGTGTAGACGAAGCGGAGAAACAAATCGTGACATGTATTCCAAAAGCAGCAGACATCTATACCCAAAATTGTCCTCCGCTGCTGCTTCCTCCCCAGGAATCCACCGGATATCTCTAGCGATAGCTATATCTCTTGTTGTTCTCGAAGAAATTGTGGGCCTGTCTTCTGCAGCCTGAACATCTTCTCCAACAGGAAACAGAAAATCAGAAGCTAAAGCTGTCAATACGGGGTTTTTATCCCCGGACTCTGTGTCTGTCACTGACGGGAGGTAAAAAGATGTGCCATTGATGTATGGTGCTTGAATGCCGTCCGCTACCTCAGCCATACCTAACGGAGAAGCTTCCACAAATTGTTGGTCATCTACAGCCTTTATGATTACAGATCTACTGACCCCGGATTCTCGCTCCGCAAATCCTACAAACTCTCCTCGCCACTCAAATCTGAACTGCTCTTTAAGATCCCCCTCAGTGGCGTAAGGATCTCTAACGAACAGAAGGACCACAGACCTGGGCCGAAAATCATCAACCAATGTATCTGGCTCGATGGTGGCTTCCAACGTAGATGTGCCAATTGGGCGGATAATTGTGACGTTCTCTACGGGAAGTTCTACCCCATCCAGGAATAGCTTGAAGTCAATATGGCGCTTGGAGACGTAATTGTGAGGCATGAAATATCCTTATCTGTGACCCAAATATACTCTGGATCATATCACACATTCTTTACACATCAACGGTGTAAATTAAAGGGCCGTTTTCTGTGGAAAAATCACGAGTTTTGTGGCATAAAACTATGAAATGAATATTTACTTTTTGACAACACAAAATGCCCTCAGGGTGAAAGTGGAGCAATGGAAAACGTAGGAAAGCCAATAGTCCAGCTTGGACTCGCCGCAACAATTATCACAGGAACTGTCGCAGCCGTTGGTGCGTATACCATAGGTATGCAGACATGGAAGCTGAGCAAGAAGGTCTTCAGCAAGTTCTCCTCAAAGGAAAAGGCTGATGGAAAGGACGACGAAGAAACGACCGACGAAGAAACTACCGCTGACAAGAAGAAGGGATTGAAAAAGATCGACAAGAGTGAAGCGGAAAACAAGGCTGATGAAAAGAAAAAGAAGTAACGGCCTGCAGGGATTAAGGGAGATGCCGACAGGTGTCTCCCAACAATTCCTACTTTCTCTTTTATTGGCAATCGGATAAGGGTGAGGCTACCATGCCTGACATCTACCAGAAAGTTACAAAATTGACAAACTCCTCAGTAACTAGCGAAGATGTTCAAATGTAAATTATAGAATACCGGACATCTGAGGCAAATAATGAGGCGCGTAAGCGCCTTTCTCTAATTTTATGAAAGACCCAACAATGGACAAAGATACACTAGAAACTGTATGCGACCCAGGTGAAATCAAAAACCTAATAAAGGCACCAACAGACGAAGATACATTTCCATCCCACATATCATTTGAAGTCCCTACAAGCGATGGGAACATGCACATATTAACCCTACAATTTGAAGAGCTTGACACCGTGGACTGTGAACGAACTCAAGACTGCTACGCAATCCTGCGGAGTCACATAGACGAATGTGCTCTGTCAGAAGAGGATGTATTTCTTGTGTGTGATATCCCAGAAGATGGGAGTCTGGCTAATTTCCTCTATGGTACAACACCACTAAGATTATTCTATGAAAGACACGCGGACTGGATTATTAAGGAAACATGGGAAGGCCAGGTATCTTACGAAAAAGTTACCCCAGAGGATCTACAAAACCCAAGCTATGACATCCCAGAACATGACTCTGATACGGTATGCATCATGGCTTCCCAAGATGCGGTAAATCTGCTGGAAATACGAAAGGCTGCCATCCGGTATATTCACAAGCAGAAAATACTACCACTTGTGGAACTACAAAAAGAATTCAGAAACAATCCTGAAGCCTTAGCCCAATCCTATGCGGAAAAACTGGAAATCTATCTCGACGTAGAATTCAACATTAAAGTCTGAAAAGTCTGACGCCACTCAGAAAATAGAGCAGAGACACCTCTGCTTTATTTTTACTCAGAATCGTCATCAAAATCGTCGTCGTCAACCCAAGTGGGGTCCTGATACGCTTCCTCTTCTCGAAGCAAATCCTCAGAATCTATATTTTTAGACCGAAATGAAAACTTCCTATCTCGCCTCTTATATTTCTTCTGCTTCTTGGCCTTTTTCTTCCTGGCTCTCTGACTATAATCGTGAAAACTGTACTCAGGCACTTACGACCTCTACTTTCATCTCTACGTATGGCTCTTTTTTGGTTATGAGCCGTTTCTCGAAATCGACAATATCCCACTGAACGTACTTGGGTGAATCATCGAATAAAATATAACCCTGAAGGGCATCCAAGAGAAACTTGGGGGCCCAATTATCCTTGTCCCGCCAATGTCTATCGTTGAAAAAGAACCGAAGAGTTATCTTCACCACACCCTTAATGTACTTATCAGGTTCTAATCCATATCCCCGAAGGCTGGCTTGAGCTGCCTCAGCGTACGCTTTCTTGACCTTGTGTCTCTGCATGTAATGCATTCGATCGGTCTTGTTCCGCCCCTCGTACATAGGCATGCGGAAAATACTAGGGCCAGGCCAGTCAATGGCAGCCCACTTTTCTGACTTCTCAGCTTGAGTGAGCTGCCTATTGACATTCTTTCCCTTCTTTACCTCCGGGGTAGAGCTGCCACTCACAACCTTGTGAGTTTTGACGGGCTGTATATCTTTGTTTACGTAAGCACGATACTGCTCAGTTGTCCAACGTTCCTGGTTATTTGGCATCATTTACCCGCCGGTACGTACTAAAGGTGTGTTAGTTTCTTTTGGTTGCTGTAACTCTTTTGGGTCTGAGACAGCCACCCGTACAGGTAACCCTCTGTCTACCACATTCTCACCTAGCTCAGCTAGAAGTCTGCCGGCGTGCTCACGGGATAGTAAACCCTCGGGCAAGCCGAAGTCTTTTGTCTTAGGTATTGAGTCGATAGTTTGCTGGATAGGACTCAATTGTTTCTCTACTGCATTTAGTTGAGTCCGAAGGCGAAGAAAAATCCCCCTTAAATCCCTATACTTATTCGCATCATAGAACCCCGGACGTCGGGCGATTTCCTCTATCTCCTCCAATTTCTCCCTTATTTCTGACTGTCTCGCCAATAAATCTGCTTTTCGCGCTAACAAAGCATCTCGCTCATCAAGAAGTGCTTGCGATGGTAAGCTAGGATTTATATCAACATCATTGAAATTCACCCGTGGTTGGTAAGACCCAGGACCATCTTCTTCGGTGTAGATGGTGCCCTGTACAGTTGCAGAAACCAGCAAGCCATTCTGGGATGTCTCGCCGAATCCTACAGAATCGAAGGATACTTCCCATGTCCCACCAATCCAAAAAAGCTCGACTCGATATCTATTACTGGTTACCTTGCTTAATCTGAAATACCTCTCGTATAGACTTCGGAAGATGTTTACCTGATTCCGAGATGTGGTCTCTGGATTATCCACTTTGTCCACCAAAAGGATATCCATACTAAACTGCCGAGCTCCACGATCGAAGGTGTATATCTTGCCGTCATCTGTAGACACGGAAACTCGTTGGACCTTCTCAATATCCACATGTTCGATAGATGTCACGAACATCTGGTCATAAGTAACAATCGGCTCAAACTCATCTTCCTCATACACATAAATAGTTACCGGAACAATTCCTTCATTCTCAGTAATAGGTATGGTTCCGGAGAAAAATTGGTCCCGGGCCGGGAGATCATTGATGTCTATAGCCGAAGTCATAATACAGATGGGGCACAGCCTAAACCATGCCCCGTCCTTTCGTGGTGAAACTGGTAGACACGAAAGCTATTTATTCTTATCTGAATACTCTTGCAACTTCTGAATCCCGTACTCCGTAGGATCAGTACCTGCTGGGGCAGAGTACTCACATACGTTGTAGTAAGCTCTAAGAGCAAAATCGAAAACATCCATCAAAGGTGTGGTGCTAAACGTCACTGGAGACTTGGTAGTCAATCGAACAGACCCGTCACCAGAGGTATTTTTAATTACCTCAGACTTTGGAGAATGAGGTCGTTTTTCAAAGAGTGAAGGATCTGCTCTCCGTATGGTATTCCTGATAGTAGCGTAATTGATACCCTTACGGTCAGGTAAAGCTTCTGAATACGAAGTCACCAAAGTCTTAATAGGCACGCCCGAAGCATATAACCGGGACAGTTCCTTCGCCTCTTCAGGTGTAAATAAAGGTTTCCTGGGCATAACTTGCCTCTCTATTCAATCTACTCTTTTCAACGTATCCAGATTATTTTTTAATTACAAGATGTCAATGAAATTATGTAATTACCTTAGCTGCTGTATTGACTACAGCTCCACCTACCTTGGCCCACTTATCCCAGGCTTCGTTAGCGGTCGCGCCCTCATTGACAGACTTCACCAAGGTCTTGAGCTTATCGTCATCCTTGACATTGTTCTTAGCCAACTCATCGTTAACAATATCCTGGATGGGCGCTGCAGCTATATTCAACTGAGCCTTTGTCTCAGCATCCAATTCTCCAAGTACCTCTGGATCTACATTATCGACAAGCACCTTATGAGCTACCTGGCCTGAGTCGCTTGCCTTCTTGGCTGCCTGAATCGCGGGCTTGAGCTGCTTATAGACATCCATGAATGCTTCCTTTTCATCCAGAATGGCCTTGTGCCACTTCTTGCCGCCCTTAGTGGCCTTGATGACAGCAATAACAGTTGTAACAAGTAACACCGCAGCAGGCACGGCTCCTAAAGCAAATGTGCTCCAATCAAATGCGAGAAGATTCATGTCTTCCTCCTAATTATTTTCCAAAGAGATCTGTAATTGATGAAAGGATATCTATATGTCCAATCAAATCCTTAGCCATGTCCATAGCATTGGTGCCCGATTGGGTGTACTTATCCAAAGCGTGGGTGCCTTCCTGGATCGGTGTAGTTGTTGTTAGGATGGTATCAAGTGCATCAATAACTTCCTGGGTAGACACGACCTGACCCGTAACCATGGTCAACTCTGGTACAGCTTCCTTGTTTGCTTCGAGAAGGTCTCTGTACGTGGTGATGATCTTATCGTCCAAATGTAGTCGTTGATCAACCATTCCCCCTGGAGAAATGACTGCGTGACTGAGATCTTTTGTTTCTTGAGTGGCCCCGCATCCGAGAGCCAGGAGACATGCCGTGCTAATGGTTAGCAAACATACGAACGCCTTCATGTTTTTCATTCCTACCTCTAATCAAATCAAAAAATAAACTACTCAACTAAGGACATTATCGGTGTACGGGAATAATTTCAATTGTTTTTTAAGCCTCTTTTCGCTTTTTCCCGGTACCATTCTTCTTGCTGACATACTTGAGGATCGACTTGACCATCTTGTCCCCGGCCTCTTCTGCTTGGACAATCATGGTCTGCTCACACTTCTTGGCCTTGCGATCGGCCTTGAGCTTCTCTATTTCTACGTCGTCTTCCTGCTTGGTACTACCGTTACCCCTACGCTTCCGGCGGATTTCCGCTACCTGATATTCCAGGGTGGCTTCGAACTCTTCGTCAGTCAAACCATCGACTAGCTCTAATTGCTCTTTGACCAGCTTAACTGTGGGGCTATCTAATAACTCACGATGGATTTCGGTATGTTCATCAGACATAAGGACATCCTTTTAACTATTCTCAGTAAGCGCTTTAATTAAACGCTCAACAGACTTTTCAAAATTATCACCGAGCTCTCGCATGGAATTCGCTGTTTCATTCCGAGCATTAGTTGCCTCTACCAGAAGATTACCTACTTCTCTGCGGAACTCTGTAGATAAACTAGCAAGCTGGCATTGTGCATCCTCAATTTGCTTGTCTTTTTGGACAATAACAGCTTCCCACCTGGTTCGCTGGTCTACCAGGGCCTCATCTTCGTGTACTTGAGCTTCGTCCCTTACTCGCTCTACATCAGCATCTTTCTTGATATAAAGTTTGAGGAGAACGTAAAGAATGAAAAGAAGGATGGCAATGACAGCTAACAGCCCTCCATCCTTAACCCAATCCCATCCTGGCGTTGTTGCTTCTAAAAATGTTGTCACAATAGTACCTTCCGCCAAAGCTTATGTAATCCACTCAACGGTATATCAATCGTGCCAAATTATTACAGGACAAATCGATTATCCACAGCGGTAGGCTCTGCTCCGCGATGAGTAGATGGAGCGGAACTTATATCGTACACATAAACGGAGAGGCTGCCACGAACACTGTTTGGCTCTTCCGCAGAATATCGCCAAGTATACGAGAGAACTGCTCCGTAAAAAATATATCCCTTCACATGTAAGGTGAGAGTGAAAGGCCCGGAAGCTAGCTTAATAGAATCAGCCAAAGCAGTTGCTCTGAAGTATTTGTCATACAAATACTGAAATATCTTTATTCCGTTTCCCGCATAATTTCCTACAACTTTGGCAGGATCATCAGGATCTCTTTTGACTTCATCAGACGTAAAAGGCAATAAAACCGAAAAAGTATAAATTCTCGGCTCTCTCCTGTAGCCTTCCATCATTTCTGCGCCAAATGTCAAATGTGCCTGGCGAAACTCCCGGTCACCTAGTTGCATTGATAATGTGCAAAATTGATCATATACAGCTCTGAGTTTATTGCTTGTATCTCTAACGGCCAAAATAGTTGGGCCCTGAATCTCCTCCATATTTAGCTGGACAGAGTCTCTAGCGGCCTGCATGCGCTCAAATTGGATTTCATTAGGAGATGTTGTTGGATCTAAAGATAAACCAACAGACCCTATTGGGTCAGTCGCTGCGTTTGTCGTGGTTTTAATGATGCCGGAAGCAGGGTCCGGGGCGTATCCTGATATAACTATACCCATTAGATATCCCCTAAATTCTCCGGAAAGAAGAGGTATCCGGCAGGTAAATACACCCCACCAGATACCCCGATAGTACATTCTGAGCCCGAGTAACTCAGTCTGACGTGGACAAAAACCACGGCAGCCCTAATGTCAGGCGCTAACTCATTATAATAATCTTTAGCGGCCTGTCGAGCGCGGTCAGCCTCAGCAGATCTCTTTGCCATAATTATCCAGCCAAAGAATCAATAATAAAAGATATCAGCTTAGATTTAGTCCCTTTGAAAGTCTTAATGCCTGCGATTTCCGCTTCCTCGGCCCACTCACGAATTTCCTTAACCTTCATTTGCTTAAGATCGGCCTTCAGAATATCTAGATCCGTGGTGTCTTCTTCTGGAGACTCTTCTGACTCGTCCGGCTCGTCTTCAACCGGCTCATCTTCGACTGGATCGTCTTCTGGGTCATCTTCGATAGCTGGTTCTGCAGCAAGAACGATCTCTTCTGTGGCAGTTTCCGGCTCCGGCTCTTCTTCTGACTCGGGTTCCATTTCGAGGATCACATCGTCCTGCTCCGAGAAAGGTTTTTCCATGGCGACCTTGTCGATAAGAATCTCATAATTCTGACCAGGCTTTATAGAATTCATTGGACTGTCAAGATACAGATCTCTCTGCTCCCCCTCAGCGTTCTGAATTGTAAAAGCTTTCCGGCCGTTTATCCAAGGACCTGGAGAACTGCAACCAGACTTGAGCATCAATGTGCCAGAAATAAGAGCTCTTGCTTTTGTCTTCTCGACATACAGCGTACCTATTGTCACCCATGTATTATGTACAGGTCGGAAAGATACTACCTGATACGTACCTCTTGGTACAAAATTCTGAATGGGTTTAGTGTTTTCTATGTGCATAATTAATCCTTATACTAATGCGGTCTCGTCCAATAGCCTCCGGAACTCCACATGAAGAATCGAGAGACTTTCCACATCTTCCAGGAACGTTTTAATTAAATTCATGTAAGCTAAAAACTCTGGCTCATTATGGGACAAAAATGCGACCTTCGCTTTCTCTATCGCCATCAGAGTCATCCCCACATTCTTGCTCGACATTTGGTGTATTGGCAGATTGCTCATCTGATCCCTCCGGTGCATGTGCGGCCGATAACAGGATATTTGGTCCCTGAGAATTCTCTTCCAAAAACTTCAACAGGCCGTGCAGCATAAACGGTGTTTTTCTTTTAGACAACTCTGACAATAATGCCTGCGTGGCTGTAGGATTGAACAAAATGCCTTCAGAATTTATCGAGGCAATACTAGCCTGGAACTTCGCGGCTCGTTTATAAGCTGTCTTGGATTTAGTTACAGCCACCTCCGGATACCCCAAAAATCCCCGTAACTTCTTATTTGTAAGGATGAGAGCGTCCGTACGAATATACGAATGTGCTTCAAATACATCCGGAGCCAGGCACACGTAAACAGTAACGGAGTCTATGATGTTAAACTTATTCTGTATAGGTACCAAAAAGCCAGTGCCCACACACAACACCGGAACTAAATCCAAAAAATATCCGGGAAGTATTTTAAGCTCTTTTCCATCCTGAACCCCTTGCTCACGCATAATCTCTATGCATTGATCATAGGTTTGTTCTTCCTTCTTCTCGAGCTCACCCTCAACAAATACACCAGGAGGCAATTGCTCCTGGACTTCTTCTCTTGCCTTCTCAGCCAACAATTCTGCGGCGGATTTTTCTTCAGTCATCAAAACCTATCCTTTTCCTAGAATCCAAATCGAGGTCATTTTTCATTCCGTCCTGGACTACAACACCAGGCCTTTCTTTAAGCAGATCCACAATAGCCATAGCTTCTTCGGGAACCAAACGTACTGATTGCCACTGCTCTGTGACTTTATCGATAAAATACATGAACAATTGGCCGTTAGGGCCTGGGACCACAGTAATCGCTTGATCTTTACTAGCTGTATGTGATGTATATGATCTATATTTGAAAGGCCTTTGGCTACCTTCCCTAGTCATTCTGACATTAGTCACACTCCACTCATTGTGTGCAGCAGTGCTGACGGTGGACCGAAGTTGAAGCTCTTCTCTGGGTTTAAGATCCCCATTCTCGTCAGGAAAGACCTTCTGGTCAGGATTAGGATTCTGCATAATTTACACCTTGTGATGTCCATTAAAATTTCAATTCCGTTCTATTCTTTAATTGAATTACCGTCAAGTGAAAATACCTTGAAATATGTCATAATATTGTGAACACGTAAATTATTTCAATTATTTCGAGGAACAAACAGAGGAGCAATCATGTCCGAATCAACACCAACAGGAGCAGAAATGCTCGAAGCCTACGTTGAGAGCACAGCAAATGAAGAGGATTTTCTCAGCTTGAAAGAAGCAATCAACGAAGATGCAGACACGGTCTTGAAAATGATGATGGACCCAGCAATTGTGCAACTAACAGAGGACTGTGCAAAAAGTCTCCGTGAAAAGGGGTACGAGATTAACAGTATCGATGACATCACAAACCACACAATGTCGTTAGCCTTCAACAACGAGGAAGTCATGTCGAAAATACTAGACTGTGTACTGTCCCCAATTGACGAGGAGTCTTTAAAATTTAAGACTCTACTTGAAGTCTATTTCAACGTCATAGATGTTGAAGTCTCGGAAGAGGCTATAAACGCCATTAAAAAGATGGCCGACCTCACCAGAGACGAGGGAAGTGCTTTAGGGAAGCTCGACGATCTTCGAAATTTGCTGTAAACATCACACAAGACACCCAGGTAAGGGCAATAGGTTCCGATGATCCTGTCCTAAAAGCCGGAGTCTCACCCACTTCAGCTTACCTATTGCCCTATATCCGGAAATATTAAAAAAGGAATAGTAATAATGAACAAGCAACTTCTAGCCATAGGCTTAGGGGGTTTGATTGTTGGAGTGACTATAGGTATCTCTCTCGGGATAACTGCCCGTCGGAGACTGATAGCTAAAAATAAAAGTCTGAATGATAAAATGTTGCGACTACAACTCGCTGGTGAAGTCAGAGATGTTGAACTTCATTTCGCCCGAGAGCGTGCCTCTCGCTTAATGAAGCATCTAAACCCAATCAATACTGAAGATCTGCATCTGGCTAGGAAAATCGCCGACAAGATAAAGCAACTCAAGACAAAACTCAATAGGCCTTTCAGGTATCCTCCCAAACCCGGAATGAACTAGAAACAGAAAGAAAGTAGGAAGAGCAACCCATAAGGGTTGTTCTTCTTTTTTTACCGTATCTCACTTAGAAAGAAACCAATGCCATTTTACGCCCACACAGCACTCGATAAAATCGCAGCACATTATGCCGACTCTCGACAAACAGTCTCATCACAGACTGAACTGTCAGAGGCAAAAAGGGAAAAAGCTAAATTCACACAGGAGTTACTCTCAAAATTAGACCACAGTCTGGGCAGAGAGAATGTCCAAAAGATCTTTGGTAATGAAGCACCAGAGCTGATCGACAGTATAATTGACTCAGATGGCTCGGAGTCCAGCATGGTGAATGAATACACTAAAAAGATGGACAAAGTCCATGAGTGCAGAGAAGCGTTGGAGAAACTCAAAGCTTTCTCTGAAGCCAGAGAAAACTGGCACTCAACCGTTGAAAAAGACGTGGATATGTCAGTCCATGACGCATATGTTGGAAAGATCCGGATAAACTATCTGATCGTAGAATCAGAAGGCCGAATCTGGAGATCGCTTCTGGCTGAAAGTCCTCAGATAAAAGACGACCCCGGACCATTAGAGGTTATTCTCCCACCACCACCTATCGTATTCGCTGTTGCTGAAATTCTTGGGTTCTCGAAAGGGACAAATATCTGGGAGGAAGACGGAATTTCTGTAAACGCGAAAACTGGCCCAGATAAAGCCGGTCCAAATCTAAACTGGAATGTTCGCGTCAGTAAGGAAGGCATCATAGCCGCAGTAATAACGGAACCAGCCAAAGATCTCCAACACCTAAAATAATTCAGAATAGGTGTTGACATGCTTTACCAGGAATGTATTTTGGTAAAGCTCGCCATCGAAAACGAGCGATGACAGGGTTCACATTTTCTCAACAAAACGCGCATCCGGAGGTGCAAAAAAATAAAAAATTATAGTTGAAACGCCAGGGGGCTTTTGTTATATAATTAACTTAGGCCGGTGAACAACCGACCTAATGAAAAAACCTCGCCTTCCCACCTACCGACTCCAGATGCTCGGACGGTTGAGAAAGCCAAAGAACCCTGGCCATGATTTGGCGGGGTTTTTTCTTTAGCTTCAGAATGGAATAAGGCGAATGGATTACAGACTCAAGTGTACCAAGTGTAAGTTTGTATGGGAAGGTGACCCATCAATAGATAACCAATGCCCTTGCTGCGGGAAATATTCAGATGACTACATCTACCTGGAATACGGTAGAGAGATGTGGAATCAAGCACAATTGAATGTAAATTTCCCCGAACCTGAGTCTTATCCTAAGCCTGAAGAGTCAACAGTAGAAGAGTCAACAGTAATTGAAATACCAGCCGAAGAAGTGCATACAGATGATAAAGCAACAAAGATCATCGAAGCCCAGATGCAAGTATGCAAAGATGGCTGAAGTGTTTAGATCACCACCCCAGGTCGGGGTGTTTTTTATTGAGGATTAAAGAATGCCAAACATAGGCGATGTAGTTAACTTCCACAAAATGTGGCCGGGTGTATTTATCCCTGACCCCATCTTCTACCTCAAGGGTATTCCAATGATTACCAAGGTAATCTACGCCCGACTGCTCCGGTACGCTGGAGAAGATGGTAGATGCTTCCCTAAGATGCAGACATTAGCCGAGGAAATGGATATGGCCAGACGTACCGTCAGAGACCATATTTCCACCCTCGTTAAAGTTGGGCTTCTCGTTCGAGAGCAGCCTGCTAAACATCTTCCAAACAATTATGCTTTCGTATGGCATCAGTGCCATGAAGACCATATGGCTAGTCTGAAACAGCAGGGAGTCAATGTCCCTCAATGTCCCCCAAAGGCATCTAAGGGTAGGCGAAAATCCGCCAGGGGGGTAGGCGAGAATCCTCCTACCCGGGTAGGCGAGAATCCTCCTACCGGGTCGGCGGAAATCCTCCCCCCTCAAGAGAGTAATATAAGAGAGTCAGAGAGAAGAGAGTCAGAGAAGAATAAAAACCCGCCGACAAAGTCGTCGGGGATTTTAGAAGTTCCAGAGCTGTGGAAACAGCCTGAAGAAGAACCAAAACTTGAAGATACTCTTGCAGCAAAAGTCAGAGCTCTCCAGTCTGTTCCTGTTAGCAAAGGTGAAAAACTTCCAGCTATCCCGAAAAGGAAAACATTCAGTCGGCTTGAATACAACACTTACTACAAGGCTTACGTTATCAAAGGATCAATCCAGAAGAACTTCACAGCTCTCAAGAGTTCAATTAACGAGGCTATAAAAGATCTTGGGGGCATTACAAAAGGTGGGGCTGAGAAACTGTTGGAGCTGATCACAGAATATTGCCGGGCGGCTCAGATTTACATTGGGACCAAGCATGAGAAGTTTCTGCCCCAGTTATCTACCTGGCTCAACCAGAAGTATTACAGCCGAAAGAAAGATTGGTTCACGAACTTCAAGAGTGGTGGACATATAGACTGCAAGAATGATGATCCACGCTTTGACGAAGTTAAGGTCACCTGGGACAAACAAAAGAAACCAGCGTAGTTTAGAATTGAATAGATATGAGTTATTTTGAAATTACTAAGAGCGAGAAAGAAGTCCTCGACAGACTAGAGTTGCCAGCACAAGCCTGGTGTCTCGGCCCGCTCAAAGCTCAGGACCTGGATTATACTCTCGAAGATATTGAAAATGAGGCCGTTTTTCAAACTTGTAAAGACCTGTCTATAACCAGGACTAACGCCCTGTTTTATGGCCCAATCGGATCTGGTAAAACTTTCTCCGCCAAAACTGTACTGAGACATAGAGGTATTCACCGTGGGGAGAAAGTATTCTTCCACACCACAAACTCAATGATGGACCAGATTAATGCACTTACCTTCCAACACAACATGACACCAACCATGGCTGTGGGTACTGTGGTCGAGAATATGGCAGGAGGAACCCTGCTCTTAGACGATGTGGGGCGAGAAAAGGGCACAGAATGGAGTAATGCACTATTCCCCCTCATACTCGAAGCCGTAACCGATTTTAAGGTGTCTGTCATACTGACTACCAACGGTACACCTGACGGGGATACAGTAGAGCCCAGGCTCATGAGTAGAATGATGGGGTTATGCCCATGTAAAATGCAGTTCGATAAAACCGACAAGAGAGTAGAAGCCCCTAATACCTGGGAAGATAGAGTGGATTGCGGCCTGCCTGATGTTATGTCTGTGAAGGACATGGTTGAATGGGGGCACATCCTGGCTGGTGTTCCTTCGATACTCGTAGGTAAATTTGATCACGAAGCCAGGGCCGCTATCTGCATACCTCAGGAGATCGAAGAATATCATGCTATGCAGGACCTATGTCTGGTTGCGGCTAAGACTCCCATTCTTGGCATGCAGACCAATGGGTCTGAAGATTACTATGATCTCGATGATTTTTTTGAAAACGGACCAAAATTAATAAATAATTGTGATATCGTTGACAATAGCCGTATACGAGATAATGTGGTGGAGCAGTTAATGGACAGATCGGTAATCCTTGAAGGAATCTCCCGATCGTCTGCTAAGTATGGCTGGGCCAACAAATGGCTCTATTCTTGTGTAACTGTTGTACGAAGATAATGGATTACTACCACCTATATAAATTCGTAGGAGGAGACCCCTCAGAAGCCTCTGAGGAACTTTTCTTTGACGAAAGGGTGGTAGACATCGAAGAAGTATACCAGCTCCTTAGGAGCTACAGAGTAGTTGGGCTCAAAGGGAATACATTAATACTCCAAGGCGGAACATCTATCAGTTTCGGATCTCTGGATTTAGAACTCACGCAGCCGTTAGCTGTGCAAGAGTCTACAGAGGAGGAAAAGTCCGATATTGATTATTCCCTGGAGCCCAATCTTTTAAAAATGAAATATGCAAAGGCCAGAGGTGAAAATGACAGACCAACCACAGAGCAGCTTCGTGAATCCATCTTCAGTGCAGAAGATAGCGAACCAGAAGCAAGCCAAGACGATGATCGAGAATCTGGAGCAAGACAAAAACAACTTACAGAAATCGAAATCTTCGGAGCCCAAAAAGGGCCCGGTGGACCTGGTTAGAGGTCCCGTAGAATGGGAAGTATTCACGAAAGAGTATTCCCAAATTTTTAGTGATATTGCGAATAAGGTCCATCTCACTCAAGGTTACATTGAATACCGTAAAGAGATCAGTAAGGGCTATGTTATTGGATTTAAGTCGCTCACTAGCCAGGAAGATGATTTGGCCACCCAATTGCAGCAATTGCTCCAGGAAAATGATGTTTTAAAGTGGAGGATCATATTAGCCCTCACAATGCTGGGGTCTGAATCTTTTAATCCAAAATTGGACATCCCTACCAGAGTATACACAGACACCCAGGATCAGTGGGATCATAAATTACTCACCTGGGCGCAAAATGACCAGATTCAGGGCCGGGTCAAAGTACTTAACGACATGCCTAGCGTTTTGCTTAATTACGTATCAGAAGCATATGCTAATTTCACAATCGCTTTTCAGCAGGCTATTTTGGATGATGTCAACGACCCTTTCGTAATTACATAGCCTTACACCGCACAGAGCTGTGGTTAGACGGGGCCTACGGTACGCCTCCCATAGGCCCTGTGTCTTCTTTTTTAGCTAAATACCTGGAATATATCGCTATTTTGTTCAAACAGAGGATAGCTGAGCAAAAAGTTCTGGAAATGCAAATGAAGCTTCGGACTATCGGCATGGACGGCCAATCCGCTCAAAAAGTATCCAATATGATGCTCGATATGCTTATTCCGGGTGAAAAAGAACGTCGAAAGCAGGAAGCCGAAAACCTTCAGGATGAGATGAAGGAAATGATGAGCAAACCTATCGACGTATTCCTCACAGGAGACGCGCCTACCATTGTGTTGCCTAAAGAAATGTTACGCAGTAAAAGTTACGACGTTAGTGCTGGAAACATTAAAGCATGAGGATAACATATGGCTGGTTCATTCTTCTCTCCGGGGCAACAAGGGGACCCAGGCGCTGCCTTTAACACAGCACAAGGTGTGGATAAAGTCAATGCCTTGTTCGATCGCTCTGCCCGAGCTGCTCAAGTATTCGGAAACACCATGAACCAGGCCCAGAACCTGGCACAGCAGCAGGCCTTTCATTTTAATAATATCCACGCACAAATAGCTCGTCCGGCCCAGGTTATGGGCGGTATGGGTTTCATGGGTGGAGGTATGAGTTGGCCTGGTAGCGCTGGATCTATGCCTATGGGCTACGGTGGGCAAGTTAATATCAGCCCCATGCAGATGATCGGCTCGGCTTTAGGTGGTAGCTTTCAACCAGCATACCAAGGGTTTCGTCCAGGTGAAATCCAAGCGGCTGATATTATAGGCTCTAATTTTCAACTCGGTATTCAAACAGCTGGGTTAAATTTGGCTAAAACAGCTCCAGGGCATGCTGCGAGAATACTGGGAGCATTTGGCGGGCCTATGGGGATGATCGCAGGCATGGCTGGTGGTGCGCTCATAGATACAGCGATGCCTGGGGCATTAAGATCCCTCGGTATAGAGTATACCCTCCAAAGAGAGCAGATGGCTCGCGGCGTACATAGGTCTATAGCTGGTCGGGCCTTCGGGGAAGGTAATCTAATATCTGGCACCATGATGCCTGGTATGAAAACTGCCCGCAGGATAGTAGACACGCTTAGAGATGATATCCGGAGTCAACAAGGCGGTATTCTTGGTATAGAATCTGCTGAGTATCAAGAATTAATGGGAGCCACTTTTGATATATCTACGGGTAGAGGCGTCAATGCCATGCTCCAGGATACAAGCAAAGGGACTCAACGGTTGAAAGAAAACTTCCGCAAAATGCGAGAAGTAGCTTTTGACCTGAACATGACTTTTGCGGACCTCCGAAAATTGGTCCAAACCTTCGGGCCTTTGGAGGGCGAGGCTTCTCAACTCGAAAGAATATCCTCTACAGCCAGGCAAGCTGCAAGACGAACAGGCTTCGGTAGACAAGCTTTTGTGCAGACCTTCTTTGAAGGCCGAGATATAGGCCGTCAAGCTGGTATCTCAGGCAATGTAGCTGGTATGGGTCTGGCCAACATGGCAGCTAACATACGTGAGCAATTCTCCGTCACAGGCCAATTATCCATGGATCAGCTGTTCAGATTTGGCGGTCGGACAGAGGACGAGGCTACTCGGAATTTTGCCAGGGCCGTAATGACCGCAAATCTGGGAGTTATTCAAGGCACCGGCATAGGTAGAATGCAATTGCTGAATGCTTTCAATTATGGCTCGGCTTCACCTAGTGGAACCAACCTCATGCAAAATATGATGAACGCAGGGGCTGGTATTACCAGGAATATGTTGTCACCTATACTCGCACCAATGGATGAAGGAGCGATGACCGCTGCTGGACCTGGAGGGTTTACCCGATCTATTGCTATGATGAGGAACTCCGCCTTCGGTAACATGATAAATCGTATGGCTCGAGGTGACAGGAGTCAGACCTTATCCGCAATAGGTGGTATTTTGGGCCGACAGATAGGTCAAGATCCAATGCAGACTGGAACTCTGGTTCGTAATATCATAAACCAGTTGGATGTGCTTGGAGATGATTCTTTGTTGAAAACCGACCAGGAAAAACTGAGTTTCATTGCCTTTAGAGAACAGAACCCAAATTTAATCACCGCAGACATGAGCACTCGAGAACAAGAAAAATTGTTCCAGCAATCTCAAGGTGATGCCAGAGCCGCTAGGGCACTCAGGGCTTCTGGTGTAATAAAAGCGGATAAGAGTCTGTACAATATGGTTACGGGAGGGGGTCACCTTCGTGTAAAAACAACATACGGAGGCCCCGGATCTCTAGGTACCGGGCTGATGAATCTGACAGGTGCTCCTTTCGCAAAAGGTATGTTGGATGTTGGAGGCTGGCTTTATGGTGTATATGAAGGAGACACCAAAAAAGCAGACGCGGCCGTTCAGCTAGGAAAAAATCGGGTACGATTTAAACAAGGTGCATTTGGTCTGGGGAAATTGGAACATCTCTCCATCAGTCAGGATCTACTCAACAAAATAGGCTCAATGTCTCAAGAAGAACAAGACAAGATTAAAGCCTCCATTATCTCAGAAACTAAAGCTAAAGACCTAGCCATCATATCAGGTTCGGGTACAGAGTTGGATTATGAAAAGTCATCTCTAATTTCCATGCTCACACAAATGACAGCACGAGATTACATAGGATATGATAAAAAAACAGGTGCCGCTTACAATATCGAGGGTATTGCATCTCGGGCCATTAGGGCTGTTGGAATGAAAGCCGGTACAGACAGAACTCGTTTCATGGATGTACATGGAGGACGCCTCAGGGCAGCGGGTTTACTGCCGACCAAGAACCGCAGTATGGTCCAAATTTTACGCGAGGGAGATACAAAAGACGGGGCGGCGCTCCAAGACTTTTTCAAGGAAGAAGGCATAATTGGAGTTAACCGAGACCGAATGCGGAAATTCTTTGAAATGTTTAATATTGTTGGAGACGACCCAGTATTAGACATGCAATCACTCACAAATGAACAACTAAACTCCATGATATCTGAATTTGGTTCAGTGAGGGCTGCGGTAAGTTCTGAATTCGGTATCCAGGAAGATAGGATTACCGCTGGATTCTTGAAGAGTAATAAGAAAGCCGCATACATGTTTGGTAGTGCTCAATTTGAAAAATTATTTCCTCAAGTTGCTACGATGGAAGGTCAGATGCAATTGAAGACCAACGATCTACTTGGTGGAATTAAAGATGTTCTCGAAACGCGCTTACCTTTGCCGAAGGAACCTAAATAATGGCAAACCAAGCCTTTGAAAATATGAATGCTTTCATAGATGACTACCGGACTGGTGTTCGGGACATAACCAGCACCAAGTTAAATGGTTTCTATGATCCGGATCAATCTTCTGAAAATCTCCCGGAAAGATTTACAGCTTGTGAAGAAGGTGCCGTCCAGTTGAATGATATAGGGTTTCCGGCTAACGCAAACTTCAGCAGTTTCGCAGCACTTCACAACCCTGCTAACTCAAAATTCGAATTTCGAGAAGCTTGCCAAAGAGGCGGCATAAATTTAACTTTTGATGACCCATTTGAAACGACCGATACTACTACACTGAATGTAAAAAACAGACATTTCAAAAAAGCCATCGCCACATTGATAGAGCTAGGGGCCATTCCAGACGGCACAAGACTCCAATCTATTGTGGCTTCAGTTGGGGGAGAGTTGACAGAAACTCGGACCCTACATTATGTAAATAATATCGACGTCGCTAATGCATTTGAATTTGATGGCGCTGGAGCCCTGCTTCATAGGAAGCACAAGTCTTACATTTCCACGTTACTTGGTATAAGGTTAATCTAATGTTCTATCTGCCCTGGGAATCCATTATTCGTGTGCAACGCCGAATCTTATCCAAGATAGGTTTCTTTGATAATGCCCAGAGCACCCACGAGTCTGGAGCTGGAGTGGTCCGGTCCCGTATTCCTCATGTCGAAAATTCTAAGCCCATCAACGATATCGGCAATGCCAACAAAGGCAAAGGTATGAGAGGTCGGGCCACTTCTACCCCAGTAGATGGGTCTATTCACAACAACGACTCCGTCCAGCGGAAACGCAACAAGATCACCGAGTAAAATCCAACTCCTTTATGTCATAATATCATGAAGGGAATTATTATATTCTTCTTCTGCTCATGCAGTAGCTCAGCCGGGGGCTACGATCTGCATGGGGACAAGTAAGTAACCTAGGGATAAAACCAAAGCGTCCTTTGTGGCGTGGAAAATAGTTGGGTTGATCACCAACGGGACGGCTGTCATATTCTATAAGAGTTGACCCTGATAAAAGGGAGCTCCGAAAGAATATGAGAAGGCAACATGGGGAAATACGACACCATGCTCTGCAACAACACCTAGACCGCACTGGGAAATCAAAGGCACTGGCTGCATCGGTGGAAAATGGTAAAAGGTATGCAGCACCTTTACCGGCCAATCATTCAGCCCACGGGTGGTTGGTTACAGCACAGATGGGTAGCACCTTCGGGTGTTGAGGGAGCACAGCCCTCAAAGTGAAAGTCTCCAACTGTGTACAGGGCCCGCCAAACTGCAGGAGAAGGTTTGGTAAGTCGGGCTGTCTCATGCGAAAGGGTATGAGAGAAGTCAACATAGGGAAGAATTCTATGCTCTGCCACGAAAAGCCGCGTGTAATCGGCTTGCAGTCAGGCGCTGTATGTCTGGCCGTCGCGACCTGTTTGATGGTCGCCTTGCCCCACGGACGGGGAGTTTGTTTCTCCAGACTCAGCACCT
>Ga0180432_10001061_pt1 | contig 43919 bp, 31 predicted proteins | sample SS_ome_10_FD_132414 | JGI IMG/M metagenome (GOLD analysis project Ga0180432, IMG submission 132414) | Hypersaline lake sediment archaeal communities from the Salton Sea, California, USA - SS_1_MS_2 metaG | ecosystem: Environmental > Aquatic > Non-marine Saline and Alkaline > Hypersaline >... | reverse complement strand
TCCCGGTTTTTTTTAGTATAATCTAGAGAAGTTTTGATCCTTCATTACATATTAAAAATTATTTTCTATCTCTTTTTAACGTTACAGGAAATAATATGAAACTTTCCGGCAGTCTTGAGAAAAACAAGCTGAGCGATATTTTGAGGGAGATTAAACAGGAAAAGCTCACCGGTGTCCTCGCCATCAAGTCCCAGGAGGGATTCGGCACGATATACTTCCACAAAGGCGTTATAATAAAGGCGTATTCCCCCATCTTCAGGGAGCGCCTCGGGCGCCGTCTTATTGAAAAGGGATTGATCAACGAGAAGGACCTGAGGAAGGCCTTAATGTATCAGAAGAAGGAGGGCAAAAACCTCCGCATCGGCGATATACTTTTAAGGTCCGGCTACGTTTCAGAGAAAGACCTAAAGACCGCCCTCAATGAGATTATGGAAGACATCCTCTACTCCATGTTCTTCTGGGACGGCATATACCGATTTGAATCGGAAAATATCTCGGAGAATGATATGGATCTCTCCATCGACGTCGATCAATTTCTCGAGGAGGTCAACAAGTCCTTTTCCGTGCTCGAAGACGACTTCGACATCGCGGAAGAAGACCTGGAGCCTAAGAGGGATCGCACCTTTCACCCGGAAAAATCGAACCTGAAGGAGGAGATCATCAAGTCGATCGAGAACGTTACCCAGAGCATCTCCTCGTTCTCGCCCCAGGAGGTCGTCATCCTGGTAGAGGATGAAAAGCTTATGAGGACGATCTTCTCCGACGGCCTTGCAAACTTCGGCTATCGTATCGAAAGCTACGACAATCCCGCGGACGCCCTCGAAAAGATCAAGACGCTGGAGCCCTCCAGAGTCTCTCCCGTCATGATCCTCGATCTTGTTATGCCGGGCATTTCGTCCACAACGGAGATATACGGCGGGCTGGAGCTTTTGACCGAGATAAACCAGAACTTTCCCCACATACCGGTCATAATAATGACCTCCCTTAATGACAAGGAGATAAGGTTGAAATCACTCTTCATGGGTGCAAGCTACTTTTTGAACAAGCCGGATAAATCTTCGCTCTCCAGCGGCCATCTCAGGTCCGAGCTCGATCAGTTTGTTGAGGAGCTTTCATTATGCGTGGAAAACCTCTTCAGAAACAAACGGATCAGCCACGAAAAGGAGCAGCTCGCCTTTATCAGGGAGCAGCTGATAAACGAGCTTCTCGACGCCAAGCTGGAGTTGGGATCGGCCGAAAAGGAGCTGGAAAGGGATATCTTCGACCTTACATTCCTCAAGAGGACAACCCAGGACCTTTTGAGGGAACAGAGCTTCTCTTTCATCGTGGACACGATCTTCAAGTTTTTGCAGATAGACCACAACAGGGGTTTTGTGGGAGTAATCAAGAGGGGCGATCTAAAGTACTACAGGGGATTTTCCAAGATGGAAAACGACAATATCCCCGATTTGAACAAAAACCCGGCGCAACTGACCATCGGGACTTATGATCTGAAATCCTTCGAGGAAGTCATAAAGTCAAACAGGGTATTTGCGGGTAAGATACCGGACGAGGACAGTCAAATCATACAGTCCTATATGGGGGGATATAAGCCCACAGAAAGCATTATCATACCGTTCAAAATCTACAACAAGCCTATCGCATTAGTCTACTGCGATGGAGAGCCGGGAAGCCTGGTCAACACAAACCTCGATCAGATAAAAATTCTCGCGGACACGGCGTCGCTGGCGATGCAAATCACCATCTTGAACGAAAAGATCACCGGCAGAAACTGAGACCCCTGCTTCGCGGTCGTGGGGGGGAAGGTGTGAAGGGGGACAAGCTGTTTAGCAGCAGCGGTCGGTGGGGGCAGGAAATTTGTGTGTTAGGGAAGATATATATAGAAATGCCTTTGCTTTGCCCTTTGGATAATCCGAAGGGCATTAATTAATATGTGACAGGATACCTGCCCAGTTAGGCTCCTTTTTTAATCCGAATATCGCCTCCGGAGAAACCATGTCGTGAATTTAAGGCAAATCTCTGCTTCCTATGCCGTCCGGCTGATTAATAAAATCCCGAGTTTAATCCGAAAACAATCCTCTAATTCTTAAAAGGCCCCGAGCGGTTGACTTTACATTGCCTTTTCTCCGGCCTTGAGACGCAACAATAAACAAATCAAAAGATCCCGCCGTTCGTCAAATCTTCGGTGAGGCTTAATGCCACCTTTCTGTCCGCATCCGAGAAATCGAGCCCCAATAACTCTTCCGGCCCCGCCCACAGAACCTCGTCGTGATCCCTGGACGAATACTCCAAAGAAGCGCTCGAAGATACAATTTTTGCGAGATAGAAGATAATATGTACGTCCACGTCCGGATAGCTGTGGCTTACCTCGTCAAAGAGCCTCCCCACCGAAATCTGGATTCCAAGCTCCTCTTCTATCTCCCTCACGATACTGTCCTTTGGATCTTCCCCCGGGCGTACCTTCCCGCCCGGGAACTCCCATTTTCCCGGATTGCTCCGGCCCTTTCCCCTTTTCCCCACAAGGGCCCTCCCCCCCTCCACGATAACGGCTGCACAAACCGGAACCCTCTGTTTAGATTTCATAACTTCTTATCTCCTATTGGCCGGGCAAAACGACACGTCATCAGAGTATCTTCCATCCCCCGAATCAAACAGCCGACTCTCTCTTAAAATAAGTAAGGGGTGATTGCAACTACAAATGGAGGTGTGAATGAAAAAACAATTTGGAGAACATAAATGTTGGGGGCGGGGGGTGAATGTAACTACAAATAGGGTGGTTGAGTGAAACATAAATGGGATCAACTGGGGGGGAAATACAAACAGAACGGCGGCCCCTATTCATTCAGGAGGCGAAGGACCTCCTCCCTCAGGTGAAAGAGGGCGGTGGGGCCCTTGTGGACAAAGGAGTCGGTCATCTTCCTTATGGCCAGGGGCACCTTTTCCTCAGACATTACCGTGTACGTAATGATCTTTATCCCCTCGGGGATCCTCTTGTCTGTCCGCTTCTTCACGTTCCTTATTATATCGAGGCCCTGGGGATTTCCCGTCCCGAGGAAGAGGTCGACTATAATCACTTTGGGATGAAGCTCCAATATCCAGTTCATCCCGTCTCCGGCCGTCTCCGCTTCAACGACCTCTATCCCCTCTTCGGAGAGCGCCTCGACGATCTGGGTCCTTGCAAACTTTGAATCCTCGATTACGACGACAAGCCCCCGCCTGGCGGTATCCGTAGCCACCTTTTCTCTCGTCTCTCCCGCCTCCTTCTTTCCTATCTTCACCTTAAACGGGGTCGCACATGACGAGCAGATAACGCTTTTCCCTTGGTCCGGCACCTCTGTCGGATCGAGGAATATCTCCTTAGAGCAGCTCGGACACGTGGCTTTAATGAATTTAGTCATATCATTTTTTTTATACTTGATTGAGCCTTAAGTGTCAATGAAAAATATAGGATTATAATCTAATTTTATCAAGTCAATTCGGGAAAAAACAGCTAAATCCTTTCCCCCTAATGAAGATTTTTAAAAAAGAGTCTTTTCTATATCCAAAACGACTACACTATCTCAATCGGGACGTAACCGCTGATTACCTTCTTTATCCCGTAACCGGAGAAGAGGACGGTAAGCTTCAGCCTTCCACCGACCTCCTCCACGGCCTTGACGACGCCGTAGCCGAAATCCGGGTGCTTTATTCTGACCCCCGGGGCGATTGTTTGTGTTGAATTTCTGGCTTGATCGAAACGTCCTGTAATTCCCTCTCTTTCCCGGGCATAATCCTCGTCGAGCTCAAGCTCATATTCATCGTGAGCTTTGTGCTCGCTTCCCGCCGTATCGATGTAGTTTCTGTCCACCTCGTGGACGAACCTCGAAACAATGTTAATTCTCTCCGTGCCGAACACCCTTCTCCTTCTCGCCGACGTGAGATAGAGCCTCTCTCTCGCCCTTGTCATCCCCACGTAGCAGAGGCGCCTCTCCTCCTCTACATCCTCTATGGTGTCAAGGGAGCGGCCGTGGGGAAAGAGCCCCTCCTCCATACCCGCGATTATGACCACGGGAAACTCGAGCCCCTTGGCGCTGTGGAGCGTCAGGAGAGAAACCCTCGTTCTCACATCGTCAAGCCCGTCGACATCGCTCACCAGGGCTATCTGGTCGAGGAGGTCGGAGAGATGGGCGTTAACGTTTTTCTCCTCGAACTCGCTCACCGCCGTAATAAACTCGTTTAAGTTTTCTATCCTCCCCTCAGCCTCGACGGTTCCAATAGACCGGTAGTAGTCATACATCCCGGAGTCGAAGACCGCCCCCATCGCGGCCCCGTAGAGGGAGTCGCTCTCGGAGATGCTTTTGAGCACCTTCAGCAGCATATCCATCCCCTCCGCCGCCTTTTTCGACAGCTTGCCCCCCTTCAAGAGGGTATCGGAGGCCTCGACCAGGTTCACGCCCTCCCTCTTTGCGAGCTCCTCGATCTTCTCGGTCGTCTTTGCCCCCACACCCCTGGGCGGCACGTTGACGATCCTGAGAAAGCTCTGGGCGTCGTCCGGGGAGACGGCAGCCCTGAGATAACCCACCACGTCCTTTATCTCCATCCGCTCGTAGAAGCGCATACCCCCCACCACCTGATATGGTATCCCGGCACCCATAAGCTCGTCCTCGAAGGGCCTCGACTGGGCGTTCGTCCTGTAGAAGATCGCGAAATCCTTGGCGTCGTATCCGAAGTCCTCCATCAGACCTGTGATCGTCCTGACGGCGTACTCGGTCTCGTCGCGGTCGTCATATCCCTCGAAGAAAACCACCTTGTGGCCCACCTCGTTGTCGGTGTAGAGCGTCTTACCCTTCCTGCCGCTGTTTTTTTCGACGACCGATCCGGATGCGGAAAGAATGTTTTTGGTAGAGCGGTAGTTCTTCTCCATCCGAAAGACGGTGCAGTCCGGAAAGTCGTCTTCAAAATCGAGGATGTTTCCGAGATCGGCCCCTCGCCAGCGATATATCGACTGGTCGTCATCGCCGACAACGCAGAGGTTCCTGTGCCTTAAAGCAAGGCATTTTATCAGCTCGTACTGGGCGAAGTTTGTGTCCTGATACTCGTCTACCATGAGATGAAGGAACCTATCCCTGTACTTGTCGAGGGTTTGAGGATTCTCCTTGAACAGGAGTACGCACCTCATAATCAGGTCGGAAAAATCGAGGGCCGAGCACTTCTTAAGCTCCTCCTGATACCGGGCGTATATCCTGGCCGTCCTCCTGTTAAAGGGTTCCTGATACTTCTCCTTAAACAGATCCGGGGTCAAAAGCCTGTTTTTCGCGATCTCTATCGAGTATAAAACACCCTGGGAACTCAAAGTCCTCTCACCGATATCGAGGTCCTTCAGAACCCGACGCATAAGCTGTGTCTGGTCGGTTGAATCGTAGATGACGAAGTTCGGATTCAGACCGGCCGATTCCGCCTCGATTCTCAATATCCTCAGACAGGCGGAATGGAACGTCGTAATCCAGGGAACCCCCTCCGAAGACGGGAGAAGCCTCAAGGCCCGCTCCTTCATCTCCCTTGCGGCCTTGTTCGTAAAGGTTACGGCAAGGATTCTATCGGGTCTTATACCGGAAGCAACCTGATAGGCGATTCGGTGGGTCAAGACACGGGTCTTGCCCGATCCCGCCCCCGCCAGGACAAGGGCGGGCCCACCGTCAAAAGTCACCACCTGCTTTTGAATGTCGTTCAAATTCTTCAGGATCTCTTCTCTCTTAGGCAAAATCCGCCCCACCTGCTTTGAAAGGTAAAAATAAATCCGTCGGGAAGAATAATTTAAAGAAAAGGGCCGTTACGGCGGTGAGGTGGCCTTATGCTCAGTCTACATGTTCCTCAACCTGTCCAGGTCTTCGTCTTTTCCGAGGATTACCATGATATCGCTGTCCTTCAGGACGAACTTCGCCTCGGGATTTACGACCATCCTCTCCGGAATAAGCTCCTTTACGGCTATGACGAAGATGCCGTATTTCTTTCTGAGGGCAAGCTCCAGGAGGCTCTTTCCCGTAAACGACTTCGGCACCGGAGACTCCTGAATGCTGTACCCCTTCGAGACCGGCAGGTAGTCGAGGACATTCGGCCTGGAGAGGTTATGGGCCACCCTCTCCCCCATCTCCTTTTCGACGTGAATCACCTCGGAGACGCCAAGCTTCTTCAATATCTTCCCGTGGTCTTCGCTTATGGCCTTGACCCAAATCTCCTTTATCCCCAACTCCTTCAAGTGAAGGGTCACGAGCACGGAGGCATCCATCTTTTCCCCCAGACTCACCACGGCGACGTCGACGTTCTCTTTGCCGATTCCGGTCAGGTTATCCATCATAGACGCATCCCCGTTTATGGCCTGATTCGAGAAATCGCGTATCTTCTGGATCACAACTTCATCCATATCCATCGCCGTCACGTTTTGTCCCAGCTCATAGAGGGTCTTGGCCACGGTAAAGCCGAACTTCCCGAGGCCGATTACCAAAAAGTTTCTCATATCCTATCCCCTACCTTTAACCAACCAGAATATCCTCTTCGGCGTACTTGAACGCCGCCTTCGGTCGGCGCTTCTGCAGCGCAAGGAGAAATGTCAGAGGCCCCAGCCTCCCGATAAACATCGTGATAATTACAAGCATCTTGTTGATCGGGTGCAGCTCGCCCGTTATCCCCATGGAAAGCCCCACCGTTCCGAAGGCCGAAACTACCTCGAAAAGGGAGGAGACAAAGTAGTCCCGGTCCCTCAAGATGATGTCCCCTCCCCAGATCTCGAAGATCAAAACCAAAAGCATCACGACGATGACAAGGATCGCAGAGGACGCCAGTATCGCCTGGGCGTGGGACACCGTCTCCTTGGGGATGGTCCTTTTAAAGACCGAGACATCCTCCTTTGACCTGTAGCGGGAGACTATCAGCGCCCAGATTACGGCCATCGTGCTGGTCTTTACCCCCCCGCCGGTGGAGCCCGGGGAGGCCCCCATAAACATCAAGATGATTACCGTCATCAGCGTGGGATTCGTCATCGCATTGATATCGATCGTGTTGAATCCGGCCGTCCTGGCGGTAATCGACATAAAAAGGGAGTCGATGATCCTCTGGCCCAGGGCCACCTCCATGGCGGGATTGAAGCTCTCAAAGAAAAAGATAAATGACGCGCCCCCGAAAACAAGTATACCCGATACTATCAAGACCATCTTGGAGTGAAGTGTTATCCTGTGTGTTCCCCTCATCCTGACAAGCTGGATAATATCATCAATAACAAAAAAACCGACGCCTCCCAAAACGATAAGGACCATCAACGGGATTACCGCAAGGGGGCTGAATCTGAGGCCCACGAAGCTGTCTGGAAAGAGGGAGAAGCCCGCGTTACAGAAGCCGGATATGGAGTGAAAGATGGAAAGGTAGGCCGCCCTCATTATATCGCCGTCGGCAATCCGAAACATCGAGGGGAACATAAACAGGGCTCCCAGTATCTCGACCGTTATCGTAAATATAAAGATCGTCCTGAACACGCCCCACATATCCCACTTCGTCTGGGGCGTCATCATCGACGAGAAGATCGATTTCTGGCCTATGCTCACCCTCCCCATAAACACCAGGGTGAACAGCACCGAGAAAAAGACGATCCCTATCCCCCCGAGCTGTATCATGGTGATAATCGCCAATTGCCCCGTCGTCGTAAAATCGCGCGCTGTGTCAAGGACAATAAGCCCGGTAACGCAAACGGCGCTGGTGGCCGTAAAGAGGGCGTCGACGAGTGAGATCTCGCCTGTGGTAGTGGAGTTGGGGAGCAGAAGCACGAAGGTGCCTATCAGGATTCCCAGGATGAACCCCGAAAGCATGAACCTTGCGGGATTGGTTTTATAGTAGACGATCATCTATTCGACTGTCACGCTCTTGGCAAGATTCCTCGGCTGATCCACGTCTGTCCCTTTCAGGTCGGCAACGTGATACGCCAAAAGCTGCAGGGGAACCACAAGTACTATGGGGGTGATCAGGGGATCGGTCTGGGGGATGTAGATGATATCGTCTATCTCGTACTCGTCCTTTATCACCTCTTTGTCCCCGACGTTGGCAACGGCGATAACTATGCCGTTTCTCGCCTTGACCTCCTTTATGTTGGAGAGGACCTTGTCGTAGGTGTTGTTTTTCGTAACGACGGCGACGACCGGCATCTCCTCGTCGATGAGCGCTATGGGGCCGTGCTTCATCTCGCCCGCGGGGTAGCCCTCCGCGTGGATGTAGGATATCTCCTTTAATTTCAGCGCCCCCTCGAGGGCGATGGGGTAGTTGATCCCCCGCCCCAGGTAGAGAAAATCCGAGGCGTTCATATATTTTCTGGCGATTCCCCTTATCTCGTCATTGCTCGAAAGGACCTTCTCCACATACCCGGGAACCTTGATGAACTCAAGGAGCTTTTTCTGTATCTCGTCGCTCTTTAGCCTCCCCATTACCTGGGCGAAGTATAGGGTCAACAGGTAGAGTGTCGTCAGCTGCGTGGTGAAGGCCTTGGTGGACGCCACCCCTATCTCCGGGCCGGCGTGCGTATAGATGACGCCGTCAGCCGCCCTGGCGGCGCTCGACTCCACCACGTTGCAGATAGAGATCACCCAGGACCCCTTACCCTTCGCCTCCTTTACCGCCGCCAAGGTGTCGGTCGTCTCCCCGGACTGTGTAATGGCGATAATCAGCGTTTTAGAATCCACGATCGGATCCCTGTACCTGAACTCGCTCCCCAGCTCAACGTCCACTGGAACCCTCAAAACCGACTCCATCATGAACTTCCCCACGAGACCCGCGTGCCATGACGTCCCGCAGGCTACTATCGTGATCTTGTCGAATTTCTTGATCTCCTCCGGCGTAAGTTTGATCTCCGACATGTACACCTCCCCCTCCTCCTCAGATATCCTTCCCCTGATTGTGTCGATGATCCCCTGGGGCTGCTCGAATATCTCCTTCAGCATGAAGTGCTTGTAGCCCCCCTTCTCCGCCATGACGGGGCTCCAGTCTATCCGCCGAGATGTCTTCTCCCTTTTATTCCCATCGAGGTCGGTGACGTTGCATTTGCCTTCCCTGTACTCCACCACCTCGCCGTCGTCCAGGATCACCACGTCCCTCGTGTGGTTGATGATCGCCGGAATATCGGAGGCTATGAAGAACTCCCCATCCCCCAACCCGAGGATCAGAGGAGACTCGTTTCTCGCCGCCATAAGGACGTCAGGCTCGTCCTCCTTCAATATCCCCAGGGCGTAAGACCCCTCGATCATGTTCAGGGCGCTCATCACCGAGTCCCTGAATCCCTTTCCCTCTTTTACGAACTTGTAGATGAGATGGCTTATCACCTCGGTGTCCGTCTCGGAGGAAAACTCGTGCCCCTCGCTTTTAAGGAGCTCCTTCAGCTCGAGGTAGTTCTCGACGATCCCGTTGTGGACGACGACTATGCTCCCCGCCTTGTGGGGGTGCGCGTTCTCGTCAGAGGGCTTGCCGTGGGTGGCCCATCTGGTATGACCTATCCCCACGTTGCCGTCAAGCGACTCTTTCGATACGATCTCCTCCAGGATCGCGAGCTTTCCCTTGCTCCGCTTGATGGTGACCTCTCCGCCGGTGATTACCGCGACCCCGGCCGAATCGTAACCCCGATACTCGAGCCTCTTCAGGCCCTCTATCAGAAGTCCAGTTACCTTTTTAGGGCCTATGTAACCTACTATTCCGCACATATTACCTATTTCCCCTTTTTATCAGATTTTATACCAATCCTTTCCTTGAACCTCAAAAAACCCTTTCCGGGGAGATTCGTCTGCCTGACCCTGGACACCGCCAGGGCGTCCTCCGGGACGTCCTTGGTTATCGTTGATCCCGCGCCTATGAGGGCGTTTTTCCCCAGCTTTACCGGCGCCACCAGCTGGACGTCCGAGCCTATAAAGACGTTATCCCCTATCTCGGTCTTGTGTTTTTTTACCCCGTCGTAGTTGCAGGTTATCATCCCCGCGCCCACGTTCACCCCCTCCCCTATCTGGGCATCCCCTATATAAGAGAGGTGGTTCGCCTTCGATCCCCTCCCGATCCTCGACTTCTTGACCTCAACGAAGTTTCCCACCTTCGAGCCGTCCTCCAGCTCCGCCCCGGGCCTCAGGTGGGCAAAGGGCCCTATCGTGACCCCGTCCCCCACACTGCTATCGATAATCAGCGTACACATGAGGACCTTGACCCCGTCACCGAGCTTTGAATCTACAATCTTTACGCCGGGATCTATAACGCAATCCCTGCCGATTGTCGTATTCCCCTCTATATATGCGTTCGGGTAGAGGACCGTACCCTGGCCCACCAGGGCCGAATCATCGACGTAGGTCGTCGATGGATCTATCACCACGACGCCCGCCTCGATCAGTTTCTTTACTACCCTATCCCTCTCTTCCCTGTACGAACGAGCAAGCGACTCCTTGTCCCGAGCGGACCTAAAGGCGTCGTTGTCGGAGACCCCGAGTCTCTCCTTGTTGTCCCTCTTTTCCTTGTCCATTTCTTCTTATAGTATGTTATTAAAAGTCAAGGCGGATGAGAGCCATCTGAAACCGGCCCCCCATCCGAACTGAAATGATCCTATAATAGCAATCGCCCGGCCTTTAGGCGGGGCTACTTCCTATAATTGATATGTCGTGGTCTGAAATCCCGGTTATTGTTTTGACATATAGTACCCCTAAAAACCGTAAAAAGTCAAGAACTCTTTTGACATCCATACATTTTCACAAACTCGACACCTTTTCAATATCCTAATATTCAAAATATTTGACCAAATATTCCTTGTAAAAGGGATCGTTTTGTTGGATAATATGCGAAATCAATGAGTGAGAGAGCCATGAAAAAATTCCATTGTTTAGTCTCAATCGTCCTTTTTTTATTGACGGCGGCGGGCTGTGCCTCCATCAAGTCGAAACCTGCATCCTACTATCTGTCCGAAGATTACTTCAAAGAGGTGGCAAGCGAAGAGAAGAGGATTGTGATGGGCAACTACTACGATGTCCTTCACCACCTCTCCAAAAACAAGCACAAGGAGGTCATCGAGTCCGCCACCGAGGGGATCGACAGCATCCCGAGGTACAGGAGCATGTTCGCCTTTCTCTACGCCATGAGGGGATATTCCCACATCATCCTCTACCAGCTCGACAAGGGGATGGAAGACATCAAGAACATCGAGAACCTTGACAAGGACTCCCTCTACATACCCTGCCTCAATACTTATTACTACATGAGCTACGCCCCGTTCGACTCCGATCCCGAGGTCTATTTTTTAAAGGCCCTCGAGTATCTGAAGGAGTGGCGGGATACGAAGCCAAGAAACTATTTTGAAACCTTCCTCTACGACTCAAAGAGGATATCGGATATCGAAAACAGAATAAGGGAGGGAATGAGTAAATAGGATTCGCCACCTTTGCCTTTAGCTTTTCACGTCATGCTTTTGGCCGAAGAGACGTTCTTCGGCGGGACCGTCTGGAGCAGGATGGGGGGGATTTCGTTTTTCAAGCCTCGGGGCGATACATTAAGGAGGGACCCTGCTGTTGACTCCCCGTTTGATTCTACGATCTCTCTTTAGAGGTGAACGGCCGGGGAAACAACGACTTTACGGTTTACATTTCAAGCCTGTTTGTACACGGAGACCAATATACATTATTTGGGGTGCGTTGTAATAGAAGGTTTGTCTTTGGCGGGTAAACTAAGTTTTTATTAAATCCACTTCATTTGAATCGTATCTCATTTCAATCGACCAAGGCCGCAGCTTAAGGAGGTTGTGTCTGGGAACGGCCGCCTCTGAAGACCCTTAAACGAGTTTTAGTTGACAAAATCTCCACTTTCTCCCCCCTTCCACACATATAGAAAAGGGGCCGGCTGGACGTAAAAAGGTTGCTTCGTTTCGGCCCCCGGTTTAATACGAGGTGTTTATTCCACTCTTCCCTCCTCATCAGCTTCCTTCCCCCTCTATCAGCTTTCGGCTTCAGATTTGTAGCGGGAGGCCTTGTTCCCCCTGTCAACTGGCCCCCCATCGGTCACCGGCCCCAGGTTTAGAGCGAGGGGCTTCCAACTCCTCCCTTCCGCCGCATAAAGAAAAGGGGTCGGCCGGACGTCAAAGATCGCGCCCTTCCGACCCCCGATTTAAAGCGAGGTGCTTCTATCCCCCTCCCCTCCTCATCAACTATCAGGCCCGCATAAGCTTCCCTTCCACCGCATATAAATAAAGGGGCTGGTTGGACGTAAAAGACCGCGTCGCTCCAGCCCCAGGTTTGTTGCGAGAGGCCTCGCCCCCATCATGAATTATCGATACTCCAATCAAGCCCCCTTCCTCACATCGTCTCCTTTATCATTCTCCTACTCCCCTACTCCATCAAAAATATCCATCCCCTTTCGCTATTTCAGCTTCAACTCCATCCCCCTGTTATGGGCGCGCTGGATGCTCCACTCGATCATATTCCTGGGAGGGTCCTCCCTCTCGGAGATCGGCCTCTCCATAAGCGCAATCGCGTCCACGGGGCACGTAACCAGGCATAGCCCGCATCCCACGCATTTCTCTTCGATCACGCTGTACACACCGTCAGCCTCCTCGATTGCGTCCATGGGGCACCGCTCATCCGCGCATATCCCGCAGGCTGTGCAGATCTCACCGTCTATCTTCGCCAGATAGTTGCTCCTGGCAAGGATGTGCTCCGCTCCGAACTCCTTTACGCCTCTGATCACTCCACAGCAGCAGGGGCAGCAGTTGCACACGCCGATGTGTCCCTTGATCGTGTTGTAGAAGAGGTTGTGGACAAGCCCGGACTCCTCCGCGTCCTTCAGGACCTGAAGCGCCTTTTCCTTCGTGATTATCTTTCCCCCCATCGTGAAGTCATCGTAGGCGTTGACCTCTTTTGAAAAGCCGAGACATGTGGCAAGCTCGTGCTTGCACGGGTTTCCGGCCAGCGCCTGCTCCTTTCTGCAGAGACAGTCGTTCAAGATGAAGGAGTTTGCGTCCTCGATCATTCTCTGTATATCGTCGTGAGGGACAATCTCCGATTTCCCGTTGATCTCCGCATCCACCGGCACCACCCGGGCTATCGCCGGCTTGTGGCCCCCGAGGGTTTTCATCAAGGTGGGCAGATACTCCTCGAAGAGGTCGGCCAGCTCCTTGTCTATCCTGTAGATCTGAAACTCGTATATGCCCACAACAAAGGGGGCGAAGAAGAACCTGCGCACCCCCCTCGACTTGTAGGTGGCTATCTGCCCCTTCTCCGCCATGGAGAGGAGTATATCGCGCATCTTGTCCGGGGACTTTTCAAATCTCTCGGCGATCTCCTCAACCGTCTCCGGATAAGGCCTCAATTTGAGGGCGACCTCGGCGTCTTCCGTTGTAAAGATCTTCTTCAATATCTTGATCTCTACCCCGGTCTCCGTCTCGGGAAATCCCTGGGGCAGCTCGTCAAGCTTTACGGCGAGGCTTTTGTAAACATCGGTCATATTATAGGTCCTTTCGTATTTTTTAATCGAAACCGGCACGGCAGATAATCTGTTTCCGCGCCTGAATTCCGTTTGAGTTCAGCATTAGAGGTTTTGCCCAGATAGTACCTCACATTTCTTAAAAAACCACTCAACCCCTCAAAGCTCTTTGAGCTCGAGGCCCAGAGCCTCGGCAACACCGTTATGGGTTACGCTCCCGTTGTGGACATTCACTCCTTTTTTTAGATCGGGATTGTCGCCTATTGCCCCCGTAAATCCCTTGTCGCAGATCTCCAGAACGTAAGTGCTGGTGTCCCCCGACAGGGCGAAAGACGATGTCCTGGGCACCGCCCCCGGCATGTTCGAAACGGCGTAGTGTATTACCCCCTCCTCCTTATAGAACGGCTCTTTGTGGGTCGACGGCCTTGACGTCTCGGCCATCCCCCCCTGGTCTATGGAGAGGTCGACGATTACGCTTCCCGGCTTCATCCTCGACACGAGGTCGCGGCTCAACAGCATCGGGGGCTTCCCCCCGGGGATCAGCGCCGCCCCCACCACGAGATCCGCATCGAGGACGTTCTCCTCGATGTTCGCGCTGTTGCTCATGACCGTCACCGCCCTTCCCCTGAGCATATCGCCGGTGTACTTCAGCTTTGTGGGCGAGATGCCCACCAGGAAGACCCCGGCGCCCATCCCGACGGCCACCTGGGCCGCGTTGAACCCGGCGACTCCGCCCCCTATTATCGTGACCTTTGCCGGCGCCACGCCCGCCACGCCGGAGATGAGTACTCCCGATCCGCCGTTCGTCCTCTCGAGGCCGTACGCCCCCACCTGTATGGAGAGCCTGCCGCAGACCTGGCTCATCGGCGCAAGGAGGGGCAGGTAACCGTCGACGGTCTCCACGGTCTCGTACGCTATTGCGGTCACCTTTTCTTTAAGGAGCCTCTTTGTGAGGGGCTCGTTCGCCGCCAGATGTAGGTAGGAAAATATGAGGTGCCCGGACAGCATATCGAGCTCTGCCCCCTCCGGCTCCCTGACCTTAAGGATAAACTCCGCCCCTTCCCATACATCCTTTCCCGTGGGGACTATCTTGGCGCCCGCTTCCTCGTAGTCCGCGTCCGTTATGCCGCTCTCCAGACCGGCGTCCTTTTCGATCAGGACTTTGTGCCCGCGCCCCGTCAGCGCGGAGACCCCCCAGGGGGTTATCGAGACCCTGTATTCCTCCTCCTTTACCTCCCTCGGAACGCCTACTATCATTTTCGTCCTCCCCAAAAAACCCCAAAAACCTATTAAAAGCCGTTTTCGTCCTTTAGTATCCTCGGTAGTAAAAAGATATTAGAATCCACCGGCTGGGGAGACACCATTTATATCACTCGAACAGAGATGATCGTATCTCCTCCGGGACCCATCGGAGCCACTCGCCCCAGAGCCGTTCCCCCCCGCTCCCCCGATTTCTATAATAGCATAATCACGATAGAATCGGTCGATTTTTATCGATCGCCTCGATCGTCAACGACTGCGGTACATTCAATCGAGATTCCGCTCTCCTCTTGATCGGACACGGGGAGACAGGACATCCCCCAATTTTCATCGCCGACAAGACCTTCGTATTCCCGACCTTCAAGACAATTTGATCACCCCCACCCCCCCCAACGAAGCGACTCTCGGCCCGGCCAGATCGCCGAAGCAATATCAGAGCTTCTCGCCGTGGGCCATTATCTTCTCCATGTCGAGCTCGATCCCGAGCCCCGGCCCCTCCGGCAGATGTATGAATCCCTCCTTGTCCACCGAGAACGGCTCCTTGAGCATGAAATCCCTCGCCTCCGGCACCCATCCGGGCGGCTCGAAGGGGAACTCGCAGTAGGGACAGTTCATCACCGAGCCCATGAGCTGGAGGTTCGCCGCAAGGCCTACTCCGTTCGTCCAGGTGTGGGGCGAGAACTGGAGATTCGAGGCTTCTGCCATTCCCGCTATCTTCTTGCCCATCAATATTCCGCCAGCGAGGGTGACGTCCGGCTGGAGGATATCGAGGCTGCCGTGGGCGATGATGTCGCGAAACTCGTAGAGGTCCGTATTGAACTCGCCCCCCGCTATCTGGATCGAGGTAGACGCCCTCAACGCCGCCAGCCCCTCGAAGTCGTGCTTGAATAGGGGCTCCTCGATCCACCTGACATCAAACTCCTCCAGCGCCTCGGCCGTCTTCATCGCCCTCTTGAGGTCCCAGCGGGGCCAGTCGACCAACCCTAAGTGGATGGGCCATCCCTGGTTTGCGTCCACCATGATGTCGAAATCGTCCCCGACCTCTTTCCTGACCGCCTCAACGACCGCGATATCCTTCTCGAACTCCATCGAGCGTATACGGAGTTTAACCGCCTTGAACCCCATATCCCTTATCATCTTGACGTAATCGATCCGCTTTTTCGGCTCCATTATCTCGCCGGACGAGGCGTAGGTCTTGATCTTGCCGATACCCCCTCCCAACATCTTGTAGACAGGAAGCCCCGCGGCCTTTCCGATGATATCCCAGATCGCCACCTCGATGAAGAACGCCTTGTAGCCCAGGTAGTGGGCGCTCCTGATTACCTGAACGATGTTTTCCACCCTGAAGGGGTCCCGCCCGACCATGAAGGGCCGCATCATCCCGGGAAGCCCCCTGGCCTCGTCCAGGAAACCGACCATCGCCGAATACCCCTCTATCCCCTCGTCGGTCTTGACCACAACGATGAGGGCGCTGTTGTTGCCCTGGGGATAACCCGGTATCCATGACGGGTAAAAGGTTTCCGGTAACGGATAATGACACAGGTAAAAATCAATTTCACTGATCTTCATAATCGACCCTCTTAAAAAAATGTTAGTACAATCTTGTATCTATTTCCCCTTGAACTCTGGGGGCCTCTTTTCCATGAAAGACTGTATCCCCTCCTTCACGTCGTCGGTGGAGACGAGGATCCCCTGAAACGCCGCCTCGAATTCGAGGACGGTCTGGATGTCCAGCTCGAAGGAGCGGTTCAAGACCTTTTTCATCATCCCGATCGCCCTCGTCGGCCCCGCCGCCAGGCGCTTCGCCAGCGCCATCGCATCAATCATCAGCTTATCCTTTGCGACCACCCTGTTTATCAGGCCCATCTCCAGCGCCTTTTCCGCCGGTATGTCATCACCAAAGAACATTATCTCCTTCGCCTTTGCCAGCCCCACGAGCCTCGGCAACAGGAACATCCCCCCGGCGTCGGGAAACATCCCCCGCCTCACGAAGACCTCGATGAACTTGGCCCCCTCGGCGGCAAGAACTATGTCTCCGGCAAGGGCGATGTTCACCCCCGCCCCGGCGGCGGTCCCGTTTATCGCGTTTACGATCGGCTTTTCCGTAGTGAACATCGTAAAGAAGACCTTCCCGTAGAGGTGGGCCGAGAGCTTCATCCCCACCGGGGTGCTGATATCCGCCCTACCGGCGCCGCCCACGAGGTCGGCCCCGGTGCAGAAGGCCCTTCCGTTCGCCGTTAAAATAATCGCCCGGATGGAGTCGTCCTGCTCCGCCTCGGCGAAGTAGTCGATCAGCCCCTTTACCATGTTAAAGTTCAGCGAGTTCATCCTATCGGGCCTGTTAAGCGTCACGATCCCCACATCACCGTCTTTATCGAATAGCAGCTCGGACATTTAAAACCTCAACATTGAAAACAGAAAAATTATCGACAACTCAAAACAAACAAATATTCGCCCATAATACAGTTTATTACCTGTCAAACAGCACCCCGGCACTTACCACTACAGGACGTCCCAGTCCGCCAGCGTCAAAAACCACTCCTTTTTTGACAGCGTGTGCCTCTTTGCCCGCTCGGTGATCGGTCTTACCACGAGCTTCAGCTTCCTCGGGTTGACGGGGCCCGGCACCTTGATGAATCCCGCACGATACAATACACGTCTTATCCTTGATCCCGTTTGGGTCGCCGTCAGAATCAGTCCGTCACCCCGCTTGTGGGCGATTCCTTTCATCTCCCGGATCAGGGAGGAGAAAGCGCGCCGCCCCTCCCTTCCCTCGGCGGCAAAGAAGTCCATTATCACCGCCGTCGGCAGTCCGAAAAAAACTCCGTAGCCGAGGACGGCGTACGCAGCGATCTCGTCCCCCACCAATGCCGTGAAAATACGGTAGTTCGTGCCGGGGCGTCCCCTGAACCGCCATCTGATGTAGTCCGCATCCCGGACGAGAAGAGAGCCGTATTTCCCCTTCGACGACTCCCACAGCCGGTCTATACCCTCAGGGACGGCGTCCTGCTCCTCGATCTTGAATCTCCCCGACCTTCTTTTCAATAAGAGCCGCCGCAAATAATCTATCGGCCTGAAAAGCCACGCCGCCGGGGGGAACTTCAGCTTTGCCCCGACTATCTCAGAAAGGCTCACGGGAGAGACGAAGAGGGGAATTGTCAAGAGGTGCGTGTACCCGTGATGTTTGACGAAGCCGGGAAAGGAGTTCGGGTTCGGAAAGGCGTAGATCAGGTCGTATCCTTGCCTGTCCGAGACCTCGTTCGCGACATCTCCCATCAGCTTGAAGACCCCCCTCTTCCTTAAGTCGCTTTTTGTTACCAGGTCCTGGATGACGGCGGTCTTGCCGACTTCGGCGCCCAGCGAGAACCTGTAGGTAGTAAGCGGGTAATGGGCGACGATCTCCTTTCCCTCCCTCGCGACCACGACGGGGCTCTTCGTATCTATGTACTGCCAGCGATAGAAATCGTCGTCCATCAGGCTTCGCTTCTGGGCGCCGGTCTCCTCTAAGACCTCCTTTAAGAGGTCTACCGCGCCCCCGATCTCTTTTTCGGTCAAAAGCCCGGCTGTTATCTTTTTCTTAGCCATATCTCCTTCGTCTCACCTGGCTCGCCCCAACCTCATCCCTCCCCAATCAGCCCAACCCAACTTAATTCCCCCAATCGGCTCGCTCAACCGCCGTACCTCTCCTCTACCAGCTGGCGACACGTGGCAAAGGAGTAGGTGCTCAATAGCTTTCTCATACGGGGATAGGTCCTCTTCAGATTTATGTAGTGTGTCAGTGTGGCCAGTGGCGCCACCTTTATCTTCGGGTGCTTCGGGTCGAACTCCCAGGGGTGGAGGTATATCACGGTGTCCATCCCGTCCGCCCCCCGCGCCTTTATTCCTCTCCTGGTCAAAAAGAGGGGCAGTATCCTAAAGTACGCCCCCCCTATCCCGATGCGCCTGCCGAAGAGCTCCATCGTGGAGACGGGAAACTCTACGATATCCTTTCCGGGATAACGGTAGCTGTCGTTGGGTGTGTCCGGGATGCCGTAGCGGTAGTTATAGCCGGGGTAGATGCTGGCGTCGTATATGTATCCCTCCTCGATCAAGATATCCAGCGCCCAGAGAGATTTTTCGGTGATCGAGAAATAAGGGGCCCGAAAACCGACCGGCTTTTGACCCGTAACGTCGGAGAGGAGCGCGTCCGTCCTTTTTACCTCGTCCCGAAAGGACTTCGGATCGAGCCTGTATACCATCGTGTGGGAGTAGCCGTGGGAGCCGATCTCGTGACCGGAGTCGGAGATCATCTTTACCTCGTCCGGGTAGGTCTCGCATACCGCCCCGAGGATAAAGAAGGTCGCCTTGACCTTCTTCTCGTCAAGGAGGGAGAGTATCCTCGAAAGCCCGACCTTTAGGCGCCTCTCCTTGCCCTCCCATTCGCTCCCGGGAAGCTCCAGGCCCATATACCAGTCCTCGACGTCAAAGGAGAGGGCGATTCTCATCTTCACTTTTTCTCCATCACCTTGAGCGCCCTGAGGGCCGAATTATAGCAGAAAAGCCTGTGCTCCGGGATGGGCGTCCAGCCCCTGCCGTCGCTGTTCTGAGAGAGGAGGAGACACCTGACAACCTCCTCCCTCTCCTTCTTCGAGAGCTTCGACTTGATTCGATGATACCTCTCCCTCACCTCCCGGACGAACTCGTTGAGCCTTTTATTGTCCGGGTCCGCATCCCACAGGGCGAAATCGCCGTCCGTGCTCCAGCTTCCCGTCCTGAGATACATCCTCTTAAAGCCTTCCCTGCCCCTCTTTTCTATATACTCGGATGGGAGCGTAAACCGCATTTCAGGGCTCTGGTGGATGTACTCGAGGAGGCTTTTGAGCCTCGAGACCGGGATCGGGTCCTCCTTGACGTTTCCGCCGTAGCCGTAAAACTCGAAGTCGGTCGAGAAGGGGAGGAAGTAACCGTCGATTGTGGGCGCCACCCTTTCCAGGATTTTATAGAGCCTCTTCTCGTTCATGATCGCCATTCGGCCGAGGCAGGAGAGGGTGTAGGAGTTCCAGGGCTGGTAGCTCCTTACGGCTATGATCTCCTTTTCGCCGGCGGTCTCCCAGGTTACCGGGTTCATGTCGGTGAGGCCCAACATAAGCTTTTTCCACTTCAGCAAGAAAAGGAGCTGGAAAACCACGTTTTTCTTTGCGACCTGAGAAACCTGTTTCAGAAACGACGGCTCGATCGGCTTGAAGTCGTTTCTGGTGTTGAGCCTGTCGTCAAGGGTGTATTTGAGGATGTCGTTATCCACAAAGCAGTAATCGTACCCCTTCTCTTTCAGCACCATCCCGAGGAGGGGGTCTATCCCCAGCTCCGGGGGGAAGAAGCCCCTCGGCCTGACCTTCAAGACCCTCTTTGCCGTCTCCAGATAGTGGTCGATATCGAGCCCGGCCTCATCGAGGGGAGACAGGGGAAGGATCGAGTGGGCCCAGCTCGTCCCTGTAATCTCGACCTGACCCCTCTTTATGAGGTGTTTCAGAAGCTCGATCACCTCCGGGTATTTGCCGTATTCCGGGAATTTTCCCTCCAGTACCTCCAGCGTAAATCCGGTCCAATTGAGGATTACCTTGTATGCGGGATTGCTTTCCAGCATCTCGAGCACTGGGAGGTAGCTTTTATCCACCACATTGGGAATTTCCGAAAAAGGGAACTCCGCATAGAGGAGGTTTGCGTGAAGGAGTAAGGAGGTATCAACCATCGGTCTCTCCAAAATATTAGTCCAATAAAGCTATTAAGGAATTATAAAGATATTACATTTTGTCAAACGTGTCAAGGATGTGTGTCAATATTTAATGGTAATTTAATCCCTCAAAATATGCCACCCTACTCCCCCTTGAACTTCGGGTCTCTCTTCTCCAGGAATGCGGCCACCCCCTCCTTGAAGTCCTCGGTCATGATCGAAAGGATATACTGATCCGTATCCATGTATGACGCCGTCCTGTCGAGGGCGGTCGTCAGGGCGTTGATCGTCTGCTTCGTCATCATGACGGGCACGGGCGGCATCTTCGACACCTTCCCGGCGATTTTTTTGGCCTCGTTCAACGCCTCGCCTTCGAGACAGAGCCTCTGGGCGAAGCCCCAGTCGTACGCGTCCTTTGCGTATACCCGCTCCGCAAATATGACTATCTCCTTCGCCCTTGCCGGGCCGACGAGGTGAACGAGCCTCGGCAGCGTGGCCCAGCTCATATTCATGCCGAGGGAGATCTCCGGCACCCGAATATAGGACGATTCGGCCATTACCCGAAAATCGAGGGAGGAGACGAGCGATACTCCGCCCCCGATACAGAATCCCTCGATTGCCCCGATGGTGATCTGGTCGAGGCTCTCCCATGCCTTGCACATCTTCGGGCCGAAATCGATCATCTTCCTTTTGGCTATGATCGGGGCGGAAAAGATCTCGTAGATCTTCGGGTCTGTGAGGTCAACGCCCGCCGAGAAAAATCCGTTACTGCCTGTGAGTACTATCGTTGTGATATCACTCCTTCGGTCGAACTCCCTGGCAAGGACCAAGAGCTCTTCGATGAGGTCCGTCGAGAGCACGTTTTTCTTTTCGGGACGATCAAGCCTGACAACGGCAAGAGCCCCCTCTTCTTCGACTTTTAGATACTGATAGTTCATTCAAGTCCTCCCCTTCATTAAGGTCATCCTAAATTTACCCCAACTGAAGCTATAATCCAATCAGAAACTCGCGAGGAGTACTTTTTTGTCTGACATCCTCAGAATTCGGCTCTCCCGCGACCACGGCCTATACAATTAAGACAACGGTTGTTTCACCTTTTATTATATATTTTCATCCTTTTTCCTCGTTTGATATTGACATAAGACCCGATTTGTTTAATTATACTATTTCAAAAAAACAGAGTAAAAGAGTATCTGATGAAAAGAAAATCTCAAAGTGGACCTATAAAAATTCTCTCGCCATTTCAGATAACCGAATCCGCCTTAAAGGCCATAAACAAGACGGGAGGATTCAAGGTATACCTCCTCTCCCCGGACAAGATCGACTCGATGACAGAGTTGATAGACAACTACGATGCGCTGATTGTCTCAGACTCGATGACGATCGACGAGAAGATCCTCACAGCCGGAAAAAAGCTCGAGATTATATGCCTCGTCGGGACGGAGCTGGACAATATTGACCTCGACTTCGCCACCTCCCGGGGCATCCTCGTTATGAACACCCCCCTTGCAAACACGGTGACGACGGCCGAGCACACCATATCGATGTTGATGGCCCTCTCGAGAAACATCCCCCAGGCCACGGCCTCCATGAAGGAGGGAAAGTGGGAGAAGAAGAAGTTTATGGGAACCGAGGTGTTGAACAAGGTCCTGGGAATCGTGGGCCTCGGTCGGATCGGGAGGATGGTGGCGGACAGGGCCAGGGGATTCGGGATGAGGGTCATCGCAAATGACCCCTTCATAACGGAGGAGAGCGCCTCCAGGAGCGGCGCGGAGCTCGTGGATATGGAGAGGCTCCTCTCCGAATCTGACTACATAACGATCCACACCCCGAAGACTAAGAGGGACAAGTTGCTCTTTACCCGGGAGCTGTTTCATAAGATGAAGCCGGGCGTCAGGATAATAAACCTGACGGGCGGGGGTGTTCTAAAAGAGGACAATCTCCTCCGGGCAATCGACGAGGGAATCGTGGCCGGCGCTGCCCTGGACGTCTTCGAGATCGAGCCGCCTGACAATAAAAGGCTCCTCGAAAACGAGAGGGTGATATTGACGCCCCACCTGGGCGGAGACACCGAGGAGGCGTACGAGAAGACCTCCCGATCATTGTCGGAACAGCTCATAGAGTATTACCGGAGCGGAATAGTCCAGAACCCCGTTAACTTCCCAGCCCTGGGGCAAGAGACGCTGAAGACGCTGGGCCCGTTTATGGGCCTCGGTGAAAAGCTCGGAAGCTTCATGGGACAGATACTCACGTCGGAAAAAATAAAGAGGGTGGAGATCGGCTATATGGGCAGGGTCGAGGAGTACGAGACAAACCTCATCTCCCTTCACATCCTAAAGGAGCTTCTAACCTTCGTTACCCGGGAGAAGATAAATCTGATCAACGCCCCCGTCAGGGCCAAAGAATACGGCATCGAAGTCGAGGAGGAGACATCCGCATCGTCTCAGGATTACTCCAGCGAGATTACGGTCACGGTCTTTGGGGAGAAGTGGGAGAGATTCGTCTCCGGGGCGATCGTCGGCAACAGGCCGCGCATCGTAAGGGTGGACAACTACTTCATCGAGACGATCCCGGAGGGGATAATCATCCTCGTTACAAACGACGACTTTCCGGGTGTCGTCGGCAGCATAGGAACCTCCCTCGGATTCGCCCAGGTGAACATCGGGAGGATGCAGCTTGCCAGAGACACCGTAAACAAAAAGAACCTGATACTGATAAGTGTGGACAGCCCCTTGGAGGACACGATCCTTGATCTCTTAAGGAAACTTCAAAACGTAAACGAGGTCAGGCAGATTGAGCTTTGAGGTGCTCCGTCGATATCGGGACTGAGTGAGCCGTGTGGTCTGAAAAGGGGGGGAGACGTAGACAACAAACGGCCCTCTGCAATGTGTCCGATTGTGTCTGCTTTTAACACCTCGATCAAGACTCCCCTTAAATAAGTACAGACGATTTCGAGAAATTCAAGCTGCCGTTCTTTTCCCCCGAAATTTTCTATTATCAACAGGAGAACAGATTATGAAGATCGTAACGATAAACGGAAGCCCAAAGAAGTCCGGTTTCTCATCAAAGAGCATAGAGATCGTATCGAAGAGCCTAACGGAGATGGGGGCCGATGTCGTAAAGGTCGACTTGAGAGATAAGGCCATCGATGACTGCATAGGCTGCCTGAAATGCATGAGGGAGGGAAAGTGCTCCATCAAGGACGATATGGGCGAGCTCACGCCTTTGTTTAAATCGGCGGACGGCTTTGTGGTGGCCTCCCCCGTGAGAAACGGGACGATCACATCCCTCTACAAGCGCTTCTACGAGAGGGCTATCTACCCCCTTGGATTTCCCTCTGAGCTTGAGGAGAAATACGTCCTCTCCATCTGCTCCGTGGGCATGGCCACGGGAAAGAAGGAGAACAAAAGGCTCCTTTGCCTTGGGGAGTTCGGCGCCACATCGGTCGACTACATCTTCACGAAGGTCGGGATGCCCCCTAAAAAGACGCCGGATGGGATAAAAGAGAGGCTGACGAAAGGCGCGAAGAAGCTCTATAAAGCTATTGAGGGCAAAAAACCTCCCGGACTCATTACATCCATTAAAAGGCGTTTGGATCGATGGATAATGAAGAAGTTTCTTTTAAAGAAGCAACCTGACGTTTTCGCCTATGTCATTAAGAGGTACAGCGAAAAGGGGTATATCGATTAATTTTAAAAAGGTAAGAAATTGCCCGAGACAATACCCAAAGACTATTCCGAAATGAATATCAAAATAGCCTACATGAGCGGAACCGGAAACTCCTACCGCGTTGCGACCTGGATGGACGAGTTCTCCAGAAAACAGGGCGCCGACTCTCAAATTCGCCCCGTCGATAAAATCGGAAGCGAAAATAAAATAAAAGAGGCGGGTCGTAACCTGTTGGGTATCGTCTACCCCACGCATGGATTTACCGCCCCCTGGCACGTCATAAAGTTTGCGCTGCGGCTTCCGCGGGGAAGATCGGCCCGCGCCTTTACTGTCGCCACGAGGGCCGGCCTCAAGTTCGGACCTGTTTTTCTCCCCGGCATCTGCGGCAGCGCCACGTTTATTATAGCCCTGATACTGCTCTTGAAGGGCTACAGGGTACGGGGTCTTATAAGCGTCGACATGCCCTCGAACTGGTTTTCACTGCACAAAATTCAGAGCGAAAAAAAGCAGCGTGAGATAATCGACCGCGGCAAACCGGTTGTCGAGGATTTTATCAAGAGAATTCTCTCAGGCGGCAGGTTGTGGTTTACGCTAAACAACCTTTACGAGCTCTTGCTGGGAGCCTTCCTGTCTCCCATATCGTTCGCATACCTTCTTGGGGGGCGCTTCTTTCTGGCCAAGCTCTTCTTCGCGAACGACAGCTGCAACGGCTGCGGGATCTGCGCGAAAAACTGCCCGGTCGGGGGCATAAAGATGCGGGGCAAAGACAAGCCCAGACCTTTTTGGAAATACAGCTGCGAAAGCTGCATGAGGTGCGCCGCCGTCTGCCCGCAGAACTGCGTGGAGGCGGGGCATTCCTGGGGGGTGATCCTTTACCTGGCAACCACGATACCGGTCTCGACGTATCTCTTATTGCATCTTGGAGGCCTTATACCCGGCCTTGCCAAATTTAAGGGAGAATGGTTTGGTATGGTTATCGATCTGCTCTTTTTCTATCTAACGGTCTTCTCTCTGTACTACGTCTTTTTCGCCCTGATAAGGATACCCTTTTTCAACCGGCTTTTTACTTATACAACTTTAACCCACCTCCCCTTCTGGGGGCGGTATAGTGAGCCGGACACCGAGTTAAGAAAACTGAAGGCTAAATAAAAAAGCTCAATTTCAAACTGTAATCCTTCGATGAAAAACCCTCTTGAGTTCAGGCATCCGGTCGAGTAAACATACCCCTTCCCGACACGCCGACACCCCCAATTACTATTGCCTTAACTAAAGGGCAAATTTAATTTCTTGTCACCATTTTTGGAAAGGTCTGCAAAGCCTTTGGTGTTATAAGACTATTTTATTGATGACACATAGTCCATCATTATATCCATGTCGTTCAACATCTTCTCGTCCACAACGCCCATTTTCCTGATAGACTCCACCGTAAAGAGTGAGACAAGGCTTTCCGACTTCGCACAGATATTGTCATTGACATCATAGATACGCCCCTCCATGACCGCCTTTCTTTCGTCCTTGACTTCGAGAACGCTCCCCTCGACCCTTATCTCGGAATCGGTAAAGACCGGGCTTTTGAACTCCACCTCCAGCGTCTTGGAGAGTACCAGCTTTTTAAGTATCACGAGACCGGCCCAGCCCATCGCCTCGTCGAGCAGTGTCGAAATTATCCCCCCGTGAACCACGTTGCTCCAGCCGGAAAACCGGCCGGGAACCGACAGCCACGACACTACCGTATCGGCTTCCTTGTTTATGTAGAACTCCATCTTGAGCCCTGATTCGTTTTTCTTACTGCACCCGAAGCAGTTGTGTCTGTCGCTGTTGATCAGCTTGATGTAGTCTTCTTTATCAATCCTGTTTTTCGTCTCAATTTCGGTCATCTCCACCTCTATTGTCTTTTGTTTCCACCGGCCACTAAAGGTGCTTTATCAAGGATATCCCGTCATCAATTATAACAAGCGTACTATATAATGAACATTGTTCACTTTAGCGCCTTTAATACTTTATGTCAAGAGGAATCTGATGAAAAAACTATTTATTTTTTTTGGATGGGCGGTAAACGAAAGGTACTAAAAAAGTGGGGTTATAAAGATACTATTCACTCCCTTGTGTGGAGAAGAGAGTCGAATTTCCACTCGGGCGTCAAAAATTCCAACAGGCTCCTAATGAATAAAAAATCGACTTATTTAAAACAGCCTTTCCGGCTCTATCACCCTACCCTCATCTATGCATTTCTTGGCGAATTTCTTCCATCGTTTGAAATCCGGCTCGCTCTCTTTATCCCCCTCCATCTCGACGGCGACTCCCAGAACATTGATGGCCTTGTCTCCCATTCCCAGCATCTCATAGGCCGCGGCGAGATAGATCACGTTTCTGACGCTCGTCTCGTCAGCCCTGACCGCCTTTATCGAGAGCTTCAGGGCCTTTTCGTTGTCCCTGTTCGGCCACGGTACTATCCTGTAATAAGATGACAGCCCCCTCAAGACGATCCCTCCGCCGTATGCCTCATCCCTCTCATTACACCACGCGAGGTCTTCGTAGATCGAGTCGAACACCCCCTCCTTCATCGCCTCTATCATCCCGGCTCCGAACGCGCAGTGAAAGGCGTTAAGGGCGAAATAGATGTGTCCCTCGATCCCGTCCGGATTTATCAGCTTGGCCCGCCCGGCAAGCTCCATCCCCTCCCTGCCGAGCTTCTTCTGCTTTTCCCTGTCGAGGCTCCCTGCATCGAGCATCTGGTCGGAGAGCCACCAGAGGGCCCTGGCGCATTTCCAGTGAGCCTCGTAGTTGAATGGATCGGAAGCGGCCGCCGCCCTGTAATACTCCACGGCCCTAAGATTGTCCGTGTCCAGCCTCGTCCCCCTCTTCTCCCACGATGCGTCCCCGAGCTCCAGAAGCGCTTTCGGATCTCCTGAGGCGGCCTTTCCCGTCCCCTGGGGATAGAGCGCTTCGGGAATCATAAGAAGGCAGATAAAAAAGAGCGAAATCAAAAGAAAAAGATATTTGCCGATTCTACTTATATTCCTTCCCTTACCGATAGAATTGAAAGATCTCATTTACGGCTCCGATAATGTTTTCTATATTTTACAATCAGAGAGAGAAATAGGCAATAAAATTGATAAAATACTCAACAAAATGCTTTCCATTACATCTCCGCTGTGTTATAAGGATTAACAATCTGATTTTACAACCTGGGAATCGGGAACGTTGATCGAGCTTAAAAAGAAGATTATCCACTACTCCGAGCTCTTCGAGCAGACACAAAACGCCTTCGTTTTTACCATAGCCATCCTTATCGGTATCTTCGCCGGCTTTGGAGCCGCAGGCTTCAGGTACCTGATTCTCTTCTTCCAAGAGGTCTTCTACGGCGATTTCACAAACTACCTGCATAGGATAATCGAGATCCCCTGGTACTGGAAGCTTCTGGTCCCTGCGGGGGCGGGGCTGGCCCTGGGTCCCTTGATCTATAAATACAAGGTGCTCAAAGGACACGGCGTTCCCGAGGTCATGGACGCCGTGGTAACCCAGGGGGGAAGGCTCCCCCCCTTTACCTTTCTCTTCAAGACCCTGGCTTCGGCGGTTTGCATCGCCTCCGGTGGCTCCGTGGGCCGGGAGGGACCCATCGTAATGATCGGCGCCTCGATGGGCAGCAACATGGGCCAGCTGTTCAGGACATCCACCCAGAGGATGCGGACTTTTGTGGCCTGCGGCGCCGCGGCAGGAATCGCCGCCACGTTCAACGCCCCGATCGCCGGAGTCATCTTCTCCCTTGAGATAATCGTGGGCGAGATAACCCTCGAGCACTTTTCCCCTATCGTCGTAAGCTCCGTCATCGCCACCGCAATCTCCCGATGGCTCCTGGGAAATGCCCCGTCCCTTATCGTCCCACCGTACGAGCTTGCAAGCTTTCAGGAGCTCGGTAACTATGCCGTCCTGGGTCTTTGTGCGGCCCTTGTGGCCATCCTTTTTACGAACTTCCTTTATAAAACAGAGGACTTAGTAGAAGGAATAAAGATCCCGGAATATTTCAAGCCCGCCCTCGGGGGGCTGGTCATCGGCACCCTCGCCATCATCGGCTTTCCCCATATCTTCGGCGTGGGTTACGAGACCATTGACAAGCTGCTGGTAAATGAAACGGAGGGGATAAATCTCCTTGGATTTAACCAGGGCATGATATGGATATTTCTGATTATCCTCATATTTGTAAAGATATTCGCCACATCGACAACGCTCGCCACCGGGGGATCGGGGGGAATCTTCGCGCCGTCCCTCTTTATCGGCGCAACCATGGGAGGCGCTCTGGGGGGCCTCTTTAACATCATCATGCCCGGGACAACGGGAGACATAGGAGCGTACGCGGTCGTGGGAATGGGGGCGCTCGTTGCCGGGACCACCCACGGCCCCCTGACCGCCATGATGATAATATTCGAGATGACCGGAAACTACAAGATAATCCTCCCGTTGATGACCGCCTGCGTCACCAGCACAATGGTGGCAAGGGCCATCCAGAAAGACTCTATCTACACCCTCAAGCTGGTCAGAAGGGGTGTGAATATATTCGAGGGACGCGAGCAGAACGTCCTTAAATCCCTCCACGTTAGGGAAGTCATGCACACGGACTTTAAAATAATACCGGAACACACCTCTTGCTCCTCAATAATCGATCTCGTCTCCGGAAGCCGCGATTTCTATTTCCCGGTAATAAACGAAACCGGGGAGATGACCGGGGTCTTCTCTCTCAACGACATCAGGAAGTTCATGAAGGAGGAAGAACACCTGAAACACCTGATCATCGCAAAGGACATAGCCGCAACGGACGTTATATCAACGTTTCCGGATGAAAACCTGAGCGAGGTAATCAAAAAATTCTCAAAGCTAAACATCGACGAGATACCGGTCATGGAGGGCAGGGATTCAAAACGGGTCGTGGCCATGATCAAGAGGAAGGATGTAATTGACGCGTACAACAGGGAGATGATCAGGAGGGAGATCGAATAGGATCTGCTTCTTAAATGAGGGAAGTCCGGCTATCTGCTGTTTAGGGAGACCTTCCGTAATCAGGGACGCGGTGGAAAAATCGGGCATTCAAAACAGGTAAGAGACACCAAGAAGGTCTCCGTCGCGAGTCTTAAAATCACGGACTAGAAGCTTGTTGCCGAAGAAGGCGAGGCGAGCGACCTCGATTGGATTTTTTTTGCTTGAACTTTGGTCTTCGGCAAAAATATCTGCGATTCTCCTTAAAAAATGGGTCTATCGCTACTTACCTTGCCCGGTTGACAACTTTAAACAAATACCGGGGGCAAAACACATTAAAAAATTCAAATAATTATCTTGACACACCATTCAACTTTGATTATTGTGTCAAAATAATATAGCAAATTTGCCTTATTTAGGGCAAAATTCACCTAAATTGTATTTAAATTTGATAACAGGACAGATAAGATGATTAGAATGAAACCATTTATTGTAGTCCTTTCGATTCTGCTTTTAAGCTCTTTATCCGCAGCCTACGCCGCGGACATGAATCCTTTACCCACCGAGAGGGCGGAGACCATCGGAAAGGGAAACCTGAGGTGGAGTAATAAAAGCACTTTGGATTATCTGGACGACAACACCAGGCTCTACCATTTTTCCTCGTTGGAATTAATACTTGGAGTCGCGGAAAACGCCGACCTTTTCTTGAACTATGGGGGTTTTACTTATCGCGAGGGCCCCAATTTTAAAGACGCCTTCGGCCCTGGAGACCTCACTGTTGGACTCAGGGTCTCTCCCATCAAAGGGGATTGGGGTGCCCTCGGCTTTCTGATCTCGACGAAGCTTCCGAACGCGGACGACAAGGACGGTCTGGGAACGGACGTTCAGGACTTTCACCTCGTGGGGCTTTACACCCTGTCCTTAAAGAGCCTCCTTTTGAATTTCAACGCCGGACTTCACATAATAGGCGATAATACCGAGACGCGCAAATACCATTATCTGTTCGCCTACGGCGTTGGCTTCGAGTATATGATCTCAGATCATTTTTCAATCATCGGGGACGTGTCCGGAACGACGGGCGGAAAGGACGACTTCGAGTGGTGTAAGGCCACCCTCGGCTTCGTCGCCCCCATTGCCAACAGCTGGGAGTGGGGACTTACCGCCTCCGCCGGCCTCACGTCCGAGAGCCCGGATTGGTCTGTGGGACTCCACATCTCCAAAGAGTGGAGCCTTGACGGATTCATCTCCGACACCCCATCCGCCTCGGGCGGCAGTCCCACTATTGTCAGCCTCTATCCATTCCCCCTGGACATAGATGAGGCCGCAACGGTAAGGCACGGGAGCCTTTATGCTTCGGCCAACTTTACCGCTATGGGCTACAAATACTACAACCTCTATACCTCGAGCCTCGACCTTCGCTACGGGATAGCCGAGGGAGTCGACGTAGAGGTAGAAATCCCCTACTCCTTCCTTGACGATTCCCCGATATACGGCGACAAGGACGGTCTGGGGGACGTTCGGGTAGGCTTTAAGATATCCCCCTGGCATCTGGGCAAATTTCAACTCGGAGTCCTAAACGAGATCAAGATGCCCTCTCCCAACGACAGAGAGGGTATAGGGAGAAAGGAGATGGACTACACGGTGCTCTTTCTGACGTCCGCCTCCCTGGATAAACTTTTATTGCACCTGAATCTCGGGCTCTCCATAGAGGGAAATCCCGAAGAGACAAGCTCCCAGAACGACTTTTACATCGTGGGAGCCGGAGCCGAGTACGCCCTTACGGACTGGTTTTCCCTATACGGCAATTTTTACGGAAAGATCTATCACTTGGACGAGCTCAGCAGCCACATGCTCGAGGCTGGATTCAGGTTTATGCTCTACAAGAAGGTTATCATCTCGGCATCGGGAGGAACCGGGTTCGCAAAGAACGATCCTGACTGGACGGCTAACTTCGGGGTTGGGCTGCCGCTCGACTTTTAGTGAGCATCTCCGGGATTGGATCGACCAGGAAATTTAGCGGGCAGGTGGCGGATTTATTCTTGGCCGTTAACAATGTAGTCCCTGACACAGGCTTTTAAAAGAATCCGCTTACGCCTGGCTTTTAGTGAGTCCTTCCGAGATCTGATCTGTAAGAATAATTAAAAGGCCTTTGACGATATTGTCTCAGGCCTTTTTAAGTGCGGCATCCGTTACAGGCTTTTTACGGTATCAGTTTTACGCTCCTGTCTATACTATAACTCAGAAGTTCTCAACCAGCGAGAGTGCTTCGATTACCATGGTATCTTCCCGGATCGGTAAAATATCCTTGAAGCTGTTGTCGATCAACTCGATTTCGTATACCGTAAACGGCTTCTTCAAGAAAAAGAGAACGCCCTCTTGATGTCTGTTTTTCACCAGCTCCTTATCGATATTCTTGAATATCATAACGCTCGATACGTTTAGATCGATCTCCCTGATCTTCTTGAACGTATGAAAGCCGTCCATCCCGGGGAGATTTATATCGATATACGCAAGGTCTATGTCGTGGTCCATCACGTAATCTATGGCATCGTAGCCGTCGGCCACGCCTACCGCGCGGTGACCCAAAAGTGAGAGGATTTCCTCGAGATACTCTCTGTAGGCGGTATCGTTGTCAACAACTAAAATCTTCATTTTATTTACCCCTCTCATATTAAGGGATTCGGCCTCATATATGAGACATTGTTTAAGTTAAATAGAAAACCGTACGAAATCCTCTACTCCTTGTGCCAACTCAACTTCTTGGAAAAACCCATGGAGGCGAAGTTGTTGAGCGCCTCGGAGCTGTAAAATACGTCCGCATTTCCGGTACCGTATTTTTGAATGTCGATCGATGACAGCGAGACCATTGCGCCGATGATAACGGGGGTTCCCGCGATCTTGTCAACCAGGTCCGCAATGATGAGCCCCTTGAAGGTCGCGTTCGAGGTGTAATCGCCCAATTTTGCCGGCTGCACAGTGGCGTCCGTATGATAAGGATTGGCACCGAGGTAATAATGAGCGTCGGTAGAGTCTTCCCAGGCCGTGTCCCAGCAGGGATGCGAGGTGTTTGCCGATGTCGAGGCTTCGTATTTGCACGGGTTGAAGTTCGGGTTGTGGATGATCAGTATCCCGCTCCCGTTCTCCTTCGGGCCGGGATAATCGCCCGTTATGTAGGTAACGCCCGTAAGAGGATCGCCGTTGTTCATCCCGATCGAGCCGTCATAGGGGCCGTAGTAGTCACAGTTTGCGGGATCGAGGTAGCTGGAGGCCTCCGCCCCCGTAAGACCCAGCACCTCCTCGGGGGAGTTGGGATATGTATTGGGATCGAGCGTGTTGTCCGTTGCAGGAGTACCGTAGATATCGGCCGATCCATCCTGTGTAATGCTGTTCCCCGACGTTGTTACGACTCCCGCCGTATCGTTTCCCGCTCCCCCCAGGTTCCCCTCCATATCGTGGTCGCGTCCGTCCGCACAGAAGTTTCCTATCAAATTGACTTCAGAGTTTGCGGTTATCGCCCCTTCCACCTTGACGTCCATGGGGATCTTGGATATCTCGAGTACTACCACCGTCTCCCCGTCCGAGGAGCGGCCCTTGGAAGTAATCACCTCTACGGCATATCCCTCCCCCGCCGCGGGATAGGTGATGGTCGGGTAGTAGCCCTTGTCGTATGTCACCACAACGTCGGGCGTCGTGGGATCATTGTCGTCATCGATCGTCTTGTGCTTGATGGTTACTGCATAGGAATCGCCGTTTTCGAGCTTTCCTGTAAACCCGGGCGCCGTCGAGAGATCGTATGACCAGTTTATATCAAAGGGGGATGAATCGTACATCGCCGCGTCGTATTGAGGATTCGAGCTGGAGAGATTGAGCCTCGCTATCGCCTCGCTGATACCCGACTCGGCGGCGTAAAAAGACCTTGCCCCCCTGAAGACGTTCCTGCTGATGTTAAGGTCCGTGGACGACATGAAGTACATGGTCATCCCGAGGATAGTCAGGAGGAAGAGAAACATCATCACGACTATCAGCGTCAGACCCGACTCATCGCCTTTTATTTTATTCAATACCCTCTTCATTGTAGTCACCCTATACCTCTCGAATCTTTTAGTTGCTCACGTGGTTTGACTCGGCGCTTTCGTTTGCCGGATCACAGCTGTCTATCGCCTTGATGTAGTATTCGTAGGTGTGGTCTTTAAGCTTTCCGCTGACCTCCTCGTGCCATGTGGTAACGTTCCCCACAATCGCATGCAATACGAATCCGTGGCTGTCGTAGTCTCTGTATATTCTGTAGCCGACAAGATCTGTAATGGTGCTCCCATCGGTGTTCGTGGTCGGGGCGGTCCAGGTCAATGTCACACCCGTCTGACCGTGATTGGTCATCGAGAGCCCCGTAGGCTCATTCGGCACATCATCACACGGATCCGGAACAACGGTGATCGTAACAGAGCAGTCGAAGAGGGCGTCATCGCAGCTTGAAGAGCTGTAAGAGATATCACTCACTCCTCCAACCGTGATAGTGTCGCTGTTATTTACATACAGGTCAAGTTTGCTTGGTGAACTGGGATAGTCGCTTATTTTATATATCTTGATGTAATCCCTGCCGTAGAAGCTCTCATCTATGTAGAAGACGCCCGTGTTGCCCTCCTCCTTCATCTTGATCGGATCGGCGTCACCCGCCTCGGAGCATACCTGGATGTAGACTATCTCCCCGGCTCCCATGTCGTTGATGCCGCCCAGAGCCCTCTCACAGACCTTGACGTTAGGCCGCAAGATATCACCTGCGTGAACCTCTGTTACGTTTACATAAATGGAGCAAACGGTGGCACCCTCGCACTCGGAATAGATACTGGAGGGCTCACTGGAGTTTGGAGTCGGCTCACAGAAGTCGACCGCGGTCACGTAATAGGAATAGTCTTCCGTGGCAAGATCAACAATATCCGAATCGGTATAGTAGAGGTCCACGACCACATCGCTGTTTATCTTTTCCCACTCACCGCCGCTTATGCTCCTGAACACGTTGTAGCCCTTGAGGTCAACTCCTATTGCCGATCCGTCGGTGTTCTCCGTCGGAGCATCCCAGGAGAGATCTATGGAGTCAAGTCCCGCACTTATCGTCCCGACCAGATTTGTAGGCGGATTCGGGGTGTTGTTACACACATCCCCTTCCTGCTGATAGTAGTTGAAGAAGCCGGAGCCGATCTCAGGACCCCTGTCAAAATTCCCCTCGTTGTCCACCGCAAGGATGAAAAACCATACTGTAGAATCATCGTTGTTGGGTATATTCGTTGACGTTCTGTAAAGGCTTCCCGCTATGTTCTCCATCTCCACCTTCGTATATGTGGCATCGCCGAAGACAAACGGCGGGGGGCCGGTCGTCTCGTCATACATGTTCAGGCTGTCGACGAAGTAGTAGAGGTCGACGCTTTTAATCCCCGCCAGGGAGTTGTCGTAAACGTTGGCGCTGATAGAGAGGCTTACTCCCCCCGGCTCCACCAGCTCCCCGGAGGGATTGAGCCCCTCATCGCCGGGGACCGCCCAGGCGGGGGTCGCCACGCCCGGCTTATTCTGCGTTATGTTCTCTATCGTCGGTCCCAGGGTAATATTCTTGAAGCCTTCGTAGATGCACGACTTAACGGTGGGCATAGACTTATTGATGTAGTTGAAGCTGAAGACCAGAGAATCCTCTCGCATATTTATCGTCTTATCCACATCGCCGTTGGCATCGGTGAAAACGAGGACCACGGGGATTGCTATAGAGCCCGAGGCGGGCGACCCATAATCATAGAGTGTCTTGTTAAAATTTAGGCTTGCCGTAGATGTCTTTCTTCCCGACCATACCAGCTCCAGTGTCGTATTGCTCGCGGCATCGTCGCTCCCGATGTAGACTTCGCTAAGGTATGCATAATCGTTAACCCATTCTATCTCCAGATCGGTAAGCTCGATCGGCCCCGCGCTCGTGTTTTCTATGTAGTATGTAACGGAGTTGTGATAGAAGGTCGGGGTTGTAATCTCAATATCGCCGGTTAACGAATAGGTTACTTCTTCATCGGTCCTTACCCTTCCGGGCTTTATCCCCTCAAGGATCGCCGGCGCCGATATGTTGTTCGCCTTTGCAGTGGCGTAGTCCGGATTCGACGGGGAGATGTTCTCGTAGTAACAGTCCGTGGCCCTTATCCCGTACGAATATGTGCCCCCCTCCGCAACGCTTGCATCCATGTAATAGCTGAACCACTGGGGTGCACCCCCGGTAAGCTCGGTGCTGGAGGAGAGGTTGAAGGTCTCGCCTTCGCTCCTGTATACGTGATAACCCGCGAGGTCCACTATCGTAATTCCCTGGTGATTCCAGGTAAGACGCGTATAGGAATAACATCCCTCCGATGTGAGGCCGCTCGGAACGGGGGGTGCACCCGCATAGTCCGGGTCATCGCCGCAGAGCTCGGACAGAGTTATTGCAACATCGGTGGAGTCGCTCGGGTTTCCGCAGAGGTCAAAGGAGACCGCCAGAAAATAGTATGTGCCGTCGACCTCCAGCTCCGGGATCATGGGCGATTCGTCCACTTCAGAATCGAAGATGATGGGGGGTATTGATCCCTCGCCTGTAAAAACTCCCCCGCTGTCCGGAATAAGCGTACCGCCGGAAACGTTTCCCTCACCGTCTATGATCGGGTAGCCGCTGGTGCTGAAGTATACCTTCGTCTCCTTGAAATCCGGGTCATCCGACCTGTTCGGATTGGTGAGGCTCAGAAAGACCCTCTTCCACCCCGCCTTCGAGGTCAGCTCAGGCACTTTATATGGATCGTGATCGATGGGGGTGGTGTCTCCGGGGGTTGTGTCCGAACCGGTAGGGGTATCGGTTTCCGGCCCGCTCAGGCCGTCTCCGCTGGTCAGCCTGTAGTCGGACGCGGTGTATCTATTTGTATCGTCATCGCCGGCGTCGTCCGAAATAAGCGTGAGGTCACAGTTGACCGCGGCAATAACGTAGTAATACATTCTGCATCCGACAAGTCCGGTATCGGTGAATTCGGACGTCGCGCTGTCGAGGACCGTGGGCGTCGATCCCTCGTCGGCCACCAGCACGAGCCCGACAAGATCCTCGGGATTATAGCTCGCACTTACGGGGAAAGAGGTTATCGGGGATGAGCTTCTGTATATCCTGTATCCAACGATATCACCGTCCGTGGAGGGGCTCCAGGTAAGTTTTACTGCCCCTTCACCGGAATCCTCGCCGATGAAGTTCTCCGGCGGTGTGGGCTTGTCAGGGTTCGGGATTGTGTCGTTATCGCCCAGGGTACCGTCCCCGCTGACCTCTGCTGAATACTCGCTTATGTTCATCGAGCGGTCAAAGGCCGAAATCGCTATGTAATACTTGATCGAGTCGGGATCGTTGGACGGGGCGATGTCGAGCCCTGTCAGCGTGTACGACACCTCGTCCGGGCTGTTTATTATAACCTTCGAGGTATAGGGCGAGACGGTTCTGCTCTCCACGTGGAAGTAAATGATGTATCCCGCAAGGTCTCCCTCCTCGTTTTTGTCCCACGTTACCGACAGCTCGCCGCAGTTGTGAGGATCGGTTGCCTTTACATTTGTCGGAGGATCCGGGGCGTTGGTGTCCAACAGGTTTACGTCGATCCCGAGGTTCCTCACGTAAATGCTGGTGGAGAGGTCCCTGGTGAGATATTTTCTCCTTATCGGGTCTTTCTTTGCCGTCTTGACCTTCAGATTGACGTCCATCCTTCTCACGTTTGGAAGATCGGCCGCAGTTATCTCGCCCGAGGATGGATCAAAACTAATCTTTACGTTATCACCGGAGTAGTAGGTTATCTTAAATGTGCTTACATTATCTATAATAGTCTCATCCGTTCCAGGTATCCAGCTTGAGCTGCTCGCATCATAAAGGTTCATCCGCCTGATTACCTTGTCGTCGGCCGGCTTGTACTCGTAGAGGATCTTCGCCCTCGTCGAGTTCAAGGAGTTGTACTCCTCAAACTGTATCTTGTCCTCCTTGGCCGTAATTATATCCGCCGTAACCGGAGAGGTCTCCGCGTCATACCCGATAAGCTGGATCTCCCTTGTCATGAACTCCAGGGCCATCTTCTCCTCCTGGTGGGTGTCCAGGATGAGGTTGTGGGAGACAAACGCCTTGTAATCGGAGAGAAACACCTCGTAGATGGCGGCAATCAGTATCGCCGCAATCAACATGGCGACCATTATCTCCACAAGAGTAAAACCTTTTTTGTCTCTGAGCGTTTTCATTTTCTACCTCTAAAATCTCGAGAAGAGCGTCTCTATCTCTATCGTGTGATCCTTCCTCAAATCGGTCCAGGATATCTCCATAACGATTTTTCTCACCCCCGTCAGCGGCGAGTCGTTTGTGACCGTCCACTCAAGATCAAACTTCACGTTGTCCACGGTCTCGCTGTCTGTCCCGGAGACTATGTTGGCATAGGGGGTGTTTCTCAGCTCCTCGAGCTTACCCTTGGCCAGGTTTGTAGCCACGCTCATCTTCTCGCTGTTGTGGGTAAAGGTCATTGTCTGGGTAAACAGCATGGAAATCGAGAGGATCCCCACCGAAAATATGGCCATCGAGATCATGTTCTCGAGGATTGAAAAACCCCTTTCCGATCTTCTATTAAATCTTTTCAGCCCTATATACGTTCTGATCTTGGAAATCATTTCACCACCCCCTGGAGACCCTTGCTATTCCCGTAACCGCCCTTACGGTTATCTTCCTCTTTTTGTCTGTCAGCTTGTTGGAATCGGAATAGATTTTTATCTCCATGTTCGAATCCGCCTGGCCGATCGTGTTGAAAGTCAAAGTACTCGTGCCTATTCCGCTGAAATACGTTCCCGCCGGAAGCTCCACTACATCGACCTTATCCTTGTATGTAATCGTGTACTTTCTCTGTGACTCGAAGAAGTTTACAATAATATTGCAGTTTTGCGATATGGCGCTTACCCTCGCAAGCATCAGGTTCTTCTCGAGCTCGTCCGCCGCGGAGTTAAGCCTGAACTTGGGCGCCCAGCTCAAAAAAGTCGGCACCGCAATCGACGTGGATATCGCGATGATCGAAACGACAACCAACAGCTCCATCAAGGTAAAGCCGGCCTCTTTCTCTCTCTTTCTCATCATTTTTATCTTCCCTCAATTTCTCATATACGTTGACTTTGTCTATTAATAATGCAAAGACTGTGCCAAATTAGAAAAACCGCTGAGCGTGATTCCGTAAATGTATGAAATCACAGCGGTTTTTTTATCAAAATCGCTTTTTTATAAGCCTTGATGATGTGAAAGGATCAAAGTGAGGCCTTGGCTCAAATCTGCAATGATATCAATTGGTTACGTTTGGTGTGGCAAATGGTGGGTGCAAGGGGGAAAACAAGGTGCAAATACTATTTGCACCTATTATATGAAGTATTGGGTTATCTATCATTCCCGTCATTCAATGTCGTCCGTCTTGATGCCGTACTTCCTCATCAGGTGCTGAAACGACTGGCGGGAGAGACCGCTCTCCCGGGCGGCCTTGGAGATATTTCCGTCGGCCCTTTTCAGGGCGTCCTTCACGAAGTTCGACTCGAAGCGATTGAGGAGTTCACCCCTCAAATCCCTGAACGATTCACCGGACAAATCCACAGAGCTCACTTGATCCTCTTTGACTATGTCATCGATGTGTGTAATATCCGAGAGTTCAATTAGATCTCCCTTGGAAAATACCACCCCGTTGTAGATCGTGTTCATCAATTCCCTTACATTTCCGTTCCAGCTTCTCTCACTCAGCGATTCCATCGCCTCGTCCGTTATCCCCTTTATAGGCTTTGAAAGCTTGGCGGAGTACATGGCCAGAAAATAGCTTGACAGCCTCCTTATGTCCTCGTGCCTTTCCCTCAAGGGAGGCATATTAATATTTATGACGTTTATTCGATAGAAAAGGTCCTCACGAAACTTCCCATTTCTCACCCTTTCGCCGAGGTCCTTGTTCGTCGAGGTGATCACCCTGACGTCGAGCTTCTTCACCTTTTCGCTGCCGAGGGGCAGGATCTCCCCCTCCTGGAGGACCCTCAACAGCTTAACCTGGACATCGGAGGCTATGTCCCCTATCTCGTCCAAGAAGAGCGTGCCCTTATCCGCCTTTTCAAAGAGGCCTTTTTTATCCTTGTAGGCGTCCGTAAAGGCCCCCTTTACGTGACCGAACAGCTCGCTCTCGAGCATCTGCGCCGGAAGATTGGGGCAGCTTACGGAAACGAGGGGCATATCCTTTCTGGTGCTCAGCTCGTGGATGGCCCTCACCACCAGCTCCTTTCCCGTGCCGCTCTCACCGGTTATAAGGACAGGGGCGTCCGTTGTCGCCACTGCCTTAATCTTCTCGTACACCTTCTGCATCGGCTCGGAGACCCCTACAAAATCCATGAAATCCGCGCTCTTGGTCACGGTCATCCTCAGATCATATATCTCGTCTTTGAGTCTCCTGTCCTCCAAAGCCTTCTCGATTGTCATGGTCACGATTTCGGAGCCGAAGGGCTTGGTTATTAGGTCGTACGCGCCCTTCTTTATGCAGTCTACCGCAAGATCGATGGATCCGTGGGCCGTTATGATAATGACTATGATTGAAGGATCGATCTTCTTGACCTTCTCCAAGAGCTCGACCCCGTCTATTCCGGGCATCTTGACGTCCGTCAGGATTATGCTTACATTCTCCTTGTAGACCGTTTCCAGAGCGGTTTCTGCGGAATTTGCAAGGAAAACGTTTTTGTATCCCTCTCTTTCCAACATCCTGTCGAGGAGAAGCAAGACCCCCTCCTCGTCATCAACGACTAAAATATACTCGTCTGAAAAAATATTCGACATAATATTCCTTTTTGAGATAATGCAACCAAATTATTCAGGGATCTCCTCCTCGACGGGAAGGGCGATTACGAACTTCGCCCCCCTTCCAGAGACATTCTCTATGGCTATCTGCCCACCATGCTCCTTTACAATCCCGTAGCTTACGGAGAGACCCAGGCCTGTCCCATGACCCGGCGGCTTTGTTGTAAAGAAGGGGTCGAAGATCCTCTTCTTGTCCTCATCCGATACTCCCGGCCCGTTGTCTATAAACGTTATCAGGACCATATTGTTCTCTTTGTCCCAAGATGTCTCGATGGTAATTTCCCCCCCGTTTTCAACCGCGTAAATGGAGTTTTGAAGCATATTTAAAAACACCTGGGTTATCTTTATCTGGTCTCCATAAAATGCGGGGAGATTATTACCGAACTTCTTTGTCAACTTAATTTTCTTCTCCCTCAACTCATTTTTGTTAAGTATTATGACGTTACCAAGGACCTCTTTGAACATGAAATATTCTCTCTTGTCAACCTTGGACCTTGAAAAGATAAGCAGATCATCGAGGATGGTCTTGCAGCTGAGGGCCTGCGACTCTATTAACTTGAGGTCTTTATATTCTCTTCTTTCTTCACCAAACTCCTTTAACAGCAGCTGCGCGTATCCTAAAATCGCTGTAAGGGGATTGTTTACCTCGTGGGCCACCCCTGCGGAGAGCTGGCCGAGAGAAACAAGACGATCTTGCTGGATGAGCCTCTCCGACAACCTCTTCTCCTCAGAAACATCCCTCGAATATACCAGGTAGTCGTAAGTATCCTCGTCCGATTTAATCGGGTAGACCGAAACGAAGAAGCAACTGCCCTCTCCATCGCCGCCTATGAATACCTCACCGCTTGTTCCCTGCTTGGACTCAATGCTTCTCTTAAGGGGACATCCAGCACACGGTTTGTCCTCTGTGTTGAAATGCAGATAGCACTTTGTATAGAGGAGCTTATTGAAATCCATTTCCAACTCTTCGCAAATCTTCTTGTTGATAAATTGCATCCGATAATCTTTGTCCACTACAAACATCCGCTCCGAAACGGCGTCGAAGGCGGTTATGAGACGGTTTCTGGAGTTTAAGATCATGGTCTCCATCTTCTTGCGCTCAGTGATATCCTTGATCGTCCCGTGATAACCGTTGATGTTGCCGTGATCATCCCTCAAGACCGTCGCCGTTTCGATACATTGCAATAGCGTGCCGTCACTTCTCTTCAGCGTCAGTTCGTAGTTCCTTACAAAGCCATCCTTTTCAATATCGCTCTGAAACCTCACTCTCTCCTCTGCATTTATATACAGTTCTCTCGTATCCAGGGTAAGAAGCTCGTCCTTTGTGTATCCAAAAAACTCCTCCGCAACGGGATTAACATCTATAAGTCTGCCTTCAATAGTTGAGATATAAATGACATCCTTGGAGGTCTCAAAGAGGTTTCTGTATTTCTCCTCCGATTCTCTAAGGGCATCCTCCGCCAATATCCTCTCTGTAACGTTATTTATAAAAGCCAGATCCGCCCTTTTATCATCCCATTTTATCGTTACTCCCATACCCTCGACCCAGATCAACTTTCCCCCTTTATCAGCCATTTTAAAGATATATGGGTAAGAAAGGCTTTCTCCCCTGTAAAGCTTTATGTATCTATCTACCATTAAATCCCGATCCTCCGGGTGAACAAGATCGAGAAAAGGCTTGTTAATAAGTTCCTTCTCTGAATATCCGGTCAATTCCAGTGCCTTTGGATTAAAAAAGGTTACCAATCCATCCTGAACCACAAAAATCGATTGATCCACGTTTTCAAACAAAGTCCGGTATTTCGCCTCGGACTCGGAGAGCTCCTTCGTTTTTAGCATCACCTCCCTTTTGAGAGTCTTTTGATACTCCTTCTCGATCATCTCCTGTCTCTTCCTGGCGGAGATGTCGACCATTATACCCGCCACAATTTTATCCTTTACGCTCGAGACGAGCTTCGGTCTGAATTCAACAAATATCTGCTCCCCGTCCTTCCTATAAAAGGGCATCTCAAATCTGTAGGCATCCCCCGATCCCGACTCCTCAAAAACTTCTTTATATTTCTTATTTATTAAAGGCCTCATTTCTTCAGGGTAATAGTCGGTTATAGTCATGCCGAGGGCCTCGTCAATGCCGTAGCCGGTAATCCTTGCAGCCGCCTCGTTGTAATATATGATCTTCTGATCTTCGAGGAGGAAATACCCGTCATCGATATCCTCCACAAGCGTCCTGTATTTTTTCTCAGATTGAACGAGCCTTTCGGTGTTCTCTTTCAAGGCGAGGCTCATACTGTTAAACGCCTGTGCTATGTCGTTTATCTCCTCCCAGCTCTTTATATCAACGGTTTCACCGAATCTCCACTTCGAAATGCTCTTCGTCCCCTCGATTATCTTTTCAATGGGACGAGTCAGCCTTTTTGAAAAATAGAGGCTTATAAGTATTATAAGGGAAACCGTGGCGGTTAATTGGAGTAGATCCCTGATTATCATATAGTTTGATAAGGCATAGGCTTCGTCCTTTGCCTGAACCGCAAGTATAAAATAGGGACTTGAAATAACCTCCGGAATCTTGTCCAATATTGACATGCCGGCTACGAACTCCACACCCGAATCGTCCGTAAATCTTATAACCTTTCTTTGCTTTCCACTTTCAAGGGTCTCTCCTAAATCAATACCCTTAAGCTTTTTATACAACATCTTTTCATTCGGGTGTGAGACAACCTTTCCGAAATTGTCTAATACAATTATATATCCATAATCTCCCCACTTCAGCGTATCCGCATTGGTTATATCCCAAACTTTTTTCATATCCATCCTCGCCGTCAGGATGCCGATCACCCTTTCATTGTCGAATACCGGCTGAAAGAAGCTTATGACCATTCGATTCCCCATCGAGATTAGATAGGGGTAAGTTATCACCGAATTGCCCTTCATGGCATCCTTGAACCAGATTGTCTTGCCGATACTGTATGTGTAATTATAGGTGGTGGACAGGTTGATAGCCCCCGACGAGTCCGCATAAGAGATGTCATCGAAGTAGAGGTACAGATCCTGTACCTTTTGCATCTCGGCTATCTTTTCCTCGGATGTAAATTTGTTTGATTTAATGATCGGATTTTCGGCGAGGATAGTCAGATCGTTGTAACGATCGATGAATACCCTATAGAGCTCTTCCGTTACATGATCGGAGGTTAAATAGAGGAACTCGTCTATCTCCTTTTTGTATTTGTTCCTCGTGGTGAATATGTCGAGATAGAGATAAATCGCCATCGGCAATATGGCGATGAACACCATAAAGAGAAAGATGTCGTTTTTTAGCGATCTCGCCCTTTTTATCTTGTTAGTTCCGCCCATACCCTGTTCATAAATACAATTCTTTTACCTTTCAGGGATGTGTAATACTCGCATTTTTTCAGAATATCACCTGTAAGATAGATGTTCTCGTTATCGAGAAGCTCCTCGTTTAGAAATCCCCTGGATTCGGACACCGCGTTTGCATACCAGAGGTAGTTCGATATTTTCGCGATGTTCTTCGGCTCAAGGATATAGTTGATGAAAACCTCGGCCGTGTACTTGTTTTTCGCGTCTGCCGGAATAATCCAGTTGTCGATCCATATCGGGGCGCCTTCATCAGGAACGATATATTCCACATCTTCGTTGGCCTCTTTGGCCACATAAGTATCGCCGCTGTAGATATACGCCACGTATGTTGTACCCTCTTTGAGATGCTGTATTATCTCATAGGAATCAAAGTATCCCCTGATTATCCCCTTCTGCTCCATCAACATAGCCTTGGCCGCCTCTAAAGACTTCTCGTCCGCCGTGTTAATGGAAACGCCGAAGATCTTCAATGGCGGGGCGAAATTCTCCTGAATATCGTCCAACATATCTATTCTGCCCTTGAACCTCTTGTCAAAGAGGATCTCCCAGCCTATATCACTATCCTTTACATATTTCCTGTTTACGGCCAGGCCGGAAGTACCCCACAGATACGGAATG
>Ga0180432_10001060_pt1 | contig 43921 bp, 41 predicted proteins | sample SS_ome_10_FD_132414 | JGI IMG/M metagenome (GOLD analysis project Ga0180432, IMG submission 132414) | Hypersaline lake sediment archaeal communities from the Salton Sea, California, USA - SS_1_MS_2 metaG | ecosystem: Environmental > Aquatic > Non-marine Saline and Alkaline > Hypersaline >... | reverse complement strand
TCCGGGGCGCCACAATCACCGGCCTCGTCGTCCGGCCCCGAGCCGACGTCCAGAGCGACCGCCCGTTCCTCAAAGCCGAGCGCGTCGAGGCCCGCTTCCGGATCGCCTCGCTCATCCCGTTCCGCGTCGAGCTGACGCCCGACCTCGACACCGTCACCGTGCACCTCATCAAGACCGCGGGCGGCACGTGGAACGTCGCCGACCTCGTGGACCGCCTCTCGCGCAAGCCGCCAAAAGAGCCGACCGCGCGCGTGAGCCGCCTCACCTTCTCGAGAATGACCATCGCCGTCGAGGACCGCTACAGCGACCTGCCCGCGCAGTCGCTCGAAGACGTCTCGTGCGTGCTCACGGCGCCGCGAAACAGGTCGAACCACCTCGCGCTCACGGGCCGCTGGCACAACAGCCCAGGCCGGGTGACGCTCGATGCACGGTTTGGGCCAGAGATCCAGCCTCTCTTCAATGTCTTGCTCCCTGGCCCTGTCGTTACAAAGCTCCAGCAGCTCCTGGCGCCCGAGGGGCCGATCTTCGTCCACGAGGCCGAAGGCCTCGCCCGAATCGCGCTGATGCGCACGGACAACGGGAAGCTCACCGGTCGCGGGCAGCTCACGTTCACACACATAGCGCTCGACGTGGAGGGGTTCGACGTCGCCGGCGAGATCGAGGGCCCGATTGGTTTCGACGTCACGCCCGGCGACGCGCCGGCCCTGACCATCGCCGGCACGCTGACGCTCCGCGGCGGCACCGTCCAATACATCCCGAAGCCGCCCCTGCAATCCGACCCGAGCACCGCCGCCCCGAGCCTCCGCGACGTCGAGAACGCGCCGGCCGACAACGACGACCCAGCTTCCGAGCCGCCGCTTACCGTCGAGGGAGATGCCGACGTCGGCCTGCTGCTGGCCGGCCCGATCGGCGAGCGGTTCTCGATCACCGTCTCGTGCGCGCTCGGCCACGCGGCGATCTCGACGCCGGCGGTGCGCGCGCCGATCGAAACGATCAGCGGCCGGGTCGTCTATGACGGTACGGGGCTGAGCTTCAAGGACATCGTCGGCGAGATCGAGGGCGCAGTGGTCACCGCCAACGGGACCATTGACGCCTTCGGCAATCCGAACATCACCTTCGACGTGCAGGGCGAACGCCTCGGCGGCAGCGGCCGCATCAAAATCCGCCAGGTCGAGGGCCGACGCGCGCCCGCGTTCCAGGTTGACGGCGCCGCCTGGGCGGACGCGACGCTCGCCTCGCTCGTCCTGCCGCCGGAAACGGCCGAGACGCTCGAGAGGCTTCAGCTCTCCGGCATGGTGATTTTCGAGGGCCGGGTGGCCGGCGCCGAGCCGGGCATCGAAAACTTGCGCGCACGCGGCCAGATCGGGGGCGTCGGCCTCGGCGTGCGCGGCTTCGGCTTCGAAGGCATGAGCGGCACGTTCTACCTCGAGCGCGGCCTCATGAAGATCTACGGGCTCGACGCAATCCTCTACGACGGCCGTTTCACCGGCGCGTGGGAGACCAATTTTGCCGCCGAGCAGAAACCGTTCAAGCTCGACGCCGCGCTGCGCGACGTCGAGATCGCCAAGACGCCGCTCCTCGCCCACGTCGAGGAACGCCAGCTCCACGGCCGGCTCGGCTTCGAAGCGCACGTGAACGGCCGGCTCGACGACCTCACCACGAGCTTTGGCAAGGGCACGTTCAAGCTCAAGAACGGCTACGTCTGGGAGTTCAAGGTCTTCACGGAACTTTTTAAAGTGCTGTCGCTCCACATGCCCGGCTTGGTCAAGGCGACCTTCACCGAGGCGCGCGCCGACTTCCGGGTGGACGGCCTCGCGCTCAAAACGGAAAACCTCTACTTCAAGAGCCAGCTGCTGCGCCTGCTCATGAACGGGAGCATAGACCTCGACGGCAACCTCGACGTCGTGGTGGACCCCCTTTTCTTCCGCGAAAAAGGCGGCCCGATCCAGAACCTCGCCCGCCAGTTCCTCAACATCCCGGCCAACGTCATCCCGCGCGCCCTCATCAAGGGCACCGTCAGGGAGCCGAAAGTCAAGCCCTACCTCCGCCCCCGGCTGCCCATCATCAAGGAAATCCTCCGGTAAATGGGCCGACACGGCTGCGTCAAGCTTGACAGAAGCACGCGGGCGGGCTATGTTCGGTCGAAGGCACGGAGGTGACCGTCAGTCTCATGGAAGGACTGGTCGTTCTGGGGAGTGGGAGCCGAGGGAACGCCATCTACATCGGCGGGCCCACGACGCGGCTCCTCGTGGACTGCGGCCTGAGCGCCCGGCAGGTGCGGCTCCGGCTCAAGCAGATCGGCGTGGACCCCGCCTCGCTCGACGCCGTGCTCATCAGCCACGAACACCACGACCACGTCGGCGGCCTCGGCGTGCTCGAACGGCTCCGTCACACCACCTGCTACGCCAACCGGCTCACCGTCGAGGGGATGGGCCGCTACGTGCCCGATCGGCCGGACCGACTCAAGGTGTTCTCGACGGGCGAGCCGTTCGAGATCGGCGATTTTTGGGTCAATCCCTTCCCGGTGCTCCACGACGCGCTCGACCCGGTGGGCTTCGAGCTGAGGCTCAACGGCCTCAAGATCGGCATCACGACCGACCTCGGCCACGCGACCACGCTCGTGCGCGAGCGCCTCACGGGCGCCGACATCCTTGTGCTCGAAACAAACCACGACGAAAACCTTTTGAAAAACAACGTCCGTCGCCCCTGGCCGCTCAAGCAGCGGATCCTGAGCAAGACCGGCCACCTCTCAAATGCGGCCGCGGCGAAGCTGCTGGCGGACACGGCGACCGACTCGACCCGGCAGATCGTGCTCGCGCACCTGAGCCAGGAGTGCAACACGCCGGCGCTCGCGCGCCAGGCGGTGCTCGCGCACCTCGAGCTCGTGGGCCGCGGCGACGTGCCCATCGAGGTATCGCGCCAGAATACCGTCGGTTCCCGCATCTCGTTTCAGGGCGCTGTCCGAACAGGGGAGGAAAGGGCATTGCCATGAGAACGCTTACCGTCGTGGCCGCCGCGGCGGTCGTGATCGCTTGGGCGGCAGTCGTCCAAAGCGCCGCAGGAGACGATCCCCTCGCGGTCGCCGTCGAGCGCTACGCCAACGAGGACGAAAACTACTCGCAGCGCATCAAGGAGTACCTTGCCGCCCAAGCCGAGGACAAGGCGCTCACCGCCGAGGAAAAACGCCGCTACTCGAACGCCTACGTCTACTACGGCTACCTCCTCTACCGCCACGACAAGGCCATGGACGCCGCGCAGCGTTTCCGGGAAGCGATCGTCGTGGACGAGGGCAACCCCCTCGCCCACTACTGCCTCGCCCTGCTCCACAAGAAGTTCATCAGCCTTCAGACCTTCCAGCCCGCCGTCGAAGGCCTGCGCACGGCGGCCAAGCTGGATCCTTTGCTGAAAGACTCGTGCCGCGAGCAGCTCGTTGAGATCATCAACACGGCCAAGGACAAAGCCGAGGCCGCGATCAAGGAAAAGAAGGAAAACGACGCGGCCCGTTGGTACCTGCTCCTCATCAGGAACTTCGACGGCAAGACCAAGGCTGACGCCCTCGAAAAGCTCGCCGTCGTCGAGGAGGCGGCTGACCCCCTCGTGGTCACCGTTGAACGCTACGCCGAGGAGGACCCCACCTACGGGCAGCGCATCCAGGAGCACCAAGCCGCCCACGCGCAGGGCGCCTCCCTGACCGCCGAGCAGAAGCGCCGCTACTCGAACGCCTACGTTTACTACGGCTACGTGCTCTACCTCCGTAACGACCAGAACGGTGCGGCGCAGCGATTCCGCGAAGCCATCACCGTCGATAAAACAAACCCGCTCCCTTTGTTTTGCCTTGGTAGGCTTCAGCTGAAGTACTTCGGGGTCAACAAGGAGGGCGTCGCCTACCTGCGTGCGGCGAAGGAGTTGGGCGGGGCCCTGACGCCCTCGTGCCAAAAACAGCTCGACGCCATCGTCGCGTGGCTGCGCGAGCAGGCCGAGGCCTCGATCAAGCGCGGCAGCTACATCGGCGCGGAGCCGTATTACCGCTTCCTCGCCGCGAACTTCGAGGGCGAAGTCAAGGCCGACGCCCAAAAGAAGCTCAAGGCCGCTGAGGACGAGATCAAGGCGGAAAAGATGCTGCGTGAGGCAAAATACCTGCTCAAGCGCGGCCGAGACATCGAGGGGAAAAAGAAACTCGACGAGCTGATCACCACGTACGCCTGGACACGCGCCGGCGAGGAAGCCAAAAAGATCCGCCGCGGCGGCAAGATTGACGAAAAGCCAGATGTCGAGTCGCCCGCCGGCGAGTACGCCGCCCGCGAACGGTGGATTGATCTCGAGACCGCCAACTGCATCGTTTACTACAAGAGCACCGAGTACGCCAAGCTCGTCGCCAAGCGCGTCGAGGAGACGCTCAAGCAGGTCACCGAGCAGCTCCAGTACACCAAGCTCGACTGGCACAAGGACAAGTGCAAAGTCTTCGTCTTCGACGACGCCGAGGCGTGGGCCGAGTTCAAGAGCAAATCGGGCGCGGGCTCCGAGTGGGCCGCCGGGTTCGCCTACCCGACGCTGCGCGAGATCTACATGGACAGCAGCGACCTCGAGTACATGATTGATAACATCCTCCCCCACGAGCTCACGCACGTGATTCACCGCGAGTACGTGCGCGACGACACGCTCCTGCCGCTGTGGCTGCTCGAGGGCCTCGCGGTCCACAACGAGTTCGCCAAGAAGGAGGAGAAGCACGACATGGTCAAGGCCGCCCTCGCCTCGGGCCACCTCATCCCGCTTAACCGGCTCACCGCGTTCACCAGCTACCCGGGCGGCGGAAGCACCGCCCTGTTCTATGCCGAGTCACTCGTGCTCGTCGAGTTCATCCTCGACCGCTTCGGCAACACGGGCCTGGCGAACATCCACAAAAAGCTGCGCAAAGCGGAGGAATTCGAGAAGGTCGTCAAGCGCGCGCTGAAGTTGAAGATCGAAGAGTTCGAGGCGCAATGGCACGAATACATCCGGACGAAGCAGTGATCGCTGGATAACCCCCTTCCGGAGCGCGCCTCGAAGCGAAAAACATTGAGCGGCCCCGCGACCGATGTCGCCGGGCCGCTCGTTCTTTCAATGTTTCTCGGGTCGCGCTCTTATTCTTCAGCGCCGTGGCGCCCGTGGCGGCCGCGGCCGCCTTCCAGCCTGCGCTCACGGCGTTTTCCCATGCGCTGGCGCATTTGCTCGCGCGCGGCCTTCATCTCCTCGGGCGAGATCAGCCCATTCGCGTTGGTATCAATCCTCTTGAACGCGCGATCGGGCCCGGGGAACTCGTCAATCGAGAGCGAGCCGTCGCCGTCGGTGTCGAGCTCCTTGAAGTGTTCCTGGAAGCGTGCCTCGCGCATCTTCTCCGCGTGCTGCTCAAGCTCCTCCTTGGTCACCACGCCGTCGCTGTTCGCGTCGAGCTTGCGGAACGCGTCGGTCCACTCGCCCTCGCTGACCTGGCCGTCGCCGTTGGCGTCGAAGCGCTTCAGGAACATCTCGCCGCGGTTCTGCCGCTGCATGCCCGGGCCGGGGCCCTTGCCTTCGCCCCCGCGGCCCTTGCCGCCCGGCGGCACCGCCAGCACCACAAGCGGGATCGCGCAGGCCACGGCAATCAATCCGAACCATTTCCAGCGTTTCATTGTGTGTGCTCCTCTGTGTCCCGTGCCGTTGTTTCTACCCCTTCAACGCTCGGCCCGCCCAAAAGGTTTGTCACGACACGTGACCCGCCGATGTGCCAATGAGGGTGCAGACCGCTTGCCTTTCCTGGTATATTGAAGGCTCGAGCGACAGGGAAGGACCCATGAACCGCGTTTGGGCGATCGCCAAGAACACCTTTACGGAAGTCATCCGGATGCCGGCCTACGCCATCGTGCTCGCGGCGGCGCTGGCGCTGCTGGCGCTCGCGCCCGCCTTCACGATGTTCAGCCTCAGCGAGAACACCAAGCTCGTCAAGGAGATGAGCCTCGCCACCGTCCAGCTCGCAGGGCTCCTGATCGCGGCGCTCTCGGCCTCGGCCTCGGTCTCGCGCGAGATCGAGAGCCGCACCGCCACCACGGTGCTGAGCAAGCCGGTGGGCCGGCTCGAGTTCATCCTCGGCAAGTACATCGGGCTGTTGCTCGCGCTCGCGGTCGCCTTCTTCCTGCTCACCGTCACCTTGCTCCTGGCCGGGCGCCACGGCACGCTCGACACCGTGCGCGACAAGTACGACTGGCCAATCGTCGTGCTCGGCATCACGGCGCTGCTGCTCGCGCTCGCGATGGGGTTCATCGGGAACTACTTCCTGGGGTGGCCTTTCGGCTCGACCGCGATCTGGGCGGCGCTCCCGCTCTTTGCGCTCGCGATCTTCGCGATCTGCTTCGTCGGGCCGGACTGGTCGGCCCAGGCCTTCGGCAGCCGGATGGACCCCCAGCTCGTCCTCGGGTCGCTGCTCGTGCTGTTCGCCATCGGCGTGATCACCGCGGTGGCGCTCGCCGCCTCGACGAGGCTCAAGGTGGTCGGCACGCTCGTGGTGTGCGCCGCTGTGCTCATCGTGGGGCTGCTCTCGGACTACATGTTCGGCACCGTGGCCGACACAAACGTCGCCGCCCGCATCGCCTACACCCTCGTACCGAACTTCCAGCACTTCTGGGCGGGCGACGCGGTCATCGCCGCCACGCCCATCCCGTTTCGGTACGTGCTGAGCGCGCTCGCCTATGCCGCGCTCTACTCGTGCGGGGCGCTGGCGCTCGCGCTGTTTCTCTTCCAGGACCGCGAGCTCGCATAGAAAACGCGCGAGGCCGATCCCGTCCAACCTCGCGCGTCCATGCTCACTCAGCAGGTCTTATTCTGGTTCCGCTGGACTGGGTGTGCCCTCTTCCTCCTCCGGCGGGAGTCCGAGCATCCCCCGAAGGCGGTCGCGAACCGGTCTGGTCAAACCGGAATGCATGCTCAGCACGTCGCGGATCACATAGGCCAGCAGCGTCTCCCACTCGACGAGCCCATACCGCGGCGGCGCCTTCTCCTGGTAGAGCGCATAGAAAAGCTTGCCGGTGGCCAGGTACTGGTCGCTCAGCTCCTGATCGCCCACGGCAAGCCAGTAGCACGCCAGTCGGACATAGCCCAGGATGTAGCCCATCACCTGCTGGTACTGGTTCTCTTCGAGGTCCTTCTTGATCTCGCCGACGACGAAGTCGTCGAGTGCCGCCGGATAGTCGTCGCTCGGGTAGCGCTCCTGAAGCTCGCGGTAGAAGTCGGCGGCCTTCTCCTTGTCGGCCGCGTACCCGTAGAGGAAGACGATCGCGTTCCGCAGCCAGTGCTTGTGCGCGCTCTTGCCGTGGGCGCCCTCGCCGATCTGGCGAAGGAACTCCTCGTTGACCGCGTCCGCAAATCGGACGTCCGGCGTCCAGAACGTCAGCGTCTCGTCGGGGAAGTAGTTCAGCCGGCCCGTCTCGAAAATCTCGACCAGGCCGAAGTAGATCGTCCGACGACCGTGATCCGGGTTGTCGGTGGGTTTCACGTACCTGAGCGACTCGGTCGCCCAGTAGATCGCGTGCGCCCACGGCACGCGAAAATCGAGCGGCCCATACTTGTCCACAAGCGCCTTGACGCGCGCCGGGTCGAGGCGCCACCGCTCCTCGAGCGCGCGCGCACGCAAAAAAGCGTCGAGCGCAGCGAACGCGGGCGTCGCCTTGGCCGCCTCGAAGATCGGCGCGACCTCCTCGGGGAGCTTCGCCAAGTCGTTGAGCCAGGCGATGTCGCGCCCGAGCGGCTTGAAGCCGGCCGCGCGTGCTTGCTCGACGAGCGACCGGACCGCGTCGTCGGCGAGAAGCGCCGCCTCCGTTTTCGGCGCCGCGGCGAGCCGTTCGTAATCGGGCGTCGGCCCGCCGAGGATCTCGTGAAGCTCCTTGGCAAACTCTTCCTTGTAGAAACTATGGGCCTCGTCGCCCATGCCGCCGATCTTGTGGAAATAGATCCAGGCAAGCTCCCGGTTCAAGAGGTAGCTCCGCGGGTTGATCACCAGACCGCGATCCCGCAGCACGCTGATGCCGTTCATCACCCACCGCCAGCGGTCCTTCGGCTTGTCGACGGGAAACGCCACTGAAATGTTGTAGGCCTGGTTCCACGCCGCATAGGCCCAGACGCTCTCGAGGCGCGGCTCAAGGCTGGTGATCCAGTCGAAAAGCTGCACGAGCTCGTAATAGCGCCCCTGCTCCTGGAGCTCGACCGCCCGCAGCCATAACCCCAAGACAAGGATGCCGCGGAACGAGCCGAGCATCTGCGTGCCGAGCACAAGCGAAGGCGGGAAGTCCTCGACGGCGGGGCGGTACGACCAGTCGTCGCGCATCTTGACCAGCGGCGCGTGGAACACGCTGCTCGCGAGCACCAGCACAAGCGCCAGCACGAGGTACGACCACTTTAGCCACCGCATCGGTCTCACGCAGCCCGTCCTCCCGACTCGTTACCCGCTCGGTCCCACGTCCGCCAGCTCGCGCGCCCGGAAATAGAGACACCCGAGCGCCATCACCACGCCGCCGTAGATCGCGCCGACCACCACGAGCCCGCGCACGACCAGCCGCCACAGCACAATCTTGCCGGTCGCCAGCTCACCGACACCGTCGTAGCGGCCGAAGTTCGGCACCATGGCGGCCACCGCCCTGACAATCACACGATGGAATGCGGGCGTCTCGTAGATCGGCTCCCGTTCCGTGCCTGTAACCGTCGGCCTTTCCTCCGTGCCCACGATCGGCGAGGCGATCGCCATAAAATGATTCACCAGAAGCGCACACATAAAAACAAACACGGTGAACAGCGACGCCACGGGGAACGACAGCACGGCCGCCGCCGCAAGCGCCAGCGCGGCCAGAAACGCCAGCCGCACGATAATGAGCAGCATCGTGCGCACGAAGTTCCCCTCGAACGTGCCCGCCGTGTAGAGAAGCTGCACACCGGCCTCGGTAGGAAATCCCACGTCAACCAGCCGCGGGTCGACGTTGCCGCAGGCGATGTAGACACGGTTGTCCGGGCCGACCACCTGAGCCGGGAGGGAGACCTCGTGAAAATCATCCATCGTGTCGCGAGTCTCGAAGATGATCGCATCCGGGTCGATGGGCCTGTTCGTCGGGCTCACGACCCAGCGCAACAGAACCGTCTTGTCCGCCGGCCGCTCTTCTCTCGGGCCGCTGGCGAGCACCTTGTAGCGCAGAAAGAGTTGCTCGTCGCGGCTCGCGGGCATCACGCGCTCCATGACGCGCCCGCGCACCTCGCCCGGACCAAGGCTGTCGTAGTGCGTGCGCAGCCGCGTGCGGAGGATCTTGCGGAACTCCGCCTCGGTCCATTCCCTGGGCATCTCGCCCGCCTCGCGCCGCGCGCGGATTTCCCTGTCAACGTCCACCTCGAAATCGGGTAACGTCGGATCCACCGTGTGGCGCGCCGTGTAAACCTCGTTAATGAGCTGCTGCCGTTCCTCGTCGTCCGGCGCCACCGACGGGGACCCGATGACGTGCCGCACAAGCATGTAGCTGACCACGCCGCTCACGAGGACGAGCGCCACGTTAAGGAGCATCACCCCGAGCCACTTGCCCACGACGATTTGCCAGCGGGCGATCGGCTTCGTGGCGATCGTCTCGATGCGCTTGTCGCGGAGGTCGCCCGCGAGCGTCGAGGTCGAGAGGAAAATCGTCAGAAGCGCCAGCAGGAAGCCGACCGCACCCAGCGAATAGGTCAGCACAAGCTGCACGCGCTCGGCGAGCTTCCCCGTGCCGCGCAGCAGGAAGGGGCTCAACACCACCACGGCCAGGAGCGTGACCAAGATCACCGCCGCGGTGCGCGTACGCACCGCCTCGCGCAGCGTGGTGCGGGCCACCGCCCAAAGCCTACGCACCGGGGCTCACCTCCTCGTCGTCGGCCGGCGTAGCTTTCTCGTCGCCATCGACGAGCTCGTCGAGGACCGAGCGCTTGCTCTCACGGGCGCGCTCGGGCTCGCGCGCCGGCTTTTCGGCGGGCGCCTCCGGCTCGGCGGCCGGCGCCACGTACCGCTCCAAAACTTCCTTCGGCTTCTTCTCGATGGGCGCGGCCCCTTCTTCCGGCTCAGGAACCTCAGCCTCGGCCTCGCCCGCGACCAACTTGTCGAGCAGGGCCCGGCCGCGCGCCGGCTCGGCCGCCTCGGTCAAACGGAAATCCTTGGCGGCGGTGCCCGGCTCGGCGCCCGCGCTCTCGAGCCGCGCGCGCCGCGCCTCGTCCACGATCTTCAAAAAGAGCGTTTCGAGTCGCTCACGCGGCGCCTCGAAACGCACGTCCACCTCCGGCGCTTCCTCGTGGATTGCCTTGGCCACACGCTCGGCCGCCGCCCGTTCGAGCACGCTGCTCATGGCGATCTGCGTCACGTCGCGGCGCTTGAGCAGCTCGTCCACGTGCCCCTCGGCCTGGAGCGCGCCGCCGTAGAGGATGCCGATGCGGTCGCACACGTCCTCGACGTCCGCGAGCAGGTGGCTGCAGAGCAGCACCGTCTTGCCCCGGCGCTTGAGCTCGAGGATGAGGTCTTTGAATTCGCGCGTGCCGATCGGGTCGAGCCCAGCGGTCGGCTCGTCGAGAATCAGGAGCTCCGGGTCGTTCACGAGCGCCTGCGCGAGCCCGATCCGCCGCGCCATGCCCTTCGAGTACTCGCTGAGCGCCCGCCGCCGTTCCCGGCGCAGCCCGACGAGATCAAGCAACGCGTCGGTGCGCCGCGCGCGCTCGGCCGGGCCGAAGTTGAAGAGCCGCCCGTAAAAATCGAGCGTTTCCTCGGCGTTCAGGAAGCGGTAGAGGTTCGATTCCTCGGGCATGTAGCCGATCTGCGCCTTGACGCGCACCTCGCGCGGCGAGCGCCCAAGCACGCGCACCCGCCCGCTTGTCGGGAAGAGCAACCCGAGGAGAATCTTGATCGTGGTCGTCTTGCCCGAGCCGTTCGGCCCAAGCAGGCCGAAGATCTCGCCGCGCTCGACGCTGAAGCTCAGATTCGAGACCGCGCGGACCTTCACCCGCTGCCACAGGTCGCGAAAGACCTTGGTGAGTTCGAGCGTCTGGATAACTGGGCCGTCGGGACCATCCGGCATGAATGCGTGCTCCTAGGAGGCGGATTCGGTCGCGCCCACAAGCTCGGCGTGCGGCGTCATTTCCTCGCCGAAGCGCACGAGCCGGGCGCTGTTGAAGATCACCACGAACGCGCTCACGTTGTGCAGCAACCCCGCGAGCAGCAGCAGGCCCTTGAGCACCCCGAGGCTCGCGAGCACGACGCCGCCGATGACGAAGAGCAGGCTGAAGGCGATGTTCTGGAAAATCACGAGTCGCACCCGGCGCGCCAGCCGAACGAAAAACGGCAGCCGCGCCAAGTCATTATTCATGAGCACCACCGGCGCGCTCTCGAGCGCGACGTCGCTCCCGGCTGCGCCCATGGCGATGCCGATATCGCCCGCGGCAAGCGCCGGCGCGTCGTTCACTCCGTCGCCCACGACGGCGACCTTGTAGCCCGTGCGCTTCATATCCTCGACGAGATCGAGCTTGCGCTCCGGCAGGCACTCGGCCTCGTACTCGCTGCACCCCATCTGCGAGGCGACCTTCTTGGCGATCGCCGGCCGGTCGCCCGTGAGCATGAGCAGCCGCTTGACGCCCAGATCGCCGAGCTCCGCCGCCGCGTGCTTCGCCTCGGGCCGCGTGCGGTCCTCGAGGCCGATCCAGCCGATGAGCCGCCCGCCGCGCGCGACGTAGAGCGTGCTGAAGCCCTCGGCCTCGGCGAGCGCCGGCGCCTCGAGCGACGTCATGTCCACATTCGACTCGCGCAAAAACGTCTCGCGCCCGACGAGCACCGTATCGCCGTTGAGCCGGCCGCTCACTCCCTTGCCGGCCACCTCGCGGAACCCCGTCGTGTCCCCGAGCGAGAGCGCCGCCTCGCGCGCGACGGCCACCACCGCTCGGGCCGCGGGGTGCTTGCTGTACTGCTCGACGCTCGCGGCGGCGCCGAGCATCGCCTCGACGTCCACGCCCGGCGCCGGGGTGAGCCGCACGACCGAAAGACTCCCCGTCGTGAGCGTCCCCGTCTTGTCGAAGACGAACGCGTTGAGCCCGGCGGCCGTCTCGAACGTGTTGACGTTTTTGACCAGGATCCCGAGCCGCGCCGAGGACGAGAGCGCAGCGACCATCGCCGTCGGGTTCGCCAGAATGAGCGCGCACGGGCACGCGAACACGAGCAGGATGATCGAGCGTTCCGCGTCCTTTGTGAAGAAGTACACGACGACCGCGAGCATCAGAATGAAGGGCGTGTAGTAGGCGGCATAGCGATCAATCATCCGCATGATCGGCAGCTTCGACAACTCGGCCTGGATGATCATCTTGCGCACCCGGCCGAGCGTCGTGTCGCGACCGGCGCGGGTCACCTCGATCTCGAGCATGCCCGACTCGTTGAGCGTGCCCGCAAAGACCTGGTCGCCGGGCCGCTTGTCCACCGGCAGCGACTCGCCGGTGATCGTCGCCTGGTTCACCGTCGCCTCGCCGCTCACGACCGTGCCGTCGGCCGAGATGCTGTCGCCGGGCCGCACGCGAATGCGGTCGCCCGGCCGGAGGGTATGCGCCTCGCGTTCCTCCTCGGTGCCGTCGTCGAGGATGACGTGCGCGCGCGTCGGCGTGAGGCGCACGAGCGACTCGATCGCCCGCAGCGCCCCGACCGCGGTGCGTCGCTCGACGAGCTCGGCCGCAAGCATGAGGAACGCGAGCAGGCCCGCCGTTTTATAGGAACCGGTGGCGAAACACGCCGCCACGGCCACCGCCGCGAGCTCGGACATGTGCACGTGGCCGCGGACGAGATCGCGCACGGCGTTGCGCACGAGCGGGATCGCCAGGAGCACGGCGCCCACAAGCGCGCTGAGCGACCCGATGCCGAGCTCGGGATCAACGAACCAGTCCACGATGACGCCGTTGACGACCAGCGCGAGGCCCGCGAGCACGCCGACGAGCCCGGCAATGGTCCTCGTCTGCGCCGAGTCAAGCGCCTCGTGCGCATGCTCGTGCGCATCTTCCCTGATGTGATCGCTCACTCGTCCCGCGTATTCCATCGCTGCCTATCCTACGGCTCGCCTCTGCGGCGAAGCTCCTCCTCGGTTGGCCCGCCGACGGGGGCTTTCTCTTTCTCGGGTTTCTTCTTCTTCCGCTCGAGCAGGATCCGCCACTCGCGATCGCGCGGGTAGAGAATGAATTTCGCTCCCGCTTGGCTCAACACCTGCTCCATCGCCTTTTCATACGTCTCCCGGACGAAGACTTCCGGGTTCTCCTCGTATTTCAGGTTGAGCGCTTCGAACGTCTCGGCCATGGACCGAGCGGTTTCCCTCACGTTGTTCCGATACGCCTTGGCGTCGCTGAGGATCTGCGCCACCTCGCCACCGGCCCCGTCGAGAAGCACGGCGACCTCCCCGCGCAGCGCGGCGATCGCGGCCTCGTCGGGCTCAGCCGCTTCTTCGGCCTCGGCAAGCGCGACGAGCTTCTCGGCAAGCGCCTCCCCGGCGTCGCCCGCCACGGCGCCAAGGCGCGACTCACGGTAGCGCTCGGCCTGCTGCTTTTCCTTGCTCGCATCGAGGCTCGCCTTGGTCGCCCGGACAAACGCCTCTTCCGTTTGCTTCGGGGGCACCCGCATCGGCGTGGTGACGCGCACGATCTCGATACCGCTCTCGGCCTCATCGAGCCGCTGCTGGAGTCGCCCGCGTACTTCGGCGCGCATCTGCTCGCCGCCGACCCAGAGCGCTTGGTCAACGCTGAGCTCGGCGCTCGCATGCACGACCGCGGCCGCGAGCGCCTTACGAACCAGCTCCTCGGGGTCTTCGACGTGCAGGGCGTAGTTCACCACGTCGCTGACCTGATACTGCACGCCCCAGATGGTGTGGATGATGTTGGCGTTCCCGGTGAGCGTATAGCCATCGAACCCTGGAACAAGTGTCTCGCCGAGCGACTCGCCGCCCCCCTCGCGCGCGCCCTTGCGGTACATGAAATCGTCCACCTCGATGTTCTGGATGCGGCCCGCGTCCACGGTGATGATCTTGTCCACCGGCTGCGGCCAGGCAAACACCAGACCGGGCCCGCGCACGCGCCTGGCGCCCGTACCGACGATCTTGCCGAAGCGAAGAATGACGGCGCGCTGGTCCTGGCGAAGGAACCGCGTGTTCGAAAACAAGAGCGCCACCAGCACGATCACCATGACGACGCGCAAGACGCCGAACACCGTCCTGAGCGCCGAGGCAAGCGCATGCTCGGCGGGGCCGCCGGCCGCCGCCGCCGGCGCCGTCATGGGCTCCTGGTCTGTCGGGTTCTTTTCGACCATCAGTCTTGTGTGTCCGGATCCTTCTCGCCGATCCCGAGCAGCCAGCGCGGCATTTCGCGCAAGAGCTCGAACGGCGTGGCATCCGTCGCGAGAATCAGCGTCGTCGTCTCGTCAATGATGATCTTGAGCGCATCGAGCTTTCGCAGGAAGTCGTGCAGCTCCGGATTCTTCGCGAAAATGCCGTAGTACTCCGCGGCCTCCTTGTCGCCCAGAGTGCGTTCCTGCGTGGCCTGGGCCGTGGCGGCGTCCACGATGCGTTGACGCTCGGTGTCGGCCCGGGTGCGGGTTTTGGCCGCCTCGCCCTTGCCCCTCTCGCGGATTCCTGCCGCGACCCTCTCGCGCTCCTCCTGCATGCGCGTAATGACTAAACGCGTCGTTTCCTCCGGCAGCCCGAACCGCATGATCCCCACCTGAGTGATCGTGACACCGTACTCGTCGAGCGCCTTGGCCTGGACCTTCTCGAGGACCTCCGCCTCGATTTGGCGGAACTGAGGCTCGCGCGCCACCTCGCGCGTGCGCCCCGCCTCAAACAGATCCGGCTCCGAAGCGGGCTGCTTGTCATAATGGAACAGCGGCGTGAGCTCCGAGAAGGCGTGCTGCCCGAACACATCGTCTTTGGCGTCGCGCATCAGGTCGTTCAGCCTTTGGCGAGCCGCCTCGGTCGAACCGAGCCGGGAATAGAAAATCTCAGGCTCGGCGATCCGCCAGTTGTAATAGGCGAGCACCAGGATCTGGATGCCGTCGCTCGTCTTGGTTTCTTCGAGGCGATCCTTGTCCGTGTGCAGCCGCGCGTCGAACTTGTGCTCCGACTGGATCGGCCACGGGAGCTTCCAACAGAGGCCCGGCTCCTCGACGACGCGCACCACCTTGCCGAACGTGGTGAGCACGGCGACCTCGCCCTCGCGCACGACGTAGGTGATCATGTACAGGACAAAGATCGCCACGGCGACGACAGCCGTCGCGAGCGTCAACACATTCCGGCGCTTCCTCATTGTTCTCTTCCCTTAATGACTTTATTAATATCCACGCCCAGCAGCTCTGAGCCGATCTTCTCTTGCAAATCTATGATGACGACCTCGTGCCCGACGGCCTCGGCGGGGGCGATCACAAGCCCCTTCTGCGGCAGGATCTCCTCAAGTGCGATGAGGTACCGCCGCAGCCGGAAGATGCGTCCGGCCTCTTGGTCCACCTCGTTGAGGGTGGCGAACCGCTCCGAGCGAGCCCGGGCATCCGTGCGCGTGGCAAAGCGTTCCGCCTTCGCCGTCTCGATGATCTTCTGCGCTTCGGCTTCCTGTTTCGGCTGCATCTCGTTCCAATAGGTGTCTGCCCGGAGCCTTTCCGCCTCGCGCTCCTCGAGCGCGCTCGCCTGCGCCTCGAACGAAGGCGAAGCCGACGCAGGTGGATGGACCCCGTGGAGCCCGACAAAGATGATCTCCACGCCGAGATCGGCCTCGTCGGCGGCCGCCTGGATGCGCTGCCGGAGCGCCTCGCCCGCCTCGGCGCGATCCGGCCCCAGGATCCGAATGAGGTCAACGCCCGCCACGTACTGCACCAACTCGCGATAACCAATCGCCTCGAGCGCCTCGGCCACATCGGCGTAGGTGTAGAGATACTTGTAGAGCGCCTCCTCGCGCACGACGAACTGCACCGGCACGCTCACCACGAGTAGGCTCGCGGGAGGCACCCGGACCGTCGGGCCGCCTTCGATCAGCGGCACCTCGGTCACCGGCTCGTCGGTGGCAACGAGCAGGTTGTACTCTTCCTCATAATGGGGTGACGTCCACAGGAAGGGTGGCGGCTCGATCTGCTCGCCCTCCCTTTTCCCCTTCAGCCACACCTCCTTGCCCGCGACGCCGAGGATAAACTGCTGCACCTGGTCGGCCGGCACGGTCTGCGCCACCTCGAACGGCCACGGCCACTTCAGATGCAGCCCCGGACCGTACACCTTCGGCGCGCCATTCTCGACGCGTGGCACGCCGAACCGCTCGATAAATGCCAGGTGCCCCGGCGGCACCACGACAAAAGACCACAGCAGATAGAACATGAGCAGTCCAAACAGGATGAGCGGCGCCAGCGCCCGCTCGAGGAACCGGAAAAACCACGTCTCGGACACCTTGAAGCCGAACTGGTAGTCGAGCGTCAGCGCCGCCGAGCGAAGGATCCCCCGCGGCATGCTGAGCAGCCCGAGCACGCGGCTGTCGTAGGGTGCCCGGGCCTCGCGCGCCGCCCGGCGCGGCCGGTACAGGTTGAACACGAACATCAGCGCCATCTCGACGCCGACGAGGCCGAGCGCGACGATAATGATCCAGGCCACCACGCCCTCGACGCCCGGCGCCCCCAAGTGGACCAATGCCAGCGCGATCGCCAGCACCGCCGAGCAGAGCGCGTTGAACAACATAGTGCTCGCCGGCCCGCGAAGCAGCCCCGAGGCGCTCTCGTGCGACTGGCCGAGCGCGTAGCGGCCGAGCAGGAACGTCAGGAACACGATGGCGCTGAACGCCGCGACGCCCCCAAGCGGGTTCGCCACGCCCTCGGTGGGCTTGCCCCAGCCCGACGCCATGAGCGCGCTCACGGCGATCATGCCGAGCGCAAAAACGAGCGAGCCGATCGGCACGAGCCACTTTTCGACCCGCGCCAGACGCGCCTGGGCCGAGAACTCGTCCGCGGCGCCCTCGCGGCCGAAGATCCCCTCGGCCCGCTCACCCTGGCGCCGGCGGATTGCCTCCTCATCGAGACGCTCCTCGGCCGCCATCCGCCTGAACGCCAGATGCAGCAGCGCCACGAGCCACACCCCGCCGCCCAGGGCAAAGTGCCACGCCTCGGCAAACACCGCCCGCGAGCGCGTCACCGCCGCGAGCGCAAAGCACCCCAGCGCGCACAGCACCTGCAGCACCAGGCCGCCGATGCAAATGTGTTCCGCCTTACGGCTCATAGGGCCGCTCCCGGAAAAGACCAAATCACCGTACCGGCTTCTCCGCCCATTGTGCCGCGAACCGAGCGGGCTGTCAAAGCAATGCTGCTCGGCAAAGGGGCCTTTCCTTTCCTGAGCAGGCGAATTGCCCCTTGCCTTCCTGCGTCCGTGGTGGTTGAATCGCTTGTCAACACCCGCACGAGGAAGCCATTATGATCAGCGAAGACCTCTTAAAAATCCTCGTTTGCCCCGAGACGAAGCAGCCGCTGACGCTCGCGCCGCAGGAAACGATGGACGCCCTCAACGCCCGGATCCGCGAGGGCACACTGCACGACCGCGCGGGCGAAAAAGTCGAGCGCCCGATCGAGGCGGGCCTCGTCCGCCAGGACGGCCGTGTGCTCTACGCGGTCATTGACGACATTCCGCGCATGCTCATCGAGCGCGGCATCCCGATGGACCAGGACACGGCAGGTGGATCATGAGCGAGACGATCTTCGCCAAAATCATCGCCAAAAAAATTCCGGCCGACATCATCTACGAGGACGACCAGTGCGTCGCCTTCCGGGACATCCGCCCGCAGGCCCCGACGCACGTCCTCGTCGTGCCGCGCAAGCCGATCCCCACGCACGACGAGATCACCGCCGACGACGCGCCGCTCCTCGGCCACATCCACGCCGTCATCGCCGAGCTCGCCCGCGACCTCGGCCTCGAGCGCGGCTACCGCGTCGTCGTCAACTGCAAGGCCGACGCCGGCCAGGAGGTGAACCACCTCCACTTCCACCTTCTCGGCGGCCGCCGGCTGACGTGGCCCCCGGGCTGAGACCGGACACAGGCACCCTTCCATGCTCAAGCGCGAGTTGAAGCTGCTCGACGTGTTCTGCATCGCGGCCGGCGCGATGATCAGCTCGGGCCTCTTCGTGCTGCCAGGCCTCGCCTTCGCCATAGCGGGCCCCGCGATGATCCTCTCCTACGCGCTCGCCGGCCTGCTCTATGTGCCGAGCATGTTCGCGCAGGCCGAGCTCGCCACCGCCATGCCGCGCTCGGGTGGCAGCTACTTCTTCGTCGAGCGCAGTCTTGGGCCGCTCGTCGGCACGTTCGCCGGGCTGGCCAACTGGCTCTCGATCACGCTCAAGGCCTCCTTCGCCATGGTCGGCATCGGCGCGTTTGCCACGCTCGTCGTGGCCGGCGAGAGCGAATGGGTGATCAAGGGGGTGGCGGTCGCCGCATGTCTGGCGTTCACAGCCGTCAACCTCGTCAGCGTCAAGAGCACGGGCCGTTTGCAGAGCTTCATGGCACTCGCGCTGCTCGGGCTCCTCGTGCTCTACATCGGCGCGGGCACAACAGCCCTCGACGCAAAGCGCTACAGCCCGTTCGTGCCCGAGGGCCCCCTCTCAGTCATCGCCGTGGCCGGCCTGGTGTTCGTCTCGTTCGGCGGGCTGACCAAGGTCGTTGACGTCTCCGAAGAGATCCACCGTCCGCAGGTGACCCTGCCGCTCGGCGTGTTCCTCGCCTTCGGCACGGTGATCGCGCTCTACGTGCTTGTCACCTTTGTCACCATCGGCATGGTGCCGCCCGATGAGCTGCGCGGCTCACTCGTGCCGCTGGTATTGGGCGCCGAGGCTGTTCTCGGCCGCGTCGGCGTGTTCCTTATTTCGCTCGCGGCACTGTTCGCCTTCGCCACGACGGCCAACGCCGGCATCCTGTCGGCGTCGCGCTCGCCGATGGCAATGGGACGCGACGGCCTGCTGCCCGAGGTGCTGTCGCGGACCAACCGCCGCTGGAACACGCCGCACATCTCGATCGGGCTCACGGCCACGCTCGTCGTGGTCGCCATCGTGTTTCTCTCGGTCGAGGACCTGGTCAAAACCGCCTCAACGATGCTGATCCTGGTCTTCGTTTTGCTGAACCTCGCCGTCATCATGATGCGCCAGAGCGGGTTCCAGAGCTATCGGCCGGCGTTCCGGGCGCCGCTTTACCCCTGGCTCCAAATCGCCGCCATCGTTATCTACGTCCTGCTCATTATTGATATGGGGCGCGTGCCGCTGATCGTCACAGGCGCCTTTGCGCTTGCCGCATGCGCGTGGTACCTCATCTACGTTCATCATCGCATCGAGCGGCAGTCGGCCTTTGTCTTCCTCGTCAAGAGCGTCGTCTCGAAGGACATCCAGAGAACCGGGCTCGAGGAGGAACTGAGACAGTTGTCGCTCGAGCGCGACGGCCGCACCCTCGACCGATTCGATCATTTGGTCAAAGCGTGCCCGATCCTCGATATCGAGGACTCGGTCTCGGCCAAGGAGCTGTTCCGGCGCGTGGCCGCGGCGCTCTCGGAACGAGTCAACGTTGACGAGGGGACGCTCTACGCGCTCCTGCTGGCCCGCGAGCGGCAGTCGAGCACCATCGTGCAGCCGGGGCTCTCGATCCCCCACATCATCGTCGAGGGCAAGGGTATTTTCGAAATCGTTCTCGTCCGGGCGAAGGCCGGCGTGGTCTTCTCCGAGCTGCATCCACCCATCAAGACCGCCTTTGTGCTCGTCGGGTCGCTCGACGAGCGGAATTACCACCTCCGCGCGCTCATGACCATCGCCCACCTCGTCCAGGAGCCGGAGTTCGAAACGCGATGGCTCCAGGCACGCAACGCCGAAGCGCTCCGCGACGTCGTGCTCCTCTCGAGCCGAAAACGCGAGGTGTGGAAGTAGAGCGCCCCAAAACGCTCTCGGAGGATCGGCCTACTGCGACAGCTCGTCGGGCTCCGTTGGCCCTTCTTCCGTCGGCACAGGCTCGGCAGGTGGGCTCTTGGGGGCAGCAGCGTGCTCGGCGATCAGCTTTTCTACGCGATCGCGGAGCACACCGTACGACACCAGACCCTGCGTGCCGCCGACCGCCTCGCCACCGACGAAGTAGATCACCGTCGGGACAGCGTTGATACCGAACCGGTCGGCGAGCGCCTCTTCGGCTTCGGTATTCACCCGGGCGACGGTTACTCGGCCCGCGTAGGCGTCGGCGAGCTTCTCCGCCCTCGGCGCGAGCCGATGACACGGCGGGCACGTGTCCGAATAAAAAACCACAACGACGGGCCCCTCACCCGCGATCGTCTCGTCAAACGTCGCGGCCGTGAGCCGAACGACCTTGCTTTCGCCCTCGGGGCGCCAGCTGTAGGGGGCGCCGAAGTAGAACGCGAACACGAGACCGACGACCCCGCCAAAGAACGCGCCGCGCCCCGGCGTGCTGAGGAAGGCGCATGTCCCCTTCGAGCACCGCATGACAAGGCCGACCAGCCCGCCCAGCGCGGCGCCGATCCCCGCGCCGATCACCAATCGCAGCAGCATCGTGGCTCACTTCCTCCTAGCGTCCACCACCCCATAACGCACGGGAGCCCGAATTGAATCCCGTGAGCGGCCCTTATTCCTCTTCCTTCTGCCCGACGTATTCCCGCTCGACGACCTCGATCTTGAGATTGCCGAAGACCGCGGCAAACGCCGCCAGATCGACCAGCGAATCGTCGTCGCCAAGCGCGCTCGTCGAGAGCCGGATGTGCCCCGCATCGAAGTCGCGGCCCGGAAGCACCGCGTCCACGTCGCGCCATGCGCCGTCCACATAGACCTGCGTCCACATGTGGTAACCGAACCGGCCGTAGATGTACATCAATCCGGAAACCCCGCGCGAGGGAAGGCCCTCGACCCGCGCCATCGCCGCGAGCAGCACCGCGTGCTCGGTGCAGTCGCCCTCCTTCGTCTCGATCACTTCGCTCGCGCCCCCCATCGCGACGCCGAAGCTTTTTTCATCAATGAGCTCGTGGACCGCGCGCCGCAGTCGCTGCGCCTTGCGCCACGGGTCGGTCTCGTCGCCCACGGCCTCGCGGGCCGCGGCGATAATGCGCTCGTCCTCGCAGTCCACGTACGTGCTCGCCGCAAGATACTGTTCGAGATCCTTTTCCTCGGTCTTCGTCAGCGCCGGCGAGATCTCGATCGTCGTGCTCTCCTTCGTCCGCTCGACGACGCGCTGGTGTCCCTCCGACGGCAGCTCGACGGCAAACGGCGACCCGTCCACCATGCTGAGCTTCACGACGAGCCGCTTGAGCTTCGCGACGCGCGGCAGCGGCTTGTCAGGCTTGACCATGACGGCGGCCGCGAGCTCCGCCGGCTCGACCTTGGCGAGCGCGTACGCCTTCGTGCAGCGCACGAGGCGAAAATCCATGAGAGGCATCGTCATGACGAGAACGTTGTGGTCGCTGTCAACCCACGTGGTCTCGACGATGTTCGGCAGCTTCGAGATGCGCATCTCGACCTTGATCGCGTCGTGCGTCACGCCGAGCACGTCCACCGCCTCCGGCCCGATCACCGTGAGCGTGACCTCCACCGGCTCCGTCGTCGAGACCTCCGGGCTGAAGGCCTTGACCGTGAACTCCGCACCCCGCTCGAGCTCGAGGGCCCGCGTCTTCTGCTCGATCGCGTACGGGAAAAGCGTTTCGGCATCCCACTCGACCGCCTTCTCCCGTCGCCGTCCGCCCTGGGTAATGACAAGGTTCAGCGTCCCGTCGCTGATCGTGCCCTCCGTGCGGATCTCCATGCCGCTGGTCTTCTGCATCGTCGAGAACGAGAGCGGCGTCCCGTCCACGCGCTCGCGAAACAGCGCCTCCATCCGCATTGTCACGTCCGTGCCGTACCGGCGCAGGGTGAGCTTCGTTCTCGTGCGCGACACGACGACATCCTCCTCGCGCCACGCGTTCCCATGCACGTAGCCGACGCGCTGGCCCTGCAGGAAAATCGCCATCCACTCCTCGTGCGGCAGGTCTGGCGTTTCGTCGGCAGCACCAAGCACGGGCGCCGGAACCAGCAGCGCCGTCAAGACCAGAAGCAACCCCAAAAACATCCTCGCGCCGGACATCATGAATCCTCCTTATGGTCGGGTTCTCTCGCGCAACGCCCTCGCGCCGTCACTTGCCAATGCAAAACTTCGAGAAGATCGTATGCAGAATGTCGTCCGTGGTGACCGCGCCGACGATCTCGCCGAGCGCCCCGAGCGCCTCACGCGCGTCCACCGCCGCAAGCTCGAGGCCGCGCCTCTCCTCGAGCGCCGTCACCGTCTCGGCCATCGCCGCTTCGGCGCGCGCGAGCGCGTCGCGGTGCCTGACGCGTGTGACCACCGCCGCGTCCGACGACGGCAGCCCCGACGGCCACGCCGCCTCGACGACCGCGTCCTTTAACGCGTCGAGACCGGTTCGCTCGAGCGCCGACGTATGAACCGTGGCACAACCAAGCAGGCGCGGGTCGAGCATATCGAAGTCCGCGTGCTGCGGCAGGTCCATTTTGTTGATCACCGTGATGAACGGCCGTTTCTTAAGCCGGCCAGCGATCTCGAAGTCCCGCTCGTCAATCGGCGCGGCCCCGTCGAGGACAAACAGGACGAGGTCGGCCTCACGGAGCGCCTCGCGGCTGCGGCGCACCCCCTCAGCCTCGGCAGCGTCGCGCGGCTCGCGGATGCCTGCCGTGTCCGCCACCCTGAGTGCGACACCCTGGCACACGAGCGACTCGCGCAGCACGTCGCGCGTCGTGCCGGGATGCTCGGTCACAATCGCGCGCTCCTCGTCGAGCAGCGCGTTCAGGAGGCTCGACTTCCCCACGTTCGGCTTGCCGGCGATGACCACGCGCACGCCCTCGCGCACGCGCCGCCCTTCCTCGAATGTCCCAAGGAACGCCGCCGCCCGCTCGCGCAGCGAGCCGAGCCGCCCAACAAGCACGGCCCGGTCGGCCAGCTCGATCCCCTCGTCAGGAAAATCAATCGCCGCCTCGATTTCCGCCAGAACCTCGACGAGCCCGTCGCGCAGCGCCCCGATCTCCGCCGAGAGCCGCCCCTGCAACTGCTCCGCGGCGACGCGCGCGCCGAGCTCGCTCTCGGCGGCGATAAGCTCCTGCACCGCCTCGGCCTGCGCCAGGTCTATCTTGCCGTTGAGGAACGCGCGCCGCGTGAACTCCCCCGGCTCGGCCGGCCGCGCGCCAGCCGCGACCACCGCCCCGAGCACGCGCCGGAGCACGACCCGGCCGCCGTGGCACGAGAGCTCGACCGTGTCCTCGCCCGTGTAGCTCCGCGGCGCGCGCATCACCGTCAGGAGCACCGTGTCGAGCGTCTCACCGTCGGTGGCGACGCGACCGAAATGGACCGTATGCGACTCAAAACTCGCCGGGTCACCGGTTCCGCTGCGGAACACGCGCCCGGCGATCGCGCACGCCTCCGGCCCACTCAGCCGGACAATCCCCAGCGCCCCCGGCCCGGCGGGCGTCGCAATCGCAGCGATCGTATCGGCATTCGTAAGGCTCACGGCAAGTTTCCGTCGTGGAACAGCTTTCAAGAAACTCTGTCAAATGTCCTTGTTATCGGTCTCGTCCTTGACGGTGTAGCCGGTGTCCTGGCGGGCGAAGTTGATCTTATTCTTCTTCATGTAGGCCTCGAAGACCTCGTCGGCGGTGAGGCCCACCGCCTGGGCAAGCGAAATCAAGAAATGGAAGATGTCAACGACCTCGACCTTGACGTTTTGTTGGTCGAACTGCTGGTACTTAGCCCACCACTTCCACGGCACGCTGTCCACGAGCTCGGCGAGCTCCTGGCCGAGCGCGCGCGCATAGTTGAGCACCCACTCGACGCGCTCGTCCTCCGTCATCGCGTCCGTGTCCTGGCCGATGCGCCGGTTGAGCTCCTTCTGCATCGCGAACATCACTTCGAGCTTGTCGTCCACAGCGGTTCTCCTTCCTCGAGCAGTTCTCTGACCGGTGCGAAGCTTCTGCGGTGCGCCGGGCACGGCCCGTGCCGCGCGAGCATCTCCAGGTGCAGTCTCGTGCCGTAGCCCTTGTGACGCGCAAAACCGTACGCGCCGTACTGCGCGTCGAGCTCGCGCATCATCCGGTCGCGCGTGACTTTGGCGGCGATCGAGGCCGCGGCAATGGACGCGCTCAGCACGTCGCCCCGGACCACCTTCCGGTGCGGGATCGTCATCCCCTTGATGAACATGCCGTCCACGAGCAGGAAGTCCGGCCGCACCGGCAGCGCCTCGATGGCGGCGGTCATCGCCCGGCGCGTCGCCCCCAGGATGTTGAGCGCCTCGATCTCCTCGACCGACGCTGCGCCGACGCCGACGCACACCTCGGGATCGGCCTGCAGCAGATCGAAGAGCCGCTCACGCACGTCGGCGGCGAGCTTCTTTGAGTCGTTGAGGCCCGGAATGAGTCTTTTGCGGGGCAGGATGACCGCCGCGGCCACCACCGGCCCGGCGAGCGGCCCCCGGCCCGCCTCGTCCACGCCGGCGACGAGCTTCCGCCCGCTCGACCACGCCGCGCGCTCGCACTCAAGCATCACCTCGAGCCGCTTGACCTCTTTCGCCGGAATCCCCGCCGCGTCCATGCCCCCAGTATAGGGAGGCAAGCCAAGCTGGCAATAGGGAACACGGAACGCCTCAGGAAGGCTGCGGGAAAATGCACGGTTGAGCCGACGCGACAGCGAACTGAGGTCGCCGCACCGCTGCGGCTAGCTGCGGCCCTTGGCCTTGACGCGGGCGGCCTTGCCGACCTTGCGGCGCAGGTAGTAGAGCTTGGCGCGGCGCGCCTTGCCCTCGCGCAGGACCTCGATCTTGTCGAGGTGCGGCGAGTGGAGCGGGATCACCCGCTCGACCCCCTCGCCGTAGATGACGCGGCGCAAGGTCACCGACTGCGAGGTGCCCGAACCCTTGCGCGCGATCACCGTGCCCGTGAACGGCTGGCTCCGCTCGCGCTCCCCCTCGACGATCTTGATCCAGACCTTGATGGTGTCGCCGATCCTAAACTTCGGCAGGTCCGTGCGGAGCTGCTCTTTCTCGATGGCCTTGATCGGGTTCATGGCGCCTACTTTCCGCTGCTTCCCTTGGTGTGTGCAAGTATGAAAGGGTGTACTCTACCTATAAATCCCCATTCGTCAAGTCCGGACGTCGCTCGCGGGTACGTTTCTCGGCCTGCTCGCGTCGCCAGCGGGCGATCTCGCCGTGGTTGCCGCTGAGCAAGACCTCTGGGACCCGCCGCCCCCGAAAAGACTCGGGGCGCGTGTAGTGCGGGCAGTCCAGGATCTTTTGGGAGAACGACTCCTGCCGGGCCGACTCCTCGTCGCCGAGCACGCCCGGCACCAGCCTCACCACCGCGTCCACCAGCACCATCGCCGGCAGCTCGCCCCCCGTGAGCACGTAGTCGCCGATGCTGATCTCCTCGGCGACCAGCGCCTCGCGGACCCGCTCGTCCACGCCCTCGTAGTGGCCGCAGAGCAACGCGAACGACCCCCGCCCGGCGAGCTCGACGGCCTTCGCCTGCGTGAACGGCCGCCCCTGGGGCGTCATATATATGAGAGGCGTCCCCTCGGGAACGACCGTCTCGAAGCACTCGAAGATCGGCTCCGGCTTGAGCACCATGCCGGGGCCGCCGCCGAACGGCCGGTCGTCGGCCGTGCGGTGCCTATCGTGCGCAAAGTCGCGGATGTCGTGGAGCCTCAGGTTCACAAGGCCCCGCTCACGGGCGCGCTTGATCATGCTCTCGCTGAGCGGCCCGGCGAACATCTCCGGGAACAATGTCAGGATATCAATCCTCATAAGGCGCTGCACCGCGGCATGAAGAGATCGCGTGAACGGGGCGTGGTCATATACCACTCCCGCGCCTCGAAACGCAAGCGCGAAGCGCCCGCCGCGCTTCTCATCTTTGAGAAAGTTCCGGCACTTCCTTCTTACACGGAAGAAGGTTCCGGGTGCCCGGTGGCGGCGCCGGGGGAATGTGCATTTCGTAACTCGCTCATTCCGAGCAGGTTCTCGTCGCGGCGCCGCACCCAGGCGCGCCATTGGCACACCGGTTGCTCATCCTGGTCGCGAAGGAGAATGGAACACCCTACAACTTCGAAGGGAGATTCAGTGATGAACAAGAAGGGTTTCACGCTCGTCGAGATCATGATCGTGGTCGCGATTATCGGCCTGCTCGCCGCGATCGCCATCCCGAACTTCATCAAGGCTCGCGAGACGTCCCAGAAGAACGCCTGCATCGAGAACCTGCGCCAGATTGACTCGGCCAAGCAGCAGTGGGCGATCGAAGAGAAGAAGACGTCCACCGATACGCCGGTCGCCGCTGACCTTGACGACTACATCAAGGGCGGCTATTCCACTCTTGATTGCCCTGCGGGCGGCACGTACACCATCGGCAACATGTCCACCGACCCCGCGTGCACCGTGGACGGCCACGTGCTGCGCGAGGCCGCGGCTGAGGAAGGGGCATGATCTAGCCGCCTAAGCCACGAGAGCAAGCATCGAGGGGACGGCTTCAACCGTCCCCTCGTTTGGTTTCCGGCCCCACCGAGCCGAACACATAAAGAAAAGTGAACCACATCGGGACTTCAAAACAATCCGGGGGGCACCAATGAGAGGACATCGCGGATTCACCCTGATTGAGATCATGGTTGTCGTCGCCATCATCGGCCTCCTGACGGCCATCGCCATTCCTCATTTCGCCAAGGCCCGCACCCAGGTGCAGCGCAACACCTGTCTCGAGAACCAGCGGCTGGTCATCAGCGCCGCCTCCACCTACGAGCTCGATATCGGCACGTCCTTCGACGGCGGCGGCAACGGTGTGACACTCCGCAACACGCTCATGGACAACGAATACATCAGAGGCATGAACGCGTTCGAGTGCCCGGTCAGCGGTGTCGAGGACTACGACGATTACGTGCTGACCTACGACGCCAAAGGCATTGACGGTATCCGCTGCACCGTCGAGCCGGCCGAGCACTCGCTCGACTGGGACGGAGACGGCGACTAGAGGCGAGCGCGCACCCCCGGCGCGCCGGCTGTCCCGCCACAAGCCGCCCAGACCCCTACTCTCTGGCATACTTCTTGCACCTGCGACCCTGCAACCGCCATCTCCGAGCGGCCGGCGAGACGGATATGCATACGTTTGATGCCCGTCGCTGGCAGGCCCTCGTGGACAGCCGTGGCAGGAGAGCGCCATGACGCAGTGGCTTCGCCAAAAAAGCGATGTTTTTTCCCGCACGCTGGGCCGATTCTTCCCAGTATCAAATCTGACTTTCAAAAAGAGACGCCCGGCGGTCGGCCTCGACATCGGTAACCGGACGATCAAAGTCGCAGCCCTCGATGGGGACCCCGCCAGGAAGAGCTATCAGCTCAAGGGCTACAACATCACCGCCTTGCCGGACCTGGCCGCCTCGCTCCCCGAGAGCACCATCGGCGAGGCCGTGCGCAAGGCCGTCTCGGAAGTCTGCCCGCAGGAGAAGCGGGTGCGGGCCTCGATCTCCGGCAACGCCGTGGTGGTCCGCTACATCCGCATGCCCCAGATGGAGCTCGAGGAGCTGCGTTCCGCGCTCCGCTACGAAGCGGGCCAGCACATCCCCTTCGACGTCAAGGAGGTCGAGCTCGACTGCGCGATCCTCAGGCCCCCGACCAACGGCGACGGCAAAATGGACGTCATGCTCGTGGCCGCCCAGAAGACCGCCTGCGGACGCCTCCTCAACATCCTCAAGGCCGCCGGGTTGTCTGCCGCCTGCATTGATGCCGACCCGCTGGCGACGATCAACGCCTTCACGCTGCCGGCGGGCCGCAGCCAAGAGAAGCCAATCGCGCTCCTCAACATCGGCGCCAAGCAAAGCACGGTGAGCATCCTCCACCAAGGCATCCCCACCTTCACCCGCTGCATCGAGATCGGCGGCGAGGGCCTGAGCCTCGCCATCGCCCGCGGCCTCGGCGTCGAGCTCGCGGAAGCCGAACGACTCAAGGTCTTCGGCGATCCCTTGGTGGAGCCCCATCTTGGGATGGTCCTTAACAGCATCGCACGCCAGGTGCGAACCTCCTTCGACTACTTCGAGGGGCTGGCGAACCGCGCCGTGGCCGAGCTCTACATCAGCGGCGGCAGCTCGATGCTCACAGGCCTTCATAAGTTCCTCAGCCAAGCCCTCGGGGTGCCGACCCCGGAATGGACGCCGCTCGAGGGCATTGACACCACCGACTTCCCCAGCGACGAGCAACTGCGGTCCGTGGCGCCCGCGCTTGATGTGGCCGTGGGGCTGGCGGCCCGTTCCGTGGAGGGGTCATGATCGAGATCAACTTGTTGCCGAGCGAACTGCGCCCGCGCACCCGTTCGAGTGCGAAACGGGAACCGGTGCTCGCGCCGGTGCCGAAGGCGTTTCCCCTCGGGCTCGGCGTGCTCACGCTCCTGATGGGAATACTGATCGTCGCCTCCGGTGTCCAGGTCGGCGCGAGCGAACGCAAGAGCCGGCAGCTCGAACACGACCTCAAGGTCGCCAAATCGCAGGCCACCCAGGCCGAACGCACCATGGAAGAGTTCCCCGCCCTGGCTGAGCGCTACGGCGTGCTTGCCTCGCGGCTCGACGGCCGGGTCCGCTGGGCCGAGGTCCTGCGTGTGATCAGCTTGCGCTGCCCCGAGAGCGTCCTCATCACGACGCTCGAGCTCGAGGGCGGCCGCCGCACGAGCCACCCAACGAAGCTCGTCATCCGCGGCACCTACAGCGGCCCGAACAGCCTCGAGATGCGCTTTGCCGACGGCCTCAAAGAATCGGCCACCTTCACCGAGATCTTCGAGGCGGTCATCCCCGAAAAGAACCTCCTGCCGGACGACCGCACAAGCTTCGCCATCTCGTGCCTCTTCCGGCCGTTCAAAGACGAACTCATTGACGGGACCGCCGAGGGCGCCGCCCAATGACTTACTCGAAACAACAGACCCAGACACTCGTGCTCGTGGCGCTCGTGGGCCTGATCATCGCCGTCGTCGCCTACATGGGCATGATCAAACCAAACCTCGGCCGCGCCAGCACTTACAAAAAAAACGTCAAGAAATACGCCGACGAGCTCACCGAACAGCAACGCGTCATCAAGAAAAACCTCGACACCGTCCACCGCACCGAGGCCATCGAGGCCCGCACCGCCACGCTCGAAGAGCAACTCTACCACGGGCTCTTCGCCGGCCGGCTCACGAGCTCGTTCGAGGAGCTGCGGCACACCCACGGCTTCGACTTCCGCTTCCAGCAAGACCTCGAACAGATCCAACCGCTCGAGTCCGGCCGGCACTACGAGTTGTCGAACCGGTTCACGCTGCTGGCGTGCGACTTCTACGAACTCGTTCGGCTCATCCAGGTCCTCGAGACCACCAACCCCGGCGTGCGGGTGAGCGACTTCGAGATCCGCGCCCACAGCCCGGACGAACCGGACGGGCTCATTGACGCCCAGATCGAGCTGAGGCTCATCGGCTTCAAGGACGGCTCCGACGAGCCCTGGACAAGCGCGTCCGAGGACACGTTCAGGCCCGAGAAGCGAAACCCCTTTAGCCCGCCCGGGTTCCACGCCGTCGTGGATCCGAACGCCCCGATGCGCGAGCAGCTCGCGAACATACGCTACAACGGCACGCTCGGCGGCGCGGCGCTGATCAGGCCGACCCAGGACGCCTCCGCGGAACTCATCGAGGCCGGGGAATATCTCCCGTTCTTCAAGGAAAAGATACGGCTCGTCAAGCACTCGAGCCACGTGCTCATCCTTTGCCACGAGCCGACGCAAACGCACTACAAGCTGACCCTGTACGCCTCCGGCGACCGGGTCGGACAGGTCAAACAGGTCGAAGAAATCCCACACGAATAAAACACGACACACGCAAGGAGGGACCACCCATGCGCTGCGCGAACCGGCTGTTTACTTGGCTGCTCGGCCTCGCCCTCGTCGCGCTGGCCGCGCCAACGGCCCAAGCCATCGAGACCGAGAGCGACACCCCGCCCGGAGAGGCGACGCTCGCCGACGAAGTCGGCGACGAAAGCCTCCTCGGCGACGAGTTCGATGAGGAACCCGAGGCGATCGCCCTCGAAGAAGGGAAGGTCAACTTCGCCCTCAGGGACGCTAACGTGCGCGACTTCTGCAATTGGTTCGCCGAACGGCTCGGCATCAACATCGTGCTCTCGCCGCAGGTGGACGGTCCGATGAACATCACGCTTCGGGACGTCCCCTGGGAGGTCGGGCTCCGCAAGGCGCTCGAGACGCACGGCTACGTGCTCACCGTGGACGAGAACGGCATCTATACCGTACTCACCGAGGACGAGGTCGCGCTCGAGCCGCTCCGGACCGAGATCTACAGCCTGAGCTACGGCAGTGCCGAGACGGCCGCCACGATCATCAAGCCCCTGCTGAGCAAGCGGGGCACGGTCCAGTTCGAATCCGACAGCAACCAGCTCATCGTCTCGGACGTGCCGTCGCAGTTCCCCATCGTCGAGAAGGTCATCACCAAGCTCGACCGCCGCATCCCCCAGGTGCAGATCGAGGTCCAATTGCTCGAGAAAACCTCGACGGACGCCAGCGACGTCGGCTTCAAGTGGAGCTCGCTCGAGAACTACACAATCGGCGCGAGCGACATCAAGCGCGACTACAGGCACGAAAAAGTGCGCACCGACCGCCAGGTGACCTACACCAACCAGGCCTTCAGCCAGCGGCTCACGCCGAACCAGGGCGAATACGTCTCGACGATGACCGGTAACGACATCACGGGTGACCCCGAGTTGACGATCCCGCTCGAGGAAGTCGCCAAGACCACGACGAAGACGCTTATCCTCTCGGCGACCGACTTCAACGTCGTGCTGAGCGCGCTGCTTCGCGAGGACAACACCGAGCTGCTGTCGCAGCCGAAGGTGACCACGGTGGACAACCGCACGGCGACGATCTCGGTGACGCGCGACATCCCGATCCCCAACTACACCTACAACGAAGAGACCGGCTCATACGAGATCAGCGACTTCGATTTCGTGCCGGTCGGCATCACATTGGAGATCACCCCGCAGGTCAACGAGGACGACTACATCACGCTCGACGTCAAGCCCGAGCTGAGCTCCGAGTACGGCAGCCAGGTCTTCGTCATCAGCGGCTCCGAGGTAGCGATCCCAGTCATTGACAGTCGGAAGGCGGCCACCCGCGTCATCGTCAAGAGCTCTGAGACGCTGATTATCGGCGGCCTTTTCAGCACCGACGACGTCGTCAACGTCACGCGCGTGCCGCTGCTGAGCCGCATCCCGATCGTCGGCAACCTCTTCAAGCACAAGAGCAGCGAGACGGTCGTAACCGACCTGCTCATCTTCATCACCCCGACGCTGGTCACAAGCGAAGGCGCCGGCAGCGCGAGCACCATCATCCGCGAGGACGCCGACCGCGGGCTCGCGAGCGCCCGGCCCTCCCCGAGCGACGGGGCGATCTTTACGGAAACGGCGCATTAGACGGCCTCAGGCGACCCACGCGCGCGCCTGAGCGAAAAAGGAGTGCGCGAACGCGCTTCCGGCGGGCTCGCTGCCCCCTCACGGGTAGGGGCCCGTCGGTTCATAATTGCGTCCAAGCCCGGAACCGGCGTATGATAGGCAAAAGTGTATTCACGCCGTTTCCGGCCGCGGACAGTTCGTTATGGCAAAAGAAATCATCATCAACGTCGAGCTCACCGAGAAGCGGGTGGCCGTGCTCGCCAACGGCGTGCTCGAGGAATACTACTTCGAGCGAAGCGCCAACAAGCGGATCACCGGCAACATCTACCGAGGCAAAGTCGCCAAGGTCATGCCGGGGATCCAGGCCGCGTTCATCAACATCGGGCTGCGCAAAAACGGCTTCCTGCACATCTCCGACATCACCGGCGAGGGCGCCCCGATCGAAGAACTCGCCGGCGAGGAGCTCGAAGACCTCGAGGTGCGGCGCGCCCCCCGGGGCTCGCGAAAACAACGCCGCCTCATCGAGGAAATCCTCAAGCCGGACGACCTCGTCCTCGTCCAGGTCGTCAAGGAATCCATCGGGACCAAAGGCCCCCGGCTCTCGACGAACATCAGCCTCCCCGGCCGACACCTCGTGCTCCTGCCCGTCACGCCGCGGCTCGGCATCTCGCGGCGCATCACGGAACAAAAAGAACGCGACCGCCTGCGCGAGATCGCCGAGACGCTGGCCGTCCCCAAGGGCATGGGCCTCATCATGCGCACCTACGCCCAGGCCCGCACGGATCGCGAGTGCACGCGCGACCTCAAGATGCTCGTGAGCCTCTGGAGCGAGATTGAGAAACGCTACCGCAGCACCAAGAAACCCGCCGCCATCCACAGCGAGTCCGACCTGCTTACCCGCGTCGTGCGCGACGCGCTCGCCGAGGGGGTCGAGCGCATCGTCGTGGACTCGCGCCGCGAGTACCGCGCCATCAAGAGTTTCGTCGCCGCCTCGGGGCACAACAGCATGAAGGTCTCGCTCTACACCGCGCGCACGCCGATCTTCGAGGCCTTCGGGCTCGAAAAGGAGATCGAGAAGGCCTACCGGCGACGGGTCTGGCTCAAGTGCGGCGGCTCCGTCGTGATCGAGCGCACCGAGGCGATGGTCGCCATTGACGTCAACACCGGGCGCCACCTCGGCAAGGGGGACGCCGAGGAGACCATCCTCGAGACCAACCTCGAGGCCGCCCGGGAAGTCGCCCACCAGCTCAAGCTGCGCAACATGGGCGGGCTGATCGTCATTGACTTCATTGACATGCGCTCGCGCGCCAACCAGCGCCTCGTCTTCTCAACGCTCCAGGCCGCACTCGCCAACGACAAGGCCAAATCCACCATACTCCCGATTTCCCGGCTCGGCCTCGTCGAGATGACACGCGAGCGCGACAAGGAAAGCCTCGGCGAGGAACACTTCGGCGAATGCCCCTACTGCCGCGGCACCGGCCGGGTCAAACTGCTCGAGACCGTAAGCATCGAGGTCCAGCGCGCGCTCCGCAAGCTCGCGGCCATGCGCGCCGAGGGGGAGTTCAAAGTCTGCGCCCACCCGGATGTGATCGAACGGCTGAAAAACGAGGACGCCGGCGCCGTGGACAAGCTGCTCAAACGCTCGCGCCTCATCGTGGAGTTTCTCCCGATCACCGACTATCACCTCGAAGAGTGGCATTGTTACCCCACCCAGGCCGGCGAACTCGCGGACGACCTTCAAGGACTCCGGCCCGGCCGGAAATGAGCCGGCCGGTTGGCTGATGCAATAATGCGCTCCGCGCCAGCAAGATACAGCACTCAAAAGGCTCGGCGGCAACCCCCCGAGCGACCAACAATTCGTGCTACGTAGCGTACTACGCAGAGTGGTATTGGTATGTCTCTTGCTTCGTTTATGACGGCATCGTGTCGAAGGAAGCACCTATGTCATCCCAGCAGGTCCGGCGCATCCTGATCGTCGAGGACGAGAAGACGCTCTCGCATTTCCTCGCCCAGTGCTTCCTCAAGGAGCCCGAGGACTACGAGGTCGTCACCGCCGCCTCGGCCGAGGAGGCCATCGAGCAGCTTGCCGGGCGGCCGTTCGGCGCCATCATCACTGACATCGTCCTGCCCGGCATGAGCGGACTCGATTTGCTCGAGCGCGTGCGCGCCGCCCAGCCCGGCGCCCGCGTCATCATCACCTCCGCCTACGGGACCGACGAGCTTCGCGAGCGCGCGGGCGCGCTCGGCGCGTTCGAATACATCGACAAGCCCTTCGCGTTTTCCGGGATCAAGCGGGTCGTTCTCCGCGCCTTCGAGGCCGCGAGCCCCGAGGCGCCGCCGACCCCCCAACTCCAGAAACAGCCACAAGGAGGAGGCGCGTGCACACCATGACTGAACTGGGCACCATCCTCGACGACATCGTCAGCGGCACGGGGATGCGCTTTGCCTGCATCGTTTCGACCGACGGGTTCCTCATCGAGAACTCGTCCGAGCTCGAGGAAGGTGGTGAGATCGCCAGCGCCACGATCACCTCGATCCTGCAGGCGACCCAGGCCGCCGGCGACGCGCTCGAATTCGGCGCCGCGGCCCAGATCATGATTCAGTACGACGCGGGCTGGCTGCTCGTGACCAGGCTCGCCGAGGGATGCCTGCTCGTGACCGCAGTGGACAACGAGGCGAACCTCGGCTGGGTGCGTCACGCCATCCGCAAACACCAAGGGAGAATCGCAGAAGCGCTCTGATGCTACTCTACGTAGTACGCTTGCTACTCTGCGAAGTAGCTTCGCTACGTAGCACAAGACGCAGCACGAGTCCGCCTTCGCCCCCGGCGCGCTTCACACGGTCGGCGGCGAGGGCCGGAACGTCACGAAAAGAGGGAAACCATGTCCGCCATCAACTACGCCTCGAAAGAAATCTACTTCAAGATCGTCTACTACGGCCCCGGCATGGGCGGCAAGACGACGAACCTCCAGTACGTGCACCGGTCCATCCCTCAGGCGAACAAGGGCGACCTCGTCAGCCTCGCCACCGACCAGGACCGCACGCTCTTTTTCGACTTCCTGCCCGTCGAGGCCATCCAGATCCGCGGCTTTACCACGAAGTTCCAGCTCTACACCGTGCCCGGGCAGGTGCACTACAATGCGACCCGCAAGCTCGTATTGCGCGGCGTGGACGGCGTCGTCTTCGTCGCCGACTCGCAGTGGGACAAAATGAGCGAAAACATCGAAAGCTTCCGCAACCTCGGGGAGAACCTTGCCGAGTACGACTACTCGCTCGACGAGATTCCCTACGTGCTCCAGTACAACAAGCGCGACCTGACCGCGATCGCCTCCGTCGAGTACATGGAATACCTGCTCAACCGGCGCGCCACGCGCGTTGCCTCGTTCGAGTCCGTCGCCACCGAGGGCCGCGGCGTCTTCGACACCCTGAACCGGATCTCGAAACTCGTGCTGCACAAGCTCAACCAGGAAATGGAGGCTCGCTCGCGCCCGTAGCGGCCCGATGCTACTCTGCGTAGTACGCGACGTAGCACGAGCACCACCGCCGATGCTACTCTGCGTAGGACGCGACGTAGCACGAGCGATCGCCCACAGAAGGAGACTCACCCGTGGCCGGCTGCGACCTGGTCCTGTTCGAAAAAGACGTCGAGCGCATCAACGCCATGCTCGACGGTTTTCTAAGGGAAACCGACGCGAAGTGCGTGCTCGTCATTGACAAGGGCGGCCACCTCATCGCCGTGCGCGGGGTGACCGACTCGATGAACACCGCCTCGCTCTCGGCGCTCGCCGCCGGCGCCTTCGCCTCGACCCACGAGATCGCTCGCCTCATCGGCGAGCCCGAGTTCAGCGTGCTCTTCCACCAGGGCCGCCGAGAACACATCCACGTCTCGCTCATTGACGGCGACACGTTGCTCATGGCCATCTTCGACGACCGGACCACCATCGGCATCATCCGTCTCTACTCCAAGGACACCGAGGAGGAGCTCGCGCGCCTGTTCGAAGAGGTCCGGCACCAGCGCCGGCGCGGTATCCGCGTGCTCAAGGACCTCGCCGACACGGAGACCGACGCGCCCTTTCCGCCGGCCTAGCCCGACGCGCGACCCGCAATACATTCGGCACAGGAGCGCCGCACACGCATGGGGCTCGTTGGCAACCTCAAAGATCTGAGCATCACCAACATCATCGAGCTCAACTGCGTCGAGAAGAGCACCGCGCAGGTCATCATCAAGACGCGCGCGGGCGACGCCATGGTCTTCTTCCAGGGCGGCGAGATCGTCCACGCGCGCTGCGGCCACCTCAAGGGCACCGAGGCGCTCTACCACATCCTGCGCCTCGCCGAAGGCGAGTTCCGGGTCACCTCCGACATCGCGCCGCCCGAGCGGACGATCGCCGAGCCGTGGAAGGGGCTCGTCTTCGAGGGGATGCGCGTCTACGACGAGGCGCGCCGGCTCAAGGACCACCTCGCCCGAGACCTCGCCGACCACCTCGAGCATATCCCCGGCATCGCCCGTGTGCTCGTCGTCGCCAAGGACGGCGCCGTCGTCCATGAGCAGGGCGCCACGGACGCCGAGCGCGCCTACGCCCTGAACGTCTTCCTCACCACCCAGGGAGCGGCGCTCGGCGACGCGCTCCACCTCGGCCCGCTCGACCACGTCGCCTACGCCCGCGGCGAGGAGAAGGAGTTCGTCTTCGACTGCGACCAGTTCCTCGTCGGGCTCGCCGTCGGACGCGCGGCCGACGTCCGCCCCATCCAGGGCCTCATCGAGACGATCCGCGCCAAGCTCAAGTCGAGCGCCCCGCAGCCACAGACCGAAAAAGTGGGGGGCCCATGAGCGCTTTTCCAAAAAAACTCCTTTCCCGCGGCGGTGGCGATGCCCTGGCCGAAGCGCTCGAGCCGATCGCCGCCGTGCCGGGCTTGACCGACGCCATGTTCCTCGACGCCGAGGGCACGCCGCTCACACGCGCCTCGCGCCTCGGCGCCACGGAGGCGTCGCTGCACCGCTCGACCGAGGCGGTGCGCCGCTGCATCGCTCTGCTGCGTGAGTTACTCGGCCCCGAGGTGTCCGAGGGCGAGCCGCTCACCTTCCACTGCCGCAACGGTTGGCTGCTGGCGTGGCGGCTCGGCGGCGGCTCGCTCGTGGCGGTCGGCGGCGAGGGGCTCGATCTGCCAACGCTCAGGATGCGCGCAAACATCCTGCGCAGCCGACTCGCCGAGGATCGGCGCCTCCGTCGCTACTTCACCCAGCGCCCCGATACCGGCCCCAACTGGCTGCGGCAGACCGCCGCCTCCGAGCGGGAACGGTGCTGGATCAACATGATCTGTGGGGAGGCCGCCTCATGAGCGCCGACCGCGTCCTCGAAAAAATCCGCGCCGCGTACGCCCGCGCGATCGGCCCCATGGCCCACGTGCTCGTGGACGAAATGCTCGCCGCCGACGGCATGCTTCCCGAGGCGTTCCCCCCCAATAAACTTCCCGAGCTTGTCGAGAAGCTGAGCTGGAAAATCCACAGCGAGCGCCGCCGCGTCGAGTTCCAGGCCGCCGCGCTCCAGGTGCTCCAACCCCTTCAGGAACAGGAATGATGGCACACGCCGGCCGGACAGATGAGATGCGCGCGACGCTCCGGTGGAAACTCGTCGCGATGGTCGCGGTGATCGTCGTCGGCGTCGTGGCCCTCTTCCTGGCCCTGACGCGCGACGCCGTCCGGCGCTTCGTCCGCGCCGACGAGATCGAGCGTCTCCGCGCAGGCCCCATGGCGACGCTCAAGCAGCGCTGCACCGACTACCTCATTGACCGCGACCGCGCCGACGTCGAGAAGCTCATGGCCGCGCTCGTCGCCCAGCACGACGAGGTCGCCTACATCTGCTTCCGGGACGGCGCGCTTAAAGGCGACGGCCTCCTCTCGAGCGGGCCCGAACGTTCCGAGGCGCTTCTGGCGCTTGTCAACAGCGCGGACCCGGCGCCGCCCGAGGGGCGCCCGGTCCGCATCGGCGACGAAACCGTGCTGGACGTCACCGAGGCGACCGCGACCAAGCCCGCCTACACCCTCCACCTCGGGCTGCGCAAGGCCGCCGTGGACGAGCGGACGCGCGACCTCATTGTTAGGATGACTGTGATCGCCGTGGTGATCGCCGCGGGCGCCGTCGCCGTCGCGTTCGGCCTCATCATGGTGATCATCGGCCCGCTCGGGACGCTCGTGGCCGACGCCACCCGTCTGAGCCTCGGCGACATGCGCGTCACCTTCCGCCCACGCGGGCGCGGCGAGCTCGGCCGGCTCGCCGACGCGCTCGACCGGCTCAAGGAGAGCCTTCTGGCCGCCCTCAAGCGCTCGGGCAAAAAGTAGCTTGACAGCCCGAAGCGCCCCTGCATAGCCTTGACCCGCACAACAACCATCCAGCCGGGAGCCACGCCCATGTCCAGGACTCTGCGAGCCACGGGCTCGGGAGGCATTGATTTCGACTCCTTCCTGAGCTCAAACGCCGCCACGGGCGAAATCCGCACCACGCACGATGCCCGCGTGCTCATCCTGACCGCCGAGACCCTCCTCGCGCTCGCCGACGCCGTGCGCGATCGCCTCGGCGACGCAGTCGGCGAGGTCATGTACGGCGCCGGCCACGCCTGGGGCCGGCAGCGCTTCGCCGAGTTCGCCGCGGAGGCGGAGGAGGGCGACGCCGTCCTCTACCACATGCGCAACATGGGCCTCGACGAGTTCAAGGAGCGCTTCAACGACCAGCTCGTGCGCGGCGGCTGGGGCACCTTCGCCATCGAGGAGCGCTTCGAGGTCGTCGTCGTCCACGTGAGCAACTCGGCCTTCCACGAGATGGTCTCGAGCAAGGACCGCCGCTACGCCGACTTTTTCGCCGGGTTTCTCGCCGGGTTTTTCAGCGAGCTCATCGGCGTCACGCTCGACGCGGCGCAGATCGCCGGCTTCGACGAGCCCCGGGAGCCGTGCGTCTTTGTGCTCGCGGACGAGAAGATCGTCGCTCCGGTGCGCGCCTGGCTCGGCGGCGGCAAGGGCACCGAGGAAATCCTCGCCCTCCTCGAGGCCAAAGAGTACGAAAAAACGCCACCCAAGGCGCAGAACTGACGGAGTCGTTCGATGGCCGACCGCTCCACACAGGACAACATGCCCTTCTTCGAGGACGAGGCTTTCGAGGAAGCGCTCGACGCCGCCGAGGTCTTCAACGAGCTCGCCGCCGAGGAAACTGAACGCCTCGTCGAGGAACCCCCGGCCGAGGAAGCCTTCGCCGACGAGTTTGAGCTCCCCGCCAAGCCCGCGGCGGCGGCGCCGGCGGCGGCCGAAGAGGCTCGTCCCGCCGCCGTCGAGAGCCATGTGCCGGCCGGGCCGGGCCGGCCGTCCATCGGCGAACTCTTCAAACCCGTCGTCAAACACTCGCCACCGTCGCGGATCCGGATCGAGCCCAACTCGGTCGGCACCCTCTTCCGCCGGTTCATCGAGCAGGGATAGCTGCCCGATGAGCGAGATGATCAGCATCGTCAGCCAGAAAGGGGGCGTCGGCAAGACCACCACGGCGCTCTGCATCGGCTGGTTCCTCGCGCGCGCCGGCCACCGCACGCTCCTGCTCGATCTCGACCTCCAGAACGGCCTCGCCATCGGCACCGGCCTTTCGAAGGCCGCACGCGCCTCCGGCACCTACGAGGTGCTCACCCACCGCATGAGCCTCGAGGCCGCCACCAGGCGCACTCGGTTCGAGCGGCTCGACGTGATCCCCTTCGGCGAGTACGCCGCCAGCCCGACACTGATCGAAGCCACCCTCGGGCTTGGCAGCACGAAGCGCACCTTCGCCGAGATGCTCGAGAAGCTCAAGGGGCGCTACGACTACATCCTGGCCGACACCCCGTCGGGGAGCGCCACGAGCACCAAGTTCGCCCTTTTCCGGGCCGACAGCGTCCTCCTGCCCCTGCAGTGCCAGCCGCTGGCGCTCCGGATCCTGCCGGGGCTGCTCCGGACGATCCGCTCGATCAAGCGCGCCATCAACCCGAAGCTGCGCATCCGCGGGTTGTTGCTCACGATGTTCGACCTCTGGGACGACACGAGCGAGCGCATCGCCTCGCAGGTCTGGGCGCACTTCCCCGAGCGGCTCGTCTTCCGCGCCACCATCCAGAAGTCCGACATCTTCCAGAACCTCTTCTCGAACGAGGCAAACCCGCTCCTCGAGGACGAGCCGCCCGAGGCGCTCCTTGCCTACGAGCTGATCGCCGAGGAGATCGCCGGCTCGCGAACCGACAGCCCGGTCGGCGCCTGAGGCCTGCGGCCCTATTGCCCTCACTCGGCAGAAAGCGCTTGCGTCGCGCGCCGCAGCGCGCTAAACTGGGCCACGCGAGACAGCGCATACTTGGGCGGGAAAGGAGCGAACCATGGCCAAGCGATCCTTCGAACGCACCGCGGTTCTCGTCATGGCCCTCTACAACATCGTCGTCGGCGCACTCTTTTTCTTCCTGTACAGCCAGATCTTCAAGCTCTTCGGCATCGCGATCTACACACCCGTGCACGCCCCAACGATCCAGATCCCGTGCCTCTTCCTCATTGTCTTCGGCATCGGCTATCTCTACGCGGCCTACGACATGGTGCGCAACCGCGCCCTGCTCCTTGTGGGCCTGCTCCAGAACGCCGCCGTGATCGGCATCGCCGTCTGGTACAAGATCAACGAGCCGCAGATCGTGCATGACGTGTACCTCATCCCGGCGGGCCTCAGCGCCCTCTTCGCCATCGTATTCCTTATCGCCCTGATCGGCTCGATGATCGAGGGGGGCCGCCAACGCCGCCGGAGAAAAGCCGCTGGAGTCGGGCCTACGCCCGAAGAGACCGCACCGGAAACGGCCGAGGAGACACCCAAGCCGCGCGAGTCCGAAACCCCGTCCGGTGACACGGGGCCCGAGGAGGACCCCCTCCTCCACTCCCTGGCACACCGCGACCGAAGCGGCATTCACATAGACGAGCCGCCAACGCCACCCGAGTCCGTCTGAAGCCGTAGGCGGCGCACGAATCGAGTAGAGTTCTGTGTCTCGTGCGGACGTTTTGGTTCCGCTTGCACACGATGATAAGCATTCGTCCTGAGCGGGAGGGTGCGTGCTATGCGATCCGACACCTCCCCCAACGGCCCTGAGCCCACCGACGCCGAGGCAACGCCGCGGGCGGGCGAAGAGAAGTACCGCCACCTCTTCGAAAACCTCAACGACGCCGCCTTCCTCGCCGACGCGAACACGGGGCGCCTGCTCGACGCCAACCGGCAAGCCGAGGTGCTCCTCGGCCGGCCGCGCGACGAAATCATCGGCCTGCACCAGACTGAGCTTCATCCTCCCGGCACGGCCGACCAATACCGCCAAAAATTCGCCGACCACGTTGCGAAGGGCCACGCCGCCGACTACGACGGCGAGGTCATCAGGAAGGACGGGGCCATCGTCCCCGTCTCCATCAGCGCCGCTGCCTTTGCCCTTGGCGGCCGCGACCTCGTCATCGGCCTCTTCCACGACACCACCGAGCGCAAACGCGGCGAAGAGGCGCTGCGGCAGGTCGAGGAACAATACCGCACGCTCGTCAATAACGTGCCGATTGGTGTGTTCCGCAGCACGCCCGACCCCGGCGGCAAGCTGATCGCGGCGAACCCCGCCCTCGCTCGAATAAGCGGGCGTGAGTCACCTGACGAGATCATCGGTTTGCCCGCGGCTGACTTCTACGGCGACCCGGCTAACCGGGCTGCGCTTTCTGACTCGATTCTTGCCCAGGGCAACGTCAGCGGCATCGAGCTTTATCTCGAGAAAAAAGACGGCACGCCGGTCTGGGTCAACATCTCGGCTCACGCCACGCGCGCTCCGGACGGAAGCATCCAATACTTCGACGGCACGGTCGAGGACATCACCGGGCGCAAGCGCACCGAGGAGGCGCTGCGTGAGAGCGAGGAGCGGCTCGGGCTCGCTATCGCCGGCTCCAATGCCGGTCTTTGGGACCTTGAAATTAGGTGGGGCGAACCGGGCGAATCGCCTGTCAGGCAGGCGTACTTTTCTCCACGTCTCAAGGGCTTTATCGGGTACAAGGACGACGAATTCCCGAATTCCCTCGAAGCCTGGGACGAACGGGTCCTCCCAGAGGACCTGCCACGATTAAACGCAAGCGCCCGGGATCACTTTGAGGGCCGCAAGCCTCTTCACGAAGTCGAATACCGCATCCGCCACAAGGACGGCAGCATCCGCTGGATCCATAGCCGCGGCAAGATCCAGAAGGACAACGACGGTGCCCCCATCCGCTGGACCGGCGTCGATTGGGACGTCACCGAACGTAAAAAAACCGAGGAAGCGCTGCACGAAAGCGAGGAGAAGTACCGCTTAATACTCGAGAACACGGGCACCGCAATGTCCATCGTTGAGCAAGATGGGACTCTTTCTTTCGCCAACAAAAGCTACGAGGCATTGAGCGGCTATTCCGAAGAAGAACTGAACGGCATGAGCATATTCAATGTCATCGCCCCAAAGGACATGGAGCGGCTGAAGCAATACGACGACGCGCGAATGAGCGGTGCCGAAGCGCCAACCAGTTTCGAGTTTGATTTCGTGGCCAAATCAGGCGAGCCAAAACACGTTCTCGCAACAGTCCACTTCATCCCAGGCACCAAAAAACGCGTCGGCTCGCTCATCGACATCACCGAGCGCAAGCGGGCCGAGGAGGCGCTCCAGCGCCGGCTCAAGGTCGAACAGGTGGTTGCCTCCATCTCGGCGCGCTTTGTCGGTCTTGCGCCCACAGAAGTCACCACAGGTATTGATTTCGCGCTCCGGGCACTCGGCCAATGCGCCGGCGTGGACCGGAGCTATGTCTTTCTCCTCTCGGACGACGGCGCCACCATGAGCAACACCCACGAGTGGTGCGCCGAAGGGATCGAACGGCAGATCGCCAGCTTGCAAAACATGCCCACCGATCTTGTCCCGTGGTGGATAGGGAAGCTCCAGCGCTTCGAGACCATTCACATCCCCCGCGTCGCCGATCTGCCCGCGGAAGCGAGCGCCGAGAAAGAGATCATCCAGGCCCAGGACATCCAGTCTCTCGTCGTTGTCCCGCTCATCGCTCGCGGCCGTCTCGCCGGCTTCCTTGGGTTCGACTCGGTCCGCACCGAAAAAACATGGGCCCAAGAAGACATTGCCCTCCTGAAAGTCGCCGGCGGGATCATCGTCAGCGCACTAGAAACCAGCCGCGCCGAACAAGAGCGGCGCAAGCTTGAAGCACAGATCCAGGAAGCGCAAAAGCTCGAGAGCCTCGGCGTTTTGGCCGGCGGCATCGCGCATGACTTCAACAACCTGCTTGCGGGCATCATCGGCAATACGGATCTCGCTCTGGCCGGCCTCTCGCCGGGCTCGTCCGCCCAAGAGCCCATCGAGGAAGCCAAGAAGGCCGGCCTGCGAGCCTCCGAACTCACCAAGCAACTGCTCGCCTACACGGGCAAGGGCCCGCTCGAGATCCGCGCCATCAATCTCAACGAGCTCGTCAAGGAAATGGGCCACCTGCTCAAGGTCTCGATCTCGAAAAAGGTTTCCCTCGCGTGCCACCTCGCCGCCGAGCCGCTCGCCGTCATGGGCGACGCCTCCCAGATCCAGCAGGTCATCATGAACCTCATTACGAACGCTTCGGAAGCCATCGGCGACGCGATCGGCGTGATCACCCTCCGCACCGGTATCGCGAGCGCCGACGAGGCGCCCCGCGTGGAAACCCTGGAAGAGTACGATCTGCCCGCGTGCGAATACGTCTTCCTCGAGGTCGCCGACACCGGCTCCGGCATGGACGAGGAGACCCGTGCCAGAATCTTCGACCCCTTCTTCACCACGAAATTCGCCGGGCGCGGCCTCGGGCTCGCCGCCGTCCAGGGGATCGTGCGCGCCCACGGCGGCACGATCGAGGTCACCACCGCACCCGGCGAGGGCACCACGTTCCGGGTGCTGCTGCCTCGCGCCGCCCAGCTTGCCGAGGCGCCCGCACCGGAACTCACTGCGCCCGAGGCCTGGCGGGGCAGCGGGACCATCCTCGTCGTGGACGACGAGCTCTTTGTCCGCGACGTCATGGCGAAGATCCTCACCCATGCCGGCTTCACCGTGCTGACCGCGGCCGAGGGACGCAGCGGCCTGGAGGTGTTTCGCGAGCACGCCGACGAGATCATCGCCGTGCTGCTCGACATGACGATGCCCAAGATGAGCGGCCAGGAAGTTTTTAGGGAACTCCGTCAAATCAATCCGAACGTCCCCGTCATCCTCACCAGCGGCTACGGCGAGCCCGACGCCACGGGCGGCTTCGACGGCGAAGCGCTCGCGGGCTTCATCCACAAGCCCTTCGAACTCGAGACCTTCATCGCCAAGGTGCGCCACGCTCTCGAGACGTGACGCCCACGTCGCCGCCAAAATCGGTGGCATTGGCTCTCGGACCCGCGTATCATCAACGCACT